>Ga0265313_10004195_pt1 | contig 11182 bp, 10 predicted proteins | sample 4123metaG_FD_203122 | JGI IMG/M metagenome (GOLD analysis project Ga0265313, IMG submission 203122) | Rhizosphere microbial communities from Carex aquatilis grown in University of Washington, Seatle, WA, United States - 4-1-23 metaG | ecosystem: Host-associated > Plants > Roots > Rhizosphere >...
TGGCAATGATCGACCGTTACGAACGGATCGCACGTGCGGGCGATTCCGACGGATACAATCATTTGCGATGCACGTTCAGGCTCTCAAGAAAGCCCCCATCAAGCGCCTGATCGCGCTGGGCTGCGCCGTGACGCTGAGCTTTTCGGCGATTTGCGCCTACGTGATCCTCGACATGAGCAGCCGCGACTACGGGCAGGCGCGCGCCGAATCGGAAAATCTCGTCACGACAATCGCCGCCGACATCGCGCGCAATATTGAAGCAGTCGATCAGTCGCTCCAGGCGGTCGAGAATGGCCTGAAGTTGCCGGCCGTCAGTCAGGCTAATCCCGCCTTGCGCAACATGATCCTGTTTGACCGCGCCGCGAATGCTCCCGACGTGGTTTCAACGCTCGTCCTCGACGGGAATGGAACGGTAAAGATCGAATCGCACCTGCTGACGCCGCCTCCGGACAACTACTCGCAACGCGATTTTTTCCAGTTCCATCAAGATCACGCCAACGGCGGAATTTACGTCAGCGCGCCCTGGCAGACGCAAGGCGAGCACGTGATCGGCATCAGCCGGCGGCTCGATGATGCCGAGGGCCGCTTTGCCGGCGTCGTCGTCACGTTGTTCAGGATCAGCTACTTCTACAATCTGCTCCAGAATGTCTACGTCGCTCCAGGCGACAACATCTCGGTGTTCCGCCTCCAGGGCACCTTGTTGATGAGATTTCCCTATAATTTTTCCAATATCGGACGCGACCTCTCCAATGTGCAGCTCTTCTCCGAATTGAAAAAATCCCCCTCGGGCTCCTATGAATTGCAATTCCCCACGGACAATGTTCGCCGGCTCGCCACGTATCATAAGGCCGGAAGCAGTCCGCTTGTCGTAACTGCCGGCCGGTCGGTCGAGAACATCTATGCCGGGTGGCGGCGTGAAGCCTGGGCGCTCGGTTCGGTCATCTTTGCCCTTTGCGCATTCAATATCGGGCTGATCGTGTTCCTGGCGCAGTCGTTGAAGCGCCGCGCAGCAGCCGAACAGAAGCTTTCCGTCCTCGCTGCAACCGACAGCCTCACCGGCATCTGCAACCGCCGGCGGTTCGATGAAATTCTCGACACCGAATGGCGGCGCGCCCTGCGTGAACAGAACGACGTCGCGCTGATCCTGATCGACGCAGACAATTTCAAGACATTCAACGATCAGTTCGGCCATCAGGCGGGTGATGCGCTTCTGGCCTCCCTGGCGCGCTGCATTGACGGATACGCGCGGCGCCCCGCCGACATCGCCGCCCGTTACGGCGGCGAGGAGTTTGCGGTTCTGCTGCCCGAAACGTCCGTCAGGGCCGCGTTCGACCTCGCCGAGCGTATAAGAGCCGGCATCCTTGCCTTGCCGACAAAGCAAGTTGGTTGGCCGGACGGCGCGCAGACCGTCAGCATTGGTGTCGCCGCCATGGTGCCACGCGCCGGACTCAGGCCACATGATCTCGTCAAAGCGGCAGACCGCGCCTTGTATGAAGCCAAGGCAGCCGGCCGCAATCGCAGCATCGCCGCGCCGACCCGCTTTTTTGATATGGGCACGCGCGCCGCTTGAGGCGGTTTTGCTCTAGCGCTTCAGCCAGGTGCCGATGCGCGTGACTGCCTCGTGCATCTCCGCGCTTGAGCCGGCGTAGCAGAAGCGCAGAAAGTTGTGGCCGTTGACCGGATCGAAGTCGATGCCAGGCGTCGCCGCCACCCCCGCCTGCTCCAGCAGGCGCTTGGCGAAGTCGAGGCTGTCGCTCGAGAAGCGCGAGATGTCGGCGTAGAGATAGAAGGCGCCGTCGACGGGAAGGAATTTGTCGAGGCCGGCTTTCGGCAGGCCCTCGACCAGGATACGGCGGTTCTCCTCGTAGCCGTGCTTGACCGCTTCCATCTCGGCCCCGCCGTCGAAGGCTGCCTGCGCCGAAACCTGCGACAGCAGCGGCACCGAGATCGCGAGGTTTCCCTGCAGCCGCTCGACCGCGCGCACGATCGGCTCCGGCACCACCATCCAGCCGACGCGCCAGCCAGTCATGCAGAAGTACTTCGAGAACGAATTGATCACCAGCGCGCGCTCCGAGACGTTGGCCGCGGTCTCCGCCGCGAAGGCGTAATCGAGCCCGTGATAGATCTCGTCGGAGATGACGCGGATGCCTTCGGCTTCGGCGACCGAAATCAGCCGCGACAGTGTGTCGGCTTCCATCATCGTGCCGGTCGGATTGGCCGGGCTTGCGATCACCACGCCGGCGAGCGGGCGTTCGCGGTGCGCGGCGATCAGCGCCTTGGCCGACAGCGCCCAGCGCGTCTCGGCGGATGTTTCGATCAGCACCGGCTCGCAACCGAGCGCGCTCAGGATGTGGCGGTACGGCGGATAGCCGGGATTGGCGAGCGCGACGCGGTCGCCCGGCTCGAACAGCGCCAGGAACGCCAGGATGAAACCGCCGGACGATCCGGTGGTGACGACGATGCGCGCCGGATCGACCGCACAATCGTAGCTCTCGGCGTAATGCCGCGCGATACGCGCGCGCAGCGGCGCAATCCCGAGCGTCTCGGTATAGCCGATGCGGCCCGCGGTGAGCGCTGCCTGCGCCGCCGCGATCGCGGTGGTGGGCGCCGGCGCGGCCGGCTGGCCCACCTCCATGTGCACGATGTGGCGGCCTTGCGCCTCCAGCCGCGCCGCCGCTGCCATCACGTCCATGACAATGAATGGCGGTACGTCGCTGCGCTTCGAGGGATGAAGCAGGCGTCGCGCGTTCTCCAGCATTAGATCCCCGCCCCGCTGTTGCCGCATTCAAGAGGCTTGTTTGGCGCCTGCTTGGCCATAAACCACATGTGATAACGGCCCGCGTTGACCGGTTTTGGGCACGACTCTAGGGTCCTCGCGCCCAACCTTGCATCCATTTGCATACATAACGCCATGATCGAGACCGGCACAGCTACAAAAGCACGGCGGCGAAGGCCGGCGATGCGGGCCCTCGCGGTCGCAACTGCGCTTGCCGTCGGCGCGTCCGGCGGGGGCCCGGTGCTTGAGCGCGGCCGCGCCCAGGAGAAGGTCACGCAAGGCCTGCCGATCATCCGCGACACCGAGATCGAACAGCTGCTGCGCGACTACTCCGAGCCGGTCTTGCGCGCCGCCGGCCTCAGCCAGCAGAACGTCCGCGTGGTGGTGCTCAACGACCGCTCCTTCAACGCCTTCGTCATGGACGGGCGTCACATCTTCATCAACGCTGGCGCGCTGTTCGAAGCCAGCACCCCGAACGAAATCATCGGCGTGCTGGCCCACGAGACCGGCCATCTTGCCGGCGGCCACCTGCTGCGCCTGCGCGAAAAGCTCGCCGAGGCGTCGACGCAGTCGATCATCGCCATGCTGCTCGGCGTCGGCGCCATGGTGGCCGGCGCCCGTTCCGGCGGCAACGCCGATGTCGGCGGCGGCGCTATTCTGGCGCCGCAAATGAGCATCCAGCGCTCGCTGCTCGCTTACGTGCGCACCCAGGAAGACCAGGCCGACCACGCCGGCGTGAAATTCCTCACCGCCACGCATCAATCGGCCCGCGGCATGCTGGACTTGTTCAAGCGCCTGAGTAACGAGATGCTGTTCAGTTCGGCGCGCATTGATCCCTATCTGCAGACGCACCCCCTGCCGCCTGAACGACTTGCGGCTCTTGAAGTGCTGGCCAAGTCGAGTCCCTACTTTGACGTCAAGGACCCGCCGGCGCTACAACTGCGTCACGACCTGATGCGCGCGAAATTGTCCGGCTTCCTCGAGAATGCCGGCACCGTCGCCCGCCGCTATCCCGCGACCGACCAGGGCCTGCCGGCGCGCTATGCCCGCGCCATCGCGACCTACCGATTCGGCGACCTGCGCAACGCCGTGACCCAGATCGACGGCCTGATAGAGGCCGAGCCGAACAACGCCTATTTCCACGAGCTCAAGGGTCAGGCGCTGCTCGAAGGCGGCCATTCGTCCGAGGCGGTGGCGCCGTTGCGCCGGGCGGTCCAGCTCGCCTCCCATCCGGCCTTGATCCAGATCATGCTGGGGCAGGCGCTGATCGGCACCAACAGCAACAAGGACGCCGAAGAAGCCGTCCCCTTGCTGCGCAACGCCATCCTGCGCGAACCGGAGGCGCCCGACGCCTATGCCCAGCTCGCCATGGCCTATGGCCGCAAGGGCGACCTCGCCAATGCCGACCTCGCCGCGGCCCAGGCAGCCTTCAACAGAGGTGATATGATGACGGCGCGTCAGCTCGCGGCGCGCGCCAAGACCAAGCTTGCCATCGGCTCGCCCGCGTGGGTGCAGGCCGACGATATCGTCAACGTAAAGATGCCGAGTGCGAAAGACCATTGACCATGACAAGGATACTGAAAATGACCACTGCCCCGCGCCTGACTTTGGCGGCCTTCGCCGCGCTGCTGTTCGCGCTGCCGCTGACGGTGAAGGCGGACGAGTTCTCGACGCCGCAGCGTGGCGAGATCGAGCGCATCGTCCGTGAGTATCTCGTCGGTCACCCCGAGGTGTTGCAGGAGGCGATGAGCGCGCTCGAGAAAAAGCAGGCCGACGACGAAACCGAAAAGCACAAGACCGCGATCAAGCAATATTCGCAGGCGCTGTTCTTCTCGCCGCGTCAGGTCGTGCTCGGCAATCCGCAGGGCAACGTCACCTTCGTCGAGTTCTTCGATTACAACTGCGGCTACTGCAAGCACGCGATGGGCGACATGCTGACGCTGCTGAAGGACGACCCGAAGCTCAAGGTCGTGCTCAAGGAATTCCCGGTGCTTGGCCCCGGCTCGGTAGAAGCCGCCAAGGTCGCGGTTGCCGTGCGCATGCAGGACAAGACCGGCCAGAAATATCTCGAGTTCCACAAGGAGCTGCTCGGCGGCCGCGGCGCGGCCGACAAGGATCGGGCGCTGGCTGTCGCCAAGAATGTCGGCGTGGACATGGCCCGGCTGCAGAAGGATATGGAGAGCCCGGAGGTCAAGGCGACGATGGAAGAGAACTTCAAGCTCGCCGAAGCGCTCGGCCTCAACGGCACGCCGAGCTACGTGATCGGCGACAACGTCATCGTCGGCGCCATCGGCCTTCCCGGCCTGCAGGAGAAGATCAACACCTCGCGCTGCGGCAAGGCGAGCTGCTGATTCTCCGGTCAACCTACATCCTATAAACGACAAACAGCCGCCCTTGCAGGCGGCTGTTTTCATTGCTCGAATTGATCGATGGAACCCGGTTCCCGCAGCCGGGTTGTTGCGCGCATGTATTCGGTCGGCATGGAAGAAGAATATTTCGTGTTCGACGCCAAGACGCGCCGGGCTGCGCGGCGCATGGACAAGAAATTCCTCAAGCGCGCGAGCGACGCCCTCGGCGACCGCGTGATGACGGAAATGTTGCAGTCGCAAATCGAGGTGGCGACGCCGCCCTGCACCACCATGGACGAGGCACGCGCGCATCTTGTCCGCTACCGCGCCCTGCTCGCCGAGGCGGCGGCCGCGCATAAACTCGGCCTCGCCGCCATGGGCACGTTTCCGCTGGCGTTCTGGCCCGAGCAGACGGTGACGCCGAAAGAGCGCTACGGCGCCATCCTCGATGACCTGCAGATGATCGGCTACCGCAACATGCTGTGCGGCATGCACGTGCATGTCGAAGTGCCTGACGCGGCGACGCGCATCAATCTGATCACGCGGCTCACGCCCTATCTGCCGCTGCTGCTCGCCTTCTCCACCTCCTCGCCGTTCTGGCAGGGCCATCTCACCGGACTCGCCGGCTATCGTCTCGCCGCCTATGACGAGCTGCCGCGCACCGGCATCCCCGAGCTGTTCCGAACCAAGGAAGATTTCGACGAGTACATCGCGGCGCTGGTCTGGGCGAAGATCATCCCGGACGCGAGTTACATCTGGTGGGCGCTGCGCCCGTCGCTGAATTACCCGACTGTCGAACTGCGCGTCGCCGACAGTTGCACCCGGCTCGACGACGCCATCGCCATTGCCGCGCTGTTCCGCTGCCTGGTGCGCGCGCTCGATCGCGACCGCGATCTCAATTCAGGCTTCGACCGCGTCGGCCGCGCCATCACGCAGGAGAACAAGTGGCACGCCCAGCGCCACGGCATCGCGGCGACCTTCGTCGATCCGTTCGCCCGCTCGCCGCTCACCGCGCGCCAATGGCTCGATCAGGTGCTCGACTTCCTCGTCGAGGACATCGACGCCTTCAACTGCGGCCGCGACATTGCGCGCCTCAAGCAGATCCTGACCGACGGCACCAGCGCCGACCGCCAGATCGACATCTACAATCGGGCCAAGGCTGCCGGCCGCCAGCGCCTCACCGCCGCCAAGGAGGTGATCGACTGGGCCGCCGCCGAGACCCGCCGCTAGGGCAAACAAGTGCTTAACGGCTGCGCCAGGCGGGCTTCCCCTCGCCGTCCCGGCCACCTATAAAGCCCGAACGTTTTTGCTTGCTCGGATTGCCGGAGCCGAAAAGCCAATGGCGCAGACGATCTACGTCCTCAACGGACCCAACCTCAATTTGCTTGGCACGCGCGAGCCGGACAAATACGGCCGCGCGACGCTTGCCGACGTCGAGAAGCTGTGCCGCGCCAACGCCGAACGCTTCGGCATCGACATCGTCTTCCGCCAGTCGAACGTCGAAGGCGAACTGGTCAACTGGATCCAGGAGGCGCACGCCAAGGGCGCCGCCGGCCTCATCCTCAATCCCGCCGGCTACACCACCACCTCGATCGCCATCCTCGACGCCTTGTTGATCCTGCAGGTGCCGGTGATCGAGTGTCACATCACCAATATCCATGCGCGCGAGAGCTTCCGGCAGAACTCCTACGTGTCGAAGGCGGCCAAGGCCGTGATCGCCGGCTTCGGCATCGACGGCTATGGGCTGGCAATTGCCGGGCTCGCCGCCATGATCGGCGCGAACACGCGCGCATAATGAGAAACGTTTAGCGGAGATTTTAGTGGCGAAGACTCCGAAGGCGCCCGTCGTCGACCGCGATCTCATCCTCGAGCTCACCAAGCTGCTCGACGAGACCGGCTTGACCGAAATCGAGATCGAGCAGGACGGCCAGCGCGTGCGCGTTGCGCGCGGCGGTGCGCCGGTTATGGCGGCCACGCCGCGCGGTATTGCTCCCGTCGCCGCGCCCTCGCCAGCGGAGCCGCTGGCGCCGCTCGACCCGTCGAAGCATCCGGGCGTCGTCATTTCGCCGATGGTCGGCACCGCTTACGGCGCACCGGAGCCCGGCGCCAAGCCGTTCATCGAGATCGGCAGCACCGTCAAGAGTGGGGACACGCTGCTGATCATCGAAGCCATGAAGACCATGAACCAGATTCCGGCGACGCGCGCCGGCACCGTGGTGCAGATCCTGTTCGAGGACGGCCAACCGGTCGAATTCGGCGAGCCGCTCGTGATCATCGAATGACGGCATCGGGCCGGCGTGATGTTCGATAAAATCCTCATCGCCAATCGCGGCGAGATCGCCATGCGGGTGCTGCGCGCCTGCAAGGAGCTCGGCATCCCGACGGTCGCGGTGCATTCGACCGCCGATGCCGAGGCCATGCACGTGCGCTTTGCCGACGAGAGCGTCTGCATCGGCCCGCCGGCGGCGAAAGACAGCTACCTCAACATCCCCGCCATCCTGTCGGCCTGCGAAATCACCGGCGCCGACGCGGTGCATCCCGGCTACGGCTTCCTGTCGGAGAACGCGCGCTTTGCCGAAATTCTCGCCGATCACGGACTGATGTTCATCGGCCCGAAGGCCGAGCACATCCGCCTGATGGGCGACAAGATCGAGGCCAAGCGTACTGCCAAGAAACTCGGCATCCCGGTGGTGCCAGGCTCCGAAGGCGGCATCACCAGCGAGACCGACGCGGCAAAAATCGCCGACAGCATCGGCTATCCGGTGCTGATCAAGGCGGCGGCAGGCGGCGGCGGGCGCGGCATGAAGGTCGCGCGCGGACCGGCGGAGCTGTCGGGCGCGCTGTCGACTGCGCGTATCGAGGCGAAAGCTGCGTTCGGCGACGACGCCGTCTACATCGAGAAATACCTCGAGCGCCCGCGCCACATCGAGATCCAGGTGCTCGGCGATGGCAAGGGCAACGCCATCCATCTCGGCGAGCGCGACTGTTCGCTGCAGCGACGCCATCAAAAAGTATTGGAGGAAAGCCCCTCACCCGCGCTCAACACCGCCGCGCGCAACAAGATCGGCGAGACCGTCGCCAAGGCGATGCGCGAGATGAGCTATCTCGGCGTCGGCACCGTTGAGTTCCTGTACGAGGATGGCGAGTTCTACTTCATCGAGATGAACACGCGGATCCAGGTCGAGCACCCGGTGACCGAGATGATCACCGACATCGACCTGATCTTCGAGCAGATCCGCGCCGCCGCCGGCAACCAGCTCACGCTGAAGCAGAGCGACATCGAATTCCGTGGCCACGCCATCGAGTGCCGCATCAACGCCGAGAACCCGGTGACCTTCCGCCCCTCGCCCGGCAAGATCCTGCACTACCATGCGCCCGGCGGTCTTGGCGTGCGCATCGATTCAGCGGTCTATCAGGGCTACACCATCCCGCCTTATTACGACTCGCTGGTCGGCAAGTTGATCGTGCACGGCAAAACGCGCACCGAATGCCTGATGCGGCTCGCCCGCGCGCTCGACGAGGTCGTGGTCGACGGCATCGAGACGACGCTGCCGTTGTTCCGCGCGCTGGTACGCGAGAAGGACATCATCGACGGCAACTACCACATCCACTGGCTCGAGCAGTTCCTCGCCCGCGGCGGGATGGACAGTCAGAGCTAACGGCTGGCGCTCTTGCGCGGCGCCTTCGGCAGCTCGCGCGCGGAGCCGGTGCTGTCAGCGCTCACTTCCGTGAGGCCGCGCTGCACCGGCAGCGACTCGGGATATTCGGCCTGCAGGAACGCGATCATCTTCTCGCGCACCTCGCAGCGCAGGTCGAAGGCCTGCCCGGCAGAATTGGCGCTCATCAGCGCGCGCAACTCGATGACGTTGGTCTTCATGTCGGTGACCTGAAGATTGACCACCTGCCCGTTCCAGTTCTTCGAGGCCTTCGCGATCTCGGTGAGCTTGTCGCGGATGGCGGCAACCGGCGCGCGGTAGTCGAGATAGAAGAAGGCCGAGCCGATCAGCGCCGAGGAATCGCGGGTCCAGTTCTGGAACGGCTTCTCGATGAAGTACGTTAGCGGCACGACCATCCGCCGCCAGTCCCACAACCGCACCACCACGTAGGTCGAGGTGATCTCCTCGATCGAGCCCCACTCGTTCTCCACGACCACCGCGTCGTCGATGCGGATCGGCTGCGTCATGGCGAGCTGCACGCCGGCGAAAAGATTGGACAGCACCGGCCGCGCCGCAAGGCCGGCGACGAGGCCGGCGACGCCAGCGCTCGCGAACAGGCTGACGCCGTATTGCCGCACCGGCTCGAACGTCATCAGCGCCGCGCCAATCGTCACCAAAATCACCAGCACGTCGGCCGAGCGCATCAGCACGCGCACCTGCGTGTTGTGCTTGCGCGCCATCAGGTTGTCGTCGACGTCGAGACGGAACCGGCGCAAATAGAGATCGGCGGCAATGTGCAGCGCCGTCATCGCCGTCCAGCCGATCAGGCAGATGATGCCGATCAGCAGCAGGCGCGCAAACCAGCTCGCGGTCTGCGGATCGACCGGCGCGATCGAAATGGCGACGATCATCGCGAAAATGATGAGCGCAAGCTGCGTGACGCCGCGCGTGCGCGTGAACACGGAGAACAGATAAGGGTAGCGCTCCGCCAGCAGATGCCGCACCAGCCGCCGCGCGCGCTTGTGCAGCGAATAGGCGACCGCCACCGCCAAAAGTATGATGACCGTCGCCACCACCCAGTTGGGCAGCCAGTCGAGCCAACTTGCAATGGCCGTAACAGCGGAGCGGATCGAATCCATGCCGGCCTAATTACACTGAATCGCCCGGAGGCGGACACCGGGGGCAAACGCCGCCCTTGCGCTGGACACCCTTGCCGCGAACTGGCAAAACGCCCCACGTCTTCAATGCTGACTAATGCACGGCGGCGATGAAAAGTTTCCTGCTCAAGCTGTTCACATGGTGGAACGGCCAGACCTTCGGCACGCAGTTCTGGACCTGGATGTACGGCGAATCCGTCGGCGACGACGAATTCGGCAACCGTTATTTCCGGACCCGCGGCGGCAAGATCGACCCGACGCTCGGCTTCGAGCGGCGCTGGGTCGTCTATAACGGCTACGCCGAGGCCTCGACCATTCCGCCGTCATGGCACGGCTGGATGCATCACACCGTCGATGCGCCGCCGACATCCGAGCCGAATTACAAGCCGTGGCCGTGGCAGAAGCCGCACCGGCCGAACATGACCGGGACGCCGGCGAGCTACCGTCCGCCAGGTTCGACGCTCGCGCAAAACCGCCGTCCGCACGCCACCGGCGACTACAAGGCCTGGACGCCGGAAGCCTAGCCGCCCTTTCCCCGCCGTATTCGCCATGTTAACCGGGCAGCGCCCGGCACGGCGTGATTGCGTCTGCCGCGAGGCGCCAAAACAGCCAGGTTCGATGGCGCGACCCTCCCTCCGTTCGATTGTGCTGCTCGCCGCGGTGACGCTCACCGCCGCGCCGGCTTTCGCGCAGTTCGATCAGATCTTCCGCGACGCCCCGCCGCGTCCGCCGGGCAACGTGCCGAACGTGCCGCCGCGGCCCGACACGCCGCCGCCGCAGCCTCTGCCGGCGCCGATGAACCTGCCGCCGTCGAGCAGGCCGGGCGCCGGCGCGATCCAGACGCAGCCCTTGGCTCCGCTGCCGGGCGCGCCGGTTGCGCCCGCGCCGCCGGCTAACGAGCGCCCGCAAGGCCCGCCGCAGCAACAGACCGGCCCGATCCCGACCTTGCCCGGCCTGCAGCCGGGCCAGCGTCAGCCGAAAGGGCCAGGGCAGCAGCAGCCCGCCGACACCTCGCCGCAGCAGGGCGACGAAGTCGTGGTCGAGCCGCCGCCGCAGCGCATCGCCAATCCGACCGCGGTGTTCTCCGGCCTCGACAAGATCACCGGCCGCATCACGTCGTTCGATGTCGCCATCAACGAGACGGTGCAGTTCGGCGCGCTGCAGGTGACGCCGCGCGTCTGCTACTCGCGCCCGCCGACCGAGACGCCGAACACCGACGCCTTCGTCGAAGTCGACGAGGTGACG
>Ga0265313_10004196_pt1 | contig 11182 bp, 8 predicted proteins | sample 4123metaG_FD_203122 | JGI IMG/M metagenome (GOLD analysis project Ga0265313, IMG submission 203122) | Rhizosphere microbial communities from Carex aquatilis grown in University of Washington, Seatle, WA, United States - 4-1-23 metaG | ecosystem: Host-associated > Plants > Roots > Rhizosphere >...
ACGACAAGAAGGACAAGCTGGTCGAGATCGGCCATCTCGAGTCGCGGCCGAACCGGGCGGGGGCGGTGCTGCGGGGCGTGTTCTTCGTGCGGGACAATGGCGTCGGCATCGCGCCGGAATTCCATGACGACATCTTCCGCATCTTCAAGCGGCTCCAGGCCAGCAAGGAGCCCGAGGACGGCACCGGTGTCGGCCTGACCTTCGTCAAGAAGATCGTGGAGCGGCATGGCGGAGAGATCTGGCTGGACTCCGAACCCGGCAAAGGCACCACGTTTTTCTTCACCCTGGAGGCATCGCACCGTGAGCGAGCGCATGAACCGAAGGCGGCTGCGTGAATCCCAGCCCATCCTGATCGTCGAGGACAGCGCCGACGATTTCGAGGCCACCAAGCGCGCCTTCAACAAGGCGAATCTGCGCAATGTGATCGTGCACGCGCTGTCCGGCGAGGATGCGCTGGGCTACCTGTCCTCGCGTATCGCGGTCAAGCCGGGGCTGATCCTGCTCGACCTCAACATGCCGGGCCAGGACGGCCGCACCACCCTGCAGATCATCAAGCGGTCGCCGGAGCTGAAGAAGATTCCCGTGGTCATCCTGACGACCTCGGACGACGAACGCGACGTGAAGGCCTGCTATGAGCTGGGCGCCAACACCTATATCCAGAAGCCGGTCGATTTCGACGGCCTGATCTGCGCCATCCGCCAGCTCAAGGAATACTGGTTCGAGATCGCCCTGCTGCCGAAAGGAGCCGACAGTGACGGCGGAGATTAGCATCCTCATCATCGACGACAGCGAGGACGACCGCGCTCTCTACCGCCGCGCCCTGACCAGGGGGTGCGGGGTCGCCTACGACATCGTCGAGGCGGAGAATGGCGAGCATGGCCTGGCCTGCATGGCGGAGAACCCGCCCGGCTGCGTGCTGCTGGATTACTCCCTGCCGGGGCGCAACGGGGTCGAAGTGCTCAAGCGGCTGCGGGTCAAGCATCCCTTCGTGCCGGTGGTGATGCTGACCGGGCATGGCAACGAGGCCGTTGCGGTGATCGCGATGCAGGAGGGCGCCCAGAACTACATCTCCAAGGCGACGATAACCCCCGAGGCGCTGCAGCGCGTCATTCGCGTCGCCATCGAGCATTGCGCCATGGAGCACCGCATCCATGAGCAGCGGGGGTCGCTGGAGATCTTCACCCGCGCCTTGGCGCACGATCTCAAGGAGCCGGTGCGCACCATCAAATCCTTTCTCTCCCTGCTCGCCGGCTCCGAGGTGTTTTCCGAAAAGGGCAAGGGCTATTTCTCCTTCGTCCAGGGCGCCACCGACCGCATGGAGGCGCTGATCGACGCGGTCTATTTCTACACCAGGCTGGACGGCTCGGTGCAGCGGATCAGCAAGGAGCCGTGCGACGCCGACGCCGTGCTGGAAGACGCCAAATCCGACATCAGCGAACTGATCCGCGAACGCAAGGCGCTGATCGCCAGCGGGCCGCTCCCCCGGGTGCATGCCAACCGCAGGCAATTGTCCCAGCTGCTGCAGAACCTCCTTTGCAACGCGATCCAGCATTGCGAGATCACCCCCCTCATCCGCATCCAGGCGGTGGAGGAGGCGGAGCACTGGTCCTTCTGCGTCGCCGACAACGGCCCGGGCATCGACGAATTCCAGCGCAAGCGGGTGTTCGAGCCGTTCAAGCGCCTGGCGCACTCCAGAGCCAAGGGCCTGGGACTGGGCCTGGCGATCTGCAAGCGCATCGTGGAGGCGCATGGCGGCAAGATCTGGTGCGAAGACGGGCCGGAGGGCGGTGCGGCGTTTCATTTCACCCTGCCCAAGGCGGCGGACATGCCCGCGGCGCAGGACGGGACAGCCGGCATTCTCCCGCCGCCAGAAGCCGAACTGGCGGGTCAGCCGCTGGCCGGCATCCTGCTGGTCGACGACAGCGAAGGCGATATCGAGCTGACCCGGATCATGCTGCTGGAGAAATCGAAATTGCGCTGCAACCTGCTGGTCGCCCGCGACGCCCATATCGCCATCGAGATGCTGCGCGAGCAAGGCGACGACGCGCCGATGGTCAATTTCCTGCTGCTCGACATCAACATGCCGGGCATGGACGGTTTCGAGCTGCTGGAATATATCCGCACCAATGTCGCGCTGCGCGACATGCCGGTGGTGATCTGTTCGACCTCCGGCTACGACAAGGACATGGAGCGGGCCAAAAGCCTCGGCGCCCTGGGCTATGTCGTCAAGCCCGCCGAACTCGGCAAGCTGAAGCCGTTCCTGGACCAGGTCTCGACCTTGCATCTGGTGCGGGAGGAGCCGGGCTATGCCCTGCGCCGCGCCGGCGGATTCTGATAGGCGCCGTTCTGGTCAAATCCGCCTCCCCCCGTTATAAATTTCGGGACATAACGCCTTGCCCCGAGACTTGCATGAAACGCTTCCTTCCAGCCCTGCCGGCGCTCGCCTTCGCCGCGTTTCTGCCGGCGGCGGCGCAGGACATGCAAGGCATGGCCGCCAACTGCGCCGCGCCCGCGTCGCTGCCGCCCGCATTGTCAGGCTGGGCGGCCAAGACCGCCCTCGCCTCCGCCACCCAGGAATCCGGCCTGGAGGCGGCAATGCTGACGCCGGGCCGCGCCGCGGACGTCACCCTGCATCCCACCCGCAAGGTCAACTATGTCGCCCAGCCGGAAAAACCCGGCGGGTCGGTGGCGCATGGCGGGATGGTGGCGGTCGCCATCGCCGAAGCCGGCATCTACCAGATCAGCCTCAGTTCGGGCGCCTGGATCGATGTGCTGAAGGACGGTGCGCCGGTGATCTCCTCCGCCCATGCGCCCGGTCCGCCCTGCAGCGGCATCCGCAAGACGGTGCAGTTTCCCCTTCCGCCGGGCCGCGCGGTGATCCAGATTTCCGCCAACGCCGATCCGGCGATCCAGATCATGGTGTCCAGGGTTCCCTGAGATGCGCCATCCGGGGCTCTGGTTGTTGCTCCTTGCCGTGGCGGCGGCGACAGCTTCGTTTGGCGCACCTGAATCCTACGACTGGCGCCTGCCCCCCGGCGTGGCGCCGCCGCCGGTGCCGGCCGACAATCCGATGTCCGCCGCCAAGGTCGAACTGGGGCGGCGGCTGTTCTATGACGCCGATCTTTCGCGGGACGGCACCATCTCCTGCGCCACCTGCCATGGGCAGCACCGCGGCTTCACCGAAGGCAACGCCACCCATCCCGGAGTCGGCGATGTGCCGGGCCGGCGCAATGTGATGGCGCTGGCCAATGTCGCCTGGTTCGATCCGCTCACCTGGGCCGATCCCGGCCAGCATCGCCTGGAGGCGCAGATGCTGGTGCCGCTGATGGGCGGCCACCCGGTCGAGATGGGGATGGCGGGAAAGAGCGGGGAGTTGAACCGGCGCCTGGCAGCCGATCCCTGCTATCAAACGATGTTCGCCGCCGCCTTTCCGGAAAGCGATGGCCGCATCGATCTGGGCAATGTTCAGAAGGCGCTGGCGGCGTTCGAGCGGACCCTCATCTCCTATGACACGCCCTATGACCGCTTCCTGCGCGGCGACAGGACCGCGATATCGCAGGCGGCGCAGCGGGGTGCCGAATTGTTCACCCATGGCTGCGCCGACTGTCACAGCGGCCCCAATTTCACCGACCTGAAATTCCATGTCTTCCGCCGCCGCGATGACGCCGATGACCCGGCTGCCGATCACGGCGTGCGGGAAATCACCGGGGAGGCGAAGGATGAAAGCGCCTTCCGCACCCCCTCGCTGCGCAATGTCGCGCTGACCGGCCCCTACATGCATGACGGATCGATCCGCGATCTCACCGCCGCGGTGCGTTCCCATGGCGGGGTGACGGCAACCGAAAAGGACGTGCCCGAACTGGTCGCCTTCCTGGAAAGCCTCAGCGATACGGGCTTTGTCACCAATCCCGATTTCGCGCTGCCGAAGACGGCCTGCGGCAAGCCGCTCTAGGGCCGCGCCAGCACCAGGTCGCCGTCCAGGGCGCGCACATCGCTCTGGCCGGTCAGCGCCATGGCCACTTCCAGCTCTTCCTTGATGTTGGCGAGCATGCCGGCGACGCCCGCCTGTCCCCGCGCCGCCAGCGCCCAGGCCCAGGCGCGGCCCAGCAGCACGCCGTCCGCCCCCAGCGCCAGCGCCCGCAACACGTCGAGCCCGGAGCGCACGCCCCCATCCAGCATCACCGTCATGCGGCCCGCCACCGCCTCCGCCACCGGGGCCAGTGCCGCGATGGTGGACAGCGAGCCGTCCAACTGCCGCCCGCCATGGTTGGAGACCACGATGCCGTCCATGCCTTCCTCGGCGGCGCGCGCCGCGTCGCCGGGATCGGTGATGCCCTTCAGCACGATGCGGCCCTTCCAGTGCTGGCGCAGCCATTCAATGTCCTTGTAGGTCACCGAGGGATCGAAATTGCGTCCCGACCAGGCCTGGAATTGCTCCAGCCCGGCGCCGTCGGGCATGGCGGGGGCGACATTGCCGATGGTGTGCGGCCGGCCCAGCAATCCGACATCCAGCGCCCAGGCCGGATGCAGCAGGATGTCGAGCAGCCGGTCGGGCCGGGCGACCAGACTCTGCGGCCCCGCCAGCCCGCCGATGCGATCGCGGTAGCGGATGCCGTTGATCGCCAGGTCGACGGTGAGGAACAGGGTATCGGTGCCGGCGGCCTCTGCCCGCTCCAGCAGCGCTTTCAGAAAGCCGCGATCCTTGATCACATAAAGCTGCAACCAGATGGGCCGGGCCGAGGCGGCGCGCACTTCCTCGATCGAGCAGCAGGACATGGTGGAGAGGATGATGGTGGTCCCGGCGCCTTCCGCGGCGCGGATCGCCTGCGCCTCGCCGCGGCGGCGGTAGAAGCCGGCCACGCCGATCGGCGCCAGCACCACCGGCAGCGCCAGCTCGCGGCCGAACAGGCTGGTGGCGGTGCGCACGTTCGACACGTCCCGGAGCACGCGCTGGCGCAGGGTGACGGATTTGAAATCCTCGACATTGCGGCGCAGCGTGTGTTCGTCATAGCTGCCGCCGTCGATATATTCGAACAGGAAACGGGGCAGGCGCCTGCGGGCAGCTTCGCGATAGCCGGCGAAATTGACGATTTTCATAAGTTCAGGCTCTAGCGGGCGCCTCGCGCGATGGCAAGGGTGCGATTTCCGGCACCACGAAAAGATAGACCGCGGCGCCCAACAGGCACATCCCGCCCGCCACCGTCAAGGGAATGACAAAGGAGCCGCCGGTGATGGTCAGCATCAGCCCGGTGAAGGCACTGGTAATGACTCCGGCGATGTTGGAGGCGAAATTCTGGATTCCGCCGATGGAGGCGACATGGCCCGGCGTGGGGGCGACATCCCCCGGCAGGGACCAGATGCTGGCGGCGGTGAAAGCCAGGCTGCCATAGGAAATCCCCATCAGCACCAGCGCCATATAGACATTGGGCACGAAGGCCGAAAACGCGATCACCGAGGACATCAGCATGCCGCCGACCAGGCAGGTCTTGCGCGCCGCCGTCAGGCTCCAGCCGCGGCGGTAGAGCGCGTCGGAGGCGAAACCGCCCAGCCAGCCGGACGGGATCGCCATCAGCCCCGGCAGGAGGCCCAGGGTGCCGAGCCGGGCCAGCGAGAAACCCCGCGCCTGCACCAGATAGGTGGGAAACCAGGTGATGAAGAAATAGATCACGAAGTTCAGGCAGAAGAAGCCGATCATCATCCCCCAGATGGTGCGGTAGCCGAACAGCGAGGACCAGGGCACCTTGGGTCCTGTTTCGGAAGTGCCGCGCTCGATCTTCAACTGCGCAAGTTGCTCCGGCGTCACGGCGGGATGCTGCTCCGGATCGCGGTAGAGGGCGATCCAGAACACCGTCCAGATCAGCCCCAGCACCCCCGTGGCGAGGAACGAGACCCGCCAGCCGAAGCTGGCGATCAGCGTGGCCACCAGCGGCAGCGCCAGCAGGTTGCCGATGCGCGAACCGCTGTCGAAGATGCTGGCGGCGATGGCGCGCTCGCGCCGGGGAAACCAGTTGACATTGATCTTGGCGCCGGAGGGATAGGCGCCGGCCTCGCCCACGCCCAGCAGCAGCCTAAAGCCGGTGAGCGAGGCGACGCCCCGCGCCGTGGAGGTGAGCGCGGTGGAGATCGACCACCACACCACCGCCAGGGCCAGCGCCGCGCGCGCGCCGATGCGGTCGGCGAACCAGCCGAAGGGCAGTTGCATGATGGCGTAGGTCCAGAAGAAGGCGCCCAGGATGAAGCCCATGGTGGTGGCGTCGATCCCCAGCTCGTGCCGGATATAGGGCGTGGCGACCGCCAGGTTGGCGCGGTCGATATAGTTGATCGCGTTCGCCGCGCCACCCAGGAAGATCATCAGCCATCGGATCTTCGGCATGCGTCCCACCCACTATTATTATGGGCCTAGGGAACATCATATCGCGGCGCACAGGCAAGCTCTTTCGGGCCGCGCCGGCGGCGTTGCGCCGTCAGCCGGTGATTTTCAGCCAGACCGTGGCGGGATCAAGGGCGTGGCGCCGCACCTTGTCTTCGTCGAAGCCAAAGCCCAGGCCCGGCGCCTGGTGCAGCATGAGGCGCCCATCCTTGAATTCAAGCTGGCGGTCGACAAGCTCGCGGAAATTCAGCACCTGACTGTCGGGGAAGAACTCCACCATCCGGGCATTGGGCGTCGCTGCCACCAGCGGCGCATGCAGGTCGTGGAACCAGTGCGGATACATCGGGATGCCATAGCCCGCCGCCATCGCCGCGATGCGCCGCCACTCGCTGACCCCGCCGCACACCAGGGCATCGGTTTGCAAAAGCGCCACCGCCTTCTTGTCCAGCAATTCCTTGTGCCGCCAGCGCCCCGCCTCGATCTCGCCGGTGGCGACGGGAATGGAGGTGGCGCGCGCCAGCGCCGCATGGCTGTCGATGTCATCGGGAGAAAACGGCTCCTCGACAAAGAAGGGCGCGTACTTCTCCAGCCGCCGCACGGTCTGCAGCGCCTCGATCACATCGCTCCAGGCATTGTTGGCGTCCATCATCAGCGCGATGTCGGGACCGATGCGTTCGCGCACCGCCCGCACCCGGTCTTCCTCGCCGGCCGGCGACAGGCGGCCGATCTTCATCTTCACCGCCTTGAAGCCCAGCGCGACATAGCCCGCCATCTCCGCCGCCAGATCGTCCGGCATCTTGCCGTCCAAATAATAGCCCCCGCTGGCATAGGCCGGCACGCTGTCCGCTTTGTCCGCGCCCAGATATTTGTGCAGCGGCAGGCCCACGCCGCGGGCGTTGAGGTCCCACAGCGCGGTGTCGAGAATGGAAAGCGCACGCATGACGATGCCCGCCCGGCCCTGCAGCAGCACCTCCTGGTAAAGCAGGGTCCACAGCGCTTCGACATCCAGGGAGTCGCGGCCGATCAGCAGCGGCGCCAGCAGCTTCGCCACCGCGACCGGCAACAACTCGCCGCCCCGGCTGCCGACATAGCAGAAGCCGATGCCTTCCTTGCCATTGTCGCCCGCGACCTTCACCAGGCCGTAATCGCGGTGGCTGACGGTGCGGTTGGAAAAGGAGGTGACCTTGTCCAGCTTCACCCGTGCCGCCGCCACGCTGACGGAAACGATCTTCGCCATGGTCTTCTCCCTTGCCGCCGGGATGTTTAGCCCAGCCGCGCAGGCCCTGCCAGATCGCCCATGATCCTGAAAACCGCCGCGCCATTTGCCAAGCCGTGGCGCCCTCTGTATCAAACCAACAGGGATAATATCGGCCGGGCACAGCCCCGGTCGGCGGGAGGATTTCCATGTCGAGGCGTGCAACGGGATTGGCTGCAATTCTGCTGGGCGGTGTCGCCCTTTTCGCCGCCGGGGCGGCGGCGGCGCCGGGCGATGACTGGCCGCTCTATGGCAACGACGCCGGGGCGATGCGCTATTCGCCCCTGACCCAGATCACCCCGGCCAATGTGACCTCGCTTAAGGTCGCCTGGAATTATCACATGAAGCCGGCCGGCGTGGCGCATGCGCTGGGTTCGGAAACCACCCCGCTGGTGGTGAACGGCATCGTCTATCTCGGCACGCCCTATGGCCGGATCGTGGCGCTGGATGGCGCGAGCGGCAAAGAGATCTGGTCCTACACGCTGCCCAATGGCGATCGTCCCGCCTCGCGCGGCATGGCCTATTGGCCCGGCGACGGCAAGCTCGCGCCCGAGCTGCTGTTCGGCACCAACACCGGCAACCTGATGGCGGTCAATGTGAAGACCGGCAAGGCGGCGGACGGCTTCGGCAATCACGGCGTGGTCGATCTGCAGACCCCCGAAGTCATGCGCGGCTACAAGAAGCCCTATGCCCTGACCTCGCCGCCGGGAATTTTCGGGAATCTGGTGATGACCGGCACCTCGACCCCCGAAGAGCCGCGCAGCGTCTCCGGCGACGAGCGCGCCTGGGACGTGCGCACCGGCAAGCTGGTGTGGACTTTCCATTCCGTGCCGCGTCCCGGCGAGCTTGGCCATGATACCTGGCCGGCGGATGGCTGGCAGAACCGCTCCGGCGTCAATGTCTGGAACATGATGACGGTCGATGCCAAGCGCGGCATCGCCTATCTGCCGTTCGGCGGACCGGCGGCGGACCGCTGGGGCGGCGATCGCCATGGCACCAACCTGTTCGGCAATGCGCTGGTGGCGGTGAACGCGCTGACCGGCAAGTATCTGTGGCATTTCCAGACCCTGCATCACGAAATCTGGGACTGGGACCTTGATACCCCGCCCATGCTGCTGGACGTGAAGAAGGACGGCAAGACCATTCCCGCCATCGCGGTGATGAACAAGTCGGCCTATCTGTTCCTGCTGGACCGCGTCACCGGCAAGCCGATCTATCCGGTCACCGAGAAGCCGGTGCCGCCCAGCAACGTGACCGGCGAACAGGCCTGGCCGACCCAGCCGATCCCGTCCAGGCCAGGGCCGCTGGCGCGCCAGAGCTTCACCGCCGCGACCGACATCGCGACCGTGACGCCCGAGCATGAAGCGTTCTGCAAGAACCTCATCGCCACCCACAAGCTGCATGACAGCATTCCCTTCTCGCCGCTGACCATGGATTCGCAGATCGCGCGCTTTCCCGGCAGCGGCGGCGGCCCCGAATGGGGGGGCGGCGCCTTCGATCCCAAGCTGGGCTATTTCATCGTCAACACCAACGAGATGGGCAGTATCGAGCAGTTGGAAAAGAAGCCGGAAGGCTATTGGGGCTCGACCACCGGCCCGGACAGCTTCTTCATCGATGAAAAGACGCACCTGATGTGCCAGCCGCCGCCCTGGGGCAATCTCTATGCCGTCAACGTCAACACCGGCGAGATCGCCTGGCGCGTCAATCTGGGCGTCACCGACAGCCTGCCGGAAGGCAAGCGCAATACCGGACGGCCCAGCCTGGGCGGGCCGCTCACCACCGCCACCGGTCTCATCTTCATCGGCGGCACCGACGACAGCCGCTTCCGCGCCTTCGACACCAAGACCGGCAGGGAAATCTGGACCACCAGGCTGGATTACTCGGCGCACGCCTCGCCGGTCACTTATCGCGGCAAGGACGGCAAGCAGTATGTCGCCATCGTCGCTACCGGCGGGGCCTTCCTGCGCAGCCCGCCGGGCGGCGACAGCCTGGTGGTGTTCGCGATTCCCTGACGGTTAACCGTCAGATGGCGCTGGATCGGGCGGCGGGTAAGTGTGGGGCTATACCGGGAGCCAGTGCCCCCGGGGTGGGTGCCGCTGGTTATACGAAAAAAACATCGAAACCCGCTATGTCTCCGGCGAATCAGGCGTTACCCTACTACTTAATAATGGGAGATTTGACATGGCTGCACGCAAATCGGTTTTGAAGCGCGCGCCGCAACGTCCGGAATTGGACGCACTGTTGGATGCCGCGCGCGCCACCGGCGTATCGGACGATCAACTGCAGGAACAACGTGCCAGCTTTGCCTATGGCAATGCGCCTGCCGGTGCTGATCGCATTACGAAAGAGTCCGCTCGGGATGCGTCAAGGCGGAACCGACTTGCTCACGCCGGGTAAGCTGGGTGGGGAGAATGCCCGCCGCCGATGATAGTCCTAGAAGAAAAAGATCCGTCTCTCTACGCCCAGGTTCAGGAAAGAAACCTGATTAGGCAGTATGACCTTCTAACGAACTGCGTCGAGATTGGTCTTATTCAGGGACATACATGTTTTGATAAATATGTGCTTTGGGCACTGAATCATGTTGCCGTGGCGAATCTCTCGCAGTTCGGCGGCCGATTCCGAGAAGAGCCAATTTATGTTGGCAATCACAAGCCGCCACATTTCAAGGACGTGCCGGAACTCATGGACCGGTTTATTTCCACTCTCCATGAGAACTGGTTCAATTGGCAGCCGACCGAATTGGCAGCCTATGGCCTTTGGCGGTTGCTTTGGATTCACCCGTTCATAGAAGGCAATGGTCGCACGGCCAGAGCGGCCTGTTACTATTTGCTATGTGCACGATCTGGGACCCTCCTTCCGGGCCGGAAAACAGTGCCAGAACGCATCAGAGAGAACCGTCAGCCATATTACGCCGCGCTCCGGGCTGCAGACAGGGCCTGGGATGAAGGCAATTTGGACTTTTCAATGTTGGAAGTGTATTTGGCCGACTTGCTTGCGGCTCAGCTTCGAGACGAAAATTAGCATACCGTATTCACAATAGTAATTTGGCTATCGCGGCCCCGCCTGCCTTAGGGGCGACCCGCGGTACCAGATAACCCCTGGATCGGGCGGCCGGGATGCAATAGCTTAAACCGCTGTCGCAATAACAGAGCCGTCAGGCCACATGCCCCAGGAAAGACACGCCCGGCACCATGCCCGGTCGCGAAGCCACGCTTTCGAGCCGGATGTCGTCATCGTCGGATCGGGCGCGGCCGGCGGCATGGCCGCCTATGTGCTGACCAAAGCCGGGATCAAAACCCTCATCCTGGAAGCGGGGCGCGACTACGATCCGGCGACGGAAAGCGCCATGCTGCAATGGAATTACCAGGCGCCGCTGCGCGCCACGTCCACCCCCGACAAGCATTTCGGCTATTACGACGCGACCGTGAACGGCGGCTGGGAGGTGGAGGGCGAGCCCTACACCAATGCCCAGGGCTCGACCTTCAAATGGTGGCGTTCGCGCATGCTGGGCGGACGCACCAATCACTGGGGCCGGCATGTGCCGCGCTTCGGGCCCT
>Ga0265313_10004197_pt1 | contig 11182 bp, 8 predicted proteins | sample 4123metaG_FD_203122 | JGI IMG/M metagenome (GOLD analysis project Ga0265313, IMG submission 203122) | Rhizosphere microbial communities from Carex aquatilis grown in University of Washington, Seatle, WA, United States - 4-1-23 metaG | ecosystem: Host-associated > Plants > Roots > Rhizosphere >...
TGCACGACGACACGTGAGGCGCCGACGGATATGGCAACGACCGGCAACGGTGTTGCTTCTCTCGCGCGACACCGATCCCACGGGCGGCAGTCGTGCTCCTTTCGCGCGGCGAGAAGGTCCAAAACTCCGGGCTTCGCCCTGTCGCGGCCGAAACGACATGGTCTGTAAGCGGCCAAAGGCCCACATGCCTAAGCGGTTTTCGCGAGTTGTCGGCGTAATGCGCTGTCGTCCTCCGGTTGAGCGGTGCCCAGGGTGGCACGGTGGCGGCACAGCGAAGGCACAGCGCATCTAACCGCGACAATGGTCCCGTGTCGTCGGCGTTTGAACCCGATTGCGCGAGTGTCACCGTGCCACTTGCGTAAAGTAGATCCTGGGAACAAGTACGAGGATGAAGGGGCACAGCTGCCGCAACAGGACGAGCACTTCCCAGCGAAAAAGTTCTCGCAAAGGCACGGTGCCGCCAGTGGTCACGCGACAATCGCCCGGTTCGTGGGCCTCACCTTCGAAGTCGCCAGAGTGCCATGCCTGTGCCGGCACGGTGCCACGGTCAATCGGACCAAGAGCGGACGACGCTCTTTACACCCTGAAGCACACGCGGCCGGTACTCGCCTCCCCGCCAGCTCGGGGGAACCGGGAGCTTCCGGGTCTGAGTCTGCTTCACGTTGTGAAGCGAGGTTTCGAGATCGGTCATCAGGTCGGTCTTGCTGCGCGTGCCGTGCAGCCCCTCGTGGAACGCCCAGTCCTCATAGACCGCGTAGACCTCATCGATCAGCACGACGTCATCGGGGTTCCCGGTGACCTTGAGGCAGTCCTCGGCGAACCGCAGCGCCGGCGAGGCGCTACGGCGCACTTCGGCAACGGCGGCACGACCCGCATCGCCGATGGTGAACTTGTAGCCGTTCGCGCGGAGCCGCTTCAGCCCTTCGAGCGCCCAGTTGGCGATGCCGGGGAGTTCGCTCATCAGCCGATCTTCGACGGCCTGGTCCTCCTTCCCCTCAAAGCTGCGGTCGAAAACGATGGCGATCTGCCGGGCGGCGAGCGCACCGCTCTCATCGATCCAGGCCGGTTGGCGATTGCCTAGAACGAGCAGGCGCGTGAGCAGCTTGACGCTCACCGCCGGGAGGTACTTGCGCGGCACACCGGTGATGTCGCCGCCCGTGACCGCTAGAATACGCTCAAGCGCCTGGCCGCGTTGGCTCACCGGCGCGTCCTTGGCGTCCGGGATGACGATCAGGCGCTTGTCGACCGCGTCCTGGAGGCCGAACTCCTTGCCCATATCGGCGAGTTGCTTGCGCGCGATGTGGTCGGAGCCGACGAGCTGTTCGATAATGTTCTTAGAGGTCGACTTGCCCGAGCGCGGTGGTCCGGTGAACGTTGCGAACCGATGCGCGGTCGTGTCGGGCACAATGACGTAGCCCATCCACTCCTGGAGGGTTGCGTGAAAGGAGGGATCGAGCCGTTCCCCGATCCAGGTCAGCCAGGTCGGACAGGTGGCGCCGGCATCGTAGTCGAAGTTCGGCAGCGCTGTCGCAAAATACGATCCATCGAGCGGCATGAGCTCGCCGGTCTTGATATTGAGCACACCATTGCGGAACAGAACGAGGTCCTTGGGCTCGGGCGCATCCTTGGGCGGATCGATCCACTCGAAGGGGCGAGCCGTGGTGTGGGTAAGGTCGCGCACAGCTCGGACCATGGCGCCGATATTGTCGACATCGAGCGTATCGGTCGGGTTGGTCTTGCGGATCTCGAAACGGAGGGCGTCCTCGGTGACTTCGCGCCAGACATTCTGGTCGAGCCCGAAGATGACACCGTCCGAGGTGACGATGCGTCCCGGACGCGCGCTGACAAAAAGCCGTCCATTGGTGGCGTTGATTTTCTTGCCCAGGGTGTAGCTCAGAGACCGCGGCCAGTCCTCGTCAGCGTCAGCGTCGAACTCCGTTGCGGCCTGCTGTTGGAGCTTGCCGGCAGCGGACTTCACTTGCCGAGCAGCGTACGCCTCGGGATCGGGCTTTTCGAGAACACTCTCGGAAATCTGCCATTGGGGGTCGATCAGCAGACCGACGATGATCTCTGGCGGGACCTTGCAACGGAGGAGCCCGCAGATGGCATCGTACAGCCACACCGACCGCGAGTCGTCGTCGCGCTTGGGCTCAGCCAGCCGCCCATCGCGAATGATGGTGACCAGGCGCTTGGGCAACCCGTATTCGCGGACCAGTGCCTCCAGATCGTCGGTCATCACCGCATCGCCGATGTCGAGGTCCGCCGCAACCTTCCGCTTAACCGGAGCGCTCTCGAATTCGAAGCTCGCGAACTTGTTGACCCGTGACTGGATCAGCTTCGTTGGCACCGGCACGCGACCGCGCTTGAGCTTCCGGACGTCCGGGAGATTGACGGTACCCGGCAGCCGCAGGAGGCGATCAAGGTTGAAGGTCGCGCCGTCGCCGCCGAACATTTCGACGAGGCGGCGGTTGATGCCGCGGCAATAGTCCCGGTCCTCCAGCGAGGACACCTCTTCATAGAGCCGCCATAGCGCTTGAACGCCGCCGCCGGAATCGATGATGAAGGTCGGAGGGCCCGGGACCTTGTGGGCGTTGAGCGCGTCCACCACACGCTTCTTCCGCCCGACGTCGCCGGCGATCGGTCCTTGCTCGTCCTCGTCTATATCGACATGGACGAATGCCACGCCGGTGATGTCCGATTCGGAGGGCTTGCGGTCGATCACGCCGACCGGGTTCGCGGTGAAGTAGAGGTTGGCGATCCCGGACCGCGCCGCGATCCAGGCCCGCAGTCTCTGCGGATCGTGAAACGTCCGCGTCGGCACCGGACCGACATCGCCGGTCGCGCGCTTGCTACCCGCGCTCGGGTAAATGGCGGAGACAATCCACGGTCCCTTGCCGCGCAGCGCCACCAGGAACGCGACTGCAGCATCGGGATCGGACCAGCTCGGATCGACCAGTTGGGACTTCATTTGCTCGTTCATGTCGTTACCCTCGCCCAACATCCAGGGTCCACGCTCGCGGCGCCGGAGGGCCACGGCGGCTGCAAGTCTTCTGGCCGGCGTGATGATCTCTGCCGGTGGTCATGGCTTCATCGACAGCCATGCGAACAAGGGCAGCCGACGGTATCGCTACTACGTCGAGGACAAAGACGACACGTCCGGTCCTACCATTCGTTTGCCGGCGCGCGACATTGAGGACGCGGTAACCGGTGCTGTGGTGGGGTTCCTTGGTGATCGCCCGGCTTTGCTCGCCGGTCTTGGCGATATGGAGCGCGCCGGCGTGAAGCATGCGCTTGAGCGTGGGACGATCCTGTCGCGTCAACTGGCGGCAGCAAGCCAGCGCGACCGCGTCATCACCATTCGCCCACTCCTGCGGAAGGTCCACTATCGCGAAGACGCGCTTCGCATCGAACTGGATGCACGGAGCGTTCGCGCAGCGCTCGGCTCACCCTCACCCGAAGTCCAGGACGGGGACAACTATCGGTCGGAGGATGTCGAGAACATCGTTCTCCACTTGCCGCTCACTGCGCGCCGACGCGGACGTCAGCTCAAACTTTTGCTGAACGGGGAGCAACGACAATCCAGCATCGACGAACCTCTGGTGACGGCGATCTCACGCGCCCATGTGTGGGCGCAGTCGTTGATAGATGGCAGGGTAGCGTCGATCACTGAGATCGCACAGCGCGAGAGCGTGGCGCTGACCTATGTGAGTCAGTTGCTGCCGCTTGGGTTCTTAGCACCGTCGATTGTCGAAGCAATCCTGACCGGGTTCCAGCCGGCATCGCTCACTTCCGATCGGCTCGTCCGTCGCGAGAAGGTTGCGCTTCGATGGTCAAAGCAAGTGAAGACTCTGGTCGACTGAGTCCAGCCGCGCCGCAAAACGTGCCCATCACGCGATCGCGGCATGTCGATCTTAAAGCCAGCGAGGACGCCCTGCCCATCTTGCTTATCGACGTGGGGCTTGCGCCAAGAGCCAACCCGAAGCGGTTGAGATCGCTATATCCAGGATGTCCAATGTCCCTCATCCCGCCCCTGGGCTTGTGACCTTGTGGCCTTACTTCGGAAGCTCTACCGAGGCGCGGGCTAAACAGTTGCTAGTTTTTCCAAGTAATGCAGTATCTCTCTCGGTTCTTCCAGGACTGATCGAATGTCAGATCTTGTGCTTGTCGATCGGATATATGAAGCCGCTGTGCTACCGGAATTCTGGCCAGAAGTTCTCCAAGATGTCACGCGCCACACCGAAGCAGCGTTCGCCAGCCTAGTGACTTTCGATGGGACGGTCTTACGCTGGACCGGGACACCCGAGGCGATCCAGCTCATCGATGCCTACAAAGCGGTAGAGGCCGTCGCACCCAATATTCGGATCCCGAAAGTCATGGAGCGCAAGTACGCGGGCTTTCTGACCGACCAGGAAATCCTTTCCGCGAGCGATATCGATACCTCTCCACGGCGCTGATGAAGTTCGGGCAGGTGACGTTGATGATTTGCCCTCGAATGACATCCTCAATCGCGTCCGGCTTGACCTCGGCGAGGACCGGACCGGCCTCAGATGCAAGGATCCGGATATTTGGCAAGAGCGCGGGCTCGACGTCTTCTAACTTGAGGAGCGGATGATCGTAAGCCTCCACGGTGCCCCAAAGGATCGTCTCCTTTCCGTCGACCATCATGTGAAATTTGTATTTCCTGCCCACTCTAAACAATTCCAACCTCACAGTCCTACCTTCGGGCAACCAGCCTAAGTGTCTCACCACCAAGGCAGGGCTATGTGTTGAGCAGCATTGTTCCCGACAAGCTCAGCACAGCTAGCAGGCGGTCGACCTTTGTCCCTTGCCGCTTCAACCGGCGGAGGTGTGGGTTGCTCTCCTCAATACTTCCGTCTTCGGCAATTCCGATGTCACGCAACAAACGGCGGTCGAGCTTCGCAGTAGCGTCCTTCAAAGAAATGGTCGACACTCTAAAATCTCCCGGTACCGATCATCTGGATGGGGGACCTTTCCGCTAAACGCGTTTTAGATCGTGGTCGCCACTCCAAAGAGTTCCAAAATCCGCCAAATCAGGTGGATTGCTACCCTACCTGGCCGATGCGCTGCCGGGATCGACTTTGTTCGGTTAGGCTGTTGGGTCCCTGGACGCGCCAATGTCGAAAGCCCGCCAGATTGCCGAGAGCTCCGCATCGGTCACCTCAGGGCGGAAGTTCCGCGCATGCCGTTTGAGATCGTCGAGGCTCTCGACGCGGGACCGAGCCAGCACGTTCTTGCGGATCAGCGAGACGTGCGTCCCCCACGCGTCCGGCGTGGCGGGTCGTTGCAGCGCGTACTCCCAGAACGAGTTCTTGTTGCGCGCCATTGGATCGCCTCCAGCCTTACCGTGGTTTCCAGCCGTCTTCCTTTGCCTTGAAGCCAGCGGCCCTCGGTGCCGCTGGACGCTCAACGAGCTAGTCAGTTCACCTTGGTTTTCAAGAGTGTGCGGTGTCAGCCGAGGTAGCGCGCCAAGTAGTGAATCGCCTTGCTGACCAAGCTCAATGTTGACCCGTCGCACTCGCGCCTCAGGCAAAGATTCGGATTGGTATCACGCGTCACGGCGGCCCTATTGGGTCCGATAAGGGCCAGAAGCAGGCACTTCGGGCTGCATTGTTCGCGGTGGTCGGAAATGGCTACTGAACCACTCGAAATGCCAGTTAGAGACTGGCCTGCGTGCAGCGCAATTCAGGGGTCAAAAAGCCCGTCTCCACCCCCTCAATGCGCGACGCCTGGGGGCAATTCGCCCGACATTCCCGCAGCTTAGCTCGCAGGCATCTCAGAGACTTAGAACACCTTTAATATCAATGACTTACTGGCGGCGCGTAGTAGAATCGAACCATCGGTGGATTAGCAGACGCTAACCCTCGGAATTGTCTAACATATTCTGGCTGCTAGTTTTTCTCCAATTGCGACTACACGGGGACGCATGTAGTCGGTGGCCATTTCGCCTCGAAGTCGGCGATGGGCCCCGACGACGCGAACCAAGAGAAGTCCGCGTCCTAACAGTCCGCTTCGCGCCAAAAAGCGAACGCCGTGAATGTTGGGAGCCCGCAAAAGCTTCAACATGAGTCGCGCCGCCTGGGGCCGAGGATTCAGTCACGGAATCCGCCAGATACGCGCGTCACCTGGCTGCTGCCGTCGCGGCACTTGTCGATCTCAATATCGCGCAGCCATAAGAAGGCAAGGTGATCCCCTCGGCCGTGGCCCGCCCGTCGCCGATCAGCCGATCGAATGGCGGGAGGTTTCCTACGAACTTCACTTCGCCTGTGGTGTTCAGGACAAAGGTCAGACGGAGATTGGACTTCTGACGCACGGTCACCTCAACGCCCGCCGGAGTGTCTGGAATGAGGGGCCTAACATCGCTGCGCTGGAACGCTAGCCCAGCCAGGCGGGCCGCGATGGCTTCCGTCAGGTAGGTGCCGGCATAAAAGACCCATCCTCTTCCGACCGCCCGCGCGGTGATTGCAGGCCTTCCGTTGAGGAACCGGTTCGACCAAGTCCCCGCGATCTCGACGTCATCGACCGGCTTCACTACTTCGTAGAGATGGGCCGCGGAATAATCCTCGTTGCCGATCCGCAAGGTGTAACGCCTGCGGGAGGACTCGGCGGGCGGCCGCGGGCCAATCGGAGCGCCGGGGTCGCGTCGCGTCATGTCGAACAGTCCGTCACCGTCGATCGGTGCAAGGCGGCCGAATTCTTCGACCTCCACTCCCGCGAGGCGGGCCAGCGACGAGCCAGGGGCCGCTTCGCGAATCACGTGATTGTTGCCATCCCGAGTACCGGTGCGAGCGCCAATCACAACCACACCGCCTGCTCGGGCAAAGGCTTCGAGATGGGCAGTCCATTCGTCCTTCCACATCACCCAATGCGGAACGTAGAAAACCTTCAAGGGGCTGAGATCGTCCTCCGGGTGAATGAAACCGCAAGCGATGTTGGCTTGATAGCAATGCCGGTAGAGCAGATGGCCGTCTTCGAGGGGGCTTGGAAGACCGATCGGATAGGTCCGGTGCGCCTCCTGATTGTCGAAGTCCGACGCCGCGATCCCGACGTCCATGCGGACATGCGTACCGAGGAGGTCTGTCTGGAGTGCGGTCATTTCCGTCGCGTATTGCTTGGCTTCATCGTATCGGCGGCGTGGCACATCGTCGTGGTCGAGGATGCCCATCCAATAAATTTCCGCGCCGAAATGTGCCGGCCGCCAGCGAAAGAACATCAGCCCGTCGGCGCCGCGCGCGACCGACGAATAGGCCATTCGACGCATTTCGCTGGGCTCGGGAGTCAATGTCGAGAACCGTGGCTGCGCGCCAAATCCGGACTGCTGCTCGGGCACGATAAAGTTGCCGGTGAAACCTCGGCAGATGTCGAGATGCAGTGCCTGCGCAATGGCCAGTCCGCCACGCCGCTGCATCTCATCGTAGAGCATCGGGTAGATATCGAAGCCGAGGAAATCGAGATCGGTGGAAAAATTGCCGCGGAAGTCGATGTCATCGAGCCGGCCCAAGTTGTGAAAGACGAACCAACCAGGGTTGGCCGCCCTCAGTATCGCCACCTGTTCGCTTTGGAACCGCGCCACGCTCCAGGCCAAGAAACGGTGATAGTCCTGCTCGTGCCCCGGGCTGAGCGGCGCTGGAGCCTGGTCGAACGGCAGCACGATCTGGTCGAAATTGTCGTAGCGAGTCGCCCAGAAATCCCCGCCCCAGGCCTGGTTCAGCAAGTCGATCGAGGGGTAGCGACCCCGAAGATAGTTCTGAAACTCGATCCTCGTGTAAGGAGAATAGGAGCGTGACTCGCTGGTGTTGAGCTCATTGTCCGTCTGCCAGCCTATGACATGCGGGTTGCCTCGGTAATGCTGCGCTAGGGCATTCGTGATCCGACGGCTATGAGCGCGAAACGTCGGGCTCGAGGTGTCGGCGTGCTGGCGGGAGCCGTGACTGGCTGGTCGGCCGCGATCATCGATGCGAAGTACCTCGGGATAGTTCATGGTTAGCCAGCGCGGCGGCGTCGCGGTGGGCGTGCAAAGAATCGAACGTATCCCCGCCTTGCCGAGGACATCGATGGCATCGTCGAAAAGTCCGAACTCGAAGTGTCCTTCGTGCGGCTCGAAAAGATGCCAGGCAAACTCCCCGAGCCGGACAGTGTTGAACCCAGCAGCGGCCATGCGGTCGGCATCTCGCTGCCAGTAGCTCCGATCGACATGTTCGGGGTAGTGCGGCGCGCCAACCAGGAAGGTGCGGGTGTTGATTGGACGCCAAACAGAGAGCTTGGCGCCGAGGGGTGGAGCGGTGGTCACGATGGTCTCCGAGGCGGGAAAGATCGTCTAAAGGTTGATGGACGGCGCGGCCCAATAGGCGTCGAGGGCCCGCAGGGCAGCACCAACCGGGCCTGGCGCCGTGGGGAGGGAAGAGTATTGGACGCTGATATGCGGGGCGAGCGCAGGTATGGTGCGCGCCTTGAGCTGAGCCTCGAGCTGGCGGAGGACATCCTCGCCGGCATTGATGAAATCGCCGCCGATGACGACGTGTGGCGTGCCCGTGACGTTGATGGTGTTGGCGAGAGCGAAAGCGATGAACTCGACGCCTTGCATCAGCACCTTTTGAGCGAAGGGATCACTGTTCGCCGCGGCGCGGCAGAGATCGGGTAGCGGGTATTTCGCGTAGGCGTCGCGATCGCGAAGGTCAGGCAACCCGCTGAGGGCCGCAGCCCGTTCCGCGATGGCAAACCCCGACGCCAGAGTCCTCAGGCACCCGTAGTTTCCGCAAGAGCATTTCGGCGCGTTGCCGATCGTCGCTGTGACGTGACCGACCTCGCCGCCAAAGCCAAGGGACGGGGCGAGGAGCGCATTATTGGATACGATACCGGCACCGAAGCCGCTTGGTCCGACCAGCAGATAGAGAGCGTCCGCTGCGTCTGCCCCGCTGCCCAACCGATGCTCCGCCAGCGCGAACATGCGGGCGATATCCTCGACAATCACCGGCCGGCCAAATGCCTTCGTAAAATGCTCGACCGTGCTGAAGATGTCGGTCGATCCAAGTGGCCCCTGCGGCAGCCAGTCTCCCTTTGCATTCACATAAGCATGCAGTCCGATGCCGATCGAGGCGAACTGGGCGTAGTCAATGCCCGCAGCCTCGAGCGACGCGTGAATCACCTTCACCACCAGGTCGACGGTCCCCTGGCCGGGCTCGAAATCCGGCGCGGCCACCTCTTGGCTGGCAATGATCCCACCCGCCGCATCGGTGACCGCCCAGCGAAGCTGGTCGGGGCCGAACTCGAGCCCTAGCGTCAGGCAATAGCCGGGCGTAATGCTTAGATCGGTGGAGGGATGGCCGGGCTTTCCCTCGGTGCTGGCCCGCAATTCGGTGAGAATGCCACGGTCCCTCAGCTCGGTGGTGAGCCGCGTGACGGTGGGCAGCTTCCAGCCGAGCCGATGGCTGAGCCCCATGCGCGAGACCGAGCGCGCTATATAGACCTCACGCGCGATCAGAGAATATCTGAACTCTTTGGCGCTACGCATTCCTTGACCTTTCCGGGGTCGTTCAAGCACGAAGTGGCCGACACGGGGACGTTATTCCGCGTTCAAGCCATGGCGCCCGTCAGCCCCGTCATGACCCGCTTTTGCATGATGAAATAGAGGGCGAGCACCGGAAAGCTCAGAATCGAGAGAGCGGCAAAGATCAGCGAATAGTCGGTTGTGTGCTGGCCGAAAAACCGGATCAGCCCCGCCGGTAGTGTCCGCTTGTCGGGCTCGGCCACGAACAGAAGCGCGAACAGCAGCTCGTTCCAGATTCCGATTACGCTGATGATCGTCACCGTCAGCATCGCGGGCCAGACCATCGGGATGCTGATCATAAACAGTACCTGGAAGGTGTTGGCGCCATCAATCCGGGCCGCCTCCTCCGCATCGGCACCGAGCGAATCGAAATAGCCCCGCATCAGGAATACAGTCAGTGACAATGACCACGCGGCGTTAGGCAGGATCAGCGCCCAGAGCGTATCGAGCATGTGCATGTCGCGAAGCTGGACGAAGAGGCTGATGGCGATCGCTGCCGGCGGCAGAGCGAGACCAACGAGCAGGATGCGGTACATCAGTTGCCGACCGGGAAACTCCAGCCGCACGAAGGCGAACGCCGCGGATGTGCCAAAGAGCACGGCCATCGCGACTGCCGTGACTGTGACAATCAGCGAGTTAAGATAGAGCGTTCCGAGATTGCCCTGCTGCCAGGCGTTGACGAAGCTGGCAAAGCTCCAACTGTACGGCAGCTTGAAAGGCGAGGTGAAGATCTCCTTGTTCGACTTGAAGGCCGAATAGAACATCCACACAGTCGGGAACGACATGAGTAGCGCAATGCCGCCTGCCGTGCCGAAACGAACCCATTCAAAGATCTTCAAATCGCCCGCTCCTAGTATTGCGTGACGCGCAGCCGGTCGGTGCTCCGCGAGTAGATAGCCGCGATTCCGGCAATGATAACGACAAGGATCAGCGTCAGTGCGGCGCCGTATCCGATCTGGTTCTGCGCAATTCCCTGCTTCAATATCCAGGTGACTGGCACATCGGTCGCGCCGTTCGGCTGTCCGTTGGTCATGGTAAAAAAGAGGTCGAAGGCCGAGTAACCGCCCGTCACTGCAAACAGTACACAGACCAGCGCGTTGCTGCGGATCAGCGGCACGGTGATGCTGATCACCTGCTGCCAGGTCGACGCGCCGTCTATGGTCGCCGCCTCGTAGACGTCTTGCGGGATGCGGCGGATCGCGGCGAAGAATATGATCATATAGAAGCCTGAGTATTTCCAGCCGGAGACGAGGCTCAGCGCGATCAGCGCCGTGACCGGATCGCTGAGCCATGGGTGGGCCAGACTGCCGAGCCCGAGAGCCCGTAGCGTCGCGTTGACCAGGCCCGTCCGGTAGTCGAGAACGAATGTCCAGAGCAGGCCCGCGGCCGTCCACGACAGGACGACAGGAGAGAAGAACAGCGTTCTGAATAAGGAGTATCCAGGCTTGGACGAGTTCATCAACAGGGCTGCGAACAGGCCGAAGGTCACCTCGAACAGGAGCGTCGCCAGGACGTAGATGGTGACGTGCGCGTAGGACCAGAGATAGCTCAGGTCGCGGAAGGCCCTAGTGAAATTGTCGAACCCGATCCAGTGCGGGACGTTGTAGCCGTCCCAGT
>Ga0265313_10004198_pt1 | contig 11181 bp, 10 predicted proteins | sample 4123metaG_FD_203122 | JGI IMG/M metagenome (GOLD analysis project Ga0265313, IMG submission 203122) | Rhizosphere microbial communities from Carex aquatilis grown in University of Washington, Seatle, WA, United States - 4-1-23 metaG | ecosystem: Host-associated > Plants > Roots > Rhizosphere >...
GGTCATGCCCAAGCCCAGAAGCGCGACCATCACAATCAGCACGACCATCAGAATGGCACCCTTCTCCGAGGCCTTTCGGTGGCGATACAACAGTTTCATACTCTCTCCTTCACACTCCCTGCTTCAATCACCGGAGCTTTGGGTTGGGCGGACAGACAATCGGACTGTTCGTCGTCCTGTCCGCGTCAGTCAAGTCGTCCGGCGCGAGCGTACGGACTCCCAAGATCAACCGCACACCCGTGGACACCCTTCGTCGATGTGGCGCCTGCAGCTGGCGGTTCCTTCATCTAGCTGCCGGTCGAGACCGATCACGTCGTAAGGCCCAGAGAGTCGGTGTGGCTGGCGAAGGATACCGCAGATCCCCGACGTCCCCTGTGACGAGGGCGAAGACAGCGTTGCTTGTACGGAGGCCACAACATAGGTATCGGCGGCACTACGAAAACATTCATGGAGCGCAAACAATTCGCGGGATGCGTGCGTCAGCGCCATGCCATGGCGTTTGCGGCGGCGTTATCGTCGAAGTCAGCGTAGCGGCAGCTTGCTTCGTGGCGATGACTAAACCAAGCAGCAGGACTGTGGTGATGGGTTGGGGTGACCGGGGAAATCGTGGCGATCGTTCTGGCCAGCGACACCTTGGCGAGATTTGGTTTGGTGGGCGGAAGCTGGCGCATGCCACGCCTTTGAGCGATCCTCGCCGGATGTCGGAATCCGGCGACGTTCCACGCTCATGGATTGCGGTACGTTCGGCGTGGCGGACCCGGTCCGGATACATCGCCTTCGTCGGCCTGCTGGCCGCGTTCGCCGTCTTGGCAGGCGTGCTCGTTGCCCGTTCGAGCTTTCCCACCATCGAGGGGCGCACCGGGTTCTGCCTTTTCGACGACGCTATGATTTCCCTTCGCTACGCCGCGAACCTTGCGACGGGGAACGGTCTGGTGTGGAACGCTGGCGAACGCGTCGAGGGCTTCACCAACCCCTTCATGGTGTTTCTGATGGCGGTCATTCACCGCGCCGCGGGACCGTGGTACGCGCCCCTTTTCGTGCAGATCCTCGGCGGGCTGACATTTTTGTGGGGGTTATGTTTGGTGGCGTCCATCGCTCGCCACGAGGTGGGCCACGATACGGACACGCCAGTGCTGGCAGCCGTGGCCGGGGTGGGCGCCTTCTATCCGCTCTTGTACTGGTCCGTCATGGGCATGGAGACGGGGCTGCTCACCGCGCTCTTGCTGGCGGCGTTTCGGGCGGATCAAGATGGCGTTGGGGCCCGACCTTCGGGCGCGCTCGTGGTGGCGTCGGGTCTAGCGGTGCTTACCCGCATGGACGCGGTGTTGTTCGTCGGCGTGTTGTTCGCGTTTCGCTTGCCACGCGCCGGCCGCAGCGGCGCGCGCGTGGTGCTGGTCGAGGCCGGATGGGCGGCACTGCCGGTAGTGGCCTACGTGCTGTGGCGTCGCGGGTATTACGGGCAGTGGCTACCCAGCGTGTATTACCTCAAGCTCGCTGGCCTTCCTCTGCTGGCGCGCCTGCGCAACGGAGTCGCGTTTTGTGCGCCCATGCTGCCGCTCGTGGCCGTAGACGCGACAGTGGTTGTGGCGGCCCTGCGCCTGCGCCGCGCACCTGGCCCTGGCTCCCAACTGCCCGTTGTGTGGCGGGCAATCGCACTTTTCGTCGTCGCGCTTTTGTATCAGCTGTCGGCCGGGGGCGATGCCTGGCCTCCCTACTGGCGGTTCACCGTGCCCGCGCAGGTCGTCTTGATTGTGGCGGCCGCGATCACCGTGCGGAAACTGGTCGTGGCCGGGATCTGGAGCAGGCGGGCTGGCGACGCCGCCCTGATCGGTTTGGTGGCTTTCGCGGCAGTGGATTCCCTGCGTCTGTACCAGGATCTACGGACGTTCGTTCCATGGACGACAGACTTCAATTACCGTCACACCAATACCGGCCTGGCCCTACGCCGGCTGACCACGCCGTCCGCTACTGTGGCCGCCTATTGGGCCGGGGCATTGCCCTACTTTGCCGAACGTGCGGCCATCGATCCGCTGGGCAAGATGGACGCGCGCATCGCCCGCGGCCAGGCCGTCCGCACGGCTGCCTGGGGCGGCATGCAAAGCGTGCCCGGACATAACAAGGTGGATCTCTCCTACAGCTTCGTCTCCAAGCGGCCCACCTTCATCCAGTACAGCGACCTGTCCTGCGTGTTCGGCGGAGTCGATCTTCGCGCGTGGTGCGCCGAAAACTACGTACGTGCGAACGTTGCCGGGCGATTGCCGATGTTGCTGCTCAAGGATTCGCCGGACGTGCGCTGGGATCTGCTCCGGCCGGGGCCGACTCTTTTCCAGTGACCGCGTTCTTCGAGCCTCCAAAGACCGGTCACGGCGTGGGGCTCATCGGGGCGACGTGGAATCAGCGACCAATGGAGTATCTTCAAGACATGCGCTTCGTGAGGGGCGCCATCTTGTGTTGGCTGGTTGCGGAGCTACCGGCGGTTGCGGCGCCTTGGGACAAGCCCGGTCGGCAACTGACCTTCCAGGATGAGTTCGACGGCACCGACGTGGACGCTGGAAAATGGGTCTATCAGATCGACTATGTCCGGGCCTACACGCGATTGCCAGACGGGAAGGTCACCGACGCCGGTCTGGCCACCGGCGGCATGACCGGAATCGGAATGACGGGAAACGGAGGCGTGGTCTCCACGGGTGGCACCACGTCGACCGGAGGAGCCGGCGGCAATGCAACGACGGCATCTGGCAGCAACGGTTGCAGTTGCAACGTTGCCGGTCGTCGCTCGAAGGCCGCCATGCCGGTGGTCGCGCTTCTGCTGGCGTCCCTCCTGCTTCAAGGTTCCACGCGCGAAAATCGGCGGCGCCCGCGTCGGTGAAAAGCAGGTTCGCGCTTGCTTGGGCGGTGAACGTGCCGGCATCGCGAAACCTTTTCCGGGCTGACCGGTAGGACCTTGCATACGATTGCAACCAACTGCGGATCTGCGCATGGACGACAGTTTTCTCATCAGCAAAGTAGTCGACGGCAACCGCAACGCTTTCCGACTGCTCGTGCTGCGCTACCAGCGTCCGATCTTCAAATTTCTGGGTGGCTTTGGCATCGAGCAAGCTGTCGTCGAGGAGCTTGCGCAAGAGACCTTCCTTCGTGCCTACCGCAGCCTGTCGGCGTTCGACAGCAGCAAGTCGGCATTTTCCACCTGGCTTTTCACCATTGCCAAGCACCTTGTCCTGAATGAAAACGCGCGCAGCGCGCGTCGCCTTCCGCATGTTGCGGTCGATGTCGACGCTGCCGACCCTGTCGTCTTGGAGACGTCACCCGCGAGCCAGCTGGTCGAGAATGCCGAGCGGTCCGGCCACGTGCGCCGTGCGCTGCAGGCACTGCCGTCACCGCTTCGCAGCGCCTTGGTGCTGGCGTACATGAAGGAACACTCGCTCGCGGAAGTTGCAGCCATCGAGGGCTGTTCCGTCGGCGCGGTCAAGTCGCGCATTTATCGAGGAAAGCAGCTTCTGCGGCTGCGCCTTGCTGGAATGGAGGAGTAATATGACTATGTCGTGCAACAGGGTTCAGGAGTGCATTGCTCTCGGGGAAGCTCTGGATGAAGCCAGTCAAGGGCACGTGCTCGACTGTGCGCAATGCGCGCGCGTCGCGGCCGAGTTTGTTACGCTCGACGCCCAGGTCACGGGCGAGCTTGCAAGCGCGGTCGTGGTTCCCGACGGTTTCGCCGATCGGGTCATGGCGAGGCTGGACGAGGCGTCGCTTCGTCGCACAGAAGGGAAACTCGATCGACTTCTCGGCCGACGGTGGGTGCAGATCGGACTCGCGTACATGGGCGCGGCCGTGGCGCTTGTGAATTTGCTTCTCTTCGTGCTGGGCAGCCTGATTCCAGGCGCGAGCCTCGGAGGAGTCCGATGAGTGCGGCGAATGCGACGGCATCGGGACTGCGGCGCCCGCTCTTGGCAACTTTTGCCGGCTTGCTCTTGCCGGGCCTAGGCCACGTGTATTGCGGTGATCCCGCTCGGGGCGCGAGTTGGCTTCTTTCCGTCGCGCTCGTCGTGCCGGTATCCGCGTGGCTGGCGCTCCACGGTCCGGCTGCGCTTTTATCGGCTATCGTCGTTCTCGGCGGCGCTGTCGCGTTGGCTCTCTACGTGGCCTCCGTCAAGTCGTGCTACCGATTGGCCCGTTCGGCGGACGCTGTGTCGTCTGGTGCGTGGAATCGCGGCCACGTCTATTTCGCCTGCTTCGCACTTGGCCATCTTCTCGTGCTCGGTCCGCTGACGACGTTTACCAAGGACCGCCTCGTCGAAACCTTCAAGGTCCCGAGCGCGAGCATGGTTCCCACGATTTTGCCCGGCGATCGGTTCTTTGCCGACAAGCGTGTCGGGCATCGGGGTGGGCCGCCGGTGCATCGCGGGGATATTGCCGTGTTCGTGTACCCCAACGATCGCACCATGATGTACGTCAAACGCATTGTCGGATTGCCAGGCGATCGTATCGAGATCGACGGCATGCGGGTGCTCGTCAATGGCCAGACGATCGTCGGCGACGAAGTGCACGACCTGGGCTCGGCCGAGCTGAATCGCCAGCTCGCCGACCACCGCGCTTTTCGCGAAACCGTCGACGGAAAAAGCTACGTCGTGCTCTGGCGGAAGGACGGTGCGCACGACGCCTTGACCACGATCGTGCCGAGCGGCCAAGTATTCGTGCTCGGCGACAACCGCGACTCGTCCCGCGATTCCCGCTATTTCGGCACGTTGCCGTTGGCCGACGTCAGCGGAGTGGCTCGCCAGGTAGGGTTCTCGGCAGACGCCAGCAGCGGATTGCGTCTCCGTCGCACGGGCAAAGTGATCAGCGGATCGTGAATCGCGCCGCTGCGGCGGGCGACTACTGAAGGCCGAAGTGGCTGATCACCAAGTCGTTGGTCACGCTGCTGGCGCCGCTTATGAAGTAGCCCCAAATTTCCGTGATTTGGGCGGCGCTCGCAATCTTGAGCTGCGTCCAGGTGACGGGTACTGTCGTCGGGGTCCTCGTTACGGCAATTTCGGTTTGCGCTTTGCTGTTGTCGGCCAAATTGACGCCGATCCCGACTTTCGTGATGGCACCCGAAGCGCTCGAAAGCCTGATCGAGAAGCCGGAATACGCGGAAAGGTCGAACGTCTTGCAGCTCACCTCCGTCTTGGTGGCATTGTCGTAGCCCTTGCCCATGAGTGTAAAGCCGAAGCCCGCCTGATTGGCGCCCGTCGTAGTGGTGACGCCGACCGTGCCCGAGAAGGTCCAGTTTCCGCTCGCGCACGTCGCCGAGATGGCGCTGGTGCCGTTTCCATAGGACCAGGCCACGCTGTCCATTTCGCCGTACGTCCCGTTGCCGTAGCTGCACCCGCTGGTGGCAAAATCATCGATCACGGCGGTGAGGGGGGCGCAGACGTCCGCGGCCGTGCTCGTGCCGCCCGTGCTCGTGCCACCCGTTCCTGGCGCACCGCCCGTGATTGTGGTGCCACCCGTGCTCTTGGTGCCACCTGTGCTAGTCGCAGCGCCCGAGCCCGTGGAACCTCCCTTACCCGATGTTCCGCCCGTGCTCCCGATACCACCTGAGCTGCTTGTTCCGCCCGAGGCTGTATTTCCGCCCGTCGGGCTGCCACCATTAGCAACGGCACCCCCAGACGAAAGACCTCCGCCCGTGGCGCTAGTGCCTCCCGTAGCATCGTTGCCTGGCTGCCCACCGCCTGCGGACGCCGAGCTCCCCGTGGCGCCAGATCCGCCGGTGGACGCCATGCCTGCGACTCCCGTGGAGCTGGTCGTACCACCCACCGAAGAAGTTCCGCCAGTCCCCGTCGGAGCGAGCGAATCGGCGGATTCCCCGCTTGGCGCCAAGGATGTGTCGCGCTGGTTGTCCGAGCAGGTCCGCATCTCTGCGCATCGCTCGACCTCCTCCGGCTTGGTCGTGGAAACGCAGGCGACCAAGCCAACGAGCAACACAGCGCTTAGCGACCAAAATACGCGGGTCACGGTGACCTCCTCCCCATAGATCCTGCGATATTAATCGTATTATAATTTACTTTTCATATCGTATAATTCTTTGGGAGCGGCTGCCTATCGTCGAGTCGAGTGGGCGTGTCCTTGCTCACGCGTGGAGCCTGCCGCCGCCACCGTTCCGCCACAGAGTCGTAACGCAGCTATTGCTCCCGCACGGGTCCGAAATGTTGTGGAGTAAAGGCATGCGTACGATGATTCTTTGCTTGGGCCACGAACGGCTGTGGAGCGACGACATCGCTGCTCGCGTGGGGCGCATCCTGAAGGCCTTGCCCCTGCCGTCGCCGATCACGGTGCGAATTGTTCCGAAGCTGGATTGGGACAGCGTGGATGTTCTCGCCGAATGCGAGCAGGCCATCGTGGTCGACGCGATGGACTCTGGGCAGGCGCCCGGCACATGCTTTGTCGAGGAAGCGCCGCAAGATTCGGCACCGACCTTTCGGCTCTACTGCAGGCATCGTCAGATGGTGAACGACGTCGTGGAGCTTGGCCGACTCCTGGCCATGGAAGGCTCGAGCAAGCGTCTGGTCTTTATCGGCGTCGAGGTCGACGGTGGGCGGTGCGACGAATCCCATTCCGACGCAGGCTCGGCGTCGGCCGTGCCCGTTGCCGTGGACTCAGTGCTGCGATCTTTCGGCGCCGAGGTGGCATTGCGGAAGATGGTTTCGCGTGCCTGCGCCCGCATCGAATCCGCGGACGGGACCACGGCCAACTGGCAATACCAGGGCGCCGCTTAGACAAGGCCTGCGAAGAACTGAATTCGCTGCGGCTAGCGTGTCGGCTCGGCCCGGCGATACGCCACCAGCTCCGACTGCGGACAGTCGCAGATCGTGAGGTGCGACGTCGTCACCCGATGGATGGGCTGCCACGCGGAGCTGGCGCGCAGGTGTGGAACGAGAGCGGGAAACGACGCAACCAAGTTGACGTTCGTCAGATCGGGCGCCGCCGTGTCGGCTCGGTGCAAGAGCCGATGGCTGTTGAGCCCGATCAGATCCAAGACGGGATGCTCGCCGAAATAGCGGGCCGCGCCGGCGTCGGTCACGGCAATCGTCTCGCCGAAAGCGGCGTGGTCGCGTAGCCACGTCGCCATGGCCACGTTCAGCTCGTCGATGTTCTGGCAGTTCCAAGCATAGAGGTTGGCACTGCGGTGAAGGGCCGACGGTAGGGCCGCAAGCGAGCCGAGAATCAAGAACGCAGCAACGACGGCGCGTGCCGGCGCCCAGCGCGTACGTCGGTGTTGCCACCCCCACGAGACGATGTGCGCCGCGCCCGCCGCCACGCTCAATAGAAGGAAGGGCAAGGCGGGCAATAGATAACGTTGCCAGTAGAACGGCCAGGACTGTGTGATGTACTGCGAGCTCGCAGCAGCAAGCAAGTACGCCACGGGAAAGATCGCGGCAAGAGCGCCCGGCAGCCCGCGCCGCCAGAGGACGACAGCGCCGAGTGCCCACAGGCCAAAGCCGAGACCGTAGGTGAACCATGGCCACGCCGGCAAGACCTGTCCGATGATGAGCACCACGTTGTGACTGAAGATCTCGGGCTGACTCTTGAACTTCACATAGAACGTGCTGGGCAGTGGATAGCCCGAGACGAGCTGGCAATAGAGCATCCAACCACCGACGCCGACGAGCAGAGGAACAAGCACCAGCAGACACATCACCGGACGGGCGTGCTGCCGATGCATCCGCCATTCGAGCGTTGCGAATACCGGCAGCGCGAGCAGCATCATCTCGGGGCGCGCGAGTGGCGCAAGCGCTGCCGCAATCGCTGCGGACCAGACGTGCTCGGCGGCCAACTCGGCGACCGCCCACAGCGCGAGCGCGGCCGCTAGCATCACCTCCATGCCCGAGACCTGCGCGAAGGCCAGGCCGGGATCCAAGGCAATCGCCAAGCCCGCGGACACTTGGGCCGCTCGACCGAGACCGAGCCCTCTCGCCGCACGCGCGCCGCCGAGGCTGGCGGCAAGACCGGTACCCATGCCGATCACTTTGGCGGGTATCACCGCGCCGATCCCGAAGGCGCGCGCGAGAAACGCCGCGGGCGTCAGTAGGATCGCCCACAGCGGACTGGTCGAGCCGGTTTCAAGTTGTCCCGGGTTGTACGCGAAACCGTGCAAGGCTGCCAGGCTGCGCGCGTAGACCAGGTGAATCCAGGCGTCATCGAGCGGCAAGCCGTAGAGCGCCGCCGCGGTTCCCGGCGCGCGATCGAACACGAAGTAGATGGCGGTCGCGACGTGCGCGACCAGAAAGATCAAGGCCAGTTTCACGAGCGACATCGCCTCGGTTCCACCTGCGTTCCCAACCTTCTTTAGCACAGCGGCAAATGCGGGGCGCCTCTGCGCAGCTCTCTAAGGTTCGGCTTTCGCAGCGGCCAGCACGGCGCGCGGGTCGATGCGGCGGCGAAAGCGGACCACGCGTGCGCAAGCGGGCAGGTCGCCGTCGTTGCAGGCGCGGGCCTCGTCGAGGCACAGGATGAGGTTGCGCAAATTGGCCTGTCGAAACTGGGCCAATTTTCGTGCGACGTAGTCCGCCGACCAGAACCCCATCACTTCCACAAAGAAGCTGCGCTCGGGATGCAAGCGATGGCGCAGGAGAAAATCGGGAAAGACGAGCGTGCTTGCGACGGCAATCGGCTCGGGCTCGCGCACCAGATCCCAGTCCGGGGCCAACTCGCGCAAATCGCGCGCGAAGCGTTCCTCCAATTTGCTGTCGTACGGCTTCACGTTCTCCGTCGGAAAGACTGGGTCGCCGGTTTGTAAGTCGAAAGAGGCGTCGCCACCGCGCAGGACACAATCCGCGCGTAGTTTGTAGCGGGCGCAGTGAGGCAGGAACTGCACCAATTCGCCCAGCGCGCGTCCATAGAGCAGCGTATGCCGAAAGACGGTGAACGGCCCTGATATGTCGAGGATAGGTTCACCTGTCTGGGTGACCGTGCAGAGCAAGCCGCGCAACTTGGCTTGGCGAACCAGCGGCCGAACGGCGCCCTCGGCCTTGATGCGAACGCGGCGAGCATGAAAGAGCAGGCTGCGCACGATGAGCTGGTTGGTGCGCAAGGCGATTTCTTGTGGCGAGGGAATGACTTCGGGGGCGCGCACCAGCCGTTCTCCGGGAAGGTCGGCGAAGAGGGAGCGTTCGATGACGGCGGCTTCTACGCCCAGCGCAGCCGCGGCACACTCCATCGCTTGAGCGCGTGTCCCAAGCGTGGCTCGCGCGCTGAACAACACCTCGCGCGCTTTTTCCGGGGGTATTGCCGCGTTGGGCTCGCCTTTCCACAAGCGCAGAAGGACCGCAACCGCCGCGCGTCGCTTGAAGGGCGGTATCGAGCAAGGCAGAGGCTGGCGCAAGCGTTCGAGCAAGTCGCGCACCGGCAGCGACCGAAAGCGGTCGACCTCTTCGACGAGAATGCGCAGCCAGTGAATGTCGCGCGCATCGAGAAATCCGGGCAGCACGCGACCGCGTTCGATGCGAAAGGGAATCGCGCCTTCAGGCAGCAAGGGCATCTCTCCGCCTCCGCGCCGCCTTCACCTCGCCGGTTCCGCGCACGACCAATTCGTAGACCAAGGCACGCTTGCCAGGCCGCGGCCGCAGCACGCGCCCCACGCGCTGGACATGCTCGCGCTCGCCTTTGCTGCCGGCGACCACGATGCCAACCTCTGCGTCGGGAACGTCGAGCCCTTCGTTCAAGACTTGCGCTGAAACCAAGGCGCGCAGCTTTCCTTCGCGGAACAGAGCCAAGACGCGCTCGCGCTCCTTTCGGCCGATGTCACAGGTGAGCGGCATGATGAGGTGCTCGCGGCTGATGGCGTAGGCCGTGGGATTGTCGGCGGTGAAGACAATCGTGCGCGAGGCGCGGTGGCGCTCGAGCAGGGCGGCCACGGTGGCGCGTTTCGCGGCCGGAAAGGCCGTCAGCTTGCGGGCTCGATGAAAAGCCGCGAGGGCGCGACGACCCTCGTCGGTGCGTCCGGCAATCGTCGCGAATTCATCCCACGTCGCTCCGGGGTGAAAGTGCTGGAATCGGTGCATGACAGTGCGAAACTGCGCCATCAGTGCTTCGTACTCGAAGCGCTCTTCGGCAGTCAGATCCAGGTGCATGACGATGGTGTCGAAGGGGGCGAGAAACTCGCCGATCAGCTCGTCGATACGCAATTCGTAGACGATGGGGCCGACCAACTCGTCCAGGCGAATGGCCGACGGGCCGCGCGGCTTCGTCGCGGTGAGGCCGAGGCGGAGCGGCGCCGTGCCCATGTCGAGCAATTCGTCGCGCAGGCCGACCCCGAAATGGTGGACCTCGTCAGCGATGAGCAGCCCAAATTGATTGCCGAGCTGGTGCATCGACCGCCAGCCGCTCTCGAACGTAGCGATCGTAATCGGCTCGATTCGTCTTTCGCCGTCGCCGAGTCGGCCGGGCACGACACCGAGCAATTCCGCGATAGCGGACGCCCATTGATCGAGCAGGACCCGCGTCGGCACGAGGCAAAGCGCAGGCACATTGGCGCGTGCGATGGCCGCAATCGCGGTGCGTGTCTTGCCCGATCCCGTCGGCATGACTGCAATTCCACGCCGCCCGGACAATTCCCAGGCGGTCAAAGCCGCCTCTTGATACGGACGCAGCTCGATGGCTGGCATGGAATTCGTCAGGGTGGTCTTCCCTTCGGCCACCTCGTCCGTAAACCGGACACTGCGATGGCGCAGCTCTGCGAGCAGCTCTTGATAGTAGCGAGCTGGGCAGCGAAAGGCGGCAATTCGCGGATCCCACAGTGTCCCTGGAAAGCTCGCCGGATCGACTGAGCTTGCGTCGAGCATGACGATCGTTCCACGGTCGAATACCAGTCGCATGGAGACCTGCGACTGCAGGAGCTGTGCCGCTCGCGTGCGTACGAAGACGCGGGATTACTTCAGCGTCGGGCAGCCAGCAGGAACAGCGCCGTTGCACACGTTGGTGGTGCCGTCACAATCGGCGCCGCTGTGCCACGTGAAGCTGCCTGCGATCATCGAGGTCGCGGCTGTCGTGCCCGGCGTGATGGTCAAATCTTCTCCAGTATACGTGAGAGCGTAGCTGAGAATGGTGGGCGCTGGGGCGACGGAATCCCAGATCACCTTCGCCTTTCCGCCTGCCATGACGAAGTGACCGGTATAAGTCGAGCTTGGATAGATACTGGCGGTC
>Ga0265313_10004201_pt1 | contig 11179 bp, 9 predicted proteins | sample 4123metaG_FD_203122 | JGI IMG/M metagenome (GOLD analysis project Ga0265313, IMG submission 203122) | Rhizosphere microbial communities from Carex aquatilis grown in University of Washington, Seatle, WA, United States - 4-1-23 metaG | ecosystem: Host-associated > Plants > Roots > Rhizosphere >...
GCCAGAATCCTCGGGCTGACAGATAATCCTTACCCTCCGGGAGCCAGAAAGATCAAAGGCGAAGAAACCGCGTACCGCATCCGCGTTGGCGACTATCGCGTCGTCTACGATGTCCTCGAAGATGCAATCGTGGTTCTTATATTGCGGGTCGGACACCGCAAAGACATATACCGCTAGGCGAAAGTCCTGACTCTTACTTCAAATGCACCGCAGCCTCGGCGATCTTGGACGGGGCCGATTGACTCTTGCGCGCCTTCGCGACTACCGGCCCGTACTTCGGCTTGATTTGGTGACAGGATGGATCGCAGTAGACGCCCTGGTGCGTCTTGTCGGTCTCGGGATCGGGCATCGGTGATGCCACCGCGGCTTCGCGATCCGCTTCCAGTTCGCGCTCCACGTCTGCGATGAGCTTGTGGTCAGCTTCGGGCGTCAGCCAACGCTTCACGTTCACCAGGTAATTCTCGAAGCGCGCAATAGGATCGCGGGCGCGCCAAAACTCGAAGAGCTTGGCAGGCACATATTGCGCGGCGTCATGGATGGCGTGACCTTTCATGCGCATCATCTTGGCCTCGATCAGCGTCGGGCCTTCACCGCGGCGGGCACGCTCGCAGGCTTCGTGGGTGGCGTCGTACACCTGGCAAGGGTCAGTGCCGTCCACGATCACGCCGGGAATGCCGTAGGCAATGGCGCGCTCGGCGAGGTCCTTCACGCAGAACTGCATATCGGACGGCGTCGAGTATCCCCAGAGATTATTTTCGACCACCAGCACCAGCCCGAGCTTCTGCACCGCCGCAAAGTTGAGACTCTCGTAAGTGACGCCGGTGGATTGACCGCCGTCGCCAACGTAGGTCAGCCCGACAACGTTCCTGCCTTGCAGCCGAGCGCCGAGACAGACGCCCGCCATCACACCAATCAGCTCGCCCAGCATGGAGATGGGGGCACAAACGTTGCGCCGCTGAAAATCGCCGAAGTGCGACGAGGCATCGCGACCCCAGGTCGGCGAATCGCCCTTCGCCATGTACTGCCGCATGATGTCGCGAGCGGCGAAGCCGCGAACCAGCATCGCGCCCTGGTTGCGGATCATCGGCCCGAGCCAGTCGTCAGTACCGAGCGCATAGGCCGAAGCGCAGGAGCAGCCTTCCTGGCCGAGTCCGAAGTAGACGCCGCCCACGACCTTGCCCTGCTTGTACAGATTTTCGAGCGCGACCTCCATGCGGCGGTTCAGCAGCATCCAGCGATAAATGGCGATGCACTGCTCGCGTGACAGATATTTCGATTCACGAATGGGAGGCGGCGGGGCACTGAGGTCGCCTTCAATTTGGTACTCGAGGCTCGCGCCTTCGCCCGACATGAATATGCGAAACTCCGGCCGTTCGAGGCGGTAGTCGGGAATGTCGTAGGAGCGACGGGAAGACGTGGCGCCATCGCCCGTTCTTGCTGCCGGCTTAGCGGGAACCGCCTTCCTCACCACAACAGTATTCGTCGGCTTGGGCGAACCGTCTGCCTGCTCAGTGGGCGCAGGCGTCAGCGGCGGCTTCGACGCCGAAGCCGGTGGGACCTTACCGGATTTCTTCTGTGCACCTTTGTTCTTGGCGTGCTTCTGGTGGGCCATAGGCTGAGGAGAACGATAAACGGACGGCGCAAGCAAAGGCAAATTAGGAAAGGGCCGCTATTCGCTTTTCGCTGTTCGCGAAACCCAGCGTCACACTCCCCGATGTCACACCAGTTCGTTGCCGTTGCCGTGCAGTTTCCGTAGCTCCTTGGGCGGCCGGGCCGGGGTGTCCTGGTTGGCCGGAGGTGTCGTGCCAGCTTTCGGGGTTGTGACTGCCGCTTGACCGAGCAGGTCATCCAGCGACTCCAGCCACAGCATCTGCGACTGGAACACCCGTCCGAAGTTGCGCGAGGCGGAGGTCGCAACCTCTTCCAGCGGCACCGCTTTCTGGAGCTCCTTCTCGATGGAAGTGACCGGCTTGCCAGTCAGGCCGCAAGGCACGATCAGGGAGAAGAAATCGAGATCGGTGCTGACGTTCAGTGCGAACCCGTGCGTGGTCACGCCGCGCGAGATGTGGACGCCGATGGCCGCGATCTTGGCTTCCGGCTGGTTGCGCAGCGGGTAGGTCCATACCCCCGTCATTCCCTTGACGCGCTGGGTCCCGATGCCGAAGTCGCCGCAGGTGCGGATGAGCACCTCTTCCAGGCGGCGGACAAACTCCACGGCGCCGACCTTCGGATCGAAACTGCGCAGATCGAAGATGGGATAGGCCACCAACTGGCCAGGCCCGTGGAAGGTCACGTCGCCTCCGCGGTCGATTTCGAACAGCTCCACACCTTTCTGCGCCAGGAGTTCGGGTGAGGCGAGCACGTTGGCGACCTCGGCGTTGCGTCCGAGGGTGATCACGGGCGGATGCTCCAACAGCAGCAGCGTGTTGCCGATGCGCTCCGCCTTGCGCAGCTCCATCAATGTGCGCTGGAGCTTGAGCGCGGTCCCGTAAGGCACCTGGCCGAGATGGAGGACGTGGATAACCATGGGCATCAGTTTTCAGCCGTCAGCCATCAGCTTAACAGGCTGCGAATAGAGCGAACGGCCGTACTTGCCGCGAGTCGAAGGGCTCCCACACATGCATTTGAGTAGGTACAGGGGTCCTTCGACTCCTGCTTCGCTCGTCCCTCGGGATGACAGCGGCTGTGCTCCTCGCTCAGGACTACAGCAGGAGCATCGCTTCCGCCTCTGAATCGTGGGTTCAGTGCTATGCTGAGCGTGACTCCCACGACCATGGACCGCGCCGTCGAAGAAGCTCCAGAGCAAACCCAACCCGCCGCCGAAAATCGCCGCAGCGGACGCAAGCTGGTCGGCAACGCGCTGTTCGTTCTGCTGATCATCGTGGCCGCCGTGACGGGCGCGCTTTCGGGACTGCTACTCGTGTACTCCACCGACCTGCCGCAGGTCACCGAGCTGGAGACGTACCGGCCCAGCACCATCACGCAGCTATACGACGACCAGGACCGCGTCATTGGGCAGTTTGCGCTGCAGCGGCGCGTCATCGACAAATACAGTGACTTCCCCAAAGTGTTGCGCGACGCGCTGACCTCCACCGAGGACAAGGACTTCGAGCGGCACTGGGGGGTGGACGTGTGGCGTGTTTTCGGTGCCGCCTGGCGTGACGTCATCCTGGAGAGCCGCGCCCAGGGCGCTTCGACGCTGACCATGCAACTCTCGCGCAACCTGTTTCTTTCGCCCGACCGTAACTTCCGGCGCAAGATCCAGGAGGTGATGCTGTCCATCCAGATCGAGCGCCGCTTCACCAAGCAGCAGATCTTCACCCTGTACGCCAACCAGATTTATCTCGGGCACGGCGTGTACGGATTCGAGGCCGGCGCCAACTTCTATTTCAACAAGAAGGCCAAGGACCTGACGCTGGAAGAGGCTGCGGTGCTGGCAGGCCTGCCAAAGGCGCCCAATGCGTATTCGCCGATCAATAACCCTGAGCGCGCGCTGCGGCGCCGCAACCTGGTCATCAACAACATGCTGGAGGACGGCAAGATCACGGCCGCAGAAGCGCAGCTTGCCAAGAACGCGCCCCTGGTCCTCAACGTCCACTCCGAGCCTAACGACATCGCTCCTTACTTCGTGGAAGAAATCCGGCAGTATCTGGAGAAGAAGTACGGCTCGGAACAGGTGCACGAAGGCGGGTTGCGGGTGTACACGTCGCTGAATCTGGAAATGCAGCGCGCGGCACAACAGGCGGTGCGGGACGGCCTGGCGGTCTACGAGCGGCGCCACGGGTGGAAGGGAAACCTGCTGAACATCGTCGCCAATGGCGACACCATGGAAACCTATCGCCACGTCGACTGGGATGGAACGATCTCTTCCGGCAGCTACGTTCATGCCCTGGTGACGGATGTTGGCCTGGTCTCCGCGACCGTGAAGTTTGGCCGCTACCAGGCGCGCCTCGCACCGGCGGAGATCAAGTGGACGCGCTATACCTCGCCGCAACAGTTTCTTACCCGCGGCGATCTCGTATATATCAAGGTAGAGGAACTCAGCGGCGGCGAGAGCCGGGTCTCTCTGGAGCAGGAGTCGGGCGTACAGGGAGCGCTGCTGGCGCTCGACAATTCCACCGGCGACGTGAAGGCGATGGTCGGCGGACGCGACTTCGAGGAGTCGAAGTTCAACCGCGCGTTGCAGGCGGAGCGCCAGGTAGGCTCGTCGTTCAAGCCGTATATCTACACCGCCGCGATCGACGAAGGAATGACCCCCGAAGATACTGTGCTGGACGCTCCCGTCACCTTCAATACGCCTTCAGGGCCGTATACGCCGCATAACTACGACGGCAAGTTTGAAGGCGTCATCACCTTTCGCCGAGCGCTGGCGCACTCGCGAAATATCCCGGCGCTGAAGGTCACCGAGAAGGTTGGCGGCATCAAGACAGTGATCGACTACGCACGCAAGTTTGGCATCACCTCACCGATGCCGGCGTATCTGCCGGTGGCGCTGGGCGCTGCCGATCTTACCCTGATGGAGCAGACCTCAGCGTTCACCACCTTTCCCAACGATGGAGTACGCGTGGTGCCGCGCATGATTCGCAAGGTCACCGATTACGATGGCCGGGTGCTGGAAGAAAACTATCCCGAGGTCAGGGACGTGATCAGCGTCCGCACCGCCCGCATCATGGTCAGCATGTTGCGCGAGGTGGTGCTGCATGGGACCGGCGCCGCCGCCAGCAAACTCAACCATCCGCTGGGCGGAAAGACGGGGACCACCAACGACTTTACCGACGCATGGTTTGTCGGCTTCTCGCCATCGCTGACCTGCGGGGTCTGGGTTGGCTTCGACGAAAAGAAGACGCTGGGCAACAAGGAAACCGGCGCCATGGCCGCGTTGCCCATCTGGATGGACTTCATGCGGGTAGCCCTGAAGGGACGCGAGTCGGAGGATTTCGCGGCGCCTCCGCCGACCGCGCCCAATGCGGTGGCGCAGAAGGTGGACACGCCCGATCAGACTCCGGGTGACGGAGAGACCCACTGATGCGGCGCTTCTTTCGCTACGTATTGCGCGTGCTGGTGCTGCTGGTCGTGTTCATGGTTTCGGCGCTGACCGCGATGCGCTTCGCCATTCATGGCCGCCAGACCACCATCCCCAAAGTCCTCGGCATGACGTCACTCCAGGCGGACCGGGCTCTCGCCGATCGCGGGCTGCTGCTCGACCGGGGCGACCGCTTCTTCAGCTCCGAAGTGCCGGAAGGCCGCATCGTGTCGCAGGCGCCGGGTGCAGGCGAGCAGGTGCGGCGCGGCTGGCGCGTGAAAGTGGCCGAGAGCATGGGACCGCAACGCGTGACGATTCCCGATCTCGCCGGAGGCAGCGAGCGCGCCTCTGAGATGAATATCCGCCGCCGCGGGCTGGAGCTGGGCAGCATCGCGACGGCAACCATTCCCGGGGCTTCGCCCGACCAGATCGTGGCGCAGAGTCCGCCGGCCAACGCGACCAACGTGTCGGCTCCGAAGATCAGCCTGCTGCTGGCAGCTCCTGAAGAGCGTAATTCCTTCATCATGCCGGACCTCGCCGGGCGTAGCGAAGATGACGCTGTCAACGCGATTGTTGGAGCCGGACTGAAGGTGGGCCGCATTGCCAGCGAGGCCGCGCCGGCGGAAGGCGATTCCACGAATGCTGTTCCCTCGGGAACTCGCATGGTGGTGCGAACGTTTCCCGCCGCAGGTCAGCGAGTGTGGGATGGGCAGGCGATCGGGTTGGAAGTGACACGATAACCGCTCTTCGCAGTGTTCGACATGAATTGGCTCACGCTGGAGGCAACGCGACCGCCTAAGAGTGTGCGTGAGAACCATGTTTCGTTTGCCCCTGGGGATTGAATGGCTGAAAATCAGCCCCGCAGGGGCGGAATTGCTGTTAGCCCAGGGCGTAAGCCCTGGGTAAAGTGGGAAATCGACCTGAGTCCCTTCAGGGACGACAGAGTTCTCACGCACTCGCCTAAGCTCCAGCCGCCTTTCTGGGCCTGCCTCCCAATTTGCCGTTGGCTCTGGAAGCCAGCTTCTTGGCGCGGCTTCGGGATTGGCCGCCAGTTTGACCGAGTCTCGCCGCCATCCACTTCCGTGAACCAAGAAACCCTTCCAGGAGGCCGGGCACGTAAAGGTCCGCGTCCAGCTTTGGAAAGTGAATTCCGAAACCCGATGGGCTGATCTCGATAGGTTCCAGTTGTGACGGTTTGGCATTCTCCAAACCTTGGGCGTCATGTGGTGAGAAACTCAGCGCCAGCTTCGAGCTGAGGTGGACCACAATGTGCCCGCTCTTACGATCGTAATGCGCGGACACGGCCCTCGGTATGCCCGCCTGCATTTCCTCCGCGCGCCGGTTCGCTTCCTCGAAATTGTCATGCAATGCCATGAATCGACTCCCATGCCTGGCAGAGTTCTGCGATGCTGAGTAGAGCGGCATCAAGTATTCGCGCTATTTCGCGCCGCGAAAATCCGTAATTCTCCCGAAGTTCAACCGGGCCAGCCGGACAATTCAGATTCAGTACGGCCTCACAGCCGTTTCCGATCACGTGGACATGGGCTGGCCGATGATCGTTCGGATACACCGCCACACGCAATCCGGCGAACCTGAGGACCGTCGGCATCTACAAAAATTGTACCATGATTCCTAAGCGCTTGGGTTTATGAAAAAGAGCGCATTGGAACGGGACCGAACCGCTCACTCCTGCTTGAACACCTGCCCGTTGTGCATCACGAACTTCGCCCGCCCCAGTTCGGTGATGTCCTTCAGCGGATCGCCTTGCACCGCGATTACGTCGGCGTAGGCGCCGGGAGCGATCACGCCGATCTGTCCGGACATGCCAAGCATCTCCGCAGGGGCGATTGTCGCCGAGCGGATTGTGTCCATCGGCGACATGCCGAACTTCACCATGTAGGGAAATTCCTGGGCGATGGGCTGCTCCCACGAGAAGCCGCCGACATCGGTACCGAAGACAATTTTCAGGCCGGCTTGTAGCGCTTTCTTGAACGACTGTTCGTGCTCGGCGACACGGGCGCGGTCACGTTGGCCCGCCGGTGTGTTCTCCGGCGACCATCCCTGGTAGTAGATGGCGATGGTGGGGCAATACCAGGTGCCCTGGCGCTTCATCTGCACGATGGCTGCGTCGTCGAGATCCAGCCCGTGCTCGATAGAGTCGCATCCGCCGTCAAGCGCGCGATGCAGTCCCTCGCCGCTATAGGCGTGACACGCCACCTTGCGTCCCCAACCGTGGGCTTCGTCCACGATGGGCTTCAACTCCTCCACGGTGAGCGTCGGCTGGGAGATCAGCTTGCCATTCTTGTCGACCCACGAACGATGGGTCATGTACACCTTGATCCAGTCGGCGCCATGCTCGAGTTGCTCGCGCGCCGCCTTGCGCGCCTCCACCGGGCCGTCGATGATCTGCACCCCCTTGGGTACTTCGATTTCGGGTGCGTAGCCTTCCAGCGGATACCCGCCGGTGGTCGAAATGGCGCGCGTGGTGGCGAAGATACGCGGCCCTGGGATACGGCCTTCATTCACCGCCATCTTGATGCCGACGTCGCCGTAGCCGGCGCCTTCGGTTTCCATGTCGCGGATGGTGGTAAAGCCTTGCTCCAGCGCCCGCCGCGCTGCGACCGTCGCGCGGGCGGCGCGATAGGCCAGCGGGAACTTGAGCAGCTGAACGTCGTAGCCGCCGAGCGCCGGGTCCTCGCCTTGAAGAAAGATGTGGGTGTGGGATTCGATTAGCCCGGGCAGCACAGTCGCGTTCGACAGATCGACGATTTTTGCGCCGGCCGGAACCTGGACCGCAGCAGCATCGCCAACGCTCTCGATCTTGTCGCCGCGAATCACGATCGCCTGGTTGTGCTTGGGCTCGTTGGCGCCGGGGTCGATGAGCGTGCCGGCGCGGATGACCGTGACCTGCGGCGCAGGCGGAGCAGGATTGGCGTTCGACTGCGCAAATGCAGTTGCCGACAGCAATAGCGCAATTGCGGATAGGAGCGTTTTCATAGGTTCTCCAGATTTGCGTCGTCAAGCCTGCCTTCATGGAAGGCGACAGCGAACAAGAATATATCGCTTTGAAAGGGCACGCCTTCAGGCGTGCCGTAAGGCGGCAATGAACGGTCGGCTTTACAGGCTGCGGAAAAACTCCGTTTGCTCGCGCTGCGTGTCAGGGCACGACTTCAGTCGTGCCGATAAGTCGTTTGTTTAGTTTATCCGGAGCCGGCTTTAGCCGGCGGCAGATCTTCATTTCCGACTTTTTCCGCAGCCTGTTTAGCCGCCGAGGGATTCCCGTCTCCCCTCCGCAGTTAATCAGAACAATGTCTTCGAGATTGCGGTGAACCGAAATCCTGCAGGGGCTGAAGCCCGGCCCTTCAATCGCCCTGAACGGCACGGCTGAAGCCGTGCCGTTTCAAAACAGATTCATCAAAGCAGATTCATCAAAACAGATTCATAAGATAACTATAGCTTCCAGCTGTCAGCTGCTCATTTCATCTCCGCTGTGATGATTGCGTCCACTTCGATTTCTACCAGCATCTCGGGCGCAATCAGCGACGAGACCTCGACCATGGTGGACGCCGGCCGGATGTCACGGAAAATCTCGCCATGGGCCCTCCCCACGGCTTCCCACTGCCTGATGTCGGTCACGAATGTGCGTGTCCTTACGACATCGCGAAAGCTGGCGCCCGCCTGCTCCAGCGCCCGGCCGATATTCTTCAGCGTCTGCACCGCCTGCGCGTACATGTCGCCTTGACCAACGATCTTGCCTTCAGGACCGGTGGCTACGGTGCCCGCGACCGAAACGAAAGGGCCCACTTTCACCGCGCGCGAGAAGCCCACGATGGGTTCATAGGGCGAGTTGCCGGAAATATTCTTGCGATCCAACCTGCACCTCCGGGAAAGGGGATTGTGCCACAAGCGTGCGGGCCACCGCAGTCTGAGGTTGCCTGGCGCGTCTGGCAGTCAACCGGTGCGGCTGCTGACAAAATGCAACGGCCTGCGGTTTGCGCGTGACTTTGGCAAACCAAATCCGCATTATGAAGCACCCCAATTACGTACGCAAACCGGAAACGAGAGGTCGTTTACGAGTTGCGTGGCAAACTGCGGGAATCCGTAGAGTAACGATGGGTGCTAGAAACGCTTGCGTTTCGAGGAAAACTGCGATATCAACTCGCATCACCTGCAGTTGTGAGAACGGCAACCGAGGAGACGAGCACAAGGTCATGGTCCCGGAATCGCACCCGCTGCAAGAACTGTTCACCGAGCTGATCCACTACCATTTCGACCGCGATATCGGACTGCGCGACGCCGAGGTGCAGGACTATATCGTCAACATGCTGTCCGAGTTCTGCGAGTGCGAGCAGCTGTTCAAGGTCCGCAACGACAGCGGCCGGCCGCTGAACGACGTTGGGGAGATGCTGCTGCAGGCCGATCCGATCTACGGTCCGGCGCCGTCGTTCGACCGCGAGCGGCAAGTCCGCAAGCACATCGGCGACTACACCCTGTTCTTTTCCGGCATGTTCCCCGAGAGCCTTAACCACTACCGCTTGCGGCGGCAGCGGCTGGAGAGCTTCATCGACTTCATCAAAGCCGGCAAGGAGAGCTATTACATCGTCTCCAAGTTCGACCAGTTCGAATATGCCAAGCTTGCGCCGCTGTTCGGCAAGCTGGCGCGCGAGTTCGAGTCCTGCGTGTACGGACTGAACCTGGTCAAGGGCGACCTGGAAGAAATGCAGCACCCCATCACCCGGCAAGCGAAACAAATCGTGATGTGAGCCGGACCACGGCCTTCCCATCCGGCTTTATCGGACAGAGGGAAATGTTTGCAGGCATCGTGACAGCACCGCCGGAAAATCTTGCCGGTTAGCTTTGAAGGGGCGCACCTTCAAAGGCTACGGGAAAACTCGGTCTGCGGGTGTTTTGTGTCAGGGCACGACTTCAGTCGTGCCGATAAGCTGTTTATTTTTGCCATCTCGAGCCGGCTTTAGCCGGCGGTAGATCTTCATTGCCGATTTTTCCCGCAGCCGGTTCAGGCGCGCCGTAAGGTCGTAGGAAACCTCCGGCTTGACCTGCTGTGGGAACTTGCTTCTACACCGACGAAGTTCGAGTCCCCTCAGGGGCTAAAGCCCGGCCATTAAAGCAGTATGATCGGTGCGGCTGAAGCCGCACCCCTTCAAAAAGGGGCTAGGGAAGCTCTGATTAAGTCGGTCTTTCTAAGTCTGGTCTTTGAAGGGGACGGCCTTTAGGCCGTCCGTAAATGCCCGATATAAGGCCGGGCTTTAGCCCCTGACGCAGTCCCAACTGGCTCAATCAGACCTTTCCCAGGTCATTTAGAAGGGCGTCGCTTGAGTAGTTCTTCCTCGCGTTGCCGCAGGTCCTCGAAGAAGGACTCGCCGTCAATCGGCTTCACGCGACCGCTTTTGATCTCATCGTAGCGGTTGTCGAGCATTTTCCGGACTTCCGCCACTTCTTCGAGGTACCCCGCCCCGGCGTCTTCCAGTAGATCGTCGGTCGCCCGGCCGCTTTTCACGGCCAACTCGTTCAGGCGGGATTCCGTCTTAGGCTTGAAGTGCACTTCCATGCCGTCAGTCTAGAGATTCGGCTTTTCTCTGTCAAAGCAAGCGGCTGAAGTGGATCGAGACTCGGTCAGGGGCGAGCGAATCGACACCCGCCGACAACCAGAAAAACCAAAGGCACGGATTTCTCCGTGCCTCGCAGCAACTAGAACCTATCCACTAGCCACTAGCCACTAGCCCCTAGCCACTCTTGTCTATCCCTTCGATATCCGGATGTCGCCGGTATCGGTGTTGATTTGCAGCTTGCTGGCGCCGTTGCCGACGGTGCCGCTGACCCGCGATGAGTCGTTGGTCTGATCGATCTTCAGCGCGCTGAAGTCCGATGTGATGGTGCCTTTGCGCGTGGTTGCGTCGATCTGGAACCCGGCGCTTGAGGGCAGGGTCAACGTGATGTCGCCGTGCTTGCCGCTGATGTTCATCTTGCCCACCGGCAGTTTGCCGGCAGCGGTCACCTCAACATCGCCATTGGAGTTATCCACCTGCAGGTCACCGCTCACGCCTTCCAGATGAATGTCCTTGGAGCGGGTATTAACGCGGCTTGGACCGGTGAGTTGATTGCCGCGCACCGAGTCGCTTGAAATCTCAAGGTCCC
>Ga0265313_10004203_pt1 | contig 11175 bp, 13 predicted proteins | sample 4123metaG_FD_203122 | JGI IMG/M metagenome (GOLD analysis project Ga0265313, IMG submission 203122) | Rhizosphere microbial communities from Carex aquatilis grown in University of Washington, Seatle, WA, United States - 4-1-23 metaG | ecosystem: Host-associated > Plants > Roots > Rhizosphere >...
TATAGAAGTGATAGGGTGCAGACTCCCCTGGTCTTGCACCATAAGGGAGCCGCTGTAGAGATTCCAATTCTTGAGGCTGGAGAGCCACTAAACGCGGTGCAGAAGACGCCGCTTCGATTGGCTTGATTGTTCACCTGCTGCAGCAAAATTGTCGTCAAACTGGGCTGCGAGAACTACGTAGTGGCAGGCAAAAAGCGCAAATTGGCAGCCGTGAATTGCCGTTTGACGCAAATTTGATGTTTGTCCTTCTAAGATGCCGACAGCAGAATTCCTCTTTTGCATCTTTACTATCAAGGTCAATTAAATGAGCGCAAAGGTTCATGCCGATACGCACGCGTCCGGCACGCGAATTACTGATGGACAAAATCTAGGAACCGTTCAGCACGACCACGGTCAACATCTCAATTTGAGAGAGCTGTATGGCACTTTACCCGAGTCGTCTCCCTATCGGCATGTGCGGGGAGTTGATGAGGAGGCCCAGTCGGTCAAGTTTCCCAATCCGTTTAAGGGCTCATTTTCTGAGGCTTCCGCATATTTGGGCAGCCGCGGCGCGCCGGGTCAAAATTCCGAATTGCAAGAAGGAGATAAACGGGCAGATCACGCAAAGGGAATAGGAGGAGAGCGTGAGAAACTGCTTTCCTCAACGGAGCAGAAGGTCGAAGGGATTTTGAAAAGCAATCCGCACGATTTTCGCGGCGTATTTAGTGAATTGGACAAATTGCAGCAGAAGGACGGCAAAAACATTGAAGGTGACTTGAAACATCTCAATGACCACCTCCATGAAAGCGGGCTTCTGAAAGGGCTGTCCATAATCGGAGATGACCGGGAAGGTGGGCATGGCTGGGCGGTCGTTGCCGAAGATAAGGCCAATAAAGAACGTTATGGTCATAGAGATGGGACCATGGTCAGCACCAGCCATGAAGCACATGAATCGCAGTCATTGGAGCATCATTATCACAGCATGCATTACCGTCGCGGTCATTATAACGGCTGGCATCAGTCGGTTGAAGGAGGTGGCGGCGCTCACGGCGGCTTTGACGGAAATGCAGTCGGTGGGCATGTTCCTCCGGGCGCGCGCCGGGAGCTGATCGAGAAAGCATTACAGCTGGCCGGAGTGCCCGTCTCTGAGCAAAATATCTCTGCGGTCAACAAGATCGTCATGAGAGAAAGCGGCTGGAATCCAAACATTACTAATCACTGGGATTCAAACGCCAAAGCCGGTCACCCATCTACAGGGTTGATGCAGACTATCCCTTCAACTTTCAAGTCCTTCGCTTTGCCGGGTATGAACAATAACATTCACGATCCGCTTTCCAATCTGGTGGCGGGAATTCGGTATGCCGAACATAGATACGGGCGTCACGGCGTCTCAGGCGTGGCGCGCGTCGCCAGCCGTCCGGGTGGCTACTGAGCTTCTCGCCTGGGCCGGCTCGTCTTTTCTTGAGAGAAGCAGGCGGCAAAAAGTGATGAAATGTGTTGAGGAGCTGATCGCTAAATCAGCCCCCCTATCTTCCCCGTCAAAAGACCTGTCTTAGCGCCAGTTGTAGTACTGGCTTCTGGAATTATTTCGGTCGATCTGGTTACCGATGCGGTTGCCGATCAATCCTCCGGCAAGGACGCCGAACAAAGTATTGTCGCCGCGTCTGCCGCCGCTGTTGTGTCCAACTACGCCGCCGATGACGCTGCCGATAATGGTGCCGGCAACTTCGCCGTCCTGGTTGTAGTCGCCGCTGTTGTAAGGACGTCCGTAACCATTGTCGTATCCGGGATCTCTTCTAACAATGCGCGGTGGATGGCATTCGCGGTCAACGTAGGGTCCACGATATTGGATTTGTGGATCGTAATCGCGATCACTGATCGGCCCGCGCTGTTGAAAGCGTGGATCGCAGTCACGATCACTGATCGGTCCGCGCTGTTGAATGCGTGGATCGCAGTCAGGATCGGGGCGATGAACGGGCTGCCTCGGTCCCTGTCCGTAGCAATCCGGAATTGGAATTGAACCTTGCGGATAACGACCGGCATTAATGTCGATGTCTATATCTATGTCTACGCCACCGCGTCCGCGACCCTGGTTTTGTCCGTAACGCGGGTCATAGTCGCGATTGCCGGTATTGCCCCGACCCCAATTGCCACGCTCTCTTGGGTCGATCATTCGGCCACGATCTCTCGGGTCGCAATCGTCGTCATCTCTTCTGCCCTGCCCATGGTATCCGCGGTCGTCTTGAATGCGTCCGACATGAATCTGGTGATTGTGATCGCTGACAAAGACATCACCGTTGCGTGTAATGGTCAGATCGTCTCCGCGTCCATTTTGTTCGCGTCGATTGATGTCTTGAACAAGATTCGAGAAGCCATTTCGGTCATGGCTGTACAGCTCTTGCAGGTAATGGGCAACACCCCGGCCATTATCATGGCAGTCGAGGTCCTGCGCCATTTGCTGGGCCAACCTATCCTGGCCATGGCCATTATTGCAATCAAATGAACTCACGGTTATGTCCTCAGCGGCGAAGGGGAGTGCCTGCGTGAATGCTATGTAATCGGAAAAGTGTGACACGAGTGTGACTTAAAACCTGAAACACCTCACAGGCATGGGAAAAACACGTATGGAGGCGGGGCGTCTCGAAGGGCGCCAGATACAGTTTGATCTAAAGCTTTAGGAGAGCGTAGTACTTAAGCTTTAAGCTCGGGCTCTATCTACTTCAGCATGTCCGAAGCAAAGGGAGCCGCATCGAGGTTCGCATGTGTGCCGGCTTTTGCGGCAGCAGTTTCTTTTTTGAACAGATCCAATTTGCCCAGGCGCTTGTAGATTTCCGCCTTGCTCTTATGAAGATGTTCGTGACCGTCCTTGGAGTCATTGCCTTCAGGATCCATCTTTAAATCCATGTCGTAGTCAGCCAGCGCTTTTGCATATTGATTCAAGGCCAGATAGGCATCTCCTCTTTTCTCATATATAGAGGCTCGTCTGCGGGCTGTGACTAATGCTCTGTCGAAATCCTTCAGCGCCAGAGAAGGCTTGTTTGTGCTCATATAACAGGTCGCCCGGCGCAAATAGAGCCCATCGGAAGGAGAAACCTTGATGACAGCACCGTAGTCGGCAATTGCTTCTGGAAAGCGGTGCAGAGATTGATAGAGGTCACCACGACAGCGCGCTGCGGTTTGGTTGAACGGCTGATCGAGCTTGTAGGCTGTGGTGAAGTCAGTCAGAGCTTTATCCATTTTGCCGAACTCTTCCCATACCCGCGCGCGTCCTATATAAGCGTAGGCGCACTTTGGATCGATTTTGATCGCCTGGGTATACAGATCCAATGCTTTTTCAATCTCGTCACGTTCTCTGAAATAGTCCGCTTTTCTTATTAGCGGTGCCGCCGCAGGAGCCAAAGACATTCCACCGGCGCGCCTTTGCACCATGGGCGGATTTAAGTTTTTGGCGCTGGCTGCGTCGAACCAAAAAGCAATCGGAGCCTTGATAGCAAATAAGCAGATGCAGCTGGCAGCAAAAATGCTTTGCCTGCCGACGCATTTTTTCAAAACTTCTTTGAGCGCCAAGCTCTACCCCTCCGCATTTTCTAAATAGTACAAGTAAAAAAGGTCTGAACGAGAGAGGATAGTTTCATGCCTGAGGGTTTTATTCGTGCTTATACTATAACATGTCGCAAAGAGCAACAAAAAACAAAAACAAGCCGGCCAACAGCGCAAGTTAACGCCGCTGGTCCAGCTGTTTTTGTTTCATTGAAAAACCGCCGCATGCAAACGTGAGGGTTTAGCTCATGTCTGCATGAACGCGGATCTTTCATCGATGCTGTTTCTACCAGAGCTTCCACTTCTCAATCACGCGCTCCGGATAGTTCTCCAGGTCGCGGCGATTGACACCGTAGATGTAGTTGGTAGTAGTGATCGGCGACATGTAGCCGCCTCCGTTGCCGGTGCTGATCCAGACATAGGTCGTGGTTTCGTACGACCCAATCACATGACCAGCTTCACTCTGGTTGTCGCGCATAAACTGCAGGGCTTGACGCTGCTCGTTTGTGAGAGACAGAGTGGAAAGCGCAGCGCTCATCTCCGAGTCGGTGATGGTGCCGTCGTGGTCGGCATCGATTGCATCGAAGTGCTCGATCACGTATGAGCGAACCACCGGCGCGGTTTGGCGCGCATAAGCTGCGTAGCTGTGCCCGTTGATACAGGTATCGGCGGGAAGCCACATGGTGACAGCGAATGCTACGACGCCGCAGATGATGGCAGTCAGTCTGGGATTGTCGAACTCCATGTCGCCAATCATGTAGCCCATCCCGGCGCATACTGCGCCAGCGACCAGACCGGCGATTATGCCCCAAATGAGCACCGAGGAGGCTCCCCCCGCAACTGCGCTGGCCGGCAACGCGCCGAGCAGAAAGCACAGTGCCAAAGTCGCCAGTGCCACTATTCCTAAAATAAATTTTCCCATGGAAGTGTTCCATAGTTTATGTTGAGATGCCGCATAGCCTCGCGCCAAGCGACACGCATCTTCTCGAGCTGTTAGAGCCCGAATATTGCGCCGAGGAACAACCCTATGAGCGCAGCGATGCCGATGTTTGTCAGGCTCGCTCCCATTACGAAAGCAATAAGCGCAAGTAGAATTGCGCCCACTGCTCCGACAAGGAGCGCACGCCTGGCGATAGTCTTGCCGTCTTCGCCCATGCCTCTCTTTTGCTGGATGACCGCGACGATCAATCCAGTGATAGAGAAAGGCAATCGGATCAAGTCGACCAGAAAGCGCATGAAAGAGACGAATGCCCACAGCAAGCCGATCAATGCGAAGAACGCGGCTATGCCTGCAAGCACCGATAAGAGAGTTGAAAACATATTGGACATCCTTCATTTGAGCCGCTGTGAGCAGCTAACTAGCGGCCGCTGTGGAAGGCATCGTCAGATGCCATCCATCGCGACCTGGTACTCGTGTCAGCCGATGCTGCAGCTATTGGGCGGCACCAGCTCTTCGGCGCGTTTACGATATTGATCCGCACGCGCTTTAGTGATCTCGGCCAAGGTGTTCCACAGGTAGCCGGACCTGGGCGTGTTGTCGCCGAGAAGCGCAAAGCAGTCCCTGACGGTGGCTTCCGCTTCGTCCAGGCGACCGAGCGCCAGATAGCAGCCGGCCACATGATTGAAGGGGTTGTAGCTGTCTTCGTCGAACTTGCCCTTCGCCTTTTCCATCTCCAGCCCGCGCAGGTTGCGAGCCAGCGATGTTTCGTAGTCGCCGATCCGGAAGTAGAGCGAGCCCAGATTGGTGAGGTTGCCACCGAGCGCGTCGGTATTGCCGTTTTCCTCCCAGACCTTGATCGCTTTCTCGTACCAGGCGGCTGCGTCCAATCCATTCTGCTTGCGTTTAGCCTTATTGCGGGCGCGGGAAAACAGAACGAGAAAGGCCATGTCGAGATAGGCTTGCGCCATGTTCTCGTTGGCCGGCCGGAGTTTTTCCAGCATGGTGATGGCGACGGTCAAGTGCCGTTTGGCCAGACCGTTTTTGTTCGCTTTGCTGAACTGCTCGGCCTTGGCCAGCTCTTCGTTTGCATCCTTGCAATTGCGGCAAGTGCAAACGTCGGCATGATTGCGGCGCGGCAGGGGAGCGGGACCAACCACCTGGAATCCAGGAGCCAGAGCGACCCCATCGGGGATGTGGAAGCCCCAGACGAGCGCTATGCCCTTGTACTGATTGCTCGGCTGCGGAATCTTTTCGAGCGCGGACCAGTGACTGACCCAGACACTGAGATGGTTCTCTTTATCCGGGATTATGTCGGCCCTGACGATGCATGTTTCCGCATTCACATACAGACGTCTGAATTCTTCGACCTTCGCTTGGAAGTCGTTGTGCGAATCTTGAGACATGTTTGTGTCCCCTACAAGTTGTTCGTCGGAAAGCAGGTTGTGCACCTGCTTTTGTTTAAGTGCGATACGTCGTACTGAGGGAAGCTTCAACGCTGCGCCCGTTGTGACACATCGCCCGGAATGCTGTGATCAGCAGACCGGCGGAAGCAACCCCAATCAGTGTCAGATTGATGGTCTGAGAAACCTCCAGCCGGTTTTTCATGATGGCGGTCAAGAGAACAACCGCGACATATCCGATCGCGGAGACCAGCGCCCATCTCTTGCGGACGCTTTCCAGTTTCCAGAACTGCGTTTTCTCCAGGCGCGGTGAGGCTGTCCAGGCTTTCTCCACCTTCAGGCAGTAGTCCCAGAAGAAGAACGCGGCGCCGAATGAAACTGCAGCGTTGAGCATCGCTACGATGGTTAGAAAGGTAGCCATAGCTTGTTTCCTTTTGTTTGCCCGGTTGCCGGAGATCAGGCGATGCTGCAGCTGTTCGGCGGCACCAACACTTCGGCCCGTTTTCGGTATTGCTCCGCACGCGCCTGCGTTATGTTCGCCAGAGTATTCCACAGATAGCCGGACATCGGCGTGCTGTCGCCGCAATGCCCGAAGCCATCACGAATGGTGGCTTCCGCTTCGTCCAGGCGACCGAGGGCCAGGTAGCAGCCGGCCACGTGGTTCCAGGGCGAGACGCTCTTTTCGCCTGCGCTGGTCCTTTCCATATCCAGTCCGCGCAGCTCTCGAATGAGAGCGGTTTGGTAGTCACCGATACGGTAGTAGAAGGAGCCCAGGTTGGTGAGATTGCCCCGCAGCTCGCGGACATTGCCAATGCCCTCGAGAACCGTGATTGCTTTCTCGTACCACGCGATCGCTTCCAGGTCGAGCTGGCGGCGTTCGCCCTTTTTGCGTGCCGGCTTGAGCGACAGGATGTCGCACATCTGGTGATATGCGTCAGCCATGTCCTTGTTGAGCGGCCGGATTACTTCCAGAAGGGCGATCGCTTTGAGCGTGTAGCGGCCTGCCATTCCATATTTGTCGACTGCCAAATACGCCTTGGCCTTCTCCAGCGCCTGATTGGCTGCCTGGCACTTGGCGCATTTGCATGAGTCGGCGTGATTGCGGCGGATGGGCGGACCCGGCTCGTCGGCATTGACGAAGATGCCGCCGCCTACGAAGGGCATCTCCTCGGGAATGTGAAATCCCCAGGTAAGAGCGATGCCTTCATAGTTGTTGAAGTCGGGCACCTTTTGCATGGCGCCCCAATCGCTCACCCAGACGGAGAGCTTGGGCGGATTTTCCGAGGTGAGATCGGCTTTGACGATTCCGGTCTTCTCGTTGACATATAGACGAGTGAACTCGGCGACCTTGGCTTTGAGGTCGACTTCCGAAGATTGAGACATTTTCGTGTCTCCTTAGTTCGGGATTGCCTAGAGACAGGAGGCGGGCACCGTGCGCGCCTCCTCTCTGGTCACTTAGAAGGGCGGCCGGTTCGGATTGTCTCTGTTGAAAGACGCTTCCATGCTGCGACCGTTGTGGACCATCGCTCGCATGCCGACAATCAAGATGCCCGCCGACGCGATGCCGACGAGGGTCAGATTGAACGATTGCGAACCTTCCAGCCCGTTCTTGAGAATGATCGAAAGGCCCATTGCTACCGCATATGCGATGATGGAAACCAGCGCATAGCGAGTGCGCTTGCTTTCCAACTTCCAGCGGGCTTCCCTTTCCATCGGCACTTCGCTAGCCCATGAGTTCTCCCGCTTTTTGCAGAGTCCCCAGAAGATAAACGCGGCCGTAAGCGACGTTGCGGCGAAGAACATCGCAACAACGCTGAGCAGTGTTGCCAAAATTGTCATTGTTTTGATTCCTTATTGTTCTCCGGCGAAGCGGCAAAAGAAAGGGGTCGTCGGGTCATCAAATCAATCCGATTGACCCGACAACCCCTCCAGTACGTAAGTCGAAGACCTGTCGGTCCTCGATCCACCTACGGTTAATCGTTTGCTTACTTACCGGCGATCATCATGGAGCCGATCTTGAGCGTCGGCGATGCGACCGAGGAGCGGAACTCCAGGTCATCACCGATGGCTTCTATCGACTTGAGCATCTCCAGCACGTTGCCGGCGATGGTGATTTCCTGAACCGGCTGCGCCAGTTCGCCGTTTTCGATCCAGATGCCGGAGGCACCGCGCGAATAATCGCCGGTGACGCCGTTGAAGCCGGGGCCCGACACATGCGTCAGGTACAACCCGTTTTTCACCGAGGCGATGATCTCCTCAGGAGTCTTCGTGCCAGGCTTGATGTACAGATTGGACTGGCTGCCGCCGTTGGGCTTGACGCCCAGTTTGCGTGCCGAGTAGCTGTCCAGGAAGTAGCTGGCCAACTTGCCGTTGTCGACGATGGTGCGCTGCCGGCTGGCCTGTCCTTCGCCGTTGAAGGGGCGAGAGCCGAGACCGCCGGGGATGAGCCCGTCATCGATGATGGTCAATTCCGGACACGCCACTTGCTCGCCCAGTCTGTCGACGAGGAAGGAGGTGCGGCGATAGATCGATGCACCGTGGGCGACACCAGCGAATTGACCGAGCAATTGCGCGGCCATGACCGGATCAAACACCACAGGCACTTCCTGCGATTTTCCGGGCACGGCGCCCAGGCGGCGCAGAACCCGTCGGGCTGCTTCCGCACCGATGGAATCGGGGGTGCCCAATTTGGCCAACTTGCGGTTGGAGGCGAACCAGCCGTCCGTCTGCATGCTGTCGCCTTCTTGAGCGACAACCGAGCAGGACAGTGAGCAGCGGCTGCCATTGTAGCTGCCGGTGAATCCACGCGAATTGGCGTAGACCGTCAGTCCGAAGCTGTCCGAGAAGCTGGCGCCCTGCGAATTGGTGACGCGCGCATCGAAACTGCGAGCAGTGTCTTCACAGGACTTGGCCATGGAGATCTTGTCGGCGACGGACAATTTGGCAATTGCCGTATCAGTCAGATCGAGGTCAGGGACGAGCGACGCCAGGTCTTCCTTGTCGGGAAGTCCGGCGAACTCATCGGGCTGAGCGGCTTTGGCCAGAACAATGGTGCTGCGCACCAACTTGGTAAGGTTGCGTCGAGTAAAGTCCGACGTGCTGGCAGAGGTAACGACCTTGCCGACGAAAACGCGCAGGCTGAGCGAACGCCCTTGCGCTGCGGTTTCCAACTTTTCCACCTCGCCCAGGCGCACGGTCGTGTCGACCGAGGTCCAGGTGCTGATGGAAACATCCGAATCACTTGCACCCATGCGGCTGGCTTCGCCGATGATGAATTGGGCAAGCGCTTCCAAACGAGCTTTTTCGTTTTTCATGACTTGTCCTCCTCTTAACGGCTGGTGCCGCCGACGGTGACACCGTCGATGCGGATTGTGGGCATTCCAACGCCGACCGGAACGCTCTGACCTCGTTTGCCGCAAGTGCCCGTGCCCTCATCCAGCGCCATGTCGTTTCCGACCATGGCCACGTGATGGAGAGACTTCGGACCATTGCCGATCAAGGTCGCGCCTTTGACCGCCTTCGTCAATTTGCCGTCCTCGATAAGGATGGCCGACGTGGCGGAGAAAGTGTAGTCGCCGTTCGTAATATCCACTTGTCCGCCGCCAAACGTAACGGCATAGAGCCCACGTTTGACGGACTTGATGATTTCCTCGGGAGTGGACTGGCCGCCCGCGAGGTAGGTGTTGGTCATGCGCGGCATGGGCACATGGCGGTAGCTCTCACGGCGACCGTTGCCGGTGGAACCGTGGCGCATCAACCCGCCGTTGGTCCTGTCTTGCAGATAACCCTTGAGCACGCCCTTTTCGATAAGGACGGTGTTGCTGGTGGGCACACCTTCATCATCGATATTGAGCGAGCCGCGACGACCGGGAACCGTGCCGTCGTCGATGATGGTGCAGAGATCGGAGGCCACTTTCTGGCCGATCATCTTGGAGAACGCTGACGTTCCCTTGCGGTTGAAGTCGCCCTCCAGACCGTGTCCGACCGCCTCATGGATGAGGACGCCGGGCCAGCCATTACCGAGCACGACGGTCATTTCGCCCGCCGGTGCCGGAACCGCAGACAGAAGGCCGATGGCTTCCTGAGCGGCTTTGTGAGCGTGTTTCTTCCAGCGCTCGTCTTCGAGGAAGAACTCGAAGTCGACGCGCCCACCGCCTGAGGATGAACCGGATTCTCGACGAGCGCCTTCTTCTGCCAGGCAGGTAACACCCAGCCTGACCAACGGGCGCCGGTCCAAAATCAAGTCACCGAGGGACGTGACGATAATCACCGTTTCTTCCTGAATGGACAGGCTGACGGTGGCATTCTTGATGCGCGGGTCGTACTTGCGGCATTCCTTGTCGATCATCATGAGCAGATCGACCTTCTCCTGCAGGGGCAGCCCAATCAGGATGCCTTCCAGAGGATAGAGGTTGTGCTGCTGGCGCTTCGGACCGACTTGCACCGGTTCGACTGCGTTGGCATGAAGAGCGATGGTGGCGGCGTTGCGCGCTGCCGCCGTCAGATTGCGGAAATTGACGTGATCGGTGTACGAATACCCGGTCTTGTCGCCGATGACGAAACGGACGCCGGCACCTGAAACATCGCTTCGGGAAGGGTTTTTGAGGATGCCCTGATCGAAGACGAGTCCTTCGGTGGTGCCGACCTGGAAATAGATATCGCTGAAGGCGCCTTTGTCGCGGCTGCCGACGGCGACACCCAGCACTTTGTCGAGCTGAGCGGGAGTCAGTCCAAAGGTTTTGGCCAGGTACTGACTCGGTGTTATTACTTTATTCACGAAATGCTCCTAGACTGTTTATTTTAGCAGACGCAGACAAGACAGCCGGTGGGCAGCCTGTAGGCGGCGTGCTAGACCGCCCGGCGCATAGTAGTGGCGCCGGTGGTGCAGTGAAGTGATGGCAAAACAGGGGAGCCTGGTTAGCCCCCTCTGTTTTGCCACGCGATTTGCCCGCGGAATGAAGCCGCATAGGCAGGGAAGGGATCGATCCTCAGCTGTTACGATTTCCCGTTCAGCTTGTTTCTGAGCGCACGTCCAAATGACTGGCGCCGACCGGATTGCGGCACTCCTTTGAGCCAGCCGTTCCACCACATCCAGACGAGCAGACCGCCCATGATCACAGCCATCAGGGCGAGGGCAAACGGATAACCGTATGACCAGTCCAATTCAGGCATGTTGAAGTGCGACTTGTCGCCGTGGAAATTCATGCCGTAGATGCCGGCGATGAAAGTCGGTGGAATGAAGATGGTGGAGATGATCGTGAGCACGCGCAGAATCTCGTTCATGCGGCTGTTTTCACGGCTCATCTGCAGGTCCAT
>Ga0265313_10004205_pt1 | contig 11169 bp, 9 predicted proteins | sample 4123metaG_FD_203122 | JGI IMG/M metagenome (GOLD analysis project Ga0265313, IMG submission 203122) | Rhizosphere microbial communities from Carex aquatilis grown in University of Washington, Seatle, WA, United States - 4-1-23 metaG | ecosystem: Host-associated > Plants > Roots > Rhizosphere >...
GAAGAAGGTCCGAACCCGCCGAACCCAGGGTCACGATGGCATCCTGAAAGGCCAGGCCGTCGACGACGCCGCCGGCCCCCGAAAGGTCGGCCGATTTGATCAAAATGCGCACGCCGGCTGCATTCCCCTGCTCCGGCTGCGAACCGATGTCCATTCGCGCCCCGATCCCCCGCGCGGACGCCTTGATGCCCGGCAAGTCGATGTCCGCGAGCGACAGGAGCACCTCGCCCGAGTCGGGCGAATCGCCCAAAAGAGACCACCGGCCGGCGGCGCGCAACCGTCCCGCCCGGAGAGCAACCGGCGCCGAGAGCTTCACCCCGTCGGCGATCAGGATCGTGCGGGCGACCATTCCCCGCCCGGCGGCCGGCTCGAGCCATATGCGAAGGCCCGCCTGGTCGAACGCCGAAATCGCCCCGACTGCGGCCGCGCACCGGCGAATCAGGCCGACATAATTGCGTGCGAAGAATTCCGCGACGGGCAGCGGGGCGCCGCGGGGGCCCGGCAGGGCGCCCAGGCGCACGCTCCCCCCGGCGGAAACCGCAAGGCTGCCGACGCGGCAGTGCAGGTACTCGATCGAAAACGCGTCCCCTCTTGGGACAATGGCCGCGTCGAGGTCCTGTATTACGTCGTCCGGCCGCCCGGAAGCGGAGAGCATCGCGGGAACCCTCACGCTCATGCCGGTCACCCGCATCTCGAGCGGTTCAAAGCGTCCCGCGGCAAGCGCCCAGGGATCTATGCGCGCGTAGATCGCGCGCGCCGTGGCGATCGGCTCCTCGAATCCGTCCAGGGTCACCGCGGCGTTCTCGATGATGACGCGCCCGGACGGGTCGAAAAGGGTGTGCCCGAAGCTGATGTGGACTCCGGACGCCGCGAGGCGCTCCAGGAGCGCCCGCTGGACGAACGCCGGAACCTGCAGCTCGTTCTTCGAGGCGATGTAAGCCTGCGCGACGAGCAACAGCGCCAGGCCCAGCCAAACGGTCCACAACCCGAAGGTTATTGCGCCCTTCAGGGCAAGCCGCGCCCCCCCTGCGCACAATTGGGAAAAGACGCGGGCCATCAGTTTCTCGCAGGAGGCAAACCCGGGTCGCGGGACCCGTAGATCAGCGTCCAAAGGGCGTCTATCATCGGCTGCTCGAGCACAAAAACGGCCCCGAATTCGGCGGATCCTGCGATCTGCTCGGCGCCGCCCGACCTCTCCGCGAGCATGATCGCCCGCGTGCCGGTCTGCTCGCTCGCGCCGGCGCCGGGCAGCGCGACCGTCGCCTGGAGGCGGTACCGCCACGGCCCTTCCTCGCCGGCCACCGTCACCCTGTCCGCATAACCGTCGCCGACAAAGCGGGCCGCCCTAACCTGGCGCAACCCGTCGAGAACCGCCTGCACCTCCCTCGGCGCCGCTCCGGACGACGCATCCCACCGGGCGACCGGCTTGCCGTCCCTCAGGTCGTCGATTTCGAGCCCGGTGATCCGCGCCGGTCCGGGCAGGCTGAAAACGAGCCTGTCGCGCCATTCGCGCGGGGCCACAGGCGTGTCCCTGAGGATCTGCGGATCGACCGCATAGACCGAGCGCGCGTTTGCCATCATCGCATAGACATACCGGTCGTCGCGCTGCGCCGGCCGGCCAATCTCTAGGGTCAGGGGGGCGGCCGCCGGCGCGGCCCGGGATGCAGGCTGCGCGGCTGGCTGCTGGGTGATCGTGACGGTGCGCTCGGGGCGGTTGAATCCCCAGTTCTCGAGGTCGCTCTCCTGCGGGGCGTCGCTCATGAAGCGCTCCGCGGAAAGAAGGGCGATCCTGTCGAGCAGCCGCTGGACGGCGGCGCGGTCGGCGGGCAGCGTCGCCGGACCCTGCCCGCCATCGCCCGGCAGAAGGATCTGCCAGCGCGCCTCGCTTGCGGGCGCCGCCCGCGCCGTGTCCGGATCGAGTCGCTGCAGCGTCAGGTCGGGCTGGTTGGGGGCCTTGAGCGTGATCATCGTGGCCAGGCTGGGATCGACGTCGAGCACGCGCCTGTCGCGCAGCCTTTCCAGGGCGTCGCGCAGCGAACCCAGCAGCGAATCGGGCGCCTCGTCGGGTATCTCGACGGTGAACCATGGAGACCGGTCCATCGGCTTGCTCGAGTCCTCGAGCTGGGCGTAGTACGGGTGCGTGCCGGGAGCCGACTTGCCCGGGGCCTGCACCCCGATGAAAAGGGTCTCGTATCGCGTGTTGCCCTCGATTGTCACCTGCAACTGCGCGGCCGGCGGCACCGGGGCGTTCGGCGCGAGGAAGCCCTTCACGCTGAGGGAGTCCAGGTTGTTGATCGCGAGCTCGATCGCGTCCTTGCTCGCGCGCGCCGCTATGGGCGTATAGAATGACCAGCGCGCGCCGTCCCGCTGGACTATCACCCGCACGCCGGATGGAGGCGCCGTCTGCACGTTCAGGGCCCGCGCCTCGTAGACGGGGATCGTCAGCACGGTCTCGGCGCGCAGCTGCTCAATCGGCACGGAGAGGCTGTCCGCCAGCTCGCGGCCGACGACATGTATCCGCGCGCCGTCCGGCGAGAGCAGATAGAGCCGCTGGCCGACCTTGGTCGCCTCCCCGATCGCGAGCCGCGTCGTGACCGGGGCCGCCCCGGTCGTGTCGGGTCCGCCCGAGGTGAACGTCACCGTCAGCTTCGGCTGCGCCAGCCCGTAGTCCGCCAGGGACTGCCCGTTCTTGACGACCGCCGGCACGCTGAAGCTCGTGTCGTGCTCGAGAAACTCAAGGTCGCTCACGATGCGGTTGACCGCGTTCGGATTGGCCCGCCAGGCGATCGGCTTGGTGAGAAACCACTCTTCGCCCCGCCGCTCGAGGCTGAAGGAGCCTCCCGGCAGGGCGCTCTCCACGTCGAGGGATCGGATGTCGGCCGCCTCGGCCCCGAGAACGCGCTTCCTGACCTCGCGCGCCACGCTCTCGGTGCGCCAGCTGCGCTCGAACTGGAAGATCACGAAAAACAGGGCGACATTCAGGAAAAGCAGAACGAGCGTGACTTTGGTGCGCATGGCGGAGGGCGGGTCGGTCTAGCTGCGGCGGGTCCAGTAAACAATCAGGCCCAGAAGCGCCGCGGCGCCGGGCAGAATGAACATGAGGCTATAGCGGAGATTCTGGAGCTCCCGCGGACTGAGCAATAGCTGAAAACGCTCAATCGGCCGGGGCGGGATGTTGAGCTGCGTGTCGCGATCGGCCATCCAGTTGACGGCCCCGATGACGAGGCTGAAGACGCCCTCGTCGGCGATGCGGTGGTTGTCGACCAGGTCGCCGGAGCCGAACACGATCAGGCGGCCGGTGCGGACGCTGAAGGGAAGGTTGTCGCGCGCGGCGACGTGCTCTGCGGCGACGCCAATCCCGAGGCGGTCGGGCGGGTCCATGGACGGCAGGGGCCGGACGTCGACCCTCGGATTCATGGTGGCGGCGCCGCGCGCCGAAAAGTTGACCTCTCCCCAGGCCGTCGGCGAGGAGGCCGCGAGCGTCACCGCGTCGAGCCCGTTGCCCGCGGCACGGGTCATGTCCGGCCGCACGGTCCGCGCGGGGCCCAGGCGCAGCCGCGCCTTGTAGCTGGAGTGCAGAAGCGCCTGCGTCACGGGGTGCGCCGGCGCAAATCTGCTGATGATGAAATCCCCGTCCTCCGTCACGTTTTCCGCGCCGCTGTCCCGCAGCAGATCGTTGTCGACCGTGACGCCCCAGTCGTGCAGCAGGCGGTCGAGGCCGTGCTCGTAGCCCGGCGATAGGAAAAGCATCAGCCTGCCGTCGCCCGCGCCGAGGTACTGGCGGAGCAGTTCCTGCTCCGCCGGGGAGAAACGCGTCTGCGGCTGCACCGAAACCAGCAGCGAGGCGTCCGCGGGGACCTGGGGGGTGGCGGACAGGTCGAGCAGCGGGGAATCGACGTCAAAATTGCGCTGGCGAAGAAGGTCGCGCAGCGTCGACAGCCCGCGGACCGAATCGGGATCGTCCGGACGAAGCTCCGAGTGGCCATACAGGAAGTAGATCTTCTTTCGCGTTGCGCTGGCCACATCCAGGATGGCGGCCGTGATCGCCTGCTCGCCCTTGAAGGCGCTGCGCTCCTGGTCCTCGAAGCGGTACAGCTCGTCGATCCTTAGCATCTGGCGGTACGTCCCGCGCAGGACGAAGACTGCGTTGGGCTCCTCGACACCCAGCTGCTGGGCCATCCGCCGCGCAAGGTCCACGTCGATGTAGTCGACCGATATCCGGCCTCCGGCGGGGTTCGACTCGGAGACACTCTGGTATTCCCGCAGGAGCCCCCGCAGATCGGCGGGAGCGTTGTCCTCGCCCTCGGTCACGACGATGCGCACGGGACTCGAAAGCTCCCTCACGTAGGCGATCGTCTCGGGCGACAGCGTGAAGCGGCGGTACCGCGTGAGGTCAAACCTCCAGGGATCACCGCCGCCCGCGCTGTTGTTCGCCAGATAATTGAGCCCCGCGAACAGCGTCAGGATGAGGATGGCCTGAAGAATGAGGTTTGCCGTGCGTATCCATCTCGCGGCTCGGAAGTTATCGCTCAGGGACATCGCGTTTTGCCGGTCAATCAGCCGTGGAGCAGCTTGGCCTCCACGCCGAGAATGCTGAACAAAAGGGCGAGCACCGTGCCGCTCAGGTAAAACAGGAGCTGGCGCAAATCGACGACCCCCCGCGAAAAGTCCTCATAGTGGCGGAAGACCTGGGCGTAACTGACGGCGGCCTTGACCGGATGGAGAAGGTCGCTCTTGAGCCAGGCGGCGTCCCCCAGGTACGAGCCGCCGAAAATCAGGCCGAAGAGCATCGCAAAGCAAAGGATGCTCGCAACCGCCTGGTTGCGGGAAACGGCGCTCGCAAGGACGCCGATCGCGATGAACAGGAGGCCCGAAACGGCGATGAAAACATACCCCCCGATCATAGGACCGTAGTCCAGGAGCCGGGCGTCTCCGGCGAACCGGCGCAGGATCCAGAAGAATCCGGCGGTCGACCCCCAAAGCATCGCGTACAGGGCATAGGCGGCCCCGTACTTTCCGAGGACGACCTCCGTCGTCGTGACCGGCGTCGTCAGCAGCGTCTCGATCGTCCCCTGCCGCCTCTCCTCGGCGAGGCACTTCATCGTGAGCAGCGGCACCATGAAGAGCACGGGCAGGTAGAACTGCTTGAAGAACACATCGGCCGGCGACGCGGCCTGCGGCGCCTGGCTGTACGTCTCGAGGATGTCCGTGAAGACAAACCCCATGAGGGAGAGGAATATCACCGACGCGATGTACGTGCTCGGGGTGACGAGCAGCATGCGGATCTCGTGGCTGAGAATCGTCAGAAAGTGTTTCATCGTTTGTCGATCACATCCCAGCTTCTGCGCGTGGCCGCCAGGAAGACATCCTCGAGAGTCGGGTTGGCGCGGCTGAAGGCGCGGACCCTCATCTGCTTCGAAAGCAGCGCCTGCAGTATCGGTTCGCCGAGTTCGTCGTCCCGCTCGATCGCGAGGGTCACCGTCCGGAACCCCTCCCCATCGGGCTCGGTCTGGGCCGCAACGCGCAGGGCGGGATCCACCATGCCCAGCGCCTCCTCGAGGCGGGACGGCTCGCCGGCGACAACGAGCTCGTAGCGGCTGCGCCCGAGAATCTCCCGCCTCAGGTCGGCCGGCGTCCCCTGGGCGACGATCCGGCCCTGGTTGATGATGAGCACCCGGTCGCAAGTCATCTCGATTTCCGGCAGGATGTGGCTCGATATGATGACGGTCATCCGGCCGCGCAGGCTCGCGATCAGGTCGCGGACGATGAGGATCTGGTGGGGGTCGAGCCCGATCGTCGGCTCATCCATGATGATCACCGGCGGCTCGGCGAGGATCGCCTCGGCGATCCCGACTCGCTGGCGGTATCCCTTCGAAAGCTGGCCGATGATCTTGTGGCGGACCCGCTTCAGGTCGCAGACCTCGAGCACCTCGTCGATCCTCGGCCCGAGCTTGCGCCGCGGCACCTCCTTGAGCCGCCCCCGGTAATAAAGGTACTCGCTGACCCGCATGTCCTCAGGGAGCGGATTGTTCTCGGGCATGTACCCGACCCTCCGCTTGATGGCCTCGGACTGGGTGGTGACCGGATAGCCGCAGATCGTAACGCCTCCGGAGGTCGCCGGCACGTAGCCCGTGAGAATGCGCATCGTGGTCGACTTGCCCGCGCCGTTCGGCCCGAGGAAACCCATGATTTCGCCGCGGGCGACCGTGAAACTGACGTCGTTCACCGCCGTGACGCCGGCAAACGTCTTCACAAGGTGGGAGACGGCGATTGCTGTCGGGAGCTGGTCAGGAATGGATACCACGGGCGCTGAGGGACTGCCTTATTGTAATTTATCCCCCGTTTGCGTGTCACTTCTCAAGTGTGACCTCGCCCGCCCGGAATCTTTGCGTGCGGCCGCCCTCCTCGCGCAGAAGGAGCGCCCCCTCGTCGTCGATGCCGACGACCGTGCCCGGGTGCCGCCGCCCCACCTCGAGCACCGTCGCGCGCCGGCCCCTCAGGACGTCGAAGCGGTTCCACAGGTCGGCAAAAGACTTCTCATGCTCGCCCTCGGTGAAAGCCTGGTAGGCGAGCATCACCCGGCCCGCGAGGGCGGCCGCCAGCCGGTTGATATCCAGCTCCGCGCCGGCAAGTTCATTCAGGCACACGGCCCGCCGGGCCAGGTCCGCGGGCCAGCCGCCGGATGGACCGTTGACGTTCAGTCCCAGCCCGAAGATCAGGTCGCGTATCCGATCCGCGTCAATGCGGGCCTCGGTCAGCATGCCGCCCGCCTTTCGACCGTCAAAGACGATGTCGTTCGGCCATTTCAACCCGGGCGCCAGCCGCGCGAAATTGGCGATCAGCTCGCAGATATTGACCCCCATCCACAGGGTGAAGGTCTGCATGCGCTCCGGCGGCACGCGCGGCCGGAAGGCGAAGCTCGCGTAAAGGTTTCCCGGGGATTCGCTGTGCCAGGCCCTGCCGAACCGCCCGCGTCCCCGCGTCTGCCGCCGGGCGAAGACCGCGAACGGCGCGGCCTTTCCGGCCGCCAGCTGCCGGGCCGCCTCGTCGTTCGTGCTGTCCACCTCGTCGAGCACGGCCAGGGTGAAGCCCCGCGGCCTGACCCTGATCTGCATGTCGATCAGGGCCGCGTGAAGACCCTCCGGCCGGGAGACCAGCCGGTATCCCAGGGCCCGCTTGGCCTCGAACCCGAACCCCTGCGCCCGCAGCTTCTCCATGTGGTGCCAGATGGCCACGCGGCTCATGCCCAGCTTGGAGGCGAGGGCCACCCCGGATACCCACCCGGTTTCCCTGGCGAGCATTTCGCGCAAGATCATGTTTTCGGGCGTTGGCATGGCCGGCCTGGACAGGCTGATGAAAAACGATACGGACCCCCGCTGCCAGCGATTTTACCGGCAGCCGCGCACCCTGTCATTTCGGAGGGAGCCCACCCCAGTCTATGGGACGCAGGTAGGCATCCTGGGTCTCGCGCTTGATGTACTCGCTCTCGACGGTATCCCCTCCGCGCCCGATGGAATTCGCCGTTTCCGTCAGGTCCGAAATCTTCCTCAGGCGCTCGTCCTCAAGGTACATCTCCTTGGCGACGCCGTAATTCATGGCGTTCAGCCAGGCAAAGGGTGTCAGCGCCAGGCCGGGGTAGCGTTTCATTCCGACCTTGGCCATTCCCTCTTGGGTGACGAGATCCGGCTCCTTCAGCACAGCCTGCCGGGCGGTCCGCACGTAGTAGGTGGGCAACCGGACAATTCCGTTCTGCGGCTTGTCCACATTGCGCAGATCCACATCCTGGTCCTCGGGCTTGGCGGGAACCGGTTTGGGAGGGTCGTACCTGGGCAATCCTGCCACAATCATGGCCGACGTGGTCGGCTGCTGCTCGGCGGACCCCTGCGGCTTCGCTCCCTCGGGTGTTGAATTCGGAATTCCCACCACCAGAGGAGGTTGCATATCATCAATTGGGGGCGGCGACTGGACCGCAGGGTCTGCGGACTGCGCCCGGGCGACCGCTGAACCAAGGAGGATCGCTGTTGCCAGGAGGCGCAGGGGATGACGCAGGGAATTCATGTCAGGATTGTTAGTAATTTTTCCCGTTGAACAGTTCCACCCAGTCTGGCCTACGGTTTCACCTGGCCCGCACCGTCGATCACGAACTTGTACGAGCAAAGCTCCCTCAATCCCACGGGTCCCCGGGCATGGAGCCGGTCCGTGCTGATCCCGATCTCGGCGCCGTAGCCGAATTCGAACCCGTCGTTGAAACGGGTGCTTGCGTTCCAGAGGACGACCGCGCTGTCCACGCCGGCCTGAAACCGGCGCGCCGCGCCCTCGTCCGCCGTGACAATCGCATCGGTATGCGCCGAGCCGTCGCGGTTCACGGTCGCGATCGCGGCGTCTACCGAATCGACAACGCGCACAGCCATGACCAGGTCCAGGAATTCCGTTGTGAAATCCACGGGCTTTGCCGCCTTGTGCCCAATGCGTGCGTCAGAAAGGATCGCCGCGCTCGCCGCGTCGCAGCGCAATTCCACACCCTTGGCCGCAAGCGCCCCGGCAAGCCGCGGCAGCAGGGTCCTGGCGGCATCCGCATGGATGAGGAGCTGTTCGGCGGCGTTGCACACGCCCGGGCGCTGCGTCTTTGCGTTGACGACCAGCCGCTCGGCCATGTCCGCGTCGGCGTCCCTGTCGACATAGAGGAAGCAAACGCCCTGATAGTGCTTGATGACCGGGATCGTGCTGTTCTCCGCGACAAATCGGATCAGCGCCTCTCCGCCGCGGGGAATTATGCAGTGGACGAGCGCATCGAGCCTGAGGAGTGCGTTGAGGGCGGCGCGGTCCGTTGTCGGGATCAGCTGGACGGCGTCAACCGGAAGGCCGGGCGTCTCAGCCAGCGCCTTCCGGATCAGTTCGGCGAGGGCTGCGTTCGTCTGGAAGATTTCCCTGCCGCCCCGGAGGATGGCGGCATTGCCGGATTTCAGGCAGAGGATTGCGCAATCGACCGTGACATCGGGACGCGCCTCGAAAATGACTCCAATGACTCCGATTGGAACGCTCAGCTTCCGGATCTTGAGTCCGTTGGGCCGGGTCCATTCCTCAAGCACCCTGCCTGTCGGATCCGGCAGTTGCGCCACCTGCCGCACCGAGTCCGCCAGATGCGCCAGGCGGGTCGGGGTGAGCGTCATCCGATCAATCTGGGCCTTCCCCAGCCCATTGGCCCCGGCCGACTCAAGATCGCGCCGGTTCGCGTCCAGAAGCGCTTGATGCGATCCGTCAATGAAATCCGCAAGTCGGTTCAGCGCCGCATTCTTGGCGGCAGCCGGCGTTGTCGCAAGCACGAGCGAGGCGGCGCGTGCGCGTTCGGCGATTGATCTGACCATCTGTTCCAATTCGGCGGGCATGACGTCCTTTAACCATCGCAAAACCCGTCCAAAGGGCAAATCTTTGTCGGGCCCGCCGGTCCGGGAAGACCGCAGCGCACCAATACCAACCGGGCTTGATCGAAACCTCCCGCTGGGACATAGACAATGTCCGGCAACGGCGGACTTTGATGAACAACCTTCGACAATGAGCGCAGCCAGCGACGATAAGCTCCTCACTGCCTTCGAACTGCACTCGCCGGGGCAAATTCGCGCGATCGTGGACGCAGGGTTCGATCTTCACGCATCCATTCGGGGAAAGCTTCCGCTCAATTGGCTGATGGAGATGTACACCCGGTCCGACAGGTTCCCCGAGTGCCTGAGCGTTCTCCTCGAGGGGGGAGCGGTGCTGGGCGATCCCGCGATCGCCTCTGTCCTCCTTGACGATGCCGAGGCGCTCCGGGCTGCGGTTCGGGCCAACCCGTCTCTTGTCAAACACCGCACCTCAATCGTTTCGGCGTTCACCCCCTTGATTGGCGCATCCCTGCTTCACGTGGCCGCCGAATTTGGCAATTTCAGGGTCGCCCAAGCCCTCATCGAAATGGGGGCCGATGTCGATGCGCGGGCGGGCGTCGACGAATTCGGGTTCAACGGGCACACACCCCTTTTCCACACCGTCAATTCGAACGGCAACCGCTCCGCTCCGATCCTGCGCCTGCTCCTGGACGCAGGGGCGGCGAGCGACTTGCGGCTTGAAGGCATCACCTGGGGCAAGGAATTTGAATGGGAGACGACCTTCTTTGACGTATCGCCGATCTCCTACGCCCAATACGGCCTGCTTCCCCAAATGCATCGGGTCGAGGGGGACATTTACGAGAACATAACCCTCCTGCTCAAGGCATCCGGCCGGATATTCCCGCCTCTTTCCAACATTCCAAATCGATACCTGAAACCGAAGGCTTGAGCCTTTGCCGGGCGCCGCTCGGAGCGCGTTTTGCCCTGCGACTTTTTGGCGTTCGCCGTGTTCTACAGGCAACTGACTTCCGACACCCCATGAAGATCCTCATCGTTCTGCTCCTCTGGGCCGTTCTCCTGGCCGTCTGCTGGCCTCTCGCCCTCCTGTTTCTCGTCGTCTGGCCCCTGCTCTGGCTTCTTTCGATCCCATTCCGGATCGTGGGCGTCGTCATGGAGGCCCTGCTGGCCCTGGTGCGGGCCATCCTGTTCCTGCCGGCACGCCTTCTCGGAGGCCGGCATTCCTGAGGCTCATCTCCCCGCTAGTCGAAGAGCTTCCCGCGGCGAAAGCATGCCACGGACACCGCCATGACGGCGGCGGAGATTCCGGCGAGGATGCCGATCTTCGGAAGCACCTGGACAAGCGTGTGCCCCGCCCAGAGGACATCCGAGAAGCCCTCGACCGACCAATAGACGATCGTGAGCTTGCTGATGTGCTGCATGTAATCGGGCATCAGGCTCACCGGAAACCATGCGCCGCCGACGGCGCTCATCGTGATGACGACGAAGGTCGCGACGCCGCTTGCCGCCGCGGAATTCGGCGAAACGGCCGCAATCAGCAGGCCAAAGGCGGAACATGCCGCGGCCGCGGCCACGCCCACGGCGAGGAGGGCCGCAGAATGGCTGAAGATATCCAGGTTGAACATGAAATGACCGGCCAGGAAAAGGGCCGCGATCTGCACGATCCCGAGGATCATGCCAAACAGGAACCGGGCCCAGATGATATGGGCCGGGCGGACGGGAGCCGACAGAAGCCGCACGAATATGCCCGTGTTCTTTTCCTCGAAAAGCGTGGCGGCCGAATTGCTCACGG
>Ga0265313_10004206_pt1 | contig 11162 bp, 11 predicted proteins | sample 4123metaG_FD_203122 | JGI IMG/M metagenome (GOLD analysis project Ga0265313, IMG submission 203122) | Rhizosphere microbial communities from Carex aquatilis grown in University of Washington, Seatle, WA, United States - 4-1-23 metaG | ecosystem: Host-associated > Plants > Roots > Rhizosphere >...
ACGCTCGGCGGCCGGACGTTCATTCGGCTCAACCTTGCCCGTTAGACAGTGTACTGCCGTGCCGCCAATCGCGGTGATATAATCGAGCGCCTTGGCGAAGGCCGCATCCCAGTCCTTCTCGCGGCCGGGCACGGCGGCAAGGCCGAATTCGCCCTCGCGGTCGCCGCGCGGCGAATTCAATCCGAGGATGGCGAGCTTGTTTTTCTCGATCTCGGCCTTCATCGCGGCGGTCGGAACGTCGTACGGGAACTGCAATTCGATCCCGCGAAAACCTGCTGCGGCAGCGGCTCCGACGCGCTCGAGCATCGGGTGCTCGGTGAACAGATAACCGAGATTGGCGGCGAAACGCGGCATTCAAAGCCCCCGGTCCCTTGCGCGCTTGCGCGCGGACGTATTCATTACCCACCGGCTCCAAGAACGCCAGCCGGAACCGGACAATGTCAGCCAACACCGCCTTTCACATTGCCGTGCTGCCGGGGGACGGCATCGGCCACGAGGTGATGGCGCCGGCGCTCGAAGTGCTGCGGCAGATCGAGAAATCCACGCCGAGCCTGACCTTCCGCTTCAGCGAAGCGCCGGCCGGCGCCGATTATTACCGCGAGCACGGCAAGTCGATGCCGGAATCAACAGTGAAGCTGTGCGACGAGGCCGACGCCATCCTGCTCGGCGCCTGCGGCCTGCCGAGCGTGCGCTATCCCGACAATACCGAGATCATGCCGCAGGTCGAGTTGCGCTTCATCTTCGACCTTTACGCCGGCGTGCGGCCCGCGCGGCTCGTGCCCGGCATACCGAGCCCGATCGTCGGCGCGCAGGAGCACGGCATCGATTTCGTGCTCATCCGGGAATCAACCGAGGGCCTGTTCGCCTCCATGGGCAAGGGCGTCACCACCCATGACGAGGCGCGCGAGACGCTGGTGGTCACGCGCAAGACCACCGAGCGCCTGTTCGATTTCTCTCTGAGGCTCACTGAACGACGTAAGAAGCGCGGCCGCCCCGGCCGCCTCACGCTGGTCGACAAGGCGAACGTGTTCAAGGCTTTCAACTGGCAGCGCGACATCTTCGCCGAGCGCAAGGCGAAATTCCCCGACGTGAAGACCGACCTGCTCTACGTCGACGCCTGCGCCGCCATGATGGTGAAGAAGCCGTGGGACTTCGATGTCATGGTGATGGAGAATATGTTCGGTGATATCCTGTCCGATCTCGCCGCCGGCCTGATCGGCGGGCTTGGCATCGCGCCATCGGCCGACATCGGCGACAAGCATGCCGTGTTCCAGCCCTGCCACGGCACCGCGCCGGATATCATGGGACAGGGCAAGGCGAACCCGACCGCGATGATCCTGTCGGCGGCGATGATGCTCGACTGGCTTGGCCAGACGCACGACCACTCGCCGGCGGCTGATGCCGCGCAACGCATCGAGCGCGCCGTCGACAAGGCCTACGCCGGAGGCATCAAGCCGATGGAATATGGCGGCAAGGACGGCACCGGCACGATCGCCAAGGCCGTTCTTGCGGCGCTCGTCTGAACGGAGAAAGAAATGCTGTTCTCGGTGCATGCAATCGACAAGCCGGATGCCGCGGCCAAACGGCAGAAAGCCCACACCGCGCATACCGCGCATCTCAAGAATGCAAAGGATTACGGCGTCACCATCGTCGCGGGCGGACCGCTGCTCTCCGATGATGGCAACGGTTCGGTCGGAAGCCTGATGCTGCTGGAAGCGGCGGACCGGCAGAGCGTCGACGCCTTCAACCGCGCCGACCCCTTCAGTAAGGGCGTCTGGGCGAACGTTCAGATCAACCGGTTCGACAAACGACAAGGCTAAAAGGGAGAGCTCATGCCGCTCTATATCGTGCACTGCCTCGACCGCAAGGACGCCCTCGCCAAGCGCAAACAGCATTACGAGGAGCACCGTGCCTATGTCGGCACGGCCTCCGCAAAACGCATCACGGTGATCATGTCGGGGCCGCTGGTGCACGAGAACAACGATTCGGCCGGCAGTTGCTACCTGATGGAAGCGCCGGACATCGCCACCGTGAAGGCGTTCAACGCGGGCGACCCGTTCAGCGTCAACGGCGTGTTCGATGCGGTACAGATCCACCAGTATCTGCGGCGCGCGCCCTAGAAGTCGACGAAGTCCCTGATCGCGGCGAGGAACTGCTGCGGCTGCTCGAGCGGCGGGCAGTGGCCGCAGCCGGGCAGCTCGATATAACGCGCGCCGCCTATCTTGTCGGCGACCGCCTTGGTGAGCGCCGGCGGCGTTGCCTGATCGTACTGGCCGCAGATCACAAGTGTCGGCACGCGGATCTTGTGCAGCTCCGGCGTCAGGTCGGCCTCCTGCAGAATCTTGCAGGCGGCCTGGAACGCCTTCGGCGCGATGCCCATCAGCACAACCTTGCGCTGCTCGATCGCTTCCGGATGCGCGGACAGATAGGCGGGCGAATAGACGCGCTTGGCGGCGATCTCGGCGATGGCGCCGAGCCCGCCCTCGGCCACCCTGTCCGCCATCACCGCGAAGGCTTGCCGGCCTTCGGGCGAGAAACTTGCGGCAGCGTCGCTCACCACCAGCTTGAAAATGCGGTCGGGGTGCGCGAAGGCGAACGCAAGCGCGACCGTGCCGCCGAAGCCATTGCCGATCAGGATCGCATCCTTGCCGATACCAAATTCATCGAACCCGTCTTCAATCGCCGCCACGTAGGCGTCCATCAGTGCGAGCGGCGTCGGCGGCGAGCCGTGGAAACCGGGCAGGTTGAATAGCGTGACGCGGTGCTTTTTGGCCAGCGCCGGCAGAACCGGATCGAAGGCTGTGCGGTCGGCGAGAAGCGAATGCAGCACGACGATGTCGCTGCCGCTGCCGGTTCGCACCGCCGTGATCGCGCCATGCCCGGCGCTCAGTTCCTGCAATTGCATGGGGTTCATCCCGTTCGATCTATAACGCGCAGGCGCGCAAATCGATCAATTGCCGGTCGAATGAATACGGCCGCGCCCGAAAAGCGCGGCCGCATCTGTCGTTCGGTCGTTCAGTTGCCTTCCCGCCAGATGCCGAGTGCTTCCTGCGCCGGGCGGTCGGAAATCGAGAATAACACGGCGTCCTCGCTGCCGATCTTGTGCTCGTAGCGCTTCCATGGCGGCACCACAAACACGTCGTTGACGCCCCATTCGAACGGCTTGCCGTCGATCACTGTCGTGCCTTTACCTTCCGCCACCGCGAAAATGGTGCCGTCGGTCGAGCGGTACGGCTCGCTGTGGAAGCCTTTGGGCATCAGCGCGAGACAGGCGCCCATGGTCGGCAGCACGGGACCGCCGTTGATCGGATTGGCGTAGCGCACACGCGCGCCGTGGCGCTTGTCTACGTCGCCGGTATCCTTCAAGCGCTGCAGGATCGGCCGCATCTTGGCGTAGGGATAGTTGATCACCGGCGAGCGCTTGAGATTGACCGGCGCGCCGTCGGGCAGCACGCCCGAGGCATAGCGGTCGAACGAGTCGCCATCAGCGTGATTGGTCTTCTGCATCTTCTCGTCGAAGTGCGCGGCGAACGATGCCTCGAAGTGGTTGACGGTCGGCATATCGAGGACGTCGAGCCACATCACCGGCTGCTTGCCGGGGTTGCCGTGGTCGTGCGGCGCCCAGTTGGCGGTGATGATGAAGTCGCCGTGCTTCATCTGCGACTTCTCGCCTTCGACCGCGGTGTAGGCGCCCTCACCGTCCAGCACGAAGCGGATGGCGGAGGCGACATGCTGGTGCGCGTCGGCGATCTCGCCCGGCAGGATGAGCTGGATGCCGGCGAACAACGAATTGGTGATGCGCGACTTGCCGGGCTGGCCAGGGTTCTCGAGCACGAGGACGCGGCGTTCGGCTTCCTCGGCGCTGATCACGTCGCCGGCTTCCATCATCAGCTTCTTGACGTCGTTGAATTTCCACACCGCCGGCTGCAGGGCAGTCTTCGGCTCCTTGGTCACGAGGTCCTTGAGCACCTCCCACAGCGGCGTCATGTGGAACTTGGAAATCTTGTCGTAATAGGCTTTGCGGGCGGCCTGGATGTTGTGCTTCGAGCCGGGCTCGGCGACGGTCGTGACCGACATTGGGCGTCCTCCTCGGACGATTGTTGAATTTGAACTTTATACCGTAGAAACGCGCCTACCGGAATACGAGTGCGGCAGGCCGAAACGCTCGTTTGTCAGCTAGTTATTGACCGAGCCGCCATCAACCACGATCGACTGGCCGGTGACGAAATCGCTGTCGCTTGAGGCCAGGAACACCAGCGTACCGAGCAGGTCTTCCGGATAGGCATCGCGCTTGAACGCGCGGCTGTTGCGGACCGGCACCCGCTCATCCTCCACGTGTGCGCTGTTCTCGAGCCCGGTGTCGCTGAGGATGTAGCCCGGCGACAGCGAATTGACGGCAATGCCGTAGGCGCCGAGTTCGCGCGACAACGCGCGCGTGAAGGCGATCATGGCGCCCTTCGAGGTGACGTAAGGCAGCATGCGCGGTATGCCCTTGTAGGCAGCGCCCGAGGCGATGTTGATAATCTTTCCGGCACGGCGCTCCATCATGTGCGGCGCAACATGCCGCACCATTAAATACGGCCCGCGGACGTTGACCGCCATCACCTTATCCCACAGGTCCGGATCCCATTCGCTGAATTCGCGCGGCGTCAGCGTCGAATAGAGCGCGGCGTTGTTCACCAGGACGTCGATATGGCCGAAACGCTCGAGCGTCTGCGCCACCAGGTTCTTCACCGCCTTCTCGTCGCTGACGTCGAATTTCACGCTCGCGACCGAATTGGCGCCGTGGCGTCCGGCGATCTCCTCGGCGAGGGCCTTGCCGTCGGCGATATCCGCGATCATCACGCGCGCGCCTTCGGCGGCGAGCGCCTGCGAATAATGCCGGCCGATGCCCTTGGCGCCGCCGGTGACGATTGCGGTCTTGCCCGCGAGCCTTGCCATGGTCGCCTCCTCCGTGACGGACAAAGCCATATCAGCTATGAAGAAAAAAACCGAGTGGGGGAAACATGGCGCGCGACACCATCGACCGTCTCGCCATCCGCGACATCATCGAGAACTGGGTGATCTGGCGCGACGCGCGCATGTGGGATCGCTTCCGCACGCTCTGGCATAAGGACGGCCAGATGTGGGCCACCTGGTTTCAGGGCTCGTACGAGGAATTCATCAAGGTCAGCCAGGAAGGATTCGATCGCGGTGTGCGCATTATGCACATGCTTGGCGGCATGAGTATCGACATCAAAAACAAGCGTGCTATCGCGCAAACCAAGATGACAATCTCGCAACGTGCCCAAGTTGAAGGCGTCGAATGCGACGTGGTTTGCACCGGGCGCTTCTACGACTTCCTCGAAAAACGCAAAGGCAAATGGGGCATCGTGCTGCGCCGCCTCGCCTACGAGAAGGACCGCATCGACCCGGTCGATCCCAACGCCAAGTTGGTGCTCGACCGCGACCATCTTGCCAAGTTCCCGGCGGGCTACCGGCACCTCGCCTACCTGCAAAGCAAGATCGGCTATCCGATCAAGATGAACCTGCCGGGACACGAGGGCCCCGACCTCGAGGCGCTCTACGAGAAGGGCGCGAACTGGCTCAAGGGCAAGAAGCTCCAGCGATGAACGCCGAAACAAGCGAAACCCGCGACGGCATGCGGATCAACTGGGACGTGCCGATCCGCATGGACGACGGCGTCGTGCTACGCGCCGACCTCTACCGGCCGGTCGCCGACGGCAAATATCCGGTGATCCTGAGCTATGGCCCCTACGCCAAGGGGCTGTCGTTCCAGGAGGGCTACAAGGGTAACTGGGCGCGGCTGACCAAGGCCGCACCGGAAGTGCTCCAAGGCTCCAGCAACAAATACCAGAACTGGGAGTTGGTCGATCCGGAGAAGTGGGTGCCGGACGGCTACGTCTGCCTGCGCATCGACTCGCGCGGCGCCGGCCGCTCGCCCGGTTACCTCGACGTCTGGTCGCCCCGCGAAACCGACGACCTCTATCAGTGCGTCGAATGGGCCGGCGTCCAGCCGTGGAGCAACGGCAAGGTCGGCATCAACGGCATCTCCTATTACGCCATGAACCAGTGGACGGTCGGCGCGCTCAAGCCGCCGCACCTTGCCGCGCTGTGCATCTGGGAAGGCTCGTCGGATTACTACCGCGAGCTGTGCCGACACGGCGGCATCCTCAGCGACTTCCTCAACATGTGGCATCCGCGCCAGGTCGGCAGCGTGCAGCACGGTGTCGGTACCCGCGGCGCCAAGAGCCTCGTGACCGGCGAGCCGGTCGCCGGGCCACCGACCTTGCCGAAAGAGGAGCTTGCGAAAAATTGCGCCGATACGCCGGGCGAGGCCAAGCGCCGGAGACTTTATGACGATTACTACGCCGAGCGTACCGCCGCGTTCGAGGACATCGAGGCGCCGCTGCTGTCGGCCGGAAACTGGGGCGGCATGGGCCTGCACACCCGAGGCAATTTCGAGGGCTATCTGCGCGCCGGCTCCAAGCAGAAATGGCTCGAGGTGCACGGCGATACGCACTTCACGCATTTCTACAGCAATTACGGCATGGCGTTGCAGAAACGCTTCTTCGGCCACTTCCTCAAGGGCGAGAACACCGGCTGGGACAAGCAGCCCCGCGTGGCGCTGAACATCCGCCACCCCCGTGAAAAGTTCGTGCTGCGCGCCGAGAACGAATGGCCGCTCAAGCGCACGCAATGGACCAAATATTTCCTGCAGCCCGATGGCGGCATTGGTCCCGGGGCGCCCACGGCAGCGACAACAGTGAGCTACGACACCGGGAGCGACGGCCTGACCTTCAGCGCGCCACCGCTGCAGACGGGCCTCGAGATCACGGGTCCGGTGGCCGCCAAGCTGTGGCTGTCGTCGGAAACGGCCGACGCCGACCTGTTCCTGGCGCTGCGCGTCTACGATCCCGCCGGCAAGGAAGTGACCTTCATCGGCTCCAACGATCCGCGCACGCCGGTCGGGCTCGGCTGGCTGCGCGCCTCGCATCGCAAGCTCGATGCGAAAAAATCGCTGCCCTACCGGCCCTGGCACACCCATGACGAGGAATGGCCGCTCAAGCCGGGCGAGCCGGTCGAACTCGACATCGAGATATGGCCGACCTCGATCGTGGTGCCGCCGGGCTACCGGCTTGCGCTCACGGTGCGCGGCCGGGACTACGAAGTCGACGGCACCGATGCGGCACCGCCGAACGCGTCCTATGCAATGAAAGGAGTTGGCCCTTTCCTGCACATCGACGCCGCCGACCGTCCCGCCAAAGTCTTTGTCGCACGGAACACGCTGCATTTCGCGCCGGGACAGCAGCCCTACCTCTTGTTGCCGGTCATTCCCGCGGCGTAAGCTTTCTCCCAACAAAAAGAACGCCACACTGGGAGGAGGCGATCATGAAGCACTTGGCCGCTGTTGCACTTGCCGTTCTGGGCTGCCTTGCCGCCGTCGCGACGTCCGCGACAGCGCAGAACTATCCGAGCCGCACCGTCACCATCATTGTGCCCTACCCGGCCGGCGGACCGACCGACACCACGGCGCGCGAGATCGCCAATTCGATGTCGGCGACGCTCAAGCAAACCGTCATTGTCGAGAACGTCACCGGCGGCGCCACCATCACCGCGACCGGCAAGGTCGCGAAGGCGACGCCGGACGGCTACACGCTGCTGCTGCACAACCTGCAGATTTCAGCGAACGTGTCTCTGTTCAAGGATCTGCCGTTCGACACCGAAAAAGATCTGACGCCGGTGATGCTGGTCAACAAGAACCCGCTGTTCCTGGCCGGCCGCAAGTCACTGACCGCCAACAATTTCACCGAGCTGCGGGCGCTGATGAAGTCGCAGACGCTGAAAGCAGCGATCCCCGGCTACGGAGCCACCGGCCATCTGGTCACCTCGCTGCTCGCGCAGGAGGCGAAGGTTTCGCTCGACCAGATCCCCTATCGCGGCGCGGCACCGGCGATGACGGACTTGCTGGGCGAGCACGTCGATCTGTTTTTCGGCACGCCAGAGTCCATCATACCGCAAGCCAAGGCCGGCAAGATCAAGGTCTACGCCATCACGTCGAAGGACAAGGACGCGCGCGTTCCGGAGGCCGAAAGCCTGGTCAAGGCGCTGGGCCCGAAGTTCGACGTCGTCTTCTGGCAGGCGCTGTTCGCGCCCAGCGGCACGCCAGAGCCGGTGATCAAGACGCTCAACGCCGCCCTGCAGCAGGCCGTCACCGATCCCGCATTGCTCAAGCGCTGGGAGACCGAGGGCTTCGACGCCTTCCCCAAGGACCAGCTGACACCGCAGGCGGCGAAGGTCTTCCTCAAGAAAGAGATCGCACGCTGGGGTGAAGTGATCCGTGACAACAATATCCACGTCAGCCAGTAGGGATCAGCGGGACGGCTGCAATACGTCTTCCAGCCAGTCCCACATGTAGGCCGAACAGATCGACTGGTTGTCGATCTGGCAGTGGTGGTAGCCGCCCTCTTCGCGCGTGAAGAGCTTGAACGTCTTCTGCTTCGAACCGACGGCGTCGAAACATTTCCGCGCCTCGGGCAGCGGAATCTGCTCGTCGCCCTCGCCGTGCAGCATCAGGAACGGGCAGGTGATCTTCTGCACCACGCCGTCGAGCTTGAACGGCTCGAGCTTCCTGAGCGCGTCGTCCTGCGACGAGGCATTGAGCACCCAGGCAATGTGCTGATGCGCAACCGACAGTGACGGCGTGTCGGCGCGCGCCAGCCGCTCGAAACGATCGCGCCAGATCTTCTGGTAGTCCCATTGCGCGCCCCAGGCGATGCAGCAGGCAAAGCGCTTCTCGAAGGCCGCCGCGCGCGGCGCGTAATAGCCGCCAAGGCTGATCGCCATTACGCCGATGCGCATGGGGTCGACCTCCGGCCGGCTGCTGAGATAATCAAACACCGGCGTTGCGTAATGCTCGGTGTCGGGCCGCAGATAAAGATTGCGGAAGCGGATGCTCTCGCCGTTGCCGGGCCCGTCGACGATCAGGCAGGCGATGCCGCGCGCGGCGAGGTCGGCAACGCCCTTGAGATACTGAATCTCCTTGGTGACATCGAGCCCGTCGAAGAACACCATCGCCGGCACGCGGCCGCCGCCGTTCTGCGGCTCGGCATGGACATAGATCGCCGGCAGGCCGGTGTCGCCGTAAGGCACTTCGACGTGCTCGAGCTTCGGCCGTTTTAAATATTTGGCGGCGTCGCGCAGGCAATTGACGCCGCGCATATAGGCGTCGTTGCCGGCCTTGCTCTTGGGCTGCAGGAAGCGCTCGCCGACATGGTAGTAGGCGCTGGCGCGCTGAAGATATTGCGCACCGCTCGCGCCGTGGCTGGCGGCGATGCAGGCGCGGCCGCGATCCTCGACGTCGCGCGCCTCGCGCGCCCATTCCCGAAACCAGGCGTCGTCGTCGCCGACGCACTTCTTGAGGCGCAGGCCGATGCGGTTGACCTCGCCGATCTCGGCGCCGCCCCACGGCGCCATGTTCAAGCCGATCAGCAGGCCGTGCGACCAGCGGTAGTTTTCGGGAAAGTAGGTGAAGGACAGCTCTTCCTGCGCGCTCGTCATGCACAACCTCCGGCACGTGTCGATGCAAAGGATAGGGCTTGGCGCGCCGCTCAAGAAGTGCGAATTTCGCGGCGACAACAAAATGCCTTTGGGGGACGCTTGCCATGTCGTGGGCCGACAAATTCAACCTGCTCAACGAATTCAACATCCTGCGCATCATCTGCGGCGCGTTCTTCATCCCTCACATCATCGGCAAGATTACCGTTCCCCAGACGCTCGAATTCTTCGTCGCCGCCGGCTTCAAGCCGCCGGCCACCTGGATGTACCTCGCCGGCGCGATCGAGGCCGTGCTCACGATCACGCTCGTGTTCGGCATCTACACCCAGCTGTTCGGCTTCATCGCCTTCATCCATTTGCTTGTCGCGGCGGCCGCCACGTACAAGGTCAAGAATTGCTGGATCTGGGTCATCGGCGGCGTCGAATACTGCGTTTTCTGGGCGATCTGCTGCCTCGTCGTCGCCATGCACGGCTAGAAACAATCTGAATATCACCGAAGGGTCATCGAACTATGGCTAGCGTCCTGTTCTCTCCGCTCGCGCTGCGCGGGCTCACCTTGCCGAACCGCATCGTTGTGTCGCCGATGTGCCAGTACAATTCCGACAACGGCTCGGCCAACGATTGGCACCTGATGCACCTCGGCAATATGTCGCTCGGCGCCGCCGGGCTGGTGATGACCGAGATGACCGACGTCAGCCCGCAGGGACGCATCTCGCCGCGCTGTGCCGGCATGTATTCAGACGATAACGAGAAGGCGCTCAAGCGCGTATACGATTTCTGCCGCCAATACGGCGTCGCCAAGCTCGGCGTGCAGCTCGCCCACGCCGGTCGCAAGGGCCCGCAGATGCCGCCGGCCGCCGGTGGCAAGCCGATCCTCGAAGGGCCGGATGCCTGGACGCCGGAAGCACCCTCCGCCATCCCCTACGACACCGGCTGGCCGGTGCCGAAGGCGATGACCAAGGACGACATCAAGCGCGTGCTCGGCGAGTTCGCCGCGGCGGCCAAGCGTGTCGACCGCATCGGCTACGACGTCGTCGAGCTGCACGCGGCGCACGGCTATCTGGCGCATCAGTTCCTGTCGCCGATCTCCAACAAGCGCACCGACGAATATGGCGGCTCGACCGAGAACCGCATGCGCTTCGCGATCGAGATGTACGAGGCGGTGCGCGCGGCCTGGCCGGAGCAGAAGCCGGTCGGCATGCGCGTCTCAGCGACCGACTGGGTCGACGGCGGCTGGACGCCGGAAGAAACCGTGATGCTGGCGAAGGAGCTCAAGAAGCGCGGGCTCGACTACATGGACGTGTCGTCGGGGGGTCTCTCGCCGGCGCAGAAGATTCCGCTGTCGGCGGGCTATCAGGTGCCGTTCGCCGAGAAGGTCAAGAAGGAGACCGGCATCGTCACCATGAGCGTCGGATTGATCGCCGGCTTCCAGCAGGCCGAGGACATCGTCGCCTCCGGCAAGGCCGACCTCATCTGCATCGGCCGCGCCGCGCTGTGGGACCCGCGCTGGGCCTGGCACGCTGCCGAGGAGCTGGGCGCCGAGGCGCCCTACGCGCCGAAGATGATGGCCGGCCACCCGAAGCTGCGGCCGCAGCTCTTCCCGA
>Ga0265313_10004209_pt1 | contig 11154 bp, 11 predicted proteins | sample 4123metaG_FD_203122 | JGI IMG/M metagenome (GOLD analysis project Ga0265313, IMG submission 203122) | Rhizosphere microbial communities from Carex aquatilis grown in University of Washington, Seatle, WA, United States - 4-1-23 metaG | ecosystem: Host-associated > Plants > Roots > Rhizosphere >...
CGTCCGACGTTCGGCGACACTTGCGGCACCGATGACACACTGTCGATCGAGACGTTTCTGCTCGACCCGTTCGATGGCGCGACGCCGGAACGGATTCGTCTCGAGTTTTTGCGGCGCGTTCGCGACGAACGGAAGTTTGAGAATCCCGAAGCCCTGAAGGCGCAGATCCTGCGCGACGTAGGACGGGCGAAGGCATATTTTCGCAGGGTGAGGTTAAGATAGGACCATGTCTCTTTCAGCCGGCAAGTTAAAGCACATGAAAGCGCTTTCGAACAAGGAAGGGATCATCGCCGCGGCCGCGATGGACCAGCGCGGGAGCTTGCAAAAGTCGATTGCGAGCGCGAAGGGCGTCGACCCTAAAGCGGTCACGCCGGAGATGATGTCGGAGTTCAAAGTCGCGGTGTCCAAGATCCTGACGCCGCATGCCACGGCGATTCTGCTCGATCCCGAGTTCGGTCTGGAGGCCGCCAAGGCGCGCGCGTCGAATGCGGGGTTGCTCTTGGCTTACGAAGAAACCGGATACGACAATTCCCAACCCGGCCGCCTGCCCGATCTGCTTCCGCATGTTTCGGCGAAGCGCATCGCCGATTGGGGCGCGGATGCGGTGAAGATTCTGATCTACTACACGCCCTTCGACGACCCGGGGGTCAATGACATCAAGCATGCGTTCGTCGAGCGCATCGGTGCGGAGTGCGAGTTTTACCAGATTCCGTTTTTCCTGGAGTTTGTCGGTTACGATCCCAAGGGCGGCAATGAAAAAGGTCTGGAGTTCGCCAAGATCAAACCGCAAGTGGTGATCGGGAGCATGAAGGAGTTCACGAAGCCCCAGTACCACGTGGATGTTCTGAAGGTTGAAGTCCCGGTGAACGCGGAGTTCGTGGAAGGAAGCGCGGTTTACAAAGGCGAGAAGGCGTACACGCGCGCCGAGGCCCTTGCGTACTATCGCCAAGGCGCGGAGGTCGCGACCAAGCCGTTTATCTACCTGAGCGCGGGCGTCAGCAACAAGCAATTCGTCGAAAGCCTCACCATGGCCACGGAAGCCGGCACGGATTTTTCGGGCGTGCTGTGCGGCCGGGCGACCTGGAAGGACGGCATGCCGATCTATGCCACCAAGGGCGTGAAGGCGCTCGAAGACTGGCTTTCGACCGAGGGTGTGAAGAACATCAACGCCGTCAACGCGGCCCTGAAGGGCGCTACGCCGTGGACCAAGAAGATGGGCGCCGCGGCAGCCTAAGGTTGGCAGGCGACAAGATCGCCTGCCCTACTGCTAAGAAATTAGCTTGACAGGTGCCCGCGCTTCATGCTAAATAATTAGCATGACTGATTTGAGCGTGACGGGCCTAAGCCGCCGCGAACGCCAGATTCTCGATATCCTCTACAGCCGGGGCAAGGCCACGGCAGCCGAGATCCTGGCGGCTCTTCCCGATCCCCCCAGCTACTCCGCCGCCCGCGCGCTGCTGCGCATCTTGGAGCAAAAGGGCCACATCCGGCATGAGTCGGACGGACCACGCTATGTCTTTTTGCCCAAAGTCTCGCGGCAGAAGGCCCGCGCCAGCGCTCTAAAGCACATGCTTACGACGTTTTTCGACGGATCCGCTGCCGAGGCTGCCGCCGCACTCGTGGATGGGTCGGCCGCTAAAATGTCCACCGAGGAACTGGACCAACTGCAAGCGCTGATCAACAAAGCCCGCAAGGAGAAAAGCAATGACTAATCTCATCCTGACTGCCGCACTAAAAGGGACCATCGTACTTGGCGCCGCCTGGATTGCCACGGCCTTGCTGCGCGGGCGCTCAGCCGATCTACGGCATCGCATCTGGCTGGCTGCCCTGGTTGCCACCGCGTTATTGCTGATCCCGGTTCCGGTTCCCCAGTCGGTGCGGATGACCATCGATGCGACCGCTACGGCTCCTGGGGCCGTGTCGGCCGCGGCACGCTCGATCCGTGTGTTCCCGATCGTGTGGTCGATTGTTAGCGTGCTGTTGCTTCTGCGATGGGGGACGGGGATCTTGCGGCTGTATCGCATCACCCGCCAGTCTCGAGCGGCGGGAGCAGTACGAGTGAGTGATTCGATCCACACTCCCATGACCTGGGGCGCGATCCGGCCGGTGATCTTATTGCCCGCGTACGTTGAGGATTGGCCTGCGGAGCAGCGCGACGTCGTGGTCCGGCACGAACGCGCGCACATCGAGCGCCGCGATTGGCTCACGCAGGCATTCGCACAGGTGATGACCGCCGTGTTCTGGTTCCATCCGCTGGTGTGGCTGGCCTTGGTTCAAATCCGAAAGGAAGCCGAGCACGCCGCCGACGATGCGACTCTGGCCGCAGGCGTCCAGGCTCCCGATTACGCCGACCGCTTGATGGCCGTAGCGCGGCAGCTATCAGGTCGTTCGCCGGATGCCGCCGTCGCCATGCTTCGGAAACCGGTCCTGACTTCCCGCATCGCGGCGATCCTGGACGCCGGCCGTATCCGAACGGTTACAAGTGCCAGCGCGCGAATCGGAGTCGTGCTCGCGGCGGTGGCTCTGTTGGTCCCGCTCAGTGCGTTTCAAGATCGGCCCATATATCACGCCGGCGAAGATGGGGTCACCGCACCGTCCGTGACTTACAAGACAGTCCCGAGCTACACGGAGGAAGCGAAGGAAGCTAAGATCCAGGGGACGGTCGGGCTTAGCCTTGTGGTAAATAGCCAGGGCCGTGCGGACGATGTTAAGGTGACTCAGTCCCTGGACACTGGTCTGGACTTGAATGCCGTGGCTGCCGTGAGCCAGTGGCTGTTTAAGCCCGGAACAAAAGACGGGCAGCCTGTGGATGTCGCCGTGAAGATCGAGGTCAACTTCCAACTGAAGTAGTCGCTGCGGTAGCGGGTTCGGCGTCGTTGGCAGGGAATTCGATTCCTTCCCACCGTGCGACCACCGCGGTCGCCATGCAGTTGCCGAGAAGATTCACCGAAGTGCGCGCCATATCCATTAGCGCGTCGACGCCGAGCAGCAACGCCACACCCTCGACGGGCAGATTGAAGGTAGCCAGGGTTCCGGCGAGGATCACCAGAGACGCGCGCGGAACAGCCGCGACTCCTTTGCTGGTCAGCATCAGCGTCAGCATCATGGTGATCTGCGTGCCCAAAGAGAGATGGATTCCCGCAGCCTGCGCCACAAACATGGAAGCCAGCGAAAGATACAGCGTCGAGCCATCCAGATTGAAGCTGTAGCCGGTCGGCAGCACGAACGCGGCGATGTGCTTGGGCACGCCGAAACTCTGCATGTTTTCGAGCGCGAGAGGCAGTGCGGCTTCGCTCGATGCGGTGGAATAGGCGATCAGGAACGGCTCCCGCACCCAGCGAATAAAGCGGCCCAGAGGAATCCGGGCGATGGCGGTGACCGAACCCAGTACGACTACGATGAAGAACATCTGCGTGGCGTACAACGTCAGCACCAGCTTGCCGAGATTGAGTAAAACGCCTAGGCCTTTGTCGCCGATGGTGGCCGCCATGGCTCCAAACACTCCCAGCGGCGCCAACAACATCACATAGTTGGTGTAGCGAAACATCACGTCGGAAAGGGCCTGGCAGAAGTCGACTACGGGGCGCGATTTGGCCGGTATGGCCGCACACGCGGTCCCGAACAAAAACGAAAACACCACGATCTGGAGCACTTCGCCGCGCGCCATGGCGTCGATAATGCTGGTGGGAAAGGTGTGCTCCACGGTTGGCTGTAAGCCGGTGGCGGTGGTTGCGAGGCCAGGATTTGCTCCAGCCTGCAGCGCGACACCGCGGCCCGGTTGCACCAGGTTCGCCGCGCCTAACCCAATCACTAGCGCCAACGTGGTGACGACTTCGAAGTACAGGATCGCCTTGCCGCCGATCCGGCCCATGGTTTTGATGCTACCGGTGCCCGCGATGCCGACGACCAAGGTCGCAAACAGCAGAGGAGCAATGATGGACTTGATTAAGCGAAGGAAAATTGTCCCCAGGAGGCCTAGCTCTTTCGCAGGCCCCGGAAACGCCGCGCCGAACGCGATGCCGGCCACCAGTGCGAGTAGAATCCAAACCGTCAGTGACGGTCGTCTCACCGCTCTCCCCACTTCAGTTTTTCGCGCAGCACGTCGAAGAACATCATGTCGGGCGGACGCACCAGGCTGATGCAATGCTCCGATCGGCGGCAAATAATCCGGTCGCCGGATTCGAGGATCTCGCCGACCTGCCCGTCGATGGTCATGTAAGTCGGCGAATTATAGAGCACGATCACCTGGATCTCACTCTCGTCGGGCACGATGACCGGACGATTGGTCAGCGTGTGCGGGCAGATGGGCGTGATCGCGGTGGCCGCCACCGAAGGAAACATAATGGGTCCGCCCGCCGAGAGCGAGTAGGCGGTGGAACCGGTCGGAGTCGACACGATGAGTCCGTCGGCTTTGTAGACGCATACGAAGTGATTGTCGACGTGGACTTCCAGATCGATCATGCGGGCGATTTCCGCTTTGGTGAGCACCACGTCGTTCAGGGCTTCGTGCGACGCGATCCGTTGCTCGCCTCGCCATAGCTCGATGTGAAGCATGCGCCGGCGGGCTACCCGAAAATCGCCGTGAAGGGCGCGTTCGAGTTGCGGATAAAGCTCCTCGATTGTGATCGCGGTGAGAAAGCCGAGTCCTCCGAGGTTCACGGCGAATAGCGGGAGATCGCGCCCGCTCTCATGTCGTAGTGACGCCCGCGCGGCCGACAATAGCGTTCCGTCTCCGCCCAACACGACCAGCAGTTGCGAGTGCGCTGCCACCTGATCGCGCGACAGGGCGGGGGATCGGCCAGCGTAGCCCGCGGCTCCCTCGTCAAGGAAAACGGCGATTCCGCGCGCTTCCAGCCACGCGATTAGCTCCGGCACCAGCATGGCGCCGCGATCGCTGCGCGGCTTGGCGATGAGACCGACCGACCTAACTGTTTCGCTGGGCATAAAGTAGGAATTCCCGGTTCCCTTCAGCTCCGCGAATGGGGCTCTCGATAATGGAGGCCCGGAAGCCAAGAGCTTCGACGCACGCCTGCACGCGGTCGCATGCTGCGTGATGCTGGGCGGGATCGCGTACAATACCGCCCTTGCCGACCTCGCCCTTTCCGGCTTCGAATTGCGGCTTGACCAGGATGATCATCTGACCATGTTGCGTTAGCAGCGGCACAATGGCGGGGATCAGTAACGTCGCCGAGATGAAGCTGACATCGCAAACCGCGAGGTCGAACTTCTCAGGAATATCTTCGTCGGCGAGATAACGCGCGTTGACGCCCTCCCGGACCACCACGCGCGGATCGTTGCGTAATTTCCAATCGAGTTGGCCGTGGCCGACGTCGATAGCCCACACGCGTGCGGCGCCCCGCTGGAGCAGGCAATCGGTAAAGCCGCCGGTGGAACTGCCGACATCCAGGCAAACTTGGCCGCTGACGTCGATACCGAAGTGATCCAGCGCATGAGCCAGCTTGACGCCGCCCCGGCTGACATATGGCAGTCGCGCAGTAACGCTCACCTGGCTGTCGCTCGCTACGGAGCGGCCGGGCTTGTCGCTCTTCTGGCCGTCGACGAGAACGTCGCCGGCGATGATCAGCGCGCGAGCCTTTTCGCGCGAATCGGCCAGACCACGCTCGACCAGGAGCTGGTCGACACGTACTTTAGTGGCGTTAGCCTTCATGCTTTGCGCTGGACCACAAGGTCGGCCAGCTGTAAAAGGTGTTCTGCTCGGTTTCCGAAAGCCCGCAGCGTCTGGTGCGCGGCTAGACGTTCCTGTTCGGCCATGGCGCGCGACCGCTCCAGGCCGTAGACGGCGGGAAAGGTAATCTTCTTCTGCTGGGCATCCTTGCCGGCGGTCTTCCCCAGAGCCTCCGAGGATTGCTCGACGTCGAGCACGTCGTCCACAATCTGAAATGCCAGGCCTATGTGCTCCCCAAAGCAGCTGAGTGCAGCGAGCTGGCTATTGTCCGCGCCGGCGTAGATTGCGCCCATGCGCACGCTTGCGCGCAGCAGCGCTCCGGTCTTGGCGCGATGAATCGATTCGAGCAGAGCCGCCGTGGGTTCCTTGCCTTCGCCTTCGAGATCGTTCACCTGTCCGCCGATCATCCCATCGACTGTGCCGGACGCGGTCGCGAGCTCGGCCACCAGACGAATCCGCCGCTCCGCGTCGACATCAGGTAACTTCGACAAAACCTCGAAAGCTAAAGTGAGGAGGGCATCGCCCGCCAGGATCGCCATCGCATCGCCGAACACCTTGTGGCACGTGGGCCGGCCGCGGCGAAGATCGTCGTTATCCAAGGCAGGGAGGTCGTCGTGAATCAGAGAGTAAGTGTGGATCAGCTCCAGGGCGCAGGCCGCATTCTCGATGCCTTCCGGATCATCAGAAACCGCTTCAGCGGCGGCCATCGCCAGCAAGGGGCGGATACGTTTTCCGCCCGCGAACAAGCTGTAGCGCATCGCACGATGGATGATGGAAGGGTCCTCAGATTCGGCCGGGACCCAGCGGTCCAGGGCCGCATCCACCCGTTTCTGCTGATGCGCGAGATATTCGGGAAGCGTCATGCCTTATCGTTATTCTTGAACGGTTGCGCCTGGATTTCGCCCGCCCGGCGAGTAAGGATTTCCACCCGTGTTTCCGCCTCTTCCAGTTGCTTGCGGCAGGCGTCGCTGAGCTTCATGCCCTGTTCGAACAGGGCTATGGCGCGCTCCAGCGGCAGCTCGCCGGTTTCCATTTCCTTGACGATGCTTTCCAGTTCCTGGAGACCTGCCTCGAACGTCGGGGGCGGGTTCGGCGTGGGTCCAGCAGTGGGTTCCGCCGTCGTTTTCGACATGGACCTATTATAGGCTTGAGGTCCGATCTAGCGCGGCAATCGCGGGTATTACACGCGTTGCATTACAATAAAATCTTGCCGCCACTTCGGGCGCGTAGCTCAGTTGGTTAGAGCGCCTGCTTCACACGCAGGAATTAGGAAGGCTTAAGCAGCAAACTGATTCTACGCTACATACTTAGCGGTTTCAAGAACAAAAAACTGATAGGCAGGGGGTCTATGAGTACCCCTGCTTTCCTCCCACAAACCCAGGTGATAATATCTCGCTATCCATGCGGATGCTCATTCTGACATTCGGCGTCATTCTGTTAGTTCTGGTTGTAGCCGGTCCCCTTATCATCCCAAGACTCCCGGACCGGTTTTTCCAAGTTCAAAAAGAGCCGAAACGCAAACAGAAACCGGGGCCGATGGAAACCCCTCAAGGAATACTTAAGTTTTACGGGTGGTGTGCACTCTTCGGACTTTTCATTGTGCTTTGGGCGGGAGCGGCCGGAGAGCTTGGCCATCCTGAATTCTTCACGGGTGCTTTCTATCCTCTCACTGCCTACTTTGGAAGCTTTCAGGAACGGCCTTTGATTACCGCGTTCGTCACACTTGTGGTGTTGTGCGCGGGGGCGGCATTAGCCGGACGTTATCGAAAGGATTACTTGGTTAAGGCTCCTGACGGCAAGACGTATCGTTTTGATACGGCTAAAGCGGCGGATGCCTTCAAGAAGAAAGCGGGGTTATGAAAAATTACGAGAAGCTGGCGAAGAAGTTTGGCGGCAAGCCTTTAGAGGAATCCACTTCACCCGCACCACCCAAACCGCCTGCCGATTCCTATCAGCCGCCGAGGCTAAGATATCCAGCCGGCCCTGAACCCGGTTTCTTCTTCCCGGGCCGTCAAGCGAAATACCACGAGAACCAGGTCAAGGACATTCACGCCAAGACGGACATCATCATGGCTAGGGCCACAGCCGCCACGCGGATGGAAATCATCGCGCGGACCCATGACAACGAACTTCAACAGCATCCGATTCGTCTACAGGAAACCAACGCCAGACTATCCGCCGCTTTTGCCCTGGAGATGGAGAATCACCATACGGCGATAGTTCAGGCAGACGCTACAGCCAAACTTACGAAGCGGGCTTTAAAAGAAGGATTGGATTTGCCCAGCCACATGACCCTCGTGGTGGAGGAAGCTAAGGTCAAGACCGAAGTCAGGAGGACTTTCAGACTCGCAGCCATTGATGTCATGAAAGCGCGTGCTCTCGAAAAAACCAGGCTTCAAGGCTACGAGCGGGAAGCGCGGATTGACATGGAAGCTGTTCTCGGGATGCACATGCTACCCGTGGAAAAGCTTGACTACATGAACGCTAAAATCTTGCGTCTGAAGAAGCAGGGAGCAGAACCAGAACGGATAACGGCCATGGAGGCTCTTCGTGACCAAATGGAGAGACGACTACTCGAAAACCCTGCTGAAGAAGACGTGGAAGGAAGCGACAACCCGCAGGAAAGCCTCTGACGTAGTTGAGCAGTTAAAACAGCAAGCCCGCTCTCCGCACCCTCTCCGTCTTCTGGGCTACTCAGAAACCGGCTCTGCCGTAAATATCACCGAAGAGGACCGGGAATCGCATATCCACATCCTCGGTTCGCCCGGCGAAGGCAAATCCAAATTTCTTGAACTTCTGCTACGCCAGGATATCGACAACGGCTATGGCGCCTGCCTGCTGGACCCGTCCGACAACGGCGACACCATGTATAAGGTGCTGAAGTATGCCATCAAGAAGGGTCACAAGAAGATTTGTATCATCGACCCGCACGACATCCGCCCGTTCAATGTAGTCCCGACTATCAATCCCATTCACTACAAGGCTCCGGCCGAAGCCGTTTCAGGGGATTTGATGGACACCATGCGGGTTCTCTGGGCTGTTAAGGACTTCTCGCAGACCGGCATCATTCAGGACTACCTGCCTTCCATCTTTGCGGCGATTCACGCCAGCAAGAAGACCCTGGCGGAAACGAAATGGTTTAGGAAGAACAACCGTATTGTGAAGATGTACCGGGATAGAATTCTCTCAGCGCTTGAGCCCCTAGATGACGACCGCATGACGCTGGAAGAAGTTTTTGCTACTCCTGCGCTTTATAAGGGCGAGTACCGCTCTACCGCGCGCAGGCTGAAGACTTTTCAAAACTCCACGCTTCAGCTAATGTTTGGGAGCAACGACACACCCATCAGCTTTATGGATTTGGTTTCGCAAGGCTACCTAATACTTGTGAACCTAGACCCCGAAGGCCTATATGGCCAGGAGCACCAGCGGCTCTTGGGGACAATCATCATTAACGAAATCACCTATGCAATCAGCAGACTCAGGAACGCCGGATGGCGTGGAGTCCATTACCTCTACATTGATGAGGCGGGAGATTATGCGACTTCAAAGCTTAGCTACATCCTCGATAAGAAGCGAAAGTCAGGCTTGCGCCTTACCCTTAGCCACCAACGCTTCGACCAGTTCTCCGATAAAGACGTTAGCAGCGCAGTTTACGGTGGCACTAAAATAAAGGTTCTCTTCAACACTGCCTCACGCGAAGACCGTGACAAGATGATTCGGATGATGTATGGAGGGGAACTCTCAGACCGAGAAATATCCTACGCCCTTTCCATGCTGAAGAAGCAGTACGCAGTAATAAAAGTTAGCAAACAACCTCCGATAGTTGTCCGCATTCCTGACCTACCAGACGTAGAAATGGACGCGGTGAAGCTAGAGGAGTGGAAGACCAAGCATTATCATTCACAGCCCTGGTACCGCTCGACGGAGAGTGTCAGGGAAGAAATCAACAACAGATTTGCCATACAACCTACAACAGGATTCAAGACTGCAGGAAAGCCTGTCCATCAAAGGCTTAGTATGGACACCAAAGCAGGTACTGGAAAGCAAAATGAACAGTCTAGCAAGCGAGAGGATACTTCAGGCACTTCGGGAAGCTCGGTATTTGACGATATCGCAAATCGCGCGGATGTTCTACAGCAAGAAAAGAGACGGAGCAACCGCAAAGATAATAAGCCGCCAACCAAGGCCAAATGAGTTTTACGAGCCAGTACCTGGCTGGGATTCTGCTTATGACCAGCTCCGCCGAATGGCGGCGCGGGAGGAAGTCAAGATAGTTCCTTGCCGTGTCCACGGGAAGATGATTCCCCAGGTTCCCCGTTTGGTGATGTTGAAAAAGGAAGTCCTTTCCTACCAGAAGTGGGCGCACGAAATAGCCCGCGGGGAGTGTTATGTTGCTCTCCACAAAACGGGCAAGATGACCGGCTACCGCTCCAAGTGGACGCAAGAAGAATACCGGGACTTTGCTAAGGGCCATGGTGTGTACTTCGACAGCCAGTTTGAGCTGGAAGGCAGTCCGTTTAGCTTCTTTCTGGAGGTGGATATGGGAACGGAGTATTGGAAGGACGAGCTGGACGAGAAAGTCCAGGAGTACGCCGGCCTGGCCGAATCCATGCCCCAGCATCCGTTCTATACCGTTTTCCTGGCCAAAGGCAATCCTGAAGTCAGCCGGGCCGACCGCCTGAAGGCATTTGGCAATTGCTTCAAGCAGCATGGCCGTGGAGCAAACTTTATCGTTTCTGACCTCGACCTTTTTTTGCTCGACCCCCTGGGGGATATTTTCGCCGCCAACGGCTACCCAAAGCCTGCCAGTTTACTGGCTCTTGCCTAACGGCAAACGCTAACTACAAGGGTTAGTATAAGTAGGTTTGTAGCTATCGCCTTACGGCGAAAACCTAGCTTTTGGGCTTTGACAAGCCAAACTAGCTACCGAACCGCCTGCCTTCCAAAAGGAAGGCCACCTCCGCAAGTCATAGACCTCATTCCCATTCGCCCCTGGATGGGGTTGCTGCGGTGGCCTTCCTTTCCGTCAGGCGCTTCGGTCTGCGCCCTGCGCCTAGCTCCGCTACTCCCTTTCCTGCCGGACCGGGCTAGAGCGCGGAAAAAGCCGTTTCACGGTCCAGCCTCCTTCCAGTCGGCATAACGGTACGAACTCCACCGACCACGAGTGATGGTGATTACTGAAGAGAGTAAGAAGTGAGAGGGGGTGTTCGGTTGTTTAGTACGGAAGATAGCCTTGCCTACCGGCAGGCTGAAAGATGGGTCTTTGGGAGGGCCAGGGGCAAGATGAGAAAAAAGAGAGAGCTGGCCCGTAAGTGTGAAAGAAGACCCTAAAACTCCGGGAGGAGTAAGACAGGGAATGGCCAGGGATGAGCTGATGAGCTTGATGAATGGCTGGTGGCGTAAGTGAGGCCAAATCTACCCTGTCTTAAGTCCGCCCCCCAGCCAAGTTAGAGAGGCGGGGCGGACTA
>Ga0265313_10004210_pt1 | contig 11152 bp, 9 predicted proteins | sample 4123metaG_FD_203122 | JGI IMG/M metagenome (GOLD analysis project Ga0265313, IMG submission 203122) | Rhizosphere microbial communities from Carex aquatilis grown in University of Washington, Seatle, WA, United States - 4-1-23 metaG | ecosystem: Host-associated > Plants > Roots > Rhizosphere >...
AAATCACGCGGACCTTCACGCTGAACATCACGCGAGTCATTAAATGCGGGGCATGCGATGAGATTTGCCACGCGAGCGTTTCTGTGGTCCTTTCTGCCCTTCGCGGCATTGCTGGGCGCCAGCTTCTGGGCCGTGCGAACCGCCGCGCTTTCCGCTGTGCGCGAGGCGCTGCGAACCTCGGTGCGGGATAACCAGGCCACTCTGGTGCGGGAGCGCGAACAGAACGAGTCACGTAACACGCGCATTCTGCGCGTCGCCGCGGAAAACGCTGCCCTGAAGGCCGGCTTGGAGTTGCTCGCCACCGAACGCAGCGCGAGAGATGCCGCGCGCCGCACGGTTGAGGATCAGCTCAGCGAGATCTGCGACACCATGGGTTTCGATTTCCTGGCCGTTTCCGGATCCTCTGGAGAACCGCTGGCCGGAGTCGTCCGGGGTAAAGAAGGATTCTCGCCTATGGATCTTAAGCCGCCGGCGCTTCCCTCAAAAGGCTTTTTTTCCACCCAGGGACGCATCTTCGAGGTAACCTCGGTGGCCATCTCGCAAGGCCAGGAGCACATCGGCACGCTGGCTGTGGGCGAGCGATTCGATCTGGCCAGCGTGGGGATGCCGGCCGTATTGCTGCACGGCGGAAATGTGGTGGCCTCAACCACGCCCGGTGCAAACAAGTCCGAGGTAGAAGCCGCCCTGCGGAAGTGCTCGTCCGGGGCCGAGTGCGAACCGCGGATCGGTGGTGAAACATACATGTCGGTGCCGCTCGATAGCGCTCCCGCCGAGGGGCCTGACGGCGGGTTTACGCTGAGAAGCCTCCGCAGCCTGGACGCCCCTGCCGCTCCAGTGCAGTTGGTACTTAGGCGCGTGTTCTTAAGCGCCGGATTGACCGCGCTGGCGGTCGCGATTGCTCTGGGAGCATTCTCTTCCAGGTCCATCGTTCAGCCGCTCGCTGCGGTGGTCGCCCGTTTGCGCGAGAGCGGCCGCACGGGAGTTCTGCCGGAATTTCCCACCGGTGAGCGGGGTGTCCGCGAAATTCGCGAACTGACCGACAGCTTCAATCACGCCGCCGCTTCCATTCGCGAGGGACAAGACCAGTTGATCCGGGCTTACGTCGAGTTTGTGAGCTCGCTCGCCAGCGCGCTCGACGCCCGCGATCCCTACACCGCGGGCCACAGCCTGCGAGTGAGCGAATATTCCTGCGCCATCGCCCGCGCCATGAATGTCGAGCAGCAGGAGCACGAACTCATCCGCGTGGGCGCCCTGCTGCACGATATCGGCAAGATCGGCATCTCCGACGCCGTGTTGCAGAAACAAGAAAGGCTCACGCCCGAGGAAGAGGCGCTGATCCGGCAGCACCCCGTGATCGGCAAGAAGATTCTGGAATGCGTGCATGGATTCGAGGTGTACCTTCCCGTAGTGGAACTGCATCACGAAAATTGGGACGGCACCGGATATCCCCGAGGACTCAAGGGCGAAGAGACCCCGCGCACCGCGCGCATTGTGAAGGTCGCCGATGCCTACGACGCGATGACCTCCGACCGTCCGTATCGACGCGGCATGCGGCATGAGCAGGCCATCGCTATTCTCGAAAAGCATGCTGGAACGCAGTTCGATGTTCCGGTGGTGCAGGCCTTCGTCACCCTGGGCGATATCATCCAGCGGCCGGCTGATACTGAAGCGCCGGTCCGGGATTCGCTTCAACATCTGGCAGCGGCCATGCGTTCGGGATTCATGAGTCCCGTGAGTCCCGCGTCTCCCGCGCCGGCTCCGGCTTCGGTGGAGAAGACGCTGGCATGATCCTCAAATCGTTATTACTTTGCGCACTGGCTGGAGCCGTCTGGGCCCAGGAAGCCGATTCGGGATTCGAACTGCGATCCACCGTCAGCATCGAAGCCGCCCATTCGCCTGATCTGACGGGGGACCCGCGCGACGGTGCGCCCATGGTCGGCGGATTTCAAGCGCTGCTCTATCCCACCTGGAAGCTCGATTCGCACTGGGCGATCTCGGGCGCGATCGAAGTCCACTCGCGGCCGTATTTCCCGGAAGAATTCCAGAGCCAGGGCTACGGCGTGAAGACCAATATTCTGAACGCCAACGTCAGTTACTCGCAGTTCTGGGGTAAAGGCTCGCTGGTGGTGCGTGTGGGCCAGCTCACCTCGGCCTTCGGCTCCTTCCTGCTGCGCTACGACCCGGCGACCAATCCGCTCACCGGTGTCCCTGCCGGCTACGGCTACTATTCGGGCGGGGTGGCCATCGAGGGCATGGCAGGTGCGCAAGTGGACGGGACCATCGGACCTCTCGATATGCGCGCCCAATTCACCACCTCCTCGCCCGCGAATCCGCGCAGCGTCTTCGACAAGGATCAGTACGCCAACTGGACGGGAGGCGTCGGCTACACCATTCGTCAGGGATTTCGCGTCGGCGTGTCAGCGTATCGCGGTCCCTATCTGGACCGCCAATATCCGTATTATTTCCCGGGCGAAGCTCCGCCGCGCGACTTACCCGCCACCGGCTACGGTCTGGATGTCCAATGGGGACGCGGACCTTGGAACGTCAACGGAGAGATCGCGCATTTCCAGATGACCTATAAGGCGATTCCCGATTTCAACCAGCGAACTGGATACGCGGAAGTGCGCCGCGTGCTCAATCCCCGCTGGTACGCGGCTGCACGGATTGGCTCCATGCGTCCGCTGGTTTATGAAGGGTCCGAATCTTACGAAATGGCTGTGGGTTTCCGCCCCAATGCTCACCAGTTGCTTAAATTCGGATACACGCTGGTCCACTATACTCTTGCCTCGGACCCGCCGGATCACCTGGTTACGATTCAGTTCGTGACCAACTTCCGGGCGTTCGGGTTCGCGGGCCACTAAATTCCGCCGGCCTCATCCAACTTGCTCCACGCCGCCGGCCAGGTAAATCGATCTCGATAATGAGACCAGCCCGCATCGCCAAGCCGCGCGCGTAGCGACGGATCGTTCCACAGCCGCAGCACCGCATCGGCGAAATCGTCCGGACTGTCGGCCAGCAGCAGATGTTCGCCGTTCCGCGCGCCAAGCCCTTCCGCGCCGAGCGTGGTCGAGACCACCGCGCGCCCCGCGGCCCAGGCCTCCAGAATCTTGAAGCGGGTTCCGCTGCCGGAAAGCAGCGGCGCGATACAAACTTTAGCTTCGGCCAGGTGCGCCACGGCGTCATCCACCGGACCCACTACGCGGATCCGCGGATCGCCTCCAGTGAACGCCGCGACTGCTTCGGGATTCGAGCCCAGCAATCGCCACTCGACTCCCGGGGCTTCCTCCCGCACACGCGGCCAGATAAGCGTGCGGAACCAGCGAACAGCCTCGACGTTGGGATGGTATTCGAGGTTTCCGCTGAACGCGAGCGCGTCCGCTTCTGTTACGCGAGGCCGCGGAACTTCGGGCAGCGCGTTTGGAAACACCAGGACCTTCGGATGATCGATGCGCCGCCGGTCGTCGTCTGAGGCCGTTAGGATCACATCGAATTGGGGCAGCCACTCGCGCTCCAGCCGCTTGTAATCGTCTGCAAATCGTTGCGATGCCCAGGAGGCGGGCCAGCGCGCCGCGCGTGCATGTGTCCGCGCCAGCTCGCTCTCGATGTTGTGCAGATCTAGGACCAGCCGGCCACAACAACTTCTTAGCAACGGTGCGTATGCCGCGCACCAGAAGTGTTCCACCACGCCGACGGCGTAGCGGCCATTCAGGGCGGCCGCAATCTGACTCTCGTACCCGGAAAAACGGTCGAACAATGGAGGACGTCCTTTTGCTAAACGGACCAGGTTGCGCCAAATGCGCGCCTCCGGACTGCGCGAGTGCGTTCGCAACGAAAACCTCACCGTCTGGACGTCGTGCTTGTTTTGCAAGTAAGTCAATAGCGACGCGGATCGAAGACCCCCTCCGCCGGACCCGGCCTTCGGTTCCTCAGGCGTGAGAAAAAGCGCGCGTAGCGGCATTATAAACTTCCCGGGTGAGACGAGCGGTCTTCTGCCAACTAAATTGCGCCGCTCGCGCGAGAGCTCGTTGACGAAAATCGTCAAAGCCGTCTGAATTCGTGACCGCTGCCCGCATTGCTTCCACGAGCGCCGCTGTATCCTCCGCGTCCACATGTACCGCGGCATCGCCGCTGACTTCGAGAATCGCCGGATCGCGCGACGTAATCACGAGCGCGCCGCATTGCATTGCTTCAAGGACGGGCAGCCCGAAGCCTTCGTACAAGGACGGATACACGCAGGCGAGCGCGCCCGAATACAGCGCTGGAAGATCGGAATCGGCGACCTCTCCGAGCACTCGCAAGCCGCGTTCCTCTGAAGGCGCGTGATTCCGCCCCACCAACACCAGGTCGATGGCGACTGTCCTCCGCACCTCCCTCCACGCGTCGATTAATCGCGCAACGTTCTTTCGTGGCTCGCGTGTGCCCACAAACAAGAAATACGGATTCCCACGCGGCCTTTCGGCCACCAGAGATGGTCTAAAGAGTTCACTAGCGGCCAGGGGCACCGCCACCACCCGATCCGGCGCAAGCCGGAACCGTTCGATGGCCGCGCGGCGCACGGTCTCCGTAGGAGTAATCACCACGGTCGCCAGACCCATCCGCAGCAAGCGCGGCGTGCGGCGCCGCACACGAGACGCGTCCGGCTGCCACTCAGGATCGAGCCACGGGCTCAGATCGTGCAAGGTCATCACGCTTGGCCGGTGACGAAGGTAGGGCACTGAGTAGTCCGTCCCGTGAAACAGCTGCACGCCGCGGCGCGCCATCTCTCGATTCAATCCCCAGGCCCACCACTTGCGCTCAACAAAATTCCAGGGTCCGTCGCCAGCGCGAAGATTGGGCGAAGCATGGGTAAACGGAAATGTTTGGTCCGAGAGCAGCCAGTACTGGTCCTCCGGGTACTCGGATGCGAGAGCCCGGGCCAGTTCCAGGGTGTAGCGGCCGACGCCTCCGGTCGATACCGTGAGGGGAGTCGCGTCGAGGGCGATAGTCACGGCGCTAGTGTAGGATAGCATCGTGGGTTCTGAAAACCTCAAAGCTCTTGAGGAGATTAGGTCTCTCGGCCACCAAGTCGAACTGGCCGGGGAAGCCAATCTGGAAACAATCCGTCAGCGTCTCGAGTGGGTCGCCGGCAAGTATCCCACCGATCCGGAAGTACAAAAGGCCGCCGAGGAGATGAAGCGGCTGATCATGAGCCGGGCGAACCGGCTTAGGTGGTCGGCATCCGCTACCACCGTGCCAGGTACTTTGCCCCAGGGACCCGACCCTACCTTATCGACCATCGAGATCGCGCCGCCGACCATTCCGCAGGGCGTACTCTCCGCGCCCCCGCCGCTCCCGCCGGTGGCTCCCGTGGTGCCCCCTCAGATTCCATGGAAGCGTGCGCTTTGGACGGGAATCGCGGTCGGCATAGGGCTTTCGCTGCTAATGATCGTCGTGCTGGTGAACGTCGCGCGCAGGCGCAATATAAATGTGCCGGACTTGTCCCCGGTCGCCACCGTCGCCGTTCAGATCGCCACCACGCCCTCTGGGGCGTCCATCCGGGTGAACGGCGAGGCCAAGTGCACGTCGGATTGCACGCTGACGCTTGCGCCCGGAGCCTACCAGATCACGGCGTTCCTGGACGGATACGAGCCGGCGGCCAGCGGCGTCAACCTGGTTGCGGGCAAAGCGGAGAAGCTGAACCTGCCGCTGGAGGCACGTCCACAGACCGTCCGAATTCTTTCGGACCTCGCCAAGGGCAAGGTGATGTTGGACGCAGAACCCCCTGTTGATTTGCAGGACGGTCAATACGTGTTCGAAAAAGTCGCGCCTGGATCGCACACCGTTTCCGTGACCGGTCCGAACGCGGAGACATCTTTCATTTTCGATCTGGCTCCCGGCCGGCTCCCGGTGGTGAGCGGAACCGTGAACACGAAAAACGTGCTGGCGATACTGGTTTCGAGCTTCGCTGGGCACGGCCGGCTGATCACCAGTTCGGGTCCCTGGAAGCTGGCCGTCAACGGACAACCGGAGGACGACGCCAGTCCCGCCGGGGTAGACATGAAGAATTTCCAGCCCGGGGTGGACGAGATGTCGATCTCGCAAGATAAGGATCAGCGCACTTTCAAGGAAGATTTTGGTCCCGGCCCGGTCCTCACCGCGTTCTTGAAAACTGACCGCAACGTGGGCACGCTGATCGTATCCACCGGCGAAAACTTGGCGCGTGTCTTCCTGAACAACAAAGAGTATCCGCGCCGCACCCAGAACGGCCAGTTAAGGATCCAGACCATTGGGTCGGTCGACGTGCGTGTTCAGAAGGCCGGCTTTGAGAATTCTCCGGCCCAAACCGCTGTGGTGAAAAAAGGCAGTGAGGTGCGGTTGGAATTCAAGATGAAGCCGGTGGCGACGACAGCCACTCTGCGAATCGAAGGGGCCACGCCTGACGCCGAGGTTCTCATCGATCAGCGTGGAATCGGCACGATCGCAAGCGACGGAAGCTTTCAGAATACCGGCGTGGCGCCGGGAGATCACGTGATCGGACTGCGGCGCGACCATTTCACGCCCAAACAGTTTTCGAAAAACTTCGCAGCCGGGCAGACTGTGACGATCAACGGTTCCGATGCTGTTTTGGCGGCCGAGCGCCCGCCGCCTCCTCCGCCTCCCGCGCCCAAGCCCGAACCTGTGGCTCCCAAAGCCCCGCCTGTGCGGATCACGTCCATGGATGGATTCGAGAGCCTGGAAGGTTGGATGAAGCAGGACAACGACGTGTGGCGCCACAAAGGCGGCGGATTCCTGACCTACAAATTGCCTTCCCACGGTGTCTTTACGTTCGCGGTGTATCTCGTCAAGGGCGGGAGCCTCTTCCGTGGCGGCCGAGTGCGCTGGGTCACGGACTACGTGGATGCCAAGAACTACGTCGCCTCCGAACTCGATGACACCAATCTCACCATCCGCGATGTCGTAAACGGCAAAAGCACCGAACACGCCAAGGTGAAGCACAACGTGGACAGCAAGGATAAGGCGTGGGCCATCCAGATCGAGATTTCACCCGATAGCCTGATCCAGCGGATCCAGAAGGACCAGCAGTGGATCACGCTCGATACCTGGACCAAACCCGAACACAAATTCACGGACGGCAAGTTCGGATTCTGGGTGCAGGGCAACGACGAAATCGGCGTATCGGACTTCAAGTTCACGCCCGCCCGCTAGTCAGAAGAAAAGGGGACAGGCCCTCTCGTTCTGGCTCCTTTAGGCATGCTGAAACGGCGCGACCTGTCCCCTTTTCTTCTCGGCGGCAGCCTGGAAAGGCTGACCCCACGTCCGACCAACTATCATGATGGGGATGGACAGCGGGTTGCTTGGCGTAGCCGCCGGGGCGGTTGCAGCCTCCGGATTTATGGCCTACGCCGTGGGGGGCCGTTCCTCCAGCATTTTCGGCGAGTCCTACAATCATGGCGATCGCAGTAAGCCCGAGCTGGCGCTCACGTTCGATGACGGCCCCAGCGAGTCCACCCCCAAACTGCTCGACGTGCTCGACAAGTACCACGTGCCAGCAACGTTCTTCATGTGCGGGGACAACGTCCGGCGTTGTCCGGATGTCGCCCGTGAAGTGGCCGCGCGCGGGCATGAGCTCGGCAACCATACCAGTTCCCATCCATTTCTGGTTTTCAAGTCTCCCCGGTTTATCTATAGCGAGATGGCGCGAGCGCAAGAAACCATTCAGGAAATCACCGGCGTGACGCCGCGCTGGTTCCGCGCTCCCTACGGTGCACGCTGGTTCGGCGTGGGTCAAGCCCAACAACTACTGCGGCTCTGCGGCGTCATGTGGACCGTGATCGGCCGTGACTGGCAATGGCCCGCCGAGCGTGTTTCCGAACGTGTGCTTAACGCCGCCGCAAACGGCGGAATCATCTGCTTGCACGACGGGCGTACGGTGCGGCCCGAACCGGATATCGGAGCGACCATCGAAGCGGTGGAGTACATCCTCCCGCGCCTCCAGGAGCGCGGATTCGAATTCCTGACCCTTTCCCAAATCTTATGTCCGAAGACCTGATTTCTCGCGTGACCGCCGTGATCGCCAAGGCGCAGAAGATTCCTCTCGAAACCGTCACCATCGACAAGAGCTTCGAGGAGCTGAACATCGATTCGCTGGACGGAATCAACATCCTGTTTGCGCTCGAAGGCGAATTCGATCTCGACATTCCCGACGACGCCGCGCGCGGCATCCGCACAGTACGCGAGATGGTAGAGGGCATAGAAAAACTGCTAGCGGCAAAATCCCCCCAATGACGCACCGCGTCGCGGTCACTGGCATCGGCGCGATTTCCGCGTTCGGTCAAACCTACCCCGATCTGTGGGCCGGCCTCGCTGCAGGCAAGAGCGCTATTCGGCCTTTGACCCTGGTCGCGCCCGGTGTGCTGCGATTCCCCAACGCAGCCGAAGTGCCGGATTACGATCCCTTGCGCTACTTCGACGAAAAAGAGGCGCAGATGCTGGACCGTTTCGCGCAGTTCGCCGCGGTGGCCGCGCGGGAAGCCGTGAAGGCTTCGGGAATCGAATTTTCTCCGGAGTTGGGGGAACAGACTGCGATTGTTCTAGGCTGCTCGGCTGGCGGAAAAGCCACCGAGGATGACGCGTTCCACCATCTTTATGCACTTCAGGAGCCGCGCGTTTCTCCTCTGACCATCCCACGCGCGATGAGCAACGCCGGTGCCAGCCGCGTGTCGCTCGAATACGGAATCACCGGACCGGTGTTCACCGTTTCGACCGCGTGTTCTTCGGCCAACCACGCGATCGGACAGGCGTTCCGGATGGTCCGCTCGGGCGAAGTGGAAGTGGCCCTCGCGGGGGGGAGTGAAGCGCCGTTGTCACTTGGATTTTTGAAGGCTTGGGAAGCGATGAGGGTGGTTGCACCCGATACCTGCCGTCCTTTTTCACTCGACCGGCGAGGGTTGATCCTGGGAGAAGGCGCGGCGGTCCTGATGCTGGAGCCCTTCGATCGGGCCCGCTCGCGGGGTGCGACGATCCTGGGCGAGATCGCCGGGTTCGGAATGTCCTCTGACGCGCACCACATCACGCAGCCATCCGCCTTGGGCGCTGCCCGAGCGATGCGCGCGGCGCTCCTGGATGCGAAACTGGCCGACGCTCATCTAGCCCCCGAGGCGATCGGCTACGTGAACGCCCACGGCACAGGTACGCTCTCCAACGACGCCACCGAGACCGAGGCGATCAAGAGCGTCTTTGGGGCGCACTCTAAGAACCTGCTGGTCAGCTCCACCAAATCCATGCACGGTCACGCCCTGGGAGCCGCTGGAGCGCTGGAGGCGGTCGCGACTCTGGGCGCGCTCCGATGCGGCCTGATCCCTCCGACTGCGAACTTCACCGCTCCCGACCCCGCCTGCGACCTCGATGTGGTCCCGAACACACCCAGGCAGGCGCAGATTGAATTCGCCATCTCGAATTCCTTCGCCTTCGGAGGGCTTAATGCTGTGCTGGTGTTCCGTAAGGCTGCCTAAGGTGATCCGCGTAGCCCCCGGGACTAAGGCGTTTTCTCATTGGATTTATCGGGCGATTTCTGGCACTCTCGAACTAGGCGATATAGCGCCCAGCGCGTCGGTGGGGGCCGTACTTTTCGGAGGTCGGCCTCCTGACGCGCATTCAGTCAAGCCATTGCCTAAGCTAGTGCCGCCTTGACTTCTTCGAGCGCCGCTTCCATCTCTCCCCGATACTTCCTAAGCCAGTCTTCGCTCTCCGCCTCGAAACGCATGACCAGAACCGGTTGGGTGTTCGACGCGCGCACTAGTCCCCAGCCGTGTTCGAAGCGCACGCGCACGCCGTCCACGCCGATCACGTTGTGAGTCTTCTTAAGGCGTTCCGACACGCGTTCGACCACTTGGAACTTCACCTCATCCGGGCAATCCACGCGGATTTCCGGCGTCGAGATAAGCTTTGGTAGCCCCGCCATTTGCGCCGACAGCGGCTTCCCGCTGGCAGCCACAATCTCTATCAGGCGGCAAGCCGCGTATAAGGCGTCGTCGTATCCCAGATACCGGTCGGCGAAGAACATGTGGCCGGACATCTCGCCGGCCAGCTCGGCATGCTCCTGTTTCATTTTCGCTTTGATGAGCGAATGGCCGGTTTTGTACATGATGGGATTCCCGCCGAGGCTCTTGAGCTCGTCATACAGGAGCTGCGAGCATTTCACCTCGCCGATAATCGTCGCGCCGGGCTTGCGGGTGAGAATCTCCCGGCCAAAGATCAGCAGGAGCATGTCGCCGTAGATCACTTCGCCGTTTTCATCCACGGCTCCGATGCGATCCGAATCGCCATCGAAGGCAATTCCCAGCTCGGCGCGCTGCGCCTTGACGGCGTCCTGCAAGTGCTTCAGGTTGGCGGGCACAGTGGGGTCGGGATGGTGGTTGGGAAACCGGCCGTCCATTTCGAAGAACAGTTCGGTGACCTCGCAATTCAGGCGCTCGAACAAACGATGCACCACGGGCCCGGCGGTACCGTTGCCGGCATCCAGGACCACCTTCACGCGCCGCGAATAGTTGAACTGGGGAGAAACTTCGTCCAGATATGCCGGAATGATATCCATGTCCGCATGGCTGCCGCGGCCCTTAAGGAAATCGCGCGCTTCAATGATGTGGCGAACCTCCTGAATGGTTTCGCCATGCAGCGTGCCGGAGCCGCACACGGTCTTAAATCCGTTGAACTCGCTGGGATTGTGGCTGCCGGTGATCATGACGGCGCCATCGGCCTTGAGATGCACCGCAGAAAAGTACAGCAGAGGCGTGGGTACTACGCCGATATCGGTAACCTCGCAGCCGGAATCGATCAGGCCCTCCAGCAATGAGTCGCGCAGGCGGGGCGAGCTCAGACGGCAATCGCGGCCCAGCGTGATGGAGCGGCCGCTCTTGCGCTGCAACAAGGTTCCCAGGCCGCGGCCGAGATCTACTACATCGGAGCTCAACAGCTCCGTATCCGCGACGCCACGGATGTCGTACTCGCGGAAAATGGTCGGTTTCAGCATGCTCCTTCAAAAGTAACATTACCGGCTTACGAACCGGTTTCCTTCGATGAAGAATCGCAGCGGCCAATCGGCGCAATGCTTGATGCCGATGCGCGGGGAAACGCCGATCTGGATTTCTTCCTGGTGTTGCGGAGGATGAATCGT
>Ga0265313_10004211_pt1 | contig 11152 bp, 9 predicted proteins | sample 4123metaG_FD_203122 | JGI IMG/M metagenome (GOLD analysis project Ga0265313, IMG submission 203122) | Rhizosphere microbial communities from Carex aquatilis grown in University of Washington, Seatle, WA, United States - 4-1-23 metaG | ecosystem: Host-associated > Plants > Roots > Rhizosphere >...
GCCATCAGGGAACTGTCTTGGTCGGGAAGTGGGGTTGCCACGAGGCCGTCAGGCCCGTGCTCGAGGGTCGCCCGCAGATAGTCCGCACGCTCGTCGTTGGCGGGTAAACCGCGCCCAAGCTGCGCACGGACCGGCACATGCTCGGCATCACGTCGACCGGCCAGCCGCCGGATAAGGGGGACCAGAAACAGGTACGCGCAGACGTAAGAGGATACCGGATTTCCCGGGAGCCCCAGCACCTGCATGCCGCCAATCCGGCCATGCATCATCGGTCGGCCGGGCCGAAGGGCCACGCGCCAAAATGAGAGGTCGAGGCCCTCACTCGCCAGAGCGCGCTGCACGAGATCATGCTCACCCACCGAGGCGCCACCGGTGGTTACCAGGATGTCGGCGCCCCATTCGCGGGCCCGGCGTACGCCCAAGGTGATCTCTTCAATGCGATCACGTGCAATGCCAAGGTCAAGCACTGTAGCGCCCTCGCTACGCGCGAGTGCCGTCAAAGCAAAGCCGTTCGAATAGACGATTTCGCCGGGGTTGGGATTGCTGCCGGGCGGCACCAATTCGTCGCCAGTTCCAAGCACGGCCACCTTGGGCTGACGGTGTACAGGCAGGCTCGGGTAATTCATGGCGGCCGCCAACATCAAGGCGCGGTCCGTCAGCCGGGCGCCCTTGCGCAAGAGAACCTGGTCTTTCGCAAAATCGATGCCCAGTGCTCGCACATTGCGCCCCGCGGCAGTCGATTTCTGGATTGTGACGGTCTTACCGTCGGTCGTCGTGAGTTCCTGAATGACGACAGTATCGCTGCCCTCGGGCAGCACGCCCCCCGTGAAAATTCTGGCCGCCTCGCCTGGGCCGACCTTGCCATCAAAAGGGTGTCCGGCCGCAACTTCACCTATCAGTTTAAGAGTTACCGGCGAATGCGCGACGTCGCTGGCCCGAAGGGCATAGCCATCCATTGCGGAAACGGCTGCCGGTGGCTGGGTACGAAGCGCGGCCACGTTATCGCTCAAAACGCGTCCAAGCGCATCGGCGAGGGGTGTCATCTCCGGCGGCAGCGCTTTTGCGTCTGCCAGCACCCGCCGCAACGCCTCGGCAACCGGCATCAGATTCAAGACTGCGCCTCCGCGCGCCACTCACCCGACTTGCCGCCGCTCTTGTGCAGGAGACGAATGCCTTCGATCCGCATGCCACGCTCGGTCGCCTTGACCATGTCGTAGATCGTCAGGCACGCGATCGAGACTGCCGTCAAGGCCTCCATCTCGACGCCGGTCTTGGCCGTGACCTTGACCGTAGCCTGAACAAGAAACCCCGGTAGTGCGTGCTCCGGATTGATGTCGATTTCGACCTTGGTCAGTGGAAGTGGATGACAAAGCGGGATGAGACCATGGGTCCGCTTGGCAGCCATGATGCCGGCAAGCCGCGCCGCCCCCAGCACGTCGCCCTTCAGCGCGTTACCTTCAATGACCAAATCAAGCGTCTCCTTGCGCATAATCACGCGGCCTTCAGCGATCGCGATCCGTTCGGTGGCGCCTTTGTCGGACACGTCCACCATTCGCGCTTCGCCACGCTGGTCGATATGGGTCAATGGCCTCACGGGCGGTGGTAGTGTCGCGGATTGTGGCTTCGCTCTGGCTTTCGGCTTTGCGCGACGGGTCGCGTTTTTTTTTGGGCGACGAGAGGCGCCTTTCTTGCTTTTTGGGCGCCGCGTTGATGTCTTCTTGCGTCGCGCCATGGCTTTACTCCGCTGCAGCTCGGCGCGGCTCGCGCGCAATGAGGGATCGTGTGGCGGCCGCAACATCATCTTGCCGCATCAGGCTTTCGCCAATCAGGAATGCTGAGATTCCGATGCGCTTGAGCTGCGCGAGGTCGGCAGGAGTATTGAGGCCGCTTTCAGCAACAACGACACGATCGCGTGCGATTTTTGGTGCCAGGCGCTCGCTGACGCCAAGCGAGGTCTCGAAGGTACGCAGATCTCGATTATTGATGCCGATAAGACGTGATTTCAGCTTGAGGGCGCGGGCAAGCTCAACTTCATCATGAACTTCAATAAGAACATCCATGCCATATGCGTTGGCGGTGTCTTCGATCGCACGCGCCGCCGCGTCATCGACAGCCGCCATGATGATGAGGATGCAATCAGCGCCAAGCGCGCGCGATTCCACCACCTGGTACGGTTCGTAGATGAAGTCCTTGCGCAATGCGGGCAGGGCCGTGGCATTGCGCGCCGCTGCAAGAAATTCAGGTTTGCCCTGGAAAGATGGTGCGTCGGTTAGCACCGAAAGGCAGGCGGCGCCTCCGGCCTCATAGGCCTTCGCGAGCGAGGGCGGGTCGAAGTTGGATCGAATCAAGCCTTTCGAAGGGCTGGCCTTCTTGATCTCCGCGATCAGCGCATAGTCGCCCGCGGCGATGCGGCGTTCGATCGCAGCGAGAAAGCCTCGCGGCGGCGGCGCCGCCTTCGCGAGTTTTTCAAGGTCTGCAAGCGGACGCGCCCGCTTTGCATCGGCAATTTCCTCGCGCTTATAGGCCTCGATCTTGGTGAGGATGTCCGACAAGGTCAGGCCTCCACGGCGTTTGATACAGCGATCAAACGATCGAGTCGGCCTTCGGCTTCGCCAGTCTCAATCGATTTTGTTGCCAGCATCGCGCCTTGCTTGAGATCTTTAGCCTTGCCCGCAACGATGAGTGCTGCGGCGGCATTGAGGATCGAGACATCGCGAAACGGGCCCGGCTTGCCCTTGAGAACATCGAGCAGAGCCTTTGCGTTGAAATCCGCGTCACCACCGCGCAGTGACTCAGATTTCGCACGCGACAATCCGGCATCTTCGGGCGTCACCTCGAAGGTCCTGATCTTGCCATTCTCGAGCGCAGCGACACTGGTGGGGCCGGATGTCGTGATCTCATCGAGGCCATCTGACCCGTGCACCACCCAGATGCTTTCTGAACCGAGATTCTGCAGCACCTGCGCCATCGGCTCAACCCAGTGCTTTGAAAAAGTGCCAATCATCTGTCGCTTGACACTCGCCGGATTCGACAGTGGCCCCAGTAGATTGAAAATCGTGCGGGTCCCGAGTTCGACCCGGGTCGGGCCGACGTTCTTCATGGCGGGGTGATGCGCCGGCGCGAACATGAAGCCGATGCCGGCGTCGCGTATACATACGCCGACCTGGTTTGGGTCCATTTCGATTTTAACGCCGAGCGCCTGCAATACGTCGGCTGCGCCCGACTTCGAAGACAATGCACGATTGCCGTGTTTGGCGACTGGAACGCCGGCGCCGGCCACGATAAAGGCCGCGCAGGTTGAAATGTTGAATGAGCCGGATGCGTCGCCGCCGGTCCCGACAACGTCGACTGCGCCTGGCGGTGCTTTCACGCCGAGCATCTTGGCGCGCATCGTCGTGACGGCGCCGGTAATCTCGTCGACGGTTTCTCCGCGGACGCGCAACCCCATCAGCAATCCGCCCATTTGGGACGGCGTGGCTTCGCCCGACATCATGCGGTCAAAAGCAGCTGCCGCCTCTTCGCGCGTGAGGCTCGCGCCGGTCGCTACCTTGGCGATGAGCGCTTTGAAATCGTCGGCCATAGCGCGTATCTCAAGTCGTCGCGTGCAACGCGGCGGTGGCGCGCGTCGGGGCCGGGCGCTTTCCGCGCTTTGCATTCCAGTCGTCAGCCAGGTCCAGAAAATTCTTCAACATCAGGTGTCCGTGCTCGGACGCGATGCTTTCAGGGTGAAACTGCACGCCATGCACCGGCAGGGTCGTGTGCATCAGCCCCATCACCAAACGATCATCCGTTTCCGCGGTGGTGGCCAGTTCACGCGGCATGCTGGCCCGATCCACGACAAGAGAATGATAGCGGGTCGCTTTCAAGGAGCCGTTGATACCGCGAAACACACCAGCACCGGTATGCCTGATCTCGGACACCTTGCCGTGCACAGGGGTCGCGCGCACCACTTTTCCGCCAAACGCTTGCCCGATCGCCTGGTGACCGAGGCAGACGCCCAGGATTGGAATGGTCGAAGCGGCTTTGTTGATCAGGTCGAGGCAAATTCCGGCCTCGGTCGGTGTGCAGGGGCCGGGGGAGATCACGATCGCATCCGGCGCCATTGCCAAGACATCGGCAACTGAAATCTTGTCGTTGCGATGCACGGCGACGTCAGCCCCCAACCCGCCCAGATAGTGGAACAGGTTGAAGGTAAAGCTGTCGTAATTGTCGATCAGGACGAGCATGGTGCACCGCTTTGGCAAGGGTGTAAGGGCCCCCCAATGGGGGGTCAAGCAGCCCACTCTGGTGGTGGTTACTGCCCGCGTTTGGCCGCACTGGCGAAGCGACGCGCTTCTTCGGCGGCCCGAAACAGGGCCTTGGCCTTGTTAATGCATTCCTGCTGTTCGAACTCGGGGACGCTATCGGCCACGATGCCGGCGCCCGCCTGGACGTACATTTTTCCGTCTTTCACCAATGCGGTGCGCAATACGATGCAGGTATCCATTTCACCCGCAGCGGAAAAATAGCCGACACAGCCCGCATAGAGTCCGCGTTTTTCTTTCTCCAGTTCGTCAATGATCTGCATGGCTCGCACTTTGGGCGCGCCAGATACGGTGCCGGCGGGAAATCCGGCAGCCAGCGCATCAAGCGCGTCGTGACTGGGGGCGAGCCTTCCTTCGACGTTGGAAACGATATGCATCACATGGCTGTAGCGTTCGATGAAGAACTGATCGGTGACCTTGACTGTCCCGAGGGCTGCGACGCGGCCAACATCGTTGCGTCCGAGATCGAGCAGCATGAGGTGTTCGGCGCGCTCCTTCGGGTCTGCAAGCAATTCCTCTTCCAGCGCTTTATCTTCGTGTGGTGTTGCACCGCGCGGGCGCGTGCCGGCGATCGGGCGGATCGTGACGACGTCGCCAGAAACCTTCACGAGAATTTCGGGACTTGATCCGGCGACAGCGAATTCGCCGAAATCCAGGAAATAGAGATAAGGGGAGGGGTTTGTTCGACGCAACGCGCGATAGAGCGAGAAGGGTGGCAATGTAAACGGCGCTTCGAAACGTTGCGCCAACACAATCTGAAAAGCGTCGCCGGCGACAATGTACTCCTTCGCCTTGCCGACCATGGCCTTGTATTCTTCGGGCGTCGTATTCGATCGGGTCTGAACGTCGATGGGTCCTGCCTCAACTTCGGATATGGATTTGTCGAGCGGTCGGTCGAGGCTTTCGACAACGCGCCCAAGCCGCTCGACAGCGCGCATGAGTGCTGCTTTGGCGTCGATGTCCTTTTCGGGACGTACAGGCGTCACGACCGTGATTGCATCCTTTACCGCGTCGAAAACGACAATAAGCGTTGGCCGGACCAGCACTGCGTCGGGAATGCCAATTGGATCGGGATTGGGTGACGCCCCCAATTCCTCCATGAGCCGCACCATGTCGTAACCGAGATAGCCGAACACGCCGGCTGCCATTGGCGGCAAGCTATCGGGCAACGCAATGCGACTTTCCAAGATTAAGGCGCGCAATGCCTGCAGTGGCGGCTCGGAATACGGCTCGAACGCATGCGGTTTGTTGCGAGCGTTGCGGTTGACTTCCACTTTTCCGCCGCTCGTTCGCCAGATCAAATCTGGATCGAGACCGATGATTGAATAGCGGCCGCGGACTGCGCCGCCCTCGACCGACTCGAGCAGAAAGGTCGGTGCCTTGCCGCCGCCGAGCTTCAGGAAAGCCGAAACCGGGGTCTCGAGATCAGCAACCAGCGACGTCCAGACCACCTGTGGCTCGCCCCGCCTATAGCGTTCGGCAAAGGCGGCTTCCGACGGCTCGATCTGCATGGGGGTGGACTATTGCTGCGTGGTGCCGCCGACGACCTGGTTCAGCGCCGATTGATTGACGGTGACGCCAAATTCGTTTTCGAGGCGCGCGATGTATTCGGCGATCACGTCGTCGGTATAAGAGTTCTGGAGAACGTCGGTGATCGCCTTGCCTTGCTGGGAATTGGCATCGAATGCAGGGTCGGTCACATCCGTGACCTGAAATATGAACCGCTCGGTTTCGTTATTGCCTTGCGCTGTCCCGGGAACACCCTTCGGCGTGCGGAAAACAGCTTCAACAAGCTTTGTCGGTATGAATCCGCCGGGCTTGCCGCGTTGAAGATCGGCAGCATTCTCTACTTTGAGGCCAGCGTCGCTCGCCATCTGACCGAAAGCGGTACCGGCCTTGAGTTTGGCGAGAAGGTCATCCGATTTTGTCTGCAATCGCTTGGCGATTTCGTCATCACGCCAACGCGCGGTCACTTGGTCTTTGACCTCATCGAGCCCCCGGTCACGCGACGGCGTTATACCGGTGACGTCAAAATAGAGATAACCGCCGCTTGGCAATTGCAATGCTTCGGTGTCGACGCCGACATCGCTTGTGAACGCGGCGTTGATCAAGTTTGGAGCTTGCGGCAGCCCTGCGACCGGTTTGCCATCGGGCGCGCGTCCCGATCGGTCGATCGCTTCGATGTTGATCGCTTTGAGACCAAGTTTCTTGGCGGCCTCGGCCAGTGTTGAGCCGGCAGCGCGCTCATCTTCGATCTTGTCGCGCAGACTTCCGATTTCGCTCTTGACGCGGCTTTCAGCAATCTCATTTTTAATTTGCGTTGCGACCTGGTCATAGGTCTTTACTTCGCCGGTCTCTACTTTGCCGACCTGCAACAATACCGTGCCAAAGCGGCCTTTGACCGGGGCGCTCACTTCGCCCGGCTTGAGGGCGAATGCAGCGTCAGCGACGGCCGGGTCGATAATCTCGGATTTGGCGACCGTGCCAAGATCGGTGTCCGATGTGCTCACACCGCGGTCTTTTGCAACCTCGTCGAAGGTTGCTCCCTTGGTGATGCGCTCGCGTGCGGCAGCGGCGTCCTCGGCATTTGGAAAAACAATTTGCCGCAATTCGCGTTTTTCCGGTTTGCCGTAGCTGTCCTTGCGCTGCTCGAAATAGGATTTAGCCTCTTCATCGCTCACTGCATTCGGCTTCGCTAAATCGTTCGGGGAGAGGGCCAAAAGAGTCATCTTGCGATATTCGGGTGCACGAAACAGCGTCTTCCGCTCTTCGAAATATTTGTTCAGTTCTTCCGGCGTCGGGGCTGGAATATTTCCTGCCTGTACTGCGCCGAGAGCCACATATTCAATGCGCCGCTTTTCGTTTTGGTACTGATTGATGGCGGCCATCACCGTCGCCGGCACTTTCAAGTCACCGGTAATGCTTTGCGCAATTTGTCTGCGCAGGACCGCACGTCTCTGCTGGTCGACGAAGCGGCTTTCGGTGAAGCCGGCCTGACGGATGATTTGGTCGAAGCGCGTTCGGTCGAACTGGCCGTTAGGGCCACGGAATGAAGGATCATTTGCGATACGCTGAGCAATGTCGGCATCCGAGGCGCCAAGCCGCAATCGCTTGGCCTGCTCGTCGACTGTTGTTTCGGCGATCAGTTGGCCGAGGAGTTGCCGGTCGAGCCCGCGTGCGCGCGCATCATCCGGCGTGATCGGCCGGCCGATTTGACGGCCCAATTGCTGCAGGCGTTCGCTGTAATACTGGCGGAACTGCTCGATCGAAATTTCCGTGCCGCCGATTGTCGCTACATCGTTGCGGGTGAACCCGCGAAACATGTCGCCGATGCCCCAGATGGCGAAGCTGATGACGAGAAACCCCATGACGGCGGCCATGATGGCTTTGCCGAGCCAGGTCGAGGAGGCTTTATGAATACCGCGGAGCATGCGTACGTTCTTTGGGGCTTGTAATGACTGGTTGATTGGATGGCCGCGCTTGTCTAACCCAAGCGAAGCGGCGGCACCATAGGGACCGTGCCAACTCATTGCAACTCAAGCAGGATCGGCCTCCGGACGGGGTGCGCTGGCGTTGCTTGAACGGGTCTGATAACCGCACCTGCACGGGGATCTTCGATGGTGGCCGCAGACGTGATTCCGCTGGTAGCGGGCAATTGGAAGATGAACGGGCTCAGCGGCTCGCGCGCAGAGCTTGCGAAGATAATTGCCGGCTCTGAGGCGCTCGCCAAAAAAACCGAGTTGATGGTGTGTCCGCCGGCAACCTTGATTGCGACCTTCGCTGCCGCAGCTCGCAGTTCCCTAGTGACCATTGGTGGTCAGGATTGTCATTCCGAAGCCTCAGGGGCGCATACTGGTGATATTTCGGCTGAGATGCTGGCAGACGCAGGCGCCCGCGCCGTCATCGTTGGTCATTCTGAACGACGCACCGATCATCACGAGACGGACCTTCAAATTCGCGCCAAAGCGCAGGCGGCCTGGCGCGCTGGTTTGACGGCAATTGTTTGTGTTGGTGAGCACCGCGCCGAACGGGAGGCAGGCAAGACCCTGGCGGTGGTTGGTGGGCAGCTCCATGGATCACTGCCGGATGGCGCCACGAATGCCAATCTTGTCGTCGCCTACGAGCCGGTATGGGCCATTGGTACCGGCCTCACACCGACCTCCGCCGACGTCGCCGAAGTGCACGCCTTCGCACGCAAGCAGTTGACCGACCGGTTTGGCGCCGAGGGCCGCCGTGTCCGAATTCTCTACGGCGGGTCCGTCAAACCGGGCAACGCCCGGGAGCTTTTGACGATCCCGGAGGTGAATGGGGCCCTGGTTGGCGGAGCCAGCCTGAAAGCCGAGGATTTCCTCGGTATTGCGGCAGTTTACCGCTAGCGGCGCCAAGGGTGGAAAATCGGATTCCGATCGTGTAGAGACCGCGGCGAATTCCTATATAGGCAGATGGCGCTGCCGGGGCAGAGTGCCCGGACCGGCTTGATTTGAACGGATATTGGCCTGATGCAGCAAGTAATCATCGTCATCCACCTCATGCTTGTCCTTTCCCTCATCGGGGTTGTGTTGTTGCAACGCTCGGAGGGTGGCGGGCTCGGCATCGGCTCGAGCGGTGGTTTTATGACCAGCCGCGGCACGGCCAACGTATTGACGCGGGCAACTGCGATCCTCGCCGGCCTGTTTTTTGTGACCAGCCTTCTGCTCTCGATCCTGGCCGGGATAAACCGCAAGCCGACCTCGATCATCGAGGGCGGTCAAAGTGCGCCCACGGCGCCCGGTGCGCCGACACCGCTTGGTGGCGGCAGCGGGGGTGGCCTGCTCAACCAGTTGCAAGGCGGCGCGCCGCCGGCGGCGCCAGCCGCGCCCGCGGGACCGCAGGTGCCGCAGTCGAGATAAGTCGCGAGCGAGGGGCCGGGTAAATCCGGCCCTTCAACATTGTGGAGCAAAGTGGCGAGAGAGTTCGGAACTGGTGTTGAAGAAGGCATGAAAATCGTGGCGCAACCCTTTGTAAAACCCGAGGCTTACAGACCTACACACAGGCGCAGAGCCGCTCTGTCCTTTTCGCGCTCGTCGAATCAATCCTTGGGGGTTAAAAGTTAGGCCCCATGGCGCGGTATATTTTCATCACCGGCGGCGTGGTCTCCTCACTCGGTAAGGGTCTTGCTTCCGCCGCGCTCGGTGCGCTGCTGCAGGCGCGTGGTTACAGGGTCCGCCTTCGCAAACTCGATCCCTACCTCAATGTCGATCCAGGGACGATGTCGCCTTATCAGCATGGCGAGGTCTTCGTCACCGACGACGGCGCGGAGACCGATCTCGATCTCGGTCACTATGAGCGCTTTACGGGCCGGCCAGCAACGCGACACGACAACATCACGACGGGGCGGATCTATCAGGACATCCTCGCGCGCGAACGCCGCGGCGATTATCTCGGCGCAACGATACAGGTCATCCCGCACGTCACCAATGCCATCAAGGATTTTGTCCGCGATGGTAATGATGGTTTCGATTTTGTGTTGTGTGAAATCGGCGGCACGGTCGGCGACATCGAGGGCCTGCCGTTTTTTGAAGCGATCCGGCAACTGGGCAACGATCTGCCGCGCCATCACGCGATCTACATCCATCTTACGCTCATGCCGTTCATTCCGAGTGCGGGCGAACTTAAAACCAAGCCGACGCAACATTCGGTCAAGGAGCTACGTTCGATCGGCATTCAACCCGACATCTTGCTTTGCCGCACCGACCGCCCCATCCCGGAAGGCGAGCGGCGCAAGCTCGCGCTGTTCTGCAACGTTCGCGAAAGCGCTGTCATTGAAGCGCGCGATGTCGACAACATTTACGCGGTCCCGGAAGCCTATTCAGCCGAGGGTCTCGATGCTGAAGTGCTCGCTGCATTCGGGATCGAGCCGCGCCAGTCCCCGGATCTCGAGCGCTGGCGCCTGATCAACGAGCGCGTTCGAAATCCCGAAGGCGACGTCACGATTGCCATTGTCGGAAAATACACCGGCATGAAAGACGCCTATAAATCGCTGATCGAAGCACTCTCGCATGGCGGCATTGCCAACAAGGTGAAAGTCAACCTGGATTGGATCGAGTCAGAAGTATTCGAAAACGAGGATCCAGCGCCGTTCCTGGAGCACGTCAACGGAATCCTTGTGCCGGGCGGGTTCGGTCAGCGTGGAGCCGAAGGCAAGATCAAGGCGGCACAATTTGCTCGCGAACGTCACGTGCCGTATTTCGGTATTTGTTTCGGCATGCAGATGGCGTGCATCGAGGCCGCGCGCAACCTGTGCGGAATCGAGAACGCCAATTCGACCGAGTTCGGCCAGACAACCGAACCGGTCGTCGGCTTGATGACGGAGTGGCTCAAAGGCAACGAATTGCAGCGACGCACGGCCAGCGGCGATCTCGGCGGCACCATGCGGCTCGGGGCCTTTGACGCGTCACTGACGCGCGGCAGCCGTGTCGCCGGTATTTACGGCGCAACGGAAATTTCAGAACGGCACCGTCACCGCTACGAGGTGAACACGGCTTACAAGGGCCGCCTCGAGCAACGCGGCATGCGGTTCTCGGGAATGTCACCGGACGGAATTTTGCCGGAGATCATCGAGTACGAAGATCATCCGTGGTTTATCGGTGTTCAGTTTCATCCGGAATTGAAATCACGGCCATTCGAGCCGCATCCGTTGTTTGCATCGTTTATCGGTGCGGCGGTCGAGCAAAGCCGGCTGGTTTAACCGGGCGGCAATGGCGCGCGGCCTCGATCACATCGTCCATGCCGTCCACGATCTTGACGCAGCGGTCGATCTTTATCGCCGGATGGGTTTTCAGGTCAGCGCGCGCAATCGGCATCCTCGG
>Ga0265313_10004212_pt1 | contig 11151 bp, 7 predicted proteins | sample 4123metaG_FD_203122 | JGI IMG/M metagenome (GOLD analysis project Ga0265313, IMG submission 203122) | Rhizosphere microbial communities from Carex aquatilis grown in University of Washington, Seatle, WA, United States - 4-1-23 metaG | ecosystem: Host-associated > Plants > Roots > Rhizosphere >...
TCATGGAAGGCAAGAATGCTGCTCCATTGGTGCCGTCCCAGTAATCTTGCCATGACCTTCAACGAAATACTCCAGATAGTTCTCTTCTTCGGAATTGGAATCGCCCTCACACCCGTCCTTGGCCGCTTCATGGCCCGGGTGTTCCAAGGGGAGAGGACCTTCCTTCACCCGCTTCTGCTGCCTGTCGAGAAAGCCGTCTACAAGGTGACCGGCATCGATCCGAACGAGGAGATGTCGTGGAAGACGTACCTGTGGGCGGTGGTGGTCATGACGACCGTGGGGTTCGCCTCGCTCATGGCGATCCTGATGACCCAGAAATGGCTGCCGCTGAACACCCAGGGCCTGGACAACCTCTCGTGGCACCTGGCGTTCAACACGGCATGGAGCTTCACCTGCAACGCCGACTGGCAGTCGTATTCCGGAGAGGCGGTGATGACCTACCTGTCCCAGACGCTGGGGCTCTCCGTGCACCAGTTCATCAGCGGCGCCTCGGGGCTCGCGGTCCTGGTTGCGGTCGGGCGGGCCCTGGCGCGCGCCTCGGCGAGGAACATCGGCAACTTCTGGGTGGATCTGACCCGGTGCACGCTCTACATCGTAATTCCGCTCTCGGTGCTGTGGGCGATCCCGCTCGCCTGGCAGGGCGTCCCGCAGACCTGGAACGCCTACCCGACGGCGAACCTCGTCGAGAGCTACACCACCCAGGTGCCGAAGGTCGACGACAAGGGCAACGCGGTGACGACCTCGGTGCCGAAGGTCGACGACAAGGGAAAGCCGGTCGTGGGGACCGACGGCAAGCCCGTGATGGTCGACCAGCCCGTGATGGTGGACCAGAAGGTGGAGACCCAGCCGCTCCCGGTGGGGCCGGTGGCCTCGTTCGAGTCCTGCAAGCAGCTCTTCACGAACGGCGGCGGGTGGTACGGCGTCAACAGCGCGCACCCATATGAGAACCCCACGCCGCTTTCGGACTTCCTCGAGATGCTGGCGATCATCGTGGTGCCGATGGCGCAGGTCTACATGTTCGGCCTGCTGATCGGCAACCGGCGCCACGCGTGGACCCTGTTCTTTGTCATGCTCGGCCTCTATGTGCTCTCGTTCGCGGTGGCCTGGCACTACGAGGCGCAGCCGAATCCCGTCGTCGACAGCATCCTGCCGAACATGGAGGGCAAGGAGACGCGTTTCGGCGTGATGAACAGCGTGCTCTGGGGCATCTCGTGCACCGCCATCGACAACGGGTCGGTCAACTCGATGCACGACAGCTGGATGCCGTTGGCGGGCATGATGCCGATGTGGAACATACTGATCGGGGAGATGCTCTTCGGCGGCATCGGCTGCGGCGTCTACTGCATGCTGTTCCACGTCCTCATCACGGTGTTCATCGCGGGCCTCATGATCGGGCGAACTCCGGAGTACCTCGGAAAGAAGCTCGGAGCCTGGGAGGCCACCTGGGCGGTCATCGGCGTGCTGGTGCCCAACGCAGCGTGCCTCATCCCGACGGCGATTTCGGTCGTGCTGCCGGCGGGCCTTTCGAGCATGAACAACGCCGGTCCGCACGGCCTAAGCGAGGTGCTCTACGCGTTCGGCGAGGCGGCGAACAACAACGGCAGCGCCTTTGCGGGGCTCAACGCCAACGTGCCCTGGTACGATGTGACGCTTGGCATAGCGATCATCATCGGCCGCTTCGCGCCGATCGCGGCCGCGCTGGCGATCGTCGGTCGGCTCGCGTCCAAGAAGACCGTCGAACCCTCCGCGGGCACGCTGCCGGTCCATGGATGGACCTTCGGCCTCACCCTTGCCGGCGTCATCATCGTCGTCGCCGCGCTCACGTTCTTCCCCGCGCTCTGCCTCGGGCCGCTCCTCGAGCACGGGCTCATGCAGGCCGGGCGGGCATTCTAACCGCAGACAGCACTTTCGACCATGAGCACCTCCTTCACCATCAACTATTCCTCGCTGGTCCGCCAGGCGGTGATCGGCTCGTTCAAGAAGCTCCACCCGAAGGACGAGATCAAGAACCTCGTCATGTTTGTCGTGTGGCTCGGCTCGATCCTGACGACGGGCTGGCTGTTCGTCGACTTCTCGAGCTTCAACCTGCAGATCTGCATCTGGCTCTGGTTCACCTGCCTCTTCGCGAACTTCGCCGAGGCGATGGCCGAGGGCCGAGGCAAGGCCCACGCGGACGAGCTGCGTAAGATGCGGACAAAGACCATGGTCCGTAAGCTGGTCGACGGACGCGAGGTTTCCGTTTCCAGCAGCGAGCTTAAGATTGGGGACCGCATCGTGTGCACGGCCGGCGACCTCATCGGGGCGGACGGCGAGGTCGTCGAGGGCATCGCCACGGTCGACGAGTCGGCGATCACCGGGGAGTCCGCGCCCGTCATCCGGGAGAGCGGCGGCGACCGCAGCGCCGTGACCGGGGGCACGCGTGTGACGAGCGACCGGATCGTCATCCGGGTGACCGCGGAGGAGGGCAATTCCTTCCTGGACCGTATGATCCTGATGATCGAGGGCGCGCGCCGCCAGCTGACGCCGAACGAGATCGCGCTCAATATCGTGCTCATGAGCCTCACGGCGCTCTTCATCGTCGTCGTGCTCGTCCTGCCGGCGATGGCGATCTACGACGAGAAGGCGGCGAACCAGACCGGAGCGGTCCTCACCTCGCTACCGGTGCTCCTGTCGCTCATCGTCTGCCTGATTCCGACGACGATCGGCGGGCTGCTGAGCGCAATCGGTATAGCGGGAATCGACAGGTTGATGCGCCGGAACGTCCTGGCGACCTCCGGTCGCGCCGTCGAGGCGGCGGGCGACGTCGACGTGCTGCTGCTCGACAAGACCGGCACGATCACGCTCGGAAACCGCATGGCGACCGAGTTCATCCCGGCGCCGGGCATCGACATCAAGCAGCTCGCCGACGCGGCGCAGCTCGCCTCGCTCGCGGACGAGACGCCGGAGGGGCGCAGCATCGTCACCCTGGCCAAGGACGAGTTTGGCCTCAGGGGCCGCGACGTCGCCGAGCCCCATGTGGCGTTCGTTCCGTTTTCGGCGCAGACGCGCATGAGCGGCGTCGATCTCGACGGCCGTCGCATACGCAAGGGCGCCTCGGAGAGCGTGAAGGCGTGGGTGATCGCGCAGGGCGGCTCCTATCCCGACGAGGTTGCGGCCGTCGTGGAGCGGATCTCCAAGGACGGCGGCACGCCGCTTGTCGTGGCCGAGGTCAAGCGGGTGCTCGGCGTCATCCTTCTCAAGGACATCGTCAAGGGGGGCATCAAGGAGCGGTTTGAGCAGCTGCGCGCCATGGGCATCCGCACCGTGATGATCACCGGCGACAACCCGCTCACGGCGGCCGCCATCGCCGCCGAGGCGGGCGTGGACGACTTCATCGCGCAGGCCAAGCCGGAGGACAAACTCGCGCGTATCCGCAAGGAGCAGGAGGGCGGGAAGCTGATCGCGATGATCGGCGACGGCACCAACGACGCGCCCTCGCTCGCCCAGGCCGACGTGGGCGTCGCCATGAACACCGGCACCCAGGCCGCACGCGAGGCCGGCAACATGGTGGACCTGGACAGCAACCCGACGAAGCTGATCGAGGTTGTCGAGATCGGGAAGCAGTTGCTCATGACCCGCGGGGCGCTCACGACCTTCAGCATCGCGAACGACGTCTCGAAGTACTTCGCGATCCTGCCGGCGATGTTTGGCCTTCTCTACGCGACCGAGAAGGGGGGCTTCGGCCCACTGCAGGCCTACAACATCATGTTCCTTCACTCGCCCCAGAGCGCGATCCTGAGTGCCGTGATCTTCAACGCGTTGATCATCGTCGCGCTGATCCCGCTGGCCCTGCGGGGTGTCAAGTACCAGCCGCTCGGCGCCAAGGTGATCCTCCGCAAGAACATGCTCATTTACGGCATCGGCGGGATCCTCGTTCCGTTCCTCTTCATCAAGCTCATCGATATCGTGCTCGTCGCGCTCCACCTCGCGCCCTGAGCCCAACCGACACGAAAGGCAGCACCCATGCTCAAACTCATTATTCAAGCGATTCGTCAGACGATCTTTTGGACTCTGGCCGCGGGCATCGTCTATCCCGCCGCCGTCACCGCGCTAGCCCAGCTGGCCTTCAAGCACCAGGCGGACGGAAGTCTCGTCGAGCGCGATGGGAAGCTCGTGGGGTCGGAGCTCCTTGCACAGCAGTTTCAGGGCGCCACGTATTTTTGGCCGAGGCCCTCGGCCGCCACCTACGGCACCGGCGCCTCGGGTTTCAGTGCGTCGAGCGGCAGCAACCTCGGGCCGACGAGCGCGCAGCTTCAGACCAATGTCCGCACCAACGCCAAGGCGCTGCGTGACGCGCACAAGCTTGCGGCCGACGCCCCGGTCCCAGCAGACCTGGTCTACGCCTCGGCGAGCGGCCTCGATCCCCACATCAGCCCGGAGTCTGCGCGCTTCCAGATCACCCGCGTCGCCTCCGCGCGCGGCATCGCTGAGGACCGGGTTCGGGCGCTCGTGGAGCGGTTTGTCGAGCCGCCGCAGTGGGGATTCCTCGGCGAGGCCAGGGTCAACGTGCTGCTCCTTAATCTGGCGCTGGACGCGGACGCAGCCAAGAAGTCCTGACGGGGCGGCATCGCCCGGGGGCGGGACCGGCGGCGCACCGCGCCGGAAGGCGCAGCATTCGCGGTTTGCCTCGGCCACCGAATGCTAGAGGATGCGCCAAACGTATGCCGGCCGAAACGCGAAAGCCCGAGGTGGTGGTGATTGACGACGAGATCCAGATTCGCCGGCTCCTTCGCGTGACGCTCGAGTCCGGCGGATTCTCGGTGCGGGACTGCGACAGCGGGCAGGTCGGCCTCAATGAGATCGCGTTCAGGCGCCCCGACATCGTGGTCCTCGACCTGGGCCTGCCCGACATTTCGGGCGTCGACGTCCTCAGGCGCCTGCGGGAATGGACGCAGGTGCCGATCCTGATCCTCTCCGTGCGCGACCGCGAGGACGACAAGGTCGCGGCGCTCGACGCGGGGGCCGACGACTACCTGACGAAGCCCTTCAACGGACGGGAGCTGCTCGCGCGCCTTCGCGTCATGCTGCGTCATTCGAAGCCCGGCGACGGGATCAGCGTGGTGCAGTTCGGGGCGATGGAGGTGGATCTCGCCCGAAAGGCGGTGACCAAGGGCGGTGTGGCGGTGGCGCTGACGGCCAAGGAATACGCGCTGCTTCACCTGCTCGTGACCCACCGGGGCAAGGTGCTGACCCACAGGCAGCTCCTGCGCGACATCTGGGGGCCCAACGCCGAGGAGCAGACGCATTACCTGCGCGTGTACGTCGACCGGCTGCGGCGCAAGCTGGAGCAGGACCAAAAGCACCCGAGACTCTTCAAGACCGTCCCCGGAGTCGGCTATCGTTTCGAGGGGGAGTGATCGACAAGTTCCCCGCTGGGGCCCCTCCGCTGCCATCCTCCCAGCCCAGGTGAGCGCCGCGTCTTCAACGGCATGGACCGGGAGACGCTGCAGGCCTCCGCGTCGCGGCCGGCCGGGTCGGGCGCCTGTGCGGGAGGCCTAGGGGTGACCCTGGGCGATGATCGTCCGCAGGACCCCGAGCGGCACGTCGCAGCCCTGGTACTCGGATCCGTTGAACGACGAGGACACGACCTTGTTCGTCGCGGTGTCGATGATGATCAGGTTGGGTATCCCGCTTCCGGTGGACGCCGCCCAGCCGCCGGCCTCGCCGGTCCTCACGGCCGGGAACTCCATCTTGTGCTGGCGCATGTACGCGACCATGTCCCCGTCGTTCCGGTCATAGTTGACCATCAGGAGCTGAAACCGGAGCTTCGTCTTGTCCGCGGCGTGGTAGAACTGCGAGAGGCGCGGCGAGAACTGCTGGCAGGGCGGGCACCAGCTGGCGCCGTGGTAGACGGCGAGGTAGGGTGCAAGGCGGGGCTGGAAGTCCTCGCGGGCGACCTCGCCGTTGAGATGGAGCCGGCTGACCGCGAGGGTGTCCTCGGCCCTGTTGAACCGAACCGCCGGCCGGAACTGCTTGTAGGCGGCGTAGACCCCGAACCCGACGACGACGAAGAGGAGCAGCCGTCTCATAAGGTGATGGCCATAGACGCTATAGGCCTGTCTAGCGATCCAAACTGAGCCGGGGCGCCCGGGGGCTCTCCGCCGCCTTCCCGTCCTCCAGCTGGCCGATCAGGCCGAGCAGCGCGCCCCAGTGGTAGAAGCGGTCGCTGCTGCTGACGTCGTCGCCCGACCCCGTGATGGCGTTGTAGTTCTCGTGCACGTGGCCCTTCTCCGTCCACTCCTTGTTGAACAGGGCGAGCGACTTCTCGGCGAATTGCCGACGCGCGGCGGGCTGGTCGTAGTTGGCAAGGCCGAGGTACACCAGGTAGTTCATGGGGCCCCAGATCCGGCCGCGCCAGTAGTCCTGGTCCTTGAACGCGGGGTCCGACCGGGCGATGGAGGGGATCACCCAGTCTCCCCAGAACTCGGCCGGGTTGAGCAGGTGCTCCCGGACCATGCGGTCGGCCTGAAGGGAGGTCGCCACCTTGCCCACGAGCGGATAGAAGTTCGTGGGCGACATGCGCGGGCTAAGGGCCCCCGTGTCGAGGTTCCTGTTGAGGAACATCCCCGTCCTCTCGTCCCACAGGGTCTGAAGGCTCGTGCTGTAGCGCTCGCCGCGGGCCCGCAGCTCCAGGGCCTCCGCGCGCCGCCCGAGAACGTCCGCGATCTCGGCCAGCGCGCGGCAGTCGGCGACGTACAGCCCCATGATCCCGACGTCCGCCAGGTGCATCCGGTCCGTGTCGGCGTGAAACGGGGCGTCGTCATACATCGGACTGTTGTCGAGGCCCTCGTACTTGGCGCCCTGCAGGGTGCCGACCGCCGTGTCGTCGGGGTTGAGCGGCCTGTTGGAGGCGTCGGACCCGAGGACGAGGTAGCCGCCCAGCTCGCGGTGCTCGTTCCACCAGCGATTCCAGCGGAGAAGCGGCTCGAACGTGTCCCGCAGGAACCACGCGTCGTGGAACTTCCGGTAGAGGTTCAGGACCGTGAGCGCGCCCACGGGGGATTCAGACCGGTCGAAGCTCTTCCAGCCGCCCGGGCGGGCGTAGTTCGGCACGAGGCCCGACGGGGCCGCCTCCCTCAGGATCTCCATCGCGTTGGCGTACGCCAGGTCGCGGTCCCCGGACGCGGCCAGGGACGCCGCGAAGAAGGTGTCCCATTCAAAGAGGACGTAGCCTCCCCAGCCGACCGACCAGAGGCGGCTGACAGGCGAGATGACCCGCGACTGCGAGGGATCGTAGATCGTGTCCCAGCCCATGACGGTCTCGATCGCCTGCGGGACTCCTTTCGCCCTCGGCCGCTGGCGGTCCAGGATCGCGCGGATCTGCTCGACCGACCTCGGGCGGCCGGTGCTGACGCCGATCGGATTCTGGAACACCGCGGCAAGGTACGGCGTGGCGAGCGGCAGGGTGGCCGGCGCCTGCTGGGAGCCCGTCCAGTAGACCGGGATCCTGCGCGAACCGCTTGTGAATTCGATATGGTCCCCGGACCTGGCCGCGCTGCCCGGGCGGTTCCACAAGATGCCTGCGGAGACAACCAGGGAGGGGGGAACCGAGGTCTTCGAGGCGCCCGGGGTCGCCAGCATGACCAAATCCGCGCCGTCGTGGGCCGTCTGCAGGAGGACCTCGTGGCCGCGCCAGGAGAACCGCAGCTCCGTGTAGCTTCCGTCCCACGTGTGGGGTCCCGGGAACACGTCCTCGTCCTCCTTGCCCCAGAGGCCGATCCGGACGTCGGGAAGGAAGGCGTCCGCGTAAAGCGTGGAGTTGTGCTTCAACCCCACGCGAAGGGCGAAGCCCTCGGGGAGCAGAGCCTGAGCGGCCACGCTGTAGACGTCCCACGTGTTCCATCCGCGCCCGAGGTTCGCCTGGACCGCCTCGTATTCGGGCGAGCGAGGCGCCTGGGCTGCAAGCCCCAGGGGCGCGACGAGAGGGATGAGCCAGAAGAGGCGTGTGGCAAGGCGCGCCTTGGGCGCGCGCGCGGCCCCGGGCGACAGCTTCGGCCCGGGTTCGGAATGGTGGGGCATGGAGAGGTTAAAGCAAAGCGGCCCGGGCATCGCAACCCACCGGTTCTCGTTCCCGCCCAGGGAGCCGCGTCCCGGGGAGCAAAGGCAGGGTTGCCCAAGGGCGGCGAAGCGGCAATGGATGCTCGCGCATGACCCCATCGGTCCCCAGGTCCCCCGGGCGCAAGCTCCTCGGCGCCGTCGCCATCGCTGCGCTCGTGGCGGGTGGCCTCCTCCTCTGGTGGCCGGGTCGGGCGCCGGTCCGCGCGGCGGCGGTTGAGGCGTTCCTCGATCGAACGCAGGGCGCCGGGCGGGTGCGGTTCAACGTGGTGCGCGTCGTGACGCTGCAACGGGACGGGGGCGGGGCGCAGATGGCGGTTGTGGCCAAGGCCCGGTCGCTCGCGCCCCTCTACACCAGGGTCGACACCTCAGACTACCTGCTCCGGACCTTTCGCGCAGATCCCGCGGCGGCCAAGGACGCCCGGCGCCTATTGGAGGAGGGTTCTCGGGCGCGAAGCCCCGAAACCCAGGCCGCGGGGCCCTTTCCGGAGGATCCTTATCGGGCGACCGTGCTGCAACCGGCCTCGCAGGCGGGATCCACGTTCGACTTCCAGGGAATCATCGATGCCCGGCTCGGGGGCGGTGAACCCGGTCTCACGCTGATTTCCGGGGGCTTCGTGAACGCCGCCCCTCTTGGGGACGTCCGGTCCTCGTTCCCGGGTCCCACCTTCGTGGCGGGCGACGCGCAGGACGAGGCCCGGCTTCGCGGCCTTGTCGGCGATCTTGAGGTGTTTGCCGGCCGGGTCGCCCGCATCCGCGGAAAGTCCGACTCGGAGCACCCCGCGGGGCCGGAGGGTCCCAGGGGTGCGTTCCCCGCCCGGGTAGCCCCGGGCACGATCCTTCGCGGCACGGCCACCGAGAAGGGCCTGGAACCGGGCACGACGCTCTATCTGGAGGTGGTGAATGTTTCCCCCGACAACGAGGTGCGCGCGCTCCTTCGCAATGACGGGGGATGGCTTTTGGCGCGCGCCTTTGACGGCGTGTGGATTCCCGGCGACGGACCCGAGGGCCCGACCTTGAGCCTCACATCACGCCCCAACCAGGCCGTCCGCGGCGGAGGACCGTTTCTGGAGGATGCCCAAACGTGGTCCTTTGCGCTGCGCTGGGATCCCGAACGCGGGCTGTTCGGGGAGAGTCGACGCTACACCCTCCAGTTTCGCGCGATGAGCCCGCAGCAGGCATCTGAGGTGAAGGACCGCCTGAACCGGGAGTTCGCAGGGGCCCTCGGCGCCACGAAGCCGGGCCTGCTCCTCATTGGGACCGCCACCTCGGGCGCGTCGGGCAAATCCGAGGCCATCCTCCTGCGTTTCGTCTCCCAGGGGGAAGGCGGTTCGTCTCTCGACGCGCGCATCGAGTCCCCGGAACACTCGTGGGTTCGGCCCCTTCACGGGGCGATCGCCACCAACTCCAAGCGCTCCGGAGGCGAGCCGATCGTGCTCCGGGCGGCCTCCAATGATGCGGTGGGAGACGCCCCGCCGGAATCGGTCTTTGGATGCAGGGACGACCTGGAGCTCCGCCTGGCCGCAAACGGGCCGTCGCTGGCCGGAGAGGACGCGAAGTTCACGTACCGGCTCGCCGCCGCATCGGATGCGGACCTCCGCCGGCTGCAGGCCGAGCGCAGGGAGCGGATGGCGCAGCTCGTGAACATCTTCAGGCCGGGGATAGCCTTTGACGGGGTCCTTCGCGAAGAGCAGGGGTTCAGGAGCCAGGCGCGCCTCGAAATCGACAGCCTGGACCGGGAGACCGGCGCACTATCGGCACGCATCGTCTCGCTCAGCCGACCAAATGTCCTCAGGGCGCTCTCCGGGGCGCTGGACCCTTCCGGCAGCGCCGTATCCCTCAATGCGGCGGCCCGCGAGGCCTTTGCGCCCGATGGGAGCTTTGACGCCCCCTTTCTCAAGACGGCCGCGGCGGCCTCGCTGCGCATGGTGCTCACCGGCGGCTCGATCACGGGCAGGATTGAGGGAGACACGGCCTGGACGATGGAGTTTCCCGTGCGCATCCACCTTGGCGCGCAGATCGAGCCCGCGGATGGGCGGGCCCCGCCGTCGGGAGCCCCGCCATACCCCCCATTCCCGACCGAGGGCGGTGCGTATGTGCTCGCCGGCGGTGGCTGGTCGCCCCTGCCCAGGAACCAGGGGCATCGGGTTGTCGAGACGGTGCGCCCCGAGACCGACGCGCACCTGTCGCTCAACCTCCTGGAGGACGTGAGCCAGGGGATCGACCTCATCGCCAGGGAAAAGCAGAAGCAGAAGATCTCGTTCTTTGAGTTTCCGGGGAAGGATCCCCGGCCGGAAGCAAGAGGCCCGGCCGTCACGCTGCTCTTTGTCGGGCCCCTGCCGCCGGGAAAGCCCCCGGTCGAACTCGCTCCGGGTGAAACCATGAAGGACGGGCGGCGCAGGGTCCTGATCATGGGGAGCTCCCCCGACACAATCCGGTTCGGCGAGACGCGGGTTGCGGCCTACGTGAGACAGTTCGGGCCGGGCGACGTCCTGCTCACCACGACTGCCGCGCTCGAGCCGGGGCCCTACGTCTTCAACGCGGACACGGGATACGAGCTGACGTGCGAGTAGGCGGAACGGATGGCGGCCGCCGCACGTCCGCGAAGGCCATTGCCGCCGCGGTGACGGGTTGGCATGGGGGCCACGCCCACCCGGGGCGATGGGGTTGCGGCCGTCCCTGCATGGTCGGACTTAGGCCCTTCCGGCTTCGCCGGAGATCTCGCGCAGGCGCCTCGTTGCCTCAAGGCCCGTGCGGCCGTTGTGATAGGGACACTTCCAGAAGTCGACCTTGAGCCCGTGGTCGAGCACGCGGCCCTCGCGGGTGACCGTCCGGAACCATTCGCCGTGCGTGCGATCGATGAGCCTCGTCTCGATGAAGTCCCAGGTGCGGAGGGCCGCCGCGAGGAAGCGCTCCTCGCGAGAGATCTGGTAGGCATTGAGGAACCCGACGACAGCCTCGGCCTGCGGCCACCACTCCTTGTTGGTGTCGGTCGGACCGCCCGGCCCTCCATGGTAGAAGAGCCCGCCATCGGCATCAACGCCCTCGGCCAGTGTG
>Ga0265313_10004213_pt1 | contig 11151 bp, 8 predicted proteins | sample 4123metaG_FD_203122 | JGI IMG/M metagenome (GOLD analysis project Ga0265313, IMG submission 203122) | Rhizosphere microbial communities from Carex aquatilis grown in University of Washington, Seatle, WA, United States - 4-1-23 metaG | ecosystem: Host-associated > Plants > Roots > Rhizosphere >...
GTGCCCTGGTCATAGGTCAGCGAGCGTCTTAGCTGGCCCTGGAAGCGGTTCAGGATTCGGCTGAAGGCCAGTGCGGTATTTTCTGCCTTGAAGTTGTCCAGTTTCACAAGAGCCACGAACAGAGTGGTTCGCTCCACCAGCGTGCCCACCTGCGAATGATTGTCCTTGCCGACAATCATGTCGCCTTCCCAGTGGCCTGGAATCAGGCGCTGCTCAATCTCTGGCGGTCGCTGATCGATCAAAATAATCTCGGGGATGTTGTTGGACCCCTTCTTTCTTCCCTGGGCTTTTCGGGTCTTGTGTTGGCGGCGCATCAGTTCTAACAATCGTGCCCGCAGCTGTCCACGCGGCATCGCATAGAGCGACTTGTAGATGGTTTCGTAAGACAAACGAACCGGCTCCGCCATACGAGCCAGAGTACGCTCTATCTGTTCCGGACTGAGACCATGATGAAGATAAGCCACCACCTGATTCCATAGCTCAGAGCCCGGTACCAGCTTGCGCTTTACGCGTGGACGGCAAGCCAGTCGATGGGCGCGCCCTTCGGCTGACTCACAGTGATACCCTCCCGTTGGCAACTTCGGACCCGACTGCGGCAAAACACCGCGACGTCGCCAGCCATTGCGATGAAGCTCTCGGGTGATCGTCGATCGCGAGCGATTCAGATATCTGGCAATTACACCCGGTCGAGTCCCCAGCGCCAATTGCATCTCAATCACTGCTCGCTCGCGGATATCAAGATGAATGTAGACCCCCTTCATGGGCAACTTTCCTCCTCTCAGAAATGTTGCACTTGGGGGTTGAATCTGCCGTCATAGATCCGCGACGGTATTCAAGATGGCTACGGTTCAAGCCAGAACGGAGCACGCTTCTTGTTAGCCCCGCCAAACCAGTGATGAACATCTGGGGAAAAGCCCTTCAGAATCGACGCATGGCCCTTCTGATTTACTCGCATGAAGTTCTGTCGCAATTCGTTTGACGATCGAGTGATACATGCGTGCCTCCGTCCAAACTTTCATGAACCATGCTTTTCCCGGTCAGATGCATCCCCGTGCGCGAGCCAAACGATTCGCTAAGCGGCAACGCCAATTCCGCGTGGGCCGTGCAGGCTTTAGCATCACGGGGTTTCGAGACGACCGAAAAGAGGCTCTTCCCGGTTGCGGCCGAGGCGGCGATGACTCCGCCATACAGAGCGCCAACTACGCCGAGGCTGGACGCATCCTGCCCGGTGAGATAGAGGCCGCGAATGGGCGTTCTGGCTCCTAATTCGCGTGTCAGAAAACGGTCGGGCGTCGAGGCGACCCCATAGATTTCTCCATGCGCGTAGTTCATGAAATGCCGCGTGGTGAGTGGCGTCGATAATTCGGTGTAAGCGATGTTGTCAATCACGGAGGGCGCTTGCCGCTTGAGTTCGGCGAGCAGCCGCGCTGCAAGCTGATCCTTGAACTCACCGTACTCGCCTCCACGCCGCTTCCAGCGTGTGTCTTCCCAGCGGTCAAACGCCGCATAAGGAAGCATGGTGATGGCCTCAACCGTGCTCTTTCCCGGGTGGCGTAGTTCAAAATCCGGGTCCTTTGCGGAAGGGAATGAGAGATAGACCCCAGGCAACGGCGCATCGATGTCCCGCGCGAATCGTTCCACATTCCCATCGTGATCGAAGGACGGATACACCCAAAGGTTCGTGCCTTGTAGCCCAAGCGCGGCATCGCTCTTTGACAGACCGACATAAAGGCTTACATGCGCCGTGGAGGGCTGAAGCCTGCGCAAGCGGAGGCGCAACGAATCCAGAGCCGGCAAATTCGGCGGCAGCAGACGCTCAAATGTATTGGCCGCACCTGCATCGCTCAGCACCAGGCCGGAGCGGAATTCGCGTCCGTCGCTCATCCGCACGCCCACTGCTGTCGCGCCGTCTAACAGGATGCCTGTAACTTCGGCGCTCGACACAACGGCGCCGCCGGCGAACTCGATCTGCGGGACCATCGCCGCCGCGATCGCGCCCGCTCCTCCTGCCGGGTAGCTCGCCCCGTCAAAATAATGCGCAACAATTGTGGCATGGGCTGCAAAGCTGCTTTTCCCTGGCGGCAATCCATAGTCGCCCCATTGAGCGGCAAGCACGCCTATCAACTCTCGATTGACGGTAAGACTCTCGAGCACCTCTCGCGTTGTTTGTCTTGCCCAGCGCATGTAAGGCATGCGCATCAGCCCGCCAGCCAGCGTCGCCGCAGGCGCCGGGACTGCCTTTTCCGCATAGTAGAGTCCGCTCGCTCGGTTGCAGGCCTTCACCGCTGATATATACCGGTCGATGGCCCTGCTTTCCCCGGGGAACGACTTCCGAAGTCCCTCTCGGAACCGCTCCAGCCCGGCGGCAAAGTTGAATGTCCGGCCTTCGATAAGGATGCGGTCGTAAACATCTGGCATTGGCTGCCATTTCACCCTTCCCGCCGTCACATGGTCGAAGGCGCGCCGGACCGCGGAGCGCTCATCCTGCATCTGCCCGATGTAATGCAGCCCAACGTCCCATTCGTATCCCGGCCGATGAAACGTATGCGTGAATCCACCAGCCTCGAAGTGCCTCTCGAGGACCAAAACGCGTTTGCCGGCGTGCGCTCCTAGCAGGACCGCCGCTGTAAGGCCGCCGATGCCGGAGCCAATCACGATCGCATCCCAGGTTTCTGCCAGCTTCGCCTGCTTGTAAGCAATTCCGCTCGCCATCTCCCCATCCTCCAAGTATCGCGCCTGTTCTCTCGAATGTTGACACTAGCAACATAAGACTAGATCGACATGTTGCCATTGTCAACATCCATCTGCTAAGAATAGATCATGAGTCGATCCGAGCCTTACCATCACGCCAATCTTCGCCAGACTCTGCTTGACGCCGCAGTGACCCTGATCGGTGACGTCGGCCCGCGCGCATTCACGCTGCGCGAGGTGGCGCGAAAGGCTGGCGTATCGCACAATGCACCCTATCGCCACTTTGCGAGCAAAGACGAATTGCTGGCGGAGGTCGCTGCGGAGGGATTCGATCGGCTTGCCGCTTCAATGCGGAAGAGAATTGCCCGGGCCACTTCGCCATCAAAGCGGCTGCAGGAGTGCGGTTGCGGATATGTGGCGTTTGCCCTGCGTTGGCCCCAGCATTTCCTGGTAATGTTCGATCTGCCGCAGGCCCCGCATGGGGACGAAGAGCACCGGGCTGCCGGACAGAATGCCTTTGCCGTTCTCCAGGAGTGCATCGCCGCCGGGCAGCAGTCCAGGGATCTGCCGGCTGGCGATCCGTTGCCTCTGGCTTGGATTGCGTGGTCGTTTGTTCACGGCATCGCCAAACTCGCGATCAGCGGCAATCTTCCTCTCAACACCCGCTCGACCATCGGATTTACCCGCAGTGCTTGCCGGAGAATCTTCGACGGCATGAAGGCCGGAACGTCCGGCTCTTAAGCGCTGAATAGAGCCCAATTTTGGAGCAACTTCCGTGTAGCCGGTCATAAAACCAGAGGGCTATAATCCGACCAAGAGTTCAGCCCATGATTATGCAATTGAATTGCGGTCGGCAATTGCCGGCTGTGATGCTCTTCGTTGTGTTGTTCTGGATCGGTGCCACCGCAAGTCTGCGACCACAAGCGATTAGTACGGCTCCGCAAAACTCAAACAAGAAGACCTCGGTTCCGTCCTATGAGATCGTTTCCATCAAGCCTGCAATCCCGGGCGATCACGGCGGTGATTGGCGGTCTTTACCCAACGGCTTCGACTTAAAGAACGGGCCACTGGCTCCGCTGATATATCAGGCATATGGGATCACATTGGATAGCCAAATTTCAGGGTTGCCGGAATGGGCGAAGACTGATCGCTACTATGTTTCGGCACGTGCGAATGAGCAGACGGCCGATGCCTGGAAGGTGCTTTCAAAACGGGAGCTGTCAAAGCAGCAACAGCTTATGTTGCAGGCGCTATTTGTCGATCGTTGCCAACTGAGAATGCGGCGTGAAATCAAGCAACTTCCGGTTTACGACTTGGTACTTGCAAAGAAGGGATTGAAGATGAAGGAGGCGGCGGCGGACGAGGTAGAATCCAATGTTTGGAAAACCTCCGCCATGTATAGTGCGGCGGGTCAGAGGGGTGGGTACACCATTACTGCCACCACTCATGCTGGCACTACTCTGGAGCTGGCGGAGAGCATCGCAAGCCATGTGGGCCGCGTCATCGTCGACAAAACAGGCTTGGGCGATAAGAGATTCGACTTTGAATTGAAGTGGTCGTCCGATGACCAGGCCGCACCTGATGAAGCAAACGCGGGGCCACCGATCTTCAAGGCTCTGGAAGAGCAACTTGGTCTTAAACTGGAACCTGCAGTAGAGCCCATCGACACATTCGTTGTGGAACATTTGGAACGGCCGTCCGCTAATTAATGGAAGGGCAAATCATCAAGCGGCAAACATTCAGTGCGACGATTCCCTTTCTGTATCGCGACAGCATCCCGGCCGGTTAGTCGGCAATCGTCGAAATGACCGAACTTGATCCAAAGCCGTTCAATTCGACCATGGCCGGTGATACAACCGCCCCCCCAAAAAACGAGTGGCCTTCAGTGCGGTCTCCGATTCAGGTTCGGAGCAACGCCGTCGCGATCGCGGGCAACTGCGTTTGATCGAGCGAGTATTCAAAAATAAGATTAGCCCCTAGTGGAATTCATTGAACCGTTTTTAGATGCCGTTTCAAAAAAGCAGAACGACGCAACACCCCAGACCCACACGAGCACCTACACGGCCGTGCATTCAATCTGGCTGCAATAAAACCCATGAGACCTGGGAATCAAACTGCTAACGAGGTATGCAGGAAATCGCTAGGCTAAAAATGATTACGGTCGCTAACGCAACAATTCGCTACTAACGCAAGAAATGAACCTGACTGCGCCGCACGTCGGGTGCGGAGACATACAATAATCATCGGAAAGCAGTCCATGAAGAGAATCAAGCAGGAAGTCATGCCGCAAAGGCAAGGGGAACAGGAATTACCGCGCAGGGGGCGATCATTGAGCCTAGTCGCCGCCGGGCTCGCTCTTGCTTTGGCCGGGAACTCTTTGGCCTGGGCCGATGAGGGCTCGATCGCTGCACGCCTACAGGCCGTCGAAGATCAGGCCGCTATCGAGAAACTGGTCACGAGCGACTACAGCACGGCGCTCGATACAGAAGATTGGAACGCTTTTGGCGCCTTGTTCACGGCCGACGCCGAGTTCAGGCTACTGGCCAAGCAGTTTCCACCGAGGGAGTACAAAGGAAACGCTGCCATCCAGAAATCATTGATCCCTCCATCCGAGCTTCCTGCAGGTGAGGTCCCTCCTGGCGCGAGGGCCTCAATAAAGCACGTCATCACCAATCCTCATGTGCAGCTGGACGGAGACCGCGCCACGGCAACGTCTTATTGGATGGAGGTCATGATCGGTGAGGACCTAAAGCCCTCAGTGCGCGCCACGGGCTACTACCGCGATGTCCTCAAACGGGACAATGGCCGATGGAAATTCCAAACCCGTGAGGTCTTTGCCTATGACATGGCGCCAGTCGCCGGCAGTGAGCCTTCGATGGCAGCGCCCGCGCCTCGGTGCGACGAAGCGTGCCTGCGCACCGCAATGGACGTCTACCTTGATGCAATGACCGCGCATAAGCCGGCGGCGGTTCCCCGGGCGATCGGGTTTCGCTTCACCGAGAATGGCGTAGCGATTCCCCTCGGCGAGGGACTGTGGTCCACCGCCCAAGGTCCGGTCGGCTATCGCATCTACATACCCGACCCCGCGACCGACACCATTGCGTTCATCGGCTCGGTAAAGGAGCGTGGCCGTCCGGTCTTCCTAGCGGTGCGGCTTCGCCTGGTCGACGGAAAAGTCATCGATGCGGAGACCGGGGTTTCCCGGGGATCGCCATTCCCGGATCAGCCGGGCGCCGTGGCTCGCGCATCCTTCGCGGAACTTACACCGGCGGCCGACCGGCTGCCGAGGCGTAATCTGGTCCAGATCTCAGAGAAGTATTTTGACGCACTGCAAGCAGGTAACGGCGACCTCGCGCCCTTCCACCCAGCTTGCATCCGTATCGAGAACGGCGTGCAGACGACGGGGATTCCCCGCCCCGGCGGGAAGCCCCCGGAGAGCTGCTACGACAATATCCAGCACATCGCGCCACTCGCGAACATCACGAAGCGCCGGGTGTTGGCGGTCGACGAGACGCGAAACCTAGTCTTGCTGGTCGCCGACTTCTCGATGCCCGGAACGGACTCGCCGCAGCTGGCGGCCTGGAAGAAGGCTAACCCGCCGGAAATGTCAGCCATGGTCGAACAAACCGTAAGACCATCCAGCGGCCCGCTGTTCGAGCTGTTCCGAATTCGCCACGGCAAGATCGCCGAGATCGAAGCGGTCTTCTACGGGCCGCGGATGCCTTACGGCTTCGGAACTGGATGGGACTAGGGCCTGTCATCTAATTCCCAGCGCGCAGCGTTGCGGACGAAAATCGGTCCAGACTAGGCCGAGCCCGAAGGCTGTGGCGGGTCCACCGTCGAGGGCGAGAACAACGTATGGACCGATTTGCGCCGCAACCCGAAGGGCCGGGGACAATTCTCCTCGTTTCGTTGTCGCTCGTTGCTAAGATACACCCGGTATCTGTCGCTCCTCGCTCCTAGAAACGCGAAAAATTGTCTCCCGGCGCTGCACACCGGGAATTAGATGACAGGCCCTAGCATTCTAGCGGATTAGTTTTCCCAAAGGATCTCGTCAGTATTGTTTGGCATCGAGATTGCTTTTTGATTTACATGTCAAACCGGGAATGTGCTGTTGGTAAGCATCGAACGCAGTTCGGTGCGTCGACTCCGAAGGCTTTCCAGATTGTTCAGACCGGGCAATTGTTCCAGAATTCGCGCTCAATGGCAGGTGATCGCATTCTGAATAACGCCGTACGAATAACCCGAGACTTAGCCTTGGCAGAGGATAGAAGAGGGAGTCGACGCCATAAAATCCGTGTTCCTCTCACCGTCATCTTAGAAGACCGCGAAATTCAAACCTATACTCGGGACGTAAGCAGTCGCGGGGTGTATTTAGCCGTGGCGGATAGTGCGATGATCGATAGCAATCTTCAATTCCTGGTCGATTTTCCTGCAGAGGTTGCGACGTCAACCGAATGCCGAATTCGATGCAAGGGCAGATTGGTCCGCAGGGAAATGACCTCGAGAAATGTGGCAGAAACAGGTTTGGCCGTGGAGATCCTAGAATATTCGCTTCTCGGAGACGGTCGTTGAATTGTCCAACTCCTTAGCGGAATTATCCTCGGCAAACATCCAATGGACCGTTTAAATCAAAAACTAATAGTTTCACCATTGCCGGTGACTCGCCCGAAATCGGTCTTTACCAGGCGATCAGGCACAAGTTACGGCACAAAATCGTCGTAGGTAATCGACGGACGTGAGAGAATGAGCGCTCATGCGCGAGCGATTTCAAAAGCACACCTATGGCGTCGTGGGTTTGCTCATACTCCTGTTTGCCATCACCTACCTTGACCGTGTTTGCATTTCAGTCGCCGGTCCACGCATCCAGAACGAGCTTCATATCAGCCCGATTGGTTGGGGATGGGTGACTGGGATCTTCATTTTGTCCTATGGCCTCTTTGAGATCCCGACCGGCGCGTTGGGCGACCGAATTGGTCCCAGACGCGTTCTGGCGCGGATCGTGCTGTGGTGGTCAGTGTTTACCGCGGCAACTGGCGCTATGTGGGGTCTTTATCCTCTGCTTCTCATTCGATTCTTGTTCGGCGCTGGAGAGGCGGGTGCGTTCCCGAATTCCTCAATCGTGATCTCGCGATGGTTTCCTCCATCCCAGCGCACCACCATGTTCGGTGTCATTCTCATGTCGAGCCAACTCGGAGGCGCCATCGCGCCCTTGTTGGTTGTTCCCATCCAGCTGCACTTTGGTTGGCGGGCATCTTTCTACGCATTTGGTGCGTTGGGGGTTGTCTGGGCCACCATATGGTACTGGTGGTTTCGCGACATGCCGGCGGATAAATTGGGATTCAACCAGGAGAGCAAGGGCGAAGACATCGTACTCCCGCGCATCTCCTATCGACTTCCGTGGCGAAAGGCAATGCGATCGCAGAGCGTGTTGGCAATCCTTGGCCTCACTTTCTGTTACGTCTATGTCTTCAACTTCTTTCAATCCTGGTTCCATACGTTTCTCGTCAAGGGGCGCGCATTCAGCGAAGCGGGTTTGCTGCTCTCCGCCATGCCGTTTGCAGTTGGCGCCTGCGCCAACCTGGCTGGTGGGAGGGTCAGTGACGTGCTTGTCCGCAGCTACGGACTGAAACAGGGCCGGCGAATGTCAGGTGTTGTCGCGCTTGCCTTAGCCGGTCTGTTCACGATCGCCGCGATGCTAACCAGGCATCAGGTTCTCACGGTAGTCTTTCTCACCATTGTTTACGGGGCCATTTGTTTCCAGCAATCAGCGGTTTTCGGCGTATGCCTCGACATTGGTTCTGAGTGCGCAGGAGCCGTAGTCGGCCTCATGAACACCGCCGCCCAAATCGGGGGCTTGGTGGGATCGGTCACATTCGGATATATCGTTGCGCGTTTCGGCAGCTACAACACGCCATTCATTCCCATGGCTGCGGTGTTGTTTGTTGGCTCCCTGTTCTGGCTCAAGGTCGACGCATCGCAGACGCTCCACACGCAACATGACGTGGCTCAAGCACCCGTCAAGGTGTGAATGGGAATGGCTTTCGACAAGTCGAATTCTGAACTGCCATTGATTCGGCTGTCTCCGAAGATCCGAGTTCCGGCCGGTTTGTCCCCAATCCGGACATCACTCTGTCTCAGGCGGGTTACTTCCGGATCGCCGGTCATTCGCCGAGGACCCTGATTATTGAGCTGGTCTCGTTCCTTGCCGAGTGAATCTGCGGTGACGCGTGAATTGAGGTCGGTAGCCAACGCGGCCCGACCGAGGTTCTGTTTGTATGTTCGCCCAAGTGGAAATCATAGCGATTCCGGAATCTTCCTAGGCCGAACGTGCCTTCGTGAGTGAAACCGGAATTATTTCAATGACTTTGTTTTTGGTTTGGGAGTAGGATGACCGGTCCCGGACACACCCAGCCGGGAAAATTTTCAGGAGGAGCGGAACCTCATCATGCGCACAATGCGGCATGTTCTCACTGTGATTTCAGCAACGGCGGTTCTGGCGGCCGGCTGTCATTCGGCTCCCTCGGCAGCATCTCCAGAACCGGCAGCGGGTGGGTCGCAGGCCAAGCCTGCGACCTATGTCGGTTCTCCACTCAACTCGCAACTGACGACGGCGACGATCACCGATCCGACACTGGATAACATGACGGCGGCCTCGCTCACGATTCCGGCGGGCTGGAAGATGCAGGGAGTCATGCTGTTGAGCCCCTGCGACACGCCGCCGTTCCCGGCCTATCGCGCTTACTCGCCGGACGGACTTTCCCAGATGAGAGCCGAGCCGGTATTCGGGTGGCTTTGGCGGCCGAACATTCGCAACATGCCCAAGACCGGCTGTGCGCCACTTTCGGGAACGATGTCGGCTGCGAAGTTTCTGGAGTATTACGTGGGAACGATCACCGGTGGCGTACACATCATGGGAATAATGCCAGTGCCGCCGAAGTACCAGCAATGGGCGAGTGGACTTGCCGACCAATTCAACCAGATAAACAGCCGGCTCTCACCGTCGTTGCAGGCAAACCACACGGCAGACACCGCAGCGCTGCGGATCGAGGTTATGAACGGATCCTTCGTGGTTGAGGAGCGACTGCGCGTGGCCGTGGAGTGCGGGGTGAACAACGATCCCGGAATCATGAACGGCGGGACCTGCTGGTCGCGCGTCGATGTGCTCACCGCGCCCCAGGGCAAACTGGACGCCCTGGTGCAGCTTGTGGACAGCAACAATCTGCCCCATGGAGTGGTTGACCAGCAGTGGGCACAGGCTTTCCTAGCGCGGCAGAAGAAGCAGGGAGACGCGATGCTGGCTCGACTGGCGGCACAGGCAAAAGCTCAGAGCGACATGATGTATCAGCAGTTCCAGCAAAATATGGCCGCCTCGCAAGCGGAACACCAGGCGTTTATGCAGCAGCAGGAATCGAGCTTCCAAAGCTCAATGAACAACGCCAACGCATCAATGAACGCACGGTCGACGGCCACTTCAGACTGGGTGGACTATGCGCTGGACCAGCAGACCGTGGTTGGCTCAGGCGGCGCAGCAAAGGTCTCCAGCGCCTACTCACAGACTTGGTCTAACGGGCAAGGTCAGTGGTACCAGACGAACAATCCCAACGCAAATCCAAACGGCGTTTTTTCGGGAAACTGGACGCAGGATATGAAGGTTCACGGCAACGGGCAGCCGTATTGAGGATTGTTTGCTGAGGATATTTCAGTCGCTCATCCCTGAAGAGTGCTGCGGGAGAGGGCTGCCTTCTGCAACGAGCGGAGGGTGCGGTCGGTCCTGCCTCATGAGGGGTTTCCTATGTGGGAGATGTTCAAAGTCATCTGGGATGTTTTCGTGCTGCGCGACGCTGCCCGAAGAGGAAAGCTGAACTGGCGCAAGACCGGCTTCGTCGTGGGCTGGGTGGTGCTGGAATACCTCATTGTCATGCCGCCCCTCTTGCTCTATATCCAGCATCCCCAATACAGACCCTTGTTCATTGCCGCCATGGTTCTGGCAACCATAGTCCTTGTCGTCTTCCTGTGGCTCGCGTTCAAGTGGCGCTCGAGCCACTCAACCACCTAACTCATCATCACAACCACGAGGTTTCGGAAAGATGTTCTGGATCGCATTCGTTGTCTGCCAGGCCGTCGTGATTGTCAGCGGCATTCGCCAGGAACAGCGCGCAGGACTGTGGAGCTGGTCCAAATTTATCTTTGCGCTTGCCTTTGGCGCTCTCGAAGTCATCATCCTGCTGATTCCGATCAGCCTCATCGATATCAAAAGCCCCCGGTTTCCGCCAGCACTGGGCGCACGCAGTTGACTGCTGGCTCAATTCAAATTGATCGGAGCGGAAAGCAACTCAATCTTCTGTGCGGGCTCCCTGGAGCCTTAGACAGTAAATGGATGTCTGGTTCTGCGAGAGCGGGGACCATCAGCCGAGAGGCAACTACTGCGTATGGATTCGTTCTGATCACATCGCGTAG
>Ga0265313_10004214_pt1 | contig 11149 bp, 8 predicted proteins | sample 4123metaG_FD_203122 | JGI IMG/M metagenome (GOLD analysis project Ga0265313, IMG submission 203122) | Rhizosphere microbial communities from Carex aquatilis grown in University of Washington, Seatle, WA, United States - 4-1-23 metaG | ecosystem: Host-associated > Plants > Roots > Rhizosphere >...
CAGCCCCACGCAACCATAAGCTTCCGCCAGCTTGACGAAATCGGGCAGCGCCTCGGTGTACGAGTGCGACAGCCGGTTGCCGTGGAGCAGCTCCTGCCACTGCCGCACCATGCCCATGTATTGGTTGTTGAGGATGAAGATCTTGATCGGCAGGTCGTGCTGCACGGCCGTCGACATCTCCTGCATGGTCATCAGCACCGAGGCATCGCCGGCGATGTCGATGACCAGCGACTTCGGATGGGCCACCTGCACGCCGACCGCCGCCGGGAGGCCGTAGCCCATCGTGCCGAGGCCGCCCGACGTCATCCAGTGGTTGGGCTCGTCGAAGTGGAAGAACTGCGCCGCCCACATCTGATGCTGGCCGACTTCCGTCGTGATGTAGACGTCCTTGTCCCGCGTCAGCGCGTAGAGCCGCTCGATCGCGTACTGCGGCATGATGATGTCGCGGTTGGCCTTGTACGCCAGGCAGTCGACTGCCCGCCACCTGTCGATCTCACCCCACCATGTCTTGAGCGCCGCCTTGTCGACGGCGGGCTTCATCTCGCGCCACACCGCCAGCATGTCCTCCAGCACGTTTCCGACGTCGCCGATGATCGGAACGTCGACGTGGATGTTCTTGTTGATCGACGACGGGTCGATGTCGATGTGGATCTTCTTCGAGCCCGGCGAAAACGCATTGATGCGTCCGGTGATGCGGTCGTCGAAGCGCGCCCCGATCGCGATCATCACGTCGCAGTCGTGCATGGCGTTGTTCGCCTCGAACATGCCGTGCATGCCGAGCATGCCGAGCCACTGCGGGTCGGAGGCCGGATAGGCGCCGAGTCCGAGCAGCGTCGAAGTGATCGGCGCGCCGGTGGCACGGACGAATTCGCGGAGCAGCGCCGTCGCCTTCGGCCCCGAATTGATGACGCCGCCGCCGGTATAGAAGATCGGCTTCTTCGCCTTGGCGATCAGCTCGACTGCGGCGCGGATGGCGCGCTCGTCGCCCTTGACGCGCGGATGGTAGGTCTTGTGCTCGATCTTATCCGGCGGCGTGTAGGTGCCGGTAGCGAACTGCACGTCCTTCGGAATGTCGACCAGCACCGGGCCGGGACGGCCGTGGGTGGCGACGTAGAAGGCTTCGTGCAGGATGCGCGCGAGATCGTTGACGTCGCGCACCAGCCAGTTGTGCTTGGTGCAGGCGCGCGTGATGCCGACCGTGTCGGCTTCCTGGAAGGCGTCGCTGCCGATCAGGTGCGTGGCCACCTGGCCGGTGATGCACACCAGCGGGACCGAATCCAGCAGCGCATCGGTGAGCGGGGTCACCATGTTGGTCGCGCCGGGACCGGAAGTAACAAGGACCACGCCGGGCTTGCCCGTCGAACGGGCGTAGCCCTCGGCGGCGTGGCCGGCGCCCTGCTCGTGGCGGACCAGGATGTGGCGGATTTTGTCCTGCTGGATGATCTCGTCGTAGATCGGCAGTACGGCGCCACCCGGGTACCCGAAGATGTCCGTGACGCCCTGGTCGATGAGTGCCTGGAGCACCATCATCGCCCCAGTCATCTGGCGACCCTCCAACTGGCGGCCTGCCGTCTGGCGCCCGCCAGCCTCGCCCTGCTTCTTCTGCTGCTGCCGTTTCATCTTCCTGCTCCCGGCTTTCACCGCTTCCTGTTCCGCCTTGGGTTACCCGGCCGTTTCGGCCAATAAAAAAGGCCCCGGAGGGGCCTGTTTTCGCGCACCAGCGTACCTCGGCCGACCTATGCGGCCGCCCGGCTGGTGCGCCTTCCTACGAGGAGAATGGTGCTCGTCATGGGCGCGTATGTATTGGGTTCCATGCCCGTGGTCAACTGGCGAGCCGCGTCCAATCCGCCATCTGGGTGCGGATCCAGGTCATCTGCCGCTTGGCGTAGCGCCGCGTCTCCGTCTTGATCGCGGTCAGCGCCTCCTCCAGCGACATATCGCCCGCGAGGTGAGCCGCAAACTCGCGCACTCCGATTGCCTTCATTGCCGGCATTGCCGGGTCGAGGCCGAGCCCGACCAGCGCCCTCGCCTCCTCGATGCCGCCCCCGCGCACCATGGCGTCGGCGCGCATCGCGATGCGTCGGTGGATTTCGGGCATTTCAACGGCCAGAACCAGACGCTCGGCGGTGTCCGGATCAACCACCGGCGGTCCGCCCGCCATCCGCTTCCACGACGCCAGAGGCCGACCGGTGGTGGCGAATACCTCCAGCGCCCGCAGGATGCGCGACCGATCCGACGGCCGCACTTCGGCGGCATCTTCCGGATCGAGCGCCGCGAGCCGCGCGTGCATCGCTTCGCTGTCCAGCCCCGCGACCTCTGCCGCCACGCGTTCGCCTATCGCAGCCGGGATTGGCGGCACGGTAGCAAGCCCCTCGGTCAGCGCCTTGAAGTAGAGCCCGGTGCCGCCGACGAAGACCACCAGGCGTCCCTGCCGCCGCGCCTCGCTGACGACCGGCGCCACATCGGCCAGCCACGCCCCGACCGAGTAGCGCGTCGCCGCGCCGACGTGGCCATAGAGGCGATGCGGCGCGATGGCTTCGTCGGTGGGCGACGGTCGCGCCGAAAGCACGGTCAGTTCCCGATAGACCTGCATCGAGTCCGCATTAACGACGACGCCGTCGCGCGTCGCGGCAATCTCCAGCGCGCGTTGCGACTTGCCGCTGGCGGTTGGCCCGGCTATGAGGACGGCGCTCTTCTGGGCTGCAAGTGCTGTCACGCCGGCGCGTTCGTTCATGGTCGATTTTGTCGCGACGTTGATAGCACGGCCGGCGGACAGCGCTGAGCTGGCCGCCGCCGCAGCCGCCTGCAGCCAAGCCATCGACGTCAAGGAGCGCATCGTCCTTTGCGAGGGCGAGGCGGTCGATCTTTTCTTCTCCTCCGGCGATTTCATCGAGGAGCTGCGCGCCAGGCTCGAGCTGAAGGTCGCCCGCCACCCGGTCGACGTTGCGGTCCAGCCCGCCGCCGGCCGCATGAAGAGGCTGCTCATCGCCGACATGGACTCGACCATCATCGGCCAGGAGTGCCTGGACGAGCTCGCCGATTTCGCCGGCCTGAAGGCGAGGGTCGCTGCGATAACCGAGCGCGCCATGAAGGGCGAGATCGAGTTCGAGCCGGCGCTGCGCGAGCGCGTTGCCCTGCTCGCCGGCCTGCCCGCCGCGACCATCGACAAGGTGCTGGCCGAGCGGATCACGCTGAACCCCGGCGCCCGCACGCTGGTTTGGACGATGCGGGCCAACGGCGCCGCTACCGTTCTGGTCTCCGGCGGCTTCACGGCCTTTGTCGATGCCGTGGCGGCCATGGCCGGCTTCGAGGAGAGCCGCGCCAATGAGCTTCTGGTCGGCGGCGGCAAGCTGACCGGCAAGGTGAAAGAGCCCATTCTCGGCCGGAGCGCGAAGCTCGCGACGCTGGAGGATGCCCTCCTCCGCCGTCGCCTGAGCGCCGAGGAGGCGCTGGCGGTCGGTGACGGTGCCAACGATCTCGGCATGATCCGCCGCGCCGGGCTGGGCGTCGCCTACCGTGCCAAGCCGAAGGTCGCGGAGGCCGCTGCGGCACGCATCGACCACGGCGACCTCACCGCCCTGCTCTACCTGCAAGGCTACCGCCGCGGCCAGTTCGTCGAATCCTAGGGCGAAGTCCCGCCGGAACCCGAGCCAGAGCCGCCGTTATCCGGCGTGGTGCTGTTCGCGCCGCCCGAGGCGGCCGGCGGCGCCGCCGTGGCGTTGGCGATCGGCAGGTTGACCCAGCGCACGTAGTCCTCGCTGCTGCGCACGACGAGCCGCACGTTGACGCGCCCGTCCTTGGTCAGCGCATCGATCTTGGCCTGGAAATCTTCCGGGCTGGTCACCGCCTGGTCCTCGACAAAGGCGATGACCTCGCCCGGCCGGAGCTGCTTGTCCTCGGCGGGGCTGCCGGCGGCGACCGAAGCGATCACCACGCCGGAAGTGATGTCGGCGCGGATGCTGAACTGGCTGCGCGTCTCGGGCGTCAGACTCTCCAGCGCCAGGCCGAAGGGGCCCGGCACCGGCGCGGGGCCGGTGGTGTCGTTGGATGGCGGCGTCGCGGGGGCCGTTGCCGGCGGATTGGCGGTGGCGTCCCCGGTAGCCGGCGGAGTGGCGTCGCTGCTGGGCGGGGTCGCGTTCTGGCTGGTGCCGCCGTTGTCGGGCGGCGTCGGCTTGGAGCCGTCCCCGCCGCTGGACTTGTCGGTCGCGGCATCCGCTTCCTTGAGCAGGCCGATGGTGACCTGCACCGTCTGCTGGACGCCCTTGCGCACGATGACGACGTCGATTGTCTTGCCGACCGGCTCGGCGGCGATGATCCGCGGCAGGTCGTGCATCGCCTCGATCGTCTTGCCGTCGACGCTGAGGATGACGTCGCCGAGCGTGAGGCCGGCAGCCGCGGCGGGACCGCCGTCCTCGACGCCGCCGACCATCGCTCCCTTGTTCGAGCTGAGATGGTCCTGTGCGACGACGTCGTCGCTGATTTCCTGGACGTGTACACCAAGCCAGCCGCGGTGCATCGAGCCGTTCTGGCGGAGCTGGTCGACGACGTTCAGCGCGATCTCCGAAGGGATGGCGAAGCCGAGGCCGATCGATCCGCCGGTCGGCGAGATGATCGCCGTGTTGATGCCGACGACCTCGCCGTCCTCGTTGAACAGCGGACCGCCCGAGTTGCCGCGGTTGATGGCGGCGTCGGTCTGCAGGAAGTCGTCGTACGGGCCGGCGTTGATGTCTCGGTCCCGCGCCGACAGGATGCCGACGGTGACGGTGCCGCCAAGACCGAACGGGTTGCCGATGGCCATCACCCAGTCGCCGACGCGCAGCATGGCCGAATCCCCGAACTTGAGGGAATCGAGCGGCTTCGGCGGCTTCACCTGGATCAGCGCGATGTCGGTCTTCTCGTCCTTGCCGATCAGCGTCGCCGGCAGCTTGCTGCCGTCGTTGAAGTTGGCGGTGATTTCGTCGGCGTCCTCGATGACGTGGTAGTTGGTGACGATGATCCCCGACGGGTCGATCACGAAGCCCGAACCCAGCGACTGCACGCGCTGCGGCGGTCCGGAGTCATCGCCGCTGCCGTCGTCGCCGCTGCCATCGCCACTGCCGCTTTTGTCGCCGAAGAATTGATTGAAGAGATCAGGAAAGGGCGAATCGTTCGGCCCGCTCTCGCCTTCGGGAAGCGGCGCGCCGCGCGAGCCGGCAATCGTCTGCTCGGTCGAGATGTTGACGACCGCGTCCATGAGCGGCGCCACGAGGTCGGCAACTGAATCCGGCCCGGAGCCGCTTTTGGCGAAGACAGGCGGCGCTGCCACGAGCAGCGCACCGAATGCCGTCGCGGCAATGAACTTCATGGCGTGTGACGATCGCACCAATATCGCGCCGTTGCCGGCGCCTCCTCGAGGGGGGCGGCTGGGGTTGCCCGCAACAATCATGCTCCAACTGGGGCGGAAAGACGACAGCGAAGCTACGGCGAGCTCGCTGGCGTCGTCGCCTGTCCGCCGCCGCTCGTCGTGGCCGCAGGAGGTGTGGCGGTGGTGGCAGGCGGCGCCGCGGTCGCCGTCGGCAGGGCGGGTGCCGCTCCGCTCGCCTCGGGCACTGAAGGCAGCAGCGGCGACAGCGGCCCGCCCGGCAACTCCTTGCCCAGCGGATCGCTGAAGTAGCGGAAGAACTCCGAGTCGGGCGAGACCACGAGCCGCGTTGTCCCCGGCTTGAGGCCGGTCTGGTAGGCCAGCATCGACCGGTAGAAATCGAAGAACTCGGGGTCCTTGCCATAGGCATCCGCATAGATGCGGTTGCGCTCGGCTTCGCCCTCGCCCTGCACGCTCTGCGCGTCGCGGTTGGCGTCGGCGATGATCACCGTCACCTGCCGGTCGGCATCGGCGCGGATGGCGCGGGCCGCCTGCTCGCCCTGCGCCCGGATTTCGGTCGCCTGGCGTTGCCGCTCCGTCTGCATGCGCTGGTAGATGGCTTCGCTGTTTTCCGCCGGCAGGTCGGCGCGGCGGATCTTCACGTCCACCATCTTGATGCCGAGATGCTCGGATTCGTTGTCGACCTGCTGCGTGATCTGCTGCATCAGCTGGGCGCGTTCGTCGCGCACCACCTGGATGAACGTCGCGTCGCCGAGCACCCGGCGGATCGCCGAGTTGAGCACCGACGAGAGCCGCTCCTCCGCGCCCTCCTCGGTGCCGACCGCCTGGAAGAACAGCAGCGGATCGACGATGCGATAACGCGCGAAGGCATCGACCACGAGCCGCTTCTGGTCGGAGGCGATGATCTCCAGCGACGGCGTGTCGAGATCGAGAATGCGCTTGTCGAAATACTCGACGTTGTCGATGAGCGGCAGCTTGTAATAGATGCCCGGCTTGGTCACCGGCTGCAGCGGCCCGCCGAGCGGCGCCACCACCTGCCCGAAGCGCAGCACGAGTGCCTGCTGCGTCTGGTCGACGATGAAGATGCTCAGGTAGACCAGAAACCCAATGACGCAGAGGACGACGATGCCGACCCCGCTGAACAGCGTGCGCCTCATTGGCCGTCTCCGCTGTTGTCGGTAGGCGTCGGCGCGGACGCCGGCGTGATCGACTGGGTCGTATCGGAAACCGGCGGCGCCGCCGGGGTCGTCGCCGTGGCGGCCGGCGCCGGTGCTGTCATGTTCGGCGTCAACTGATCGAGCGGCAGGTACGGCACCACGCCGGTCTTCGCGGCCTTGTCGTCGACGATCACCTTGTTGATGTTGCCGAGCACGTTCTCCATCGTTTCGAGATACATGCGCTTGCGCGTCACCTCGGGCGCCGCGACATAACTTTCGTATACCTTCTCGAAGCGGTCCGCGCCGCCCTGCGCCTCGGCGATGACCTGGTCGTGATAGGCGCTCGCCGCCGCAGTGATCTGCGACGCCCGGCCCTTGGCTTCCGGCACCACCTGGTTGGCGTAGGTCTGCGCCTGGTTCTGGATGCGCTCCTGGTCGGCCCGCGCCGCCTGCACATCGCGGAAGGAAGCGATGACCTCCGCCGGCGGATCGACCTTGAGCAGTTGCACCTGCGTGATCTCGACGCCGGCGCCGAATTCGTCCAGCGTCTGCTGGATGAGCTTCTCGACGTTGGCTTCCGTCACCTCGCGCGCCTGGGTGAGCACGTCGGCGATGTTGGATTGCCCGATCACCTCGCGCATGGCGCTCTCGGCGACGGCTTTCACCGTGCCGTCGGGGTCCTGCATGTTGAAGATGTATTTCGCGGCGTCGTCGATCTTCCAGAAGACGGTGAAGTTGATGTCGACGATGTTCTCGTCGCCGGTCAGCATCAGGCTCTCTTCCGGAATGTCGTTGCCGTCGCCGCTGGTACCGCTGGTACCGACGGTGACGCGGTTGATGGTCGTCACTTCCGGCGTGTAGACGGTCTCGATCGGATACGGCAGGCGGAAGTTGAGGCCGGGCTGGGCGTCGCGGTTATAGGCGCCGAAGCGCAGCACGACGCCTTCCTCGTTCTGCGCGACGCGGAAGGTGAAGAAGAAGTACGCGGCGAAAGCGACGACGAGCGCGATGATCGCGATCAGCGTCGGCGGCGAAAGGCGCCGGCCGGGCCCGCCGCCCGGCAGCACACGGCGCAGCCGGTCCTGGCTGCGGCGCAACAGATCCTCGAGGTCGGGCGACGGCGAATTCCCGCCACCGCCGGTGTTGCGCGGCCCCTGCCCCCACGGGCCGCCATTGCCGCTCTTCCAGCCACCGCTGGCATGAATGATACCCGGCATCGTGCTCCCTGGCGCCCGATGTCACCCGATCGCGGCGGCGGCTGTTTTCCTTGGTACGCGCGGGGTTTACCGCAACCGGACCCAACCGGCAACGCGCGTCGACGTCCGCTTGAGGTGGTGCGGCGGCGCAGGCATGTCAACGAGGCATTGAAGCAACCGCTCGCTCGTAGATGGTAAACGTCGTCGCCGCGCTGTCTTGCGGGCCCGCCGCGATCGGCTCGGAGGACGATGCCGACCACAGCGCCGGATCGATCGGCGGAAAGAAGGCATCGCCGTTCGGTTCGGCATCGACGTGCGTGATGTAAAGGCGGCCGGCGCGCCCGATGGTCGCCGCATATAGCTCCTCGCCGCCCATGACCATGATTTCGGTCGCCAGCATCATCTCGGCATGACGGGTGGCCGTGGCGAGCGCCGCTTCGAGGTTGCGCTCGACGATGACGCCGGGCAGCGGGCCAAGCCCATGACGGGTGAGGACGATATTGGCGCGGCCGGGCAACGGCTTGCCGATGGAGGCGAAGGTCTTGCGGCCCATCACCACCGGCTTGTTCATGGTCAGGCGGCGGAAGCGCTGCATGTCGGTCGTGAGCTTCCACGGCATCCCGCCGCCGGCACCGATGACGCCGTTGCGCGCAACCGCGGCGATGAGGGCAATGCGCGGCGTCATGGAGCCGCCCCGGGCCTAGACCGCAACTTCCGCCTTGATGTGCGGATAGGGCTCATACCCTTCGAGCCCGAAGTCGTCGTAGACGAAATCGAAGATCGAGTGGACGTCCGGGTTGAGGCGCATGGTCGGCAACATCCGCGGCGTCCGCGTGAGCTGCAGCCGCGCCTGCTCGACATGGTTCGAGTAGAGGTGCGCGTCTCCCAGCGTGTGCACGAAGTCGCCGGCCTTCAGCCCCGTCACCTGCGCCATCATCAGCGTCAGCAGCGCGTACGAGGCAATGTTGAACGGCACGCCGAGGAAGATGTCGCCCGAACGCTGGTAGAGCTGGCAGGAGAGGCGGCCCTCAGCCACATAGAACTGGAACAGGCAGTGGCACGGCGGCAGCGCCTGCTTGTCCACGTCGGCCGGGTTCCAGGCCGTCACGATCAGCCGGCGCGAATCCGGATTGCTCTTGATCTGCTCGACCACGTTGCGGATCTGGTCGATCGAGCCGCCGTCGGCGGTCCGCCACGACCGCCACTCGGCGCCGTAGACCGGGCCGAGGTCGCCGTTCTCGTCCGCCCACTCGTCCCAGATGCGCACGCCATTGTCCTGCAGGTAGCGGATGTTGGTGTCGCCCGACAGGAACCACAGGAGCTCGTGGATGATCGACTTCAGGTGCAGCTTCTTGGTCGTCACCAGCGGGAAACCCTCGGCGAGATCGAAACGCATCTGGTGCCCGAACACCGACAGCGTGCCCGTGCCGGTGCGGTCCGATTTGCGGGCGCCCTCCTCCAGGGCGCGTCGCATCAGGTCGAGGTATTGGCGCATGGTCGAGAGTCTAGCGCGATTCCGGCAGCCGCGAAGTCCTATTCCGCCGGCTCCGGCCGCGGCTCCATGCTGACGGGCCGGCCCCGCCGGCCGAGCGTCAGCCGGCCGAGGGTGAAGGCGATCGCTGCGCAGGCGACCATGGCGATAATCATCGGCAGGGTGCCGGAGAAGGCGCTGACGATGCCGATCACCACCGCCGCGGTCACGAGCTGCAAGGTGCCCATGAGCGCCGATGCCGTCCCGGCCGTGGCGCCATATTCCTGCAAGGCCAGCGGCGCGGTGGACGGAATCACCAGCCCCATCGCACCGAAGGCGATGAACAGGCAGCCGATGAACACGAACACGTTGTCGACCCCGGACAGCGTGATCACGAGCAGCACGACCGTCATCACCAGATAGAACGCCAGCGCCGCGTTGATCACCTTCGGCAGCCCGAATCGCTTGCCGAAGAAGCCGGCGAACTGCGCCATGCCGATGAACGCAATGGCGTTGACCGAGAAGGCCAGGCTGAACTCGGTCGGCGTCAGGCCGAAATGGTCGATGAAGATAAACGACGACCCGGCGAGATAGGCAAAGAAACTCGAGATGCCGAATGCCCCGATCAGCACGACGCCGAGATAGCGGCGGTCGCGAAACAGGGCGATGTAGTTGCGCGCGATCGCGCCGGCATCGAAGGCAATGCGCTGGTCGGGCGGCCGCGTTTCCTTGAGCCAGAAGACGGCGACGGCCAGCGACAGCAGGCCGAGCACGGCGATGATCCAGAAGATCTCGCGCCACGTGCCGAACTGCACGATGAAGCTGCCGGTGAGCGGCGCCAGCATCGGCGACACGCTGAAGACAAGCATGATCAGCGACATCAGCCGCGCCGCTTCATGGCCGGTGTGCAGGTCGCGCACGATCGCGCTCGGGATCGTGCCGCCGGCGCAGGCGCCGATGCCCTGGATGAAGCGCGCGAAGATCAGCCACTCGATCGTCGGCGCCAGGCTGCAGGCGATCGTGCCGAAGACGTAGAGGACGATGCCGAAATAGAGCGGCGCCTTGCGGCCGAAGGAATCGGCGACCGGGCCATAGACAAGCTGGCCAAGCGCGATCGCGAGGAAGAACGACAGGATCGTCGCCTGTGCCGCCGCCGGCGAGGCGTGCAGCTCGATGGCGATCGCCGGCAGGGCCGGCAGATACATGTCGATGGCGAAGGGCCCGACCGCCGTCAGCAGGCCGAGAACGATCGCGTTGCGAGCGAAGCTCGATTTCATGTCAGCATCTTTCGGGTACGTCGCCGCAGCGGATCGCATCCGCCGCTACCGTTGACTGCGGGCAGTGATATAGAGCGGCATTGTGCGCTGCAATATGACGCGAGCAAGCGGCCGTTCTCCTGTGACTGAACCGCAACGCCGCGTCAGTTCGTGACAGCAGCGTCAATGGACCGAGGCAAGATCGGCAGTGGCCGGCGCCGCCAGCGCCTTGCGCACCGCCGGCGCCACCTTGGTCCCGAACAATTCGATCGAGTGGAGCAGCGCCTTGTGCGGCAGCGCGCCGACACTGAACTGCACCAGGAAGCGGTCGTGGTTGAAGATTTCGTGCTGGAACAGGATCTTGTCGATCACCTCCTGCGGACTGCCGACGAACGCCGCACCGCGGAGCGTCGTCGAGGCATCGAACTGGCCCCGCGTCGTCGACGGCCAGCCGCGTTCGCGTCCGATCCGGCTCATCGCCTCCGCGAACGGCGGGAACGCTTCGTCGGCCGCCTGCTGCTTGGTATCGGCGACGTAGCCGTGCGAGTTGATGCCGACCTTGAGCGTCGCCGGGTCGTGGCCGGCGCGCCGCGCCGCCTCGCGGTAGAGCGCGACCAGCGGCTGGAACCGCTCCGGCTCGCCGCCGATGATGGCAAGCGCCAGCGGCAGGCCGAGGGTGCCGGCGCGCACGACCGATTCCGGCGTGC
>Ga0265313_10004215_pt1 | contig 11149 bp, 10 predicted proteins | sample 4123metaG_FD_203122 | JGI IMG/M metagenome (GOLD analysis project Ga0265313, IMG submission 203122) | Rhizosphere microbial communities from Carex aquatilis grown in University of Washington, Seatle, WA, United States - 4-1-23 metaG | ecosystem: Host-associated > Plants > Roots > Rhizosphere >...
ATGCTCGGTGATGTAGCCTCCCTTGTAGGGATTGTTGCGGACGACGGAGAGGCCCGACCGCTGGAAAGCCTTCTGTATGGATGCCGTCAACCAGCCGGAGTTGGTCTTCCCGTCCCGGTCACCCAGGTAGATGTCGTCGGTGAGTGCCCCGTGCAGCAGGTTCGCGCGAGAGGCCACGCTGTGGGCATCGATGAGCACCACGCCGCCGAAACGGGTGATGCGGCTCGACAACAGCTCCAGCAGGCGCGCGTGGTAAGGCGCGTGCACCAGATCGCGGCGTTGCTTGATCTCCTCCGGGGTCGGCGGCTTGAGATAGATGTCCTCACCCCAGAAGGTCTTCTGTGCCACGAAACCGGTCTCGTAGCGGCCCGGATACAGCGGCTTGTCATCCGGCGCACGGTTCAAATCAGCCACGAAACGGCTGTAGGTAGCGTAGATGGTGGTGATGCCCATGGCCGGCAGGAAATCGTAGAGATGATGCAGGTACCAATCCGTCATGGGCAGGCTGCGGATATAGCTGCTGGCGAACTCGGCGCGGATGGCCTCCGGCACGTAGATGCCGGTGTGAGGGATGCTCACTACCACCGGCACCTCCGCGGTGCTGGCGTCGCGGATATGGAACGGAGTGATCTTCATTCGGTGCTTATATCTCGTTGAGACGCTTCACGGCGTCGTTGAAGGCTCGGGCGCTCTCTTCCTGCCCATGGCAGACACCGGCATGCGCGCGCCGCTCGCCCCCCACATATACGTCGCCTATATCCGCGCGGCTGCCGCCGATGATGAGCGCGTCCATCAAGGTATCCACGTCGTGTCCACGCAGGGCCGCCGCATCGCGCTGCACCACCACCAGGTCAGCGAAACAGCCCGCTTGGATGGCGCCGCTGGCATGCCCCAGGGCCATGGCACCGCCGCGGCAGGCTGCGGTCCACAACGGCATGCCCAAGCCCGCGCGGGTAGCGAGGCGTGCGCGGCGCTCCTTGCGCAGGCGCTGGCCGTATTCCAGGAGCCGCAACTCTTCGATGGCGTCGATGCGGCAGTTGCTGTCCGACCCGATGGCGATGCGCCCGCCGGCGGACACGAAGTCATCCGCGGTGAACAATCCATCGCCCAGGTAAGCCTCGGTGATGGGGCAGATCACCACGGTGCTGCCGGCGGCACGGATGGAATCGCACTCCGCGGTCGTCGCGTGGGTCGCATGCACCAGGTTCCAGCGCGGACCCAACTTAACGCTCTTGGCGAGCAACTCGACGGGCGTGGTCTTGTATAGCTCCTGGCATTCCTCCACTTCGCGGCGCTGCTCGCTGATGTGGATATGGATCGGCGCATCGGCGGCCATGTACTTGGCAGTGGCGTCCACCAGAGCAGACAGGGCCTCTGCCGGCACCGCGCGCAGGGAATGGGGTGCCAGCCCCAACTCCACGTCGTGCAGTTCCTCCAGCAACGCGCAGAAATCCTCCACGCTGCCGTGGATGAAGCGGCGTTGTTCGTCCCGCGCGGGCTTGCCGAAGCCCCCGGCCTGGTAGTACACCGGCAGGAACCGCATGCGGATGCCGGTCTCCTTCGCCGCTGCCGCCACCGCGCGGCCCATCTGCGCGCCGGGCCGCCCGTCGGGCATGTGGTGCAGGTAGTGGAACTCGGCCACGCTGGTGAACCCGCCGCGCAGCATGTCCCAGAACGCCTCGCGGGCGATGATGAACATCTCTTCAGGGCTGATGCGGTTGGCGAGGCGGTACATGGCCTCGCGCCAGCTCCAGAAGGAATCCTCGCTCCCACCCGTCGCGCCGGCCACTTCGCCGTATCCCGCCAGGGCCCGCTGGAAGGCATGGCTGTGGGCGTTGGGCATGCCGGGGATGGCCAGAAAACCATCACAAGGCCCGCCGCCGCGCGGCTCGATGCGCTCGATGCGGCCCGCAGCATCCACCACCAGCGCCTGGTCGCGCTGCATGCCCTTGGGGGTGAGGATGTATTCAAAAGCCAGTCGGGTCTGCATACTCTTATGCTCTCATGGATTCCCCGGGCCGCGCAGCATGCATGACCTGTTGCTAAAAAACGCTCAGGTATATACCGGTGCCAAGATCGCCCGGACCCTGGCCGTCAGCGCCGGCCGGATAGCTGCCGTGGATTGCCCGGACGACGCTCCCGCCCGGGAGACATTGGACGCTGGCGGCCGTTGGGTACTGCCGGGGTTCGTGGACTGCCATACCCACGCTCTCTACGCCGGTGACCGCATGGCCGAACACCTGCTCAAGATGCAGGGTGCCAGCTATGCAGAGATCGCCAAGGCCGGTGGCGGCATCATCAGCACCGTGAAGGCGGTGCGCGCAGCGAGCGAATCCCAACTCATCGAGCAGACTCTGCCGCGCCTGCAGGCCTTGGCAACCGAGGGCGTGACCCATGTGGAGATCAAGAGCGGCTACGGGCTCGACCTCGAGACCGAGCTCAAGATGCTGCGCGCCATCCGCGCCCTGCCCCGCCACATCCCCTTGGGCGTCACCGCCACCTTCATCGGTGCCCATGCGGTCCCCCCCGGCACCACGCGGGACGCTTATATGGATGAGGTACTGGAGAAGATGTTGCCGGTGGTGGCGGACGAGAAGCTGGCGGACGCAGTGGATATCTTCGTGGAGCACATCGCCTTCCAGGTGGGAGACCTGGAGCGACTGGCGGAACGGGCCGCCAAGCTGGGCTTGCAGTTGCGGGCCCACACCGACCAACTCTCCAACCTGGGCGCCACACGCCGGGCCGCTCAGCTGGGCGCCCGCTCCTGCGATCATCTGGAATATATGGATGAGGCGGATGCCGCGGCCATGGGCAAGGCCGGCACCGTGGCGGTGCTGCTGCCGGCCGCGTTCTACTTCTTGAAGGAGACCCGCAAGCCGCCGGTGGATCTCCTGCGCAAGCACCAGGTGCCGATGGCGGTGGCCACCGACCTGAATCCCGGCACCTCGCCGGTGCCGAGCCTGCACACCGCCATGCACATGGCCGGCATGCTGTTCGGCCTGAACGCGGAGGAAGTGCTGGCCGGCGTCGGCGTGCATGCCGCCCGCGCACTGGGACTTGAGGGTAGAATCGGCGCCCTCGCGCCGGGGTCGGACGCAGACTTCTGCCTCTGGGACATCCCGGGACCGGGCTTCTTCAGCTATCAACTGGGCGGCATCAAGCCCGTCCAGCGCTTCTTCAAGGGAAAACGCACATGACCAGCCTCACGCTCAGCGGCCATGACCTGACGCTCAACGACCTGAAAGGTCTCGAGACCCAGCGTCCCACCGTGAGCCTGGGTCAGGACGCGCGCCGCGCCATGCAGGCGAGCGTCGACACCGTGCGCAAGGTCATCGACACCTCCCAGGTGTGCTATGGCATCAACACCGGCTTCGGCGCCCTGGCGCGCCAGCACATCTCACGGGACCGGCTCACGCAGTTGCAATACAACCTGGTGCGCAGCCACGCCTGCGGCGTGGGCGAGCCGCTGCCGGCGGCAGTGGTGCGCCGCATCCTGCTGCTCAAGGCCAACAGCCTCGCCGTCGGCAACTCGGGCATCCGCCCCGAGGTGGTGGAGGCGCTGCTGGCACTCTTCAACCATGACGTGCTGCCGGTGATCCCTTCTCAGGGTTCGGTAGGCGCCTCGGGTGACCTCGCTCCTCTCGCCCACATGACCCTGGCACTCATCGGCGAAGGCGAGGCCATCCACCAAGGCAAACGCATCGAGGGTGAAGCCGTGCTGAAAGCGGCCGGCGTGAAGCCGGTGCAACTGGAAGCCAAGGAAGGGCTGGCGCTCCTGAACGGCACCCAATTGAGCGCTGCACTCGCCATCCAGGGCTGGATCAGGGCCGAGCGCGCCCTGGCCTGCTCCATCGCACTCGGGGCTTTGACCCTGGAGGCCCTGGCCGGCAGCTACAGCCCCTTCGATGCGCGCATCCATAAGGCACGCAACATGCACGGCCAGATGCAGGTTGCGGAACGCTTCCGTTCCCTGCTCACCGGCAGCGAGATATGGGACAGCCACCAGGGCTGCGACCGGGTGCAGGACCCTTACGCCCTGCGTTGCATGCCCCAGGTGTATGGCGCGGTATGGGACACCCTCAGCCATGTGCAAGGCGTGCTGACGCGGGAACTCAACAGCGTGTCCGACAACCCGCTGATCTTCGGCGACGACGTGCTCTCCGGCGGCAACTTCCATGCCGAGCCCTTGGGCCTGGTCTCCGATTTCATGGCCATCGCCATGACGGAACTGGGCAACATCGCCGAGCGCCGTATCGACCTCTTGCTCAGGAAGGTGAACCCGCGCCTGCCCATGTTCCTGGCGCGGGACGCTGGCCTGGAATCGGGCTTCATGATCGCCCACGTGACTGCCGCGGCACTCGCTTCCGAGAACAAGACCTTGGCGCACCCGGCTTCGGCGGATAGCGTGCCTACCTCCGCGGGCCAGGAAGACCACGTGAGCATGGCGCCCTGGGCGGGCATGAAACTCAGTCGCGTGCTCACTAACAGCTTCCACATCCTGGGCGTGGAGGCGCTGGCCGCCGCCGAGGCCATCGACCTGCAGCGTCCCTTGACCACCACCGCCGGACTGGAACCGCTGCATAGCGCGATCCGTGGCCGCGTCCCGGCATCCGTCGGCGACCGGCGCTTGGACCTGGGCATCAGCGCCCTGGCGGCAGCGCTCGACGACGGCAGCTTGATGACCCGAGCCATCCCCGGTCTCGCAAGCCTCATCTGAACAGCGGCGCTGCCGCGATATATCGAATTAGCGATATATTTCGACTATACTTCCGCGCAAGACCGTCCCCTGCAGGAATGGCTACGACTCTCGCGCGCAAAGCCAGGGAGTCCGGGGTCTCTCGTTTTCCCCTTTGACGAGAGACCCTTCTTTTTGTAACCGACTGTATTGCGGACAGCACGCCTACCACAGGGTAAACTGCGCATCCCCGGCGGCGTTAGATACCTTAAGCGCCCGTACCGCTTCCCGAAGAGATCTGGAGAATCCATGCTGAACCGGATGTTGAAGGCCGCCATCGTGGCGCTCTCCACCCTTGCCCTCGCCAGCTGCCTCACGGGAGGCGGCTCCGTACACGGCGTCAACCTTGCGATCACAGACGCGCCGGTGGACATGGCCACTTCCATCCCCATCAGCTTCTCGCAGATACAGCTGAGCAGCTCCGACCCCAACGTGACACCGTTCACGCTGGACATAGCACCCGCCTCCAGCATCGACATGTACCAGTTGCAGGGTGGTATAGCCGCTACCATCATCACAGCCATGCAGGCGCAGCCGGGCCACTACACCGACCTGCGGATCACCATCGCCGCCGATGTGAACTCGGCGCAGTCGAGCATCTCGCTGCCGGACGGCCTGCACGTGCTGTACGTCCCGCCGGGCGTATCGCCCCAGGTCAACATCCCGGTGGACTTCGACCTCTCCAGCGGTGGCGACATCAACCTCACCGTGGACTTCGACCTGCGCAAGTCCATCATCCAGGACCCAAACGACCCGACCAAATACCAGTTGATCCCCTCGATGCGCGCGGTACAGAACGAACTGTCCGGCTCCATCACCGGCAGCGTCGCTACCCGCCTCATCACCTGCCTGACGCCGGCGGTGTATGTGTACCCGGGCAACGTGACGCCCACGGACGAGAACATCAATGCGCCGGCAGGCCAGGTCCAACCGATCACCACCGCGCTGGTAGGCCTGAACCAGACCAGCGCCAACTACAACTTCACCGCGGGTTTCCTGCCGGCTGGCCCCTACACCGTCGCCTTCACCTGCCAAGCGACGCAGGACCTGGCCAACCAGGCCAATAACATCACCTTCACGTCGGTGACGCATGCCATCGTGTCGAACGGCAACACCACTTTCGTCACGCTCCAATGAGGCGCTCGGCCTGACATAGAACGAGGAGTATCGCCATGAAACACCGCGACGTCTTCCTGGCCCCAAGACTCCACTTGGCACTCCTCCTGTCACTCCTGACTCTCTACGCTTGCGGCGGTGGAAGCAGCGACGGCCGCATCAACCTGGACATCACTGATTCCCCCACCGACGACGCATCGAGTGTCGTGGTGGAGTTCACCGGCGTGCGTGCGCAGCCTGCCGGAGGCGGCGCCGTGGTCGGCTACGATTTCCCGCAGCCGGTGCAACTGGACCTGGCACAACTGCAGGGCGGCGTCAGTGCATCCCTGATCCAGGACCTCACCCTGCCGGGCGGGCACTACCAGTGGTTGGAGCTGGAGGTGAGCGCAACGCCGGGCGCCCATGACTCCTCGCTGACGCTGAACAACGGCGGCGTGCACGGCCTGGTGCTGACCGCCGCCGGCAAGGCCGGTCTGCGTACCGGCAGCTTCGACGTGCAGGCCAACGCCGGCACCTCATTCATCATCGACTTCGACGCACGCCGCTCGGTGCTGCCGCCCGCGGGCAGCTCCACGGATTACCGGCTGCAACCGGCGCTGCGCATGCTGGATGAGCGCGCAGCCGGGAACATCGTGGGGTCGGCACCCGGCAGCCTGGCTGCCGCCGCCGGCTGCGTGCCGGTGGTGTACGTGTACGCCGGGGTGGTGAACAGGCCTGAGGACCTGGATACGGCTGATCCCGCCTCATCCCAACCGGTGACGGAGGCCCCCGTGCAGCTCGAGACGGACTTCGGTGCCTACCGCTTCACCGCGGCTTATCTCCCCGCCGGCACCTATACGCTGGCGTTCACCTGTGATGCCGGCCAGGACGACCCCACCAAGGCGGACCACATCACCTTCTCGTCCATCGGATCGGTGGTGTCCGAAGCCGGAGCGACCACCCTTACGGCACTGCATTGAAGGCACGCTTGTCGGCGCGCCGGTCATAGCGGCCGAACATCCGGTCATACCCCAGCACGTAAGCCGCCTGCAGCACGGCTGCCAGGCAGAACGGCGTCACGAACCATCCGGCGGCGATCAAGGGTCCCGCGATGCCGGGCCCCGCGGATTGCGGTATCTGGAAGGATGCCGCGTTGACGCTGGCCGCCACCCCGCGGCGCTCATCCCTCACCAGCGACACGATCTGCGCCTGGCGCGCGCCCACCGAGGCGCCGCCGGAGGCGAGCCGGCACATGTAGATCAGCGCCGCCAGCCAGAACCAGGGCACGAACGGCAATGCCAAGAGCAGCAGCACGCCGATGCCGCGGCTCCAGACCACCGCACGCGACAGGCCGTGGCGCATCGCCACCTTCCCGGCATACAAGGCCATGACCGCGGCCAAGGCGAAGGTCGCTGCCATCACCGGCGCGATCTGCTCCGGGCCGGTGTGGAACTTCAGGGCGAACCAATATGAGACCAGGGGACCGGTGAGCCCCATGGAGAAGCCGTTCAAGGCGTTGAGCCTGACCAGCCGCCAGAGCAGATGGTTCTCCCAACGGTGCATCCGGCGCACACGATGGCCGGGTTCGGGGAGCACCGGGCGCGGACCTTCACGTGTGAGCAGCAGGATCAGCATGTTCACCAGTGCGCCGGCTATCACCAGCAGGAACAGCAGGCCGTAGGCACGGCGCGGCGTCCAGGTGGCCAGCAGCAAGCCGGGCAGCGTCGCCAGCAAGGCTCCCGCCGCCATGCCGATGAATCCCAGGGCATTGTTGATGCTGTAGAGACGCGGCCGATGTTCCGGCGGCACCGCTTCCGCCAGCCAGGCTTGTTCCACAGGGCTGAACGGGCCTGCGGCGCCGTTCAGACCGCGGCCGAAGCCGCCCACCACGATGGCGGCCACCATGGGCGCGGCGGCGGTGGTGAGCAAGGGCGTGAGACCGCAGAGCACCGTCAGCACTTCATAGCCGACCAGGAAAGGCTTACGCCGGAAGCGATCGCTCAACTGGCCCATGATCAGACCCAGCACCGCCGCGCCGAAGGCCGCCGCAGTGAAACTCAAGCCTATGGCGAGACCGCTCCACCCCAGGGCATGCAGGTAGAGCGAGAGATCCGCCACCAATGCGCCCTGGGCCACGCTGCGCACCGTACGCGCAGTGAGGAGACGCTTCACCGTCGGATTGAACTGTGGCACCGGTCCAAGACGCAAAGACATTATGGACGCCCGGCTCCGTAGTAATGATCATGCCAGTAACCAACATTCAGCCATGCACCTTCTACCGGCTTGCCGGTCTCAGGAGCATGGATGAACCAGCCGTCACCTACGTAGATGCCCACATGGTTAGCGTTCAGGAAGAACACCAAGTCTCCGGCTTTCAAGTCCTTCTCGGCGATGCGGCGGGTATGGTCGTACTGGGCGCCGGCGGTACGCGGCACGCTCACACCGAGCTGCCCATAGACGTAATAGACGAGTCCGCTGCAATCGAAACCTTGAGGCGTGTGTCCACCATATACATACGGCACACCCACTTGGTCCTTCGCCAGCAACACCACCCGTTGCCCCCTGTCCAATGGCGCCGCAGCGCCGGCAGCGGTGGCCGGTATAGCCGTATCCGGCTCAGGCCAAGGAGTACAGCCGGTCAGAACGATGCTAAGCAGGGAACCGGCGATGAACAGGACATGGCGCTTCACACCTCTATTATATAGATGTGGAGACCCGCCTATTTGCGGATGCGGATGCGCCGTGTCCCATCTGAGATGGCGGCTTGCCGGAGACTGGCATGGCCGCCGGCGAGGCTCATGAGCGCGCGCGCCGCCAGGAGACCCGCATCTGCGGCCACCACGTCCCGCGCGAGACGCGCCTCCCGTTCCTGTAACGCAGCCAGCGCCTGCTCCCGGCTCACATCGCTGAAACGCACTTCGCCGCCGGGAGCCAACTGTGCCAAGAGCGGCAAGTCCGCAGCGATGACCACGGCGATGACCGGATAACCGCCGGTGGCACCATGATCCGCCAGCAATGCGATGGGCTTACCCGAGGGCGGCACCTGCACCGCTCCAGTCACCATGCCCATGGAGGGCAACTCCTCTGCACGGCTGCGCCCGAGCACCACGCCATCCAGCCGTACACCTACCCGATCGCTCTGAGCTTGCACACGATAGGTCTCTCCACGCAGGGCCAGCAATGCCTCGGGAGCGAACCAATCTTGCTGCGGCCCAGCCAGGATCCGCAGGCACACTGCCTGGCCATACCGTGGCGGCGTGCGCAGATAGAAACCCGCTGCCATCGCCGAAACCACTCCCGACTTCAGGCTCACACCTGTCTCGAGCGGTTCCGGGCCCAAGCCAGAGAGGGTATCGCGCGAGCAGCTGCCCAGTACGGGTGCGGCATCTATACCGCCGGCTACGGCGAGGTAGCTACGCCAACCGTCCATCACGCGCCCGCAACGCAGTTCGCTGCCTGCCTTCACCATCAGCGTCTGGTACATGGGCACCGGCTCGCCATCCAACTGTGCATCCAAGCGGCCTCCCGCGAGCGCGAGGCAGATGTCTTCGCCGAAACGCAGCGCCGGGCCCTCCGCAGTCATCTCAAACGCCGCGTGAGTGTCTGGGTTGCCCACCAGGCGGTTCGCCACCCGCAGGCTGAAGCCGTCCGCCGCTCCCGCTGTGGGCACCCCGAGATGGGCGTAGCCATTCCGCCCCAAATCCTGGATGGAACTCAAACGCCCGGGATGGAGCACCTCGATCATGGATGAACCTTGAAGCGTACCCGGTCACCCGGCGTGAGCAGGGCGGGTTCGGCCCGGGAGGCATCGAACAACTTCACACTGGCGTGCCCCAGGATGTGCCAGCCCCCGGGGGATGCCTGTGGATAGATGCCCGTGAAACCGTCGGCGATGGCCACACTGCCAGCCGGCACTCGCGTGCGAGGCTCAGTGCGGCGCGGCAGGCGCAGCACTGTGTCGAGTCCGGTGAGATAGGCGAAACCGGGCGCGAAGCCGAGGAACGCCACCTCGTAGGTGGAGGACGTATGCCGTCGCACCACTTCCGCGGGTTCCAGGCCTGTGAACTTGGCCACCGCGGCCAGATCATCTCCGCAATACTGCGTCAGGAACTCATGCTCACGCGGCGCGAGGCGCTGAGCTTTCAGCTGGAGGTCCGCCAACTTCGCCGCCAGGGCATCCATGTCCATCGACAAGGGATCGGCACCGATCAACAGCGACGACTGTCCCGGCACCAGTTCACGCAGGCCAGGGATGGCAAGCTCCAGCAAGGCGCGCCGCAGGGCTTGTGCCTGCTCCGCATCTTCGGTCTCTACCAACAGCGCGGATTCACCCACGTAGCGCAGGTTCATGCGAAGGCCCGCAGTTCCACGCCTGCGTCCACGAGCACGGTACGTAGCGCCTCCGCCATCGCCACGGCGCCGGGTGTATCACCGTGCACGCAGAGAGAACGGGCTTCCAGCGCGAAAGCCTTGCCGCTGACACTCTGCATCAGGCCGCCGCGCACCCAGGCCAGGGCCCGGGAACTGACCTCGCCCACGTCCGCGAGCAAGGCGCCCGGCGTGCCGCGCGGTTGCAACTGACCATCATCCTGGTAGCCACGATCGGCGAAGGCCTCGCCCACTGCGACGATGCCCGCCGCCTCGGCACGCTGCATGGCCACACAACCCGGCAGCGTCAGCAGCGGCAGCTTGGGACCGAAAGCATCCAGGGCGGCGATCACCGCGTCGGCCACAGCGGCGTCCCGTGCCATGCGGTTATAGAGCGCTCCGTGGGCCTTGAGGTAGCGCAGTTCGGTGCCTGCCGCCCGGGCGATGGCGGAGAGGGCCTTGAGCTGGGCCGTGATGCTGGCGCTGATCTCGGCCGGCGGGAGTTCCAGTTCGCGACGGCCGAAATGCTCCCGGTCCGGATAGGAGACGTGGGCGCCGATACGGACGCCATGCTTGAGGCACAGGTCCACGGTACGGCGCATCGTCTCGGGCCCGCCGGCATGCACGCCGCAACTGACGTTGGCGCTGGTGAGCAGCGGGATGAGCGCCGCGTCGTCGCCACACTCCTCGCCCACGTCCGCATTGAGATCCATGCGCATGGGCGGGCGTCCCCGTCAGCCCTTGAACATGGGCAGATCGAGCCCGCGTTCCTTCGCCACCTGGATGGCCCTCTCGTAGCCTGCGTCCGCGTGGCGCATCACGCCGGTACCGGGGTCGTTCACCAGCACCCGCGACAGGGCCTGGGTGGCGCGCTCGCTGCCATCCGCCACGATCACCACACCGGCGTGCAGCGAATAGCCCATGCCCACGCCGCCGCCATGGTGGAAACTC
>Ga0265313_10004216_pt1 | contig 11147 bp, 6 predicted proteins | sample 4123metaG_FD_203122 | JGI IMG/M metagenome (GOLD analysis project Ga0265313, IMG submission 203122) | Rhizosphere microbial communities from Carex aquatilis grown in University of Washington, Seatle, WA, United States - 4-1-23 metaG | ecosystem: Host-associated > Plants > Roots > Rhizosphere >...
CCGTTTCGCTCGACCAAACCCCGGGCGCGGGGCGCGACGACTCCGGCGCTCGTCGCATCGATCGCGTTCCCTCGCCGACCGGCAATGCAGAGCAAGCAGCCATGAATCGCGAGATCGCCAGCCGAGTGGACGTCGCCTTGGCCGCGCTGCCGGTGGAACAGCGTGAGGTCTTTCTCATGCGCGAGGTGATGGACATGTCTTTCGCCGAAATCGCCGCCGTGACCAAGGCCAGCGAGCCGACGGTGAAAAGCCGCATGCGCTACGCTCTGGAACGGTTACGGGAGGCGCTCGACGAGTTTCGCGACGAGCGAAGCCAGGCGGCGGTGGAGGGATCCCTATGACGATGATGTGCGCCGAGGTGAAAGAGCGGATCGTCGATTTCCTCTACGACGAGCTTTCGCCCGAGGCGTGCTCCGCATTTGCGCAGCATCTCGATGGCTGCCCCGCTTGTAAAGCCGAAGTGGCGAGCTTCCAGAAGACGCTCGGCAATACGCGTGTGGCGTTGCGTGGTCCGCTTTCCCAGGATCCGCCCATGCGGGTGCGTTTGGCTGTGCTGGAGGCGGCCCAAGCGGCAAAGGTATCCGCGGCTCAGAGCGCGCCTGCCGCCCGTGCCAGGCGCGCGAGGTCAACCAGCGCCAGCGACGATGGCTTTTTCACGCGCCTGCTTCGCTCGCCGTGGTTCCTGCCTGCATTCGGCGCGGCCTCTGTGGCAACGGTCGTGTTCCTGGTTCGCGTGTTGAAGAATCCGGAGGTCCTGCCAGGGCAGCAGCCGCATGCCATCGAAGAAAGCAACGTGGAAACGCCGACGCCGGCGCTTGCGCCAGTTCCAGTCGACGAGGCCATTGCGGCGAAATCGGACAGGGCCATTACCGGCGGAAAAGGTAGCACTGCCGGATCGCCTCCAGCCAAGGACTTTGCCGCCCTCGGAATGCTCGCAGGAAGAGACCGGAGTGCATCCGGCATGGCAAAGCGAAAAGCGCGCACGGAGCCAGATCGTGGTACCGGCGAGGCGAGCTTGGGATTGAGAGACAGCTCTTCCGTCCAAGCCCAAGACAGTGACCGCTTTGCCGAGCCGCCACCGCCCCGCCCTGTCCCGCCCACCGCGCCCGAACCAGCAACCGTCGCAGCGACTGCCCGCTCGGGTGCTGCCAGCCAGGCTGCCCCGGCCGCGGGACCGGCCTCGGCGGCGGCAGGACGTCGGGTGACGAAGGCGCAGGGCGCTGACGACCGCGACCTCGACGATTTCGGCGACGACCATTTGGCGCAGCCTGCTCTTGCCAAAAAGAAGGCGGTCGAGTCTCAGCGCGAAGAAGGCGCTGAGGTGGACGCGCCTGCAGCAAGGGAAAAGGCCGAGCGGCACGCCGGAGCGTCCCTCGACGACAGCGTCCGAAAGGCAGAGCGGCTTTTCGCGAGCCAAGACTGGAACGCGGCAGCGGATGCCTACCGCGATCTGCTCCGGCGCTTTCCCAGCCACAAGGACGTTCCCAAGTGGCGAGACCGCATGAACGCCTCGACGCTTGCCTACCAGCAGACGCTGGAAGCGAAACGAAAGAGCAAGGTGTCGAACGATCCGCTAAGCGGCGTGAAGCCGTAGTTGGAACGAAAAAAGGCAGGGAGAGCCTCAGCCCACCCTGCCTCTTTCCTGCCATTGGTTTGGCGAAACGCGTGGGGAGCGCCGAGCTTTGCTCGGCGCAAACCATCGCGGGAAGGTTTGGAAACCCTCCCAGGGTTTCCATCGACTACGTCGAAGACGTCCGGAAGTTGTGCACCATGTCCGGTGTCTTACCCATCGCTTCCCTGCGTGACAAGCGAATCTTGCCCGTCGCGCGGTCGACGCCGATGACCTTGACCAGCATCTCGTCGCCTTCTTTGCAGATGTCGCTCACCTGGCGCACGCGCTTCTCGTCGAGCTCGCTGATGTGGACCAAGCCGTCGGTGCCCGGCAGGATTTCCACGAAGCAGCCGAACTCGGCCAAACGCTTGACCTGTCCCATGTAGAACTCGCCGACCTCGGCCTCGGCCGTGAGCCCTTTGATGATGTCGATCGCCTTCTGGGCCAGGATGCCGTCAGGCGAGGCGATGTGGACCGTGCCGTCGTCCTCGACGTCGATGGCGACGCCAGTCTGCGCGGTGATGCCACGGATGGTCTTGCCGCCCGGACCGATGATGTCGCGGATCTTGTCCGGCTTGATGTTGATGGTGAAGATGCGCGGGGCGTACTTGTTGAGATCCTCGCGCGGAGCCGCCAACGCCTCGGCCATCTTGCCGAGAATGTGGAAGCGACCTCGCTGCGCCTGCTGCAGCGCCTGTTCGAGAATCTGGCGGGTCAGGCCCTGGATCTTGATGTCCATCTGGACTGCGGTGACGCCCGTCTTGGTTCCACAGATCTTGAAATCCATGTCGCCCAAGTGGTCTTCGTCGCCGAGGATGTCCGAAAGGACGGCCACGCGGTCGCCTTCCTTGATGAGACCCATGGCGATGCCGCCAACCGGCGTCTTGAGAGGAACGCCGGCATCCATCAGAGCCAGCGCGCCTCCGCATACCGAGGCCATGGAGGAGCTGCCGTTCGATTCGAGAATTTCCGAGACCACGCGAATGGTGTACGGGAAGGTCTTCTCGTCGGGCAGGACCACCTTCAAGGCACGCTCGGCGAGGTGGCCGTGGCCGGTCTCGCGGCGGCTGGCGCCACGCAAAGGCTTGGTCTCACCCGTCGAAAACGGCGGGAAGTTATAGTGAAGCATGAAGGTCTTTTCGAACTCTTCGCCGAGCCCTTCGATGTGCTGCGCGTCCTGCTTGGTTCCGAGCGTCGCCGTCACCAGCGACTGCGTCTCACCGCGCGTGAACAGCGCCGAGCCGTGGGTGCGGGGAAGCAGGCTGACTTCCGACGTGATGGGGCGAATCTCGTCGGTAGCGCGGCCGTCGATGCGACGGCCGGTCGTCAGAACGAGCTCGCGCAGGTTCTTCTTCTTGGCCTTGCCGAAGACTTCTTTGACCTCGGCATCGCGGTCGGGAAATTCCGCCTTGAGTGCTTCGAGCGTCTCGCCTTCCGCCTTGTCGAGGGCGGCATAGCGATCGAGCTTCTCGCGAATGGCCATGGCGGCCTCGATCTTGCCCTTCGCGAATTCCGAGACGCGCGCTTCGATGATCGGGTCGACCGTCGGCGGCGTGAATACGCGCTTGGTCTTGCCGACCGCCGCGCGCAGCTTCTCCTGCAAATCAATGAGCGGCTGGGCTGCCTTGTGGGCAAACATCAGCGCGTCGACGATCACTTCTTCGGACACTTGCTGAGCGCCACCCTCGACCATCACGATGGCGTCGCGGCTGGCGCCGACGATCAAGTCCAGCTCGGAGACATCGCGCTGGGCCACAGTGGGATTGACGATGAACTCGCCATTCACGCGTCCCACGCGTACGCCCGCGAAAGGACCTGCCCAAGGAATGTCCGACAAATGCAATGCCGCCGAGGCGCCGGTCATGGCCAGTACGTCCGTCAGGTTCTCACGATCCGTCGAAAGCACCATTGCAATGACCTGCGTGTCGAAACGCCAGCCTTTGGGAAACAGGGGCCGGCACGGGCGGTCGATGAGCCGCGAGGTAAGCACCTCGACCTCGGTCATGCGCCCTTCCCGCTTGAAATAGCCGCCCGGGATCTTGCCGGCCGCGGACGTCTTCTCGAGATAATCCACGGTAAGAGGCATGAAATCGATGCCCGGTCGAACGCCGGCCGAAGCGACGGCCGTCACCAGCACCATGGAGTCGCCGTACCGGACCACCACGGATCCGTCGGCCTGCTTGGCCATGCGGCCAAATTCAATACTCAGTTCCTTGCCACCAAGGGGTACACCTTCACGAACGAACATGTCTTAGCTCCTTTTCTTTTCGTCGTGGCCCCCGTGGCTTCGTCCCTTGTCTCGGCGATCTGCGAATAGGCGCGCGCGCCAGCCAGATCGGCGGGAAAAAGGATGAACGCAGGCACTGGGGCCTCCGCCATGAAACAACGGGCGGCACATGGGCCGCCCGTCCTCTATGAACTGCCGCTACTTGCGGATACCAAGCGTCTGGATGAGATCCCGGTAGCGCTTGACGTCCTTCTTCTTCAAGTAGTCGAGCAACCGGCGGCGCTGGCTAACGAGCATCAGCAGACCGCGACGCGAGTGATGGTCCTTGGCATGGACCCGGAAATGTTCCGTCAAATAAGCGATGCGCTCGGACAGGAGGGCAATCTGCACCTCGGGCGAGCCAGTATCGGCCTCGCTCCGGGCGAACTTCTTGACGACTTCAGCTTTCTTGACTACGGCTAGACCCATTCGGACACTCTCATTTCCATCGATTTTTCGGCGTTTTTGAATCCCTAATGTCCTACATCACGCGAGCGTAGTCAACCAATCGCTTCGCTTCACGTGTGTGACACTACCAGGAGGGTTTCGCTCCGCCGCAAAATGCAGGCGAGCACTCGGTCGAGCGTCTCCGGATCGAGGGTGGCAAAGCTCTCGTCCAAAACTCGAATCTCCGCTTGCTGGGCCAAGGCGCGTGCGACGCAGACGCGGGCGCGTTCTCCCTGAGACAGTTGCCAGCCACTGTCACCGACCATTTGTTGGATTCCGGCGGGCATGCGCGTCAGCAGGTCCGAGAGCCCAAGCTCCTCGCAAATTTGCACGTACTCGGCCACGTCGTCGTTGGTCGCCGGCCAGCGTCGGGCCATGGCAATGTTGAACAGCAGCGGCGCGGAGAGGATGTGATTCTCGTGGGACTGCGGCACGCTGGCCACCCGTTGGCGCCAGCGCTCGGGGCGCAAGCTGTGGTGGTCGAATCCGCCCAGCAGCATCAGCCCCGAAGATGGCTGGCGCAGGCCGCACAAAAGCGCGCCTAGCGTCGATTTGCCAGAGCCTGACGGTCCCTCGATCAGAACACGATCGCCGCGATGGATTTCGAAGTCGGCCCCCCGAAGCACAGGCTCGAGGCGACCAGGATAGCGGTAGGTCACGTCCCTGCCGACGAGAAGCGCGCGGCGTCCTTGGGTCGCGTCGTCGAGCTCGATAGGCAAGACCGCCACCTGTTCTGGCGGTGCGGGACCAACCGCTGCCGCTGCAATGGGCTTGGTGCTTCGCCAGGCGACCAGCGCCGCAGCAAGCCCGGGCCCGGTGTCGAGCGCCATCCGACGCATGGCCAGATAGATGAGCATGATGCCGCCCAGACTGACTGCGGTCTGCGCAGTGCCACCTCGAGTTGCAGCGAAGCTCGGCGCCAACGCCGCGATGGAAAGCACCAGCCAACCGCGCGGGATGAGCACCGCCATTTGGGCCATCCGCGTGTCCATGGCCGCCTCTTTGCGCGAGTAATCGTCAAGCGCACGTTCTTCACCGAGGTGACGCTTTTTCGGAGGAACCTGCGCGACCATGGTCCGATAACCGACCATGGTTTCGACGAGGTCGTCGGTCATGGCCAGTCGCGCATCGGCCCAATCGAGCAAGCGCCGGTGCAGTCGCCGAACCAACCACGCCACCAGCACCAGCCAAAGGCCGAGAAGAACGGTGTGAGCGACAGGAGCCGCACCGACGAGGAGAATCAGCAGGCCGCAAATACATTGCGCGACATCCGCAAACAACGTGACGCCCCCCGTGCGCGCCAGCGCATCGATGGCATCCGCATCGAGCACGATGCCAAGCAGGCTGCCGATGCCTCGTGACCGCACCGTGTCCGACGGGAGGCGAAGAATCCCAGCCAAGAGTCTCTCGCGCGTCAGCCCGCCCACGTGAACCGCGAGCCGCCCAGCGCCCCATACACCGACAGCGCGAAAGGTCACGAACGTCATGAGCATCATCGCCCAGGCCAGCAGCCACCCGCGCGACAAGTGTCCCTCCATCGCGGCACCGCCGAGGAGCCACCACGATGCCACGAGGAGACCGAATGCCGCCAAGTAGAACAGCACCGTGGTGCTGAGCAGCCCAAGCGCTCCTGCTTCGAGAAATCGGGTAAGGAATCCGCTCTCCGCAGGCGCGAAGGAAAAGCCCGAGCAGAGCTCGTCCTTGCTGGTCGTGACGTGGAGAATTCGCTCGGCGGCACGACGCCCTCGCTCGGTCAAATGGGCCGCCTCGCAGAACGCCCGGATCCCGTCCGGCACAAGGACAGCACCGGCCAAGGCGCCGTCCACGTCGGCGACGGGAACGGTCGCAATCGTGCGGTCGGGCGCCAGGATCTCGACGCGGGCCCCGCCCGACACGAGGCCCAGCAAGAGGAACGCGGTTCGACCTGGTGCTCCCGGCGTAGCGACGAGCACGGGGCCGCCCTCTTCCAGCAGCGCGGCGGCGCTCAGGAGCGTTCGCTCTTTCGGCTCCATGATCATTCCGAGGCGAACGGCGGCGTCTTCGAGCCAACGGGAAAACGCGAGTGGATTCGATTGTCCGAGGCTGTGCGGAGCCGGCGACAGCCGCGGCGGACGATGCCTTGGAACGACTCGCTCGGCGATTGCTTCCATCGCCTGACCGAACATGTCGGCCGGCCAAGCCAAGGCGGCAAGACTGTCGTCGAGCCCTTGCGCGGGCCTTGGGTTTTGGTCCGGATTAGGTCGCACGGCCGCCGCCACCTTCCTCCTGGAAAACGTCACCACCCTCGACGCGAAAGCGGCGCCACTCCGGCCCGGCCAAACGAGCGAGAGCCCGCGCTTCGGATTCGAGCAACTGCGCGTAGCGACTCTCCGCTCGCTCGGCCAAACGCGCCGGCACCTCGTCTTCGACGACGCGCCCTTGCTCCAGCACGAGGACACGATCGAAGTCTTGGGTCTGCGCAATATCGTGCGTGATGCACAGAAGGGTCGCCTCTTTCCAGCGCTTGCGTGCGGCTGCCAGCATGGCGAAGCGGCGAGCGCGCTCCAGGCCGCAAAATGCCTCGTCCAAAATCACCAGGCTGGGCTTGCCCCGGCAGATGCCGCGTCCGAGCCGCAGACGCTGGCCTTCGCCACCCGACAGGAGCGCGCCGCCGGCGCCCACCGGCGTCTGCAGTCCCATCGGTAGCCGAGCCAAGACCTCGCCGAGCTCGGCTTCCTCGACCGCCTCGCCGATGGTTTGCCGCTCGTCTTCACGACCGTAGCGGAGATTGTCGAGAAGGGTCCGATTCCACAATTGCACGGTCGGATCGACCCACGTGGTCGTCCGTCGCAGGCGAGCCAGCGTGGCTCCGACCAGCGGCTGGCCGTCGACCCGCACCACGCCGCTGCTGGGCGGATACCAACCGAGGAGAAGCCCGACGAGGCTCGATTTGCCCGCTCCCGAAACTCCGACGATGGCCACGTGCTGCCCGGCAGGGATGGACAGCGATTCCACCGACAGCACCTGATTGCCCGCCTGCTCGACGCTGACCCTGTCGAGAGCGATGGTCGGCGCGCGCGCATCGCCAGGCTCATCGTCGCCACTGGCGTCCGGATCTTCGTCCGAGGCATGCTCCTCGGCGCCTAGCGGTTCGAGCAGTCGCGAGGTGACATTGCGATGCTGCGGATACTGCTGAACCAGGAACGCTAGCTCGAGCCCGATACTTGGCACCATGAGGACCCAATAGACGAGCAAGATGGCCCATCCCGAGCCTTCGGCAGTCGTGAGGTACTGAAAGACCACGACCGCCGCGAGGCCAAATCCGACGATGCCGAGGAGCGTCTCGACGAGAATCTGGCTGCGTGCAAGATCCCGCGCTGAGCGGCCCCATTCGCGCAGACGACTTCCATGCTCGGCCGCAACGGCGCCCTCGGCCGTGTGGGCGCGAATGGCCGAGAGCCCCAGCAAGGCATCGAGATAGAAGCGCGCCAAGCCGCCATTGTGCCCGCGCATGCGCATGTCCCGTTCGAGCAAGAGGGGTTGGCCAAGCAACGGCAGCGCGACCATCAGGAAAGCGAGCAAGAGAATGAGTGGCGCCGAGGGCGGGTGGAGCCAGACAACACCGGCGACTGTCGCGCAGAGCTCGCAGAGGGAGCGAACCACCTGTCCACTGTGTCCGGGGAGAAGCCGCACCCAGTGAAGCAAATGCGAGCTCTCGGCCATGCTCGAAATCGGGCGGCTCTGGAAATAGCGGTCGCCGAGGCGAGGCAATTTCTGCAAGAACGAGCGGCGCAGCCGCATTTCCAGGCGTCGGCCGGCGTCCCACAGCGAGCGCGACACCGGCCATTCGACCAGCACCATCGAGCACAAGAGCAACAGCAAAGCGAACGCCGCAAACAAACGTTGTTCGAAGACCGCCAGGCGTTGGCTGATGTCGAAAGCGCCGCGAAAGAGGAGCGTTTCGACGACGGCGCCCACGCCGGCCACCACCAGCCCCGCGAAGATGGGTAGGGCTCGCCACAATCCGTCGGCGCGCAGAAGCTCGAGCAACTGTCGTCCAGCTCCCCTTTCGTGCATGTGGACCGCCGCCGAGAGCTCGGGGGAAAGATCCTCCGCCACCTCGCCCTTCCCTGTTACCTTCAACACGACGGCGCCACGAACGATGACCGAATCTTCGGTGCCCTCCGCGGGCCGCACCGTCCAAAGGCCCTCGGGAATGAGCGCCCGAGGGTCGTTTCCTTCGGTCGATTTCAGCAGCGCATCGAACACGTCGTGGATGTGCCCCGGCTCGACCGCCTTCTGCTCGACCAATCGACCGATCGTCCGCAAGACGGCGTCGAGAGCCGAAATCCTCTGCCAGCCAGTCTCCGTCGCCTGAACCACCAATTCCTCAGCCCTCGCGCCACCGAGCACTTTGCGCAAACCGGCACGCAAGGGCGCCACGAATTCCGGCGAGAGCAGCCAGTCCGCGACATCCGCCGTCGGAACTTCGCTTTCGTGCAGGTAAAGATCCCGCTCGAGCGAAGCTCGCTTCATCCAGCGGCGACCGCGACCGGGATCCATGATTTGCACCCACGGACCGATCGCTCGCCACAGCACCACGAAGTGGGTCAGCCCCGACGGCAAGCGGGTCACCACCAAGGCAGGCAAGCAGGAAACCTCCGGCGCAAGCACATGCTCGACGGGAACCATCTCCTGATCGGCGTGCAGGCCGAGCGCGTTGGTCAGCTCTTCCAGGGTGTCGATGGACGTTCCGTCGACGCTCGTGTGACAGGCTTCGCGCAAACGCCCGTAGCTGGTCTTGATGCCAAAGCCGGACAGCAACGTCTTGAGCGTCGCTGGACCGCAGTCCATGCCCGACGTCTGGATGGCTTCGGGCGCGAAGAAGCGGCGTCGCAGATCGCTTGTGTCTTCCGTGGAGGTGCTCATCGATTGGTGGTCGGGGATGCGGCAGAGACGGTCGGCGCAGAGGTCGTCGGCGGAGAGCCGGCTGGCGCCGAGCCGCCGGAATTCATCAGGTAGCGGCCAGCGGCATCGAGGACCAGCGCGACCGGTGCCACCTTTTCCACTTCCACCTCGGCGCTGCCTTGGAGCCCGTGCTCGATGGGAATGTGCGAGCGCTGGATCGAGTCGAGTTCCAGCTCGACCCGAATCAGACCGTCGCGCGGCTCGGTCCCGACGCGCTCTACGTGTGCCTGCAAGACGCCGAATTTGGTCCAAGGAAAGCCAAACAGGCGCAGGCGCGCCGGCTGCTGCGGCTTCACGCGCCCGGCTGCCGTCGCCGCATCGAAGAAGGCCACGGCGCGCAGATTTCCCGACGGCACGATGGTGCAAAGACGAGTGCCAGCCGCGACGACGGCGCCCGGCTGAAGGCTGACCGTATGACCGATGCGACCCGACACGGGCGCGCGGACGGTGAAGAGCTCGATGCGCTGGTCGAGGATCCGTATGCGCGACTCGGCTTCGCTACGCACGCTTCCAAGCCGGGCAATCTCGGCTTCGAGTCGGGCGATTCTTGCGCGCCGGTCATTCTTGCGAACGCTGCCCTCGGTGCCAAGGCGTCCGACCTGGGCGCGTGCCGCTTCGGACTCGGCATTCTGCCTTTCGTAATCTGCCTGGCTGCGCTCGCGTTCGACATCGGCGACAACGTGCTGTTTGTGCAGTGTCTCGACTTGTTCCCGCTCGGAGGCTTTCAGATGGGCGACCGCATCCGAGGCTCGCTGATGAGCGCGCGCCTCGATGACTTCGGCGAGGAGCGCGCGATCTTCTCCTCGCAACGCTTCCTCGTCGGAATAGAGCTCCCGTTCGAGCGCGGCAACCTGCGGTCCGATGGCCAAGACCTTGCTTTGCTCTGCCTGCCGTTCGAGTTGCCACGATTCGCTGTCCACCTCGATGAGAATGTCGCCAGCGGTGACCCACTGATCGAGCACCAGATTCGTGCGCAGCAAGCGGCCAGCCACCGGCGCGTCCACGTCGTGCGGAGCACTCTCGACCTCGATGCGCGCCTGGCGGCTCGCCTCGTAGAGCGACACATGAGCCAGGAAGAACCAGAGCGTCCACGCGATCAGCAAGACACCGCCGACGATGGCCGACTGCACCGTCCGGGACGAGCTATCTTGAGAACGGGCAAAACGGGAGAACATGATGCTCCTTTGCGCATCATAGACGAGATGCCCCTCGCCAGGAACATTCTGACGATTGGGGAGACTTCCTAGCCGCGCGATACTCGAAGACGGTAAAAGACCGTTCATGTCGAAGGTTGCCCGATTCGCTCTTGTTCTTGCTTCGCTGACCATCGCCTGGCCCGCTTGCGGTGGCCAAGGTGCCCACGGCACCGAGAGCAAGGTCTCCCCCACGACCACTGCCACTCCGGCCTTCGCGCCGAATGCCTCGCCAGTTCTCGACGAGGCGGGGCCGTCACTGGATCTGGTCTCGTCGAACGCGCTGCTCCACCTTTACCAGCGGGGCCTCGTCGTTCCCTTTGCGAGCGAAGGCTTCCGCAAGTACAGCCAGGAGTACACGAACCCCTGGAAAGGCACGAGCAAAATTGAGGACCGCATCGGTCGGGTTTTGGTATCGACGGCAGCGACACTGCGATTTCCGTGGCGCGAGGAGGCCGGCGAAGCCACCGTACTGGTTCGTGTCCACGGCGACTCGGCAGGCAAGAAGCTCTCGGTGCGCTTGAACGGCAAGCCCGTCAAGAACGCAATCCTCGACGGCGGCTGGCAAGTGCTCGCGATTCCGATTGGCGCCGGCGTGTTGCTCAAAGGCGAAAACACGCTCGCGCTTGGCACCGGTAAGAAGGGCGCCCTCTTTCACTCCATCGAAATCGCTGTCGGCAAG
>Ga0265313_10004219_pt1 | contig 11143 bp, 7 predicted proteins | sample 4123metaG_FD_203122 | JGI IMG/M metagenome (GOLD analysis project Ga0265313, IMG submission 203122) | Rhizosphere microbial communities from Carex aquatilis grown in University of Washington, Seatle, WA, United States - 4-1-23 metaG | ecosystem: Host-associated > Plants > Roots > Rhizosphere >...
GGCCGTAAAAGCGGGTGCCGCGATGGCCTCGACGAACAACTCGGCGATGGCATTGGCCGCGGCGCCGTCGACCTCGCGGTTAATGCCGATCACACCGCCGTAGGCCGACACCGGATCGCAGGCAAGTGCTTTTTGGTAAGCCTCGAGAACCGTGGCGCCAGTGGCAGCTCCGCATGGGTTGGTGTGTTTGACGATGATGACGGCGGGCTGTTCAAACTCCTGCGCCAGTTCCCAGCATGCATCCAGATCGACGAGGTTGTTAAAGCTGAGCTCCCTGCCTTGCAACTGCTTTGCGCCTGCGATGCCGCAGCCGGAGCCGTCGGCATAAAGCGCGGCGCGTTGATGCGGATTCTCGCCGTATCGCAGCGCCTGGGCCAGCGGAAGATCGATGCGTAGCGTGGAGGGAAGCGAAGAGAAGTCGGGTGCGGCGGGCGCCACAGGCAAAGGAGCATCGGCAATTCGCTCCAGAGTACCCGCAATCGCAGAATCGTAGGCCGCCGTGAGCGCGAAGGCTTGCTTCGCCAGCCGCCAGCGTGTTGCGCGAGTGAGCGTGGCGCCGTGGGCGCCTTTCATTTCCTGGATTAGAGCCGGGTAGTCTGACACGCGCGTCACAATTGCAACGTCCTCAAAATTCTTTGCCGCGGATCGCACCATCGATGGCCCGCCGATATCGATGTTTTCGATGAGGTGCCCAAAGGCGACGCTGGGCTGGGCCGCAGTCTTCTCGAACGCGTAAAGATTCACCACCACCATGTCGATGGGCTCGATGCCGTGAGCGGCCACTGCGGCTTCGTGCTCCGCGTTGCCGCGAATGTAAAGCAGGCCTCCGTGCACGCGTGGGTGCAGCGTCTTCACTCGGCCATCGAGCATTTCCGGAAAACCTGTCAGTTCGCTGATGTCCTTAACTGCCAGACCGGCCTCGCGCAACGCCTTTGCCGTCCCCCCGGTCGAAACCAGCTCAACCCCAAAAACCTTGAGCGCCCGCGCAAATTCGACGAGCCCGCTCTTGTCGGTAACACTCAGCAGCGCGCGCCGAATAGGCTTCGCGCCGGTTCCAGTTGCATCGGTTTCCGCGCTCAAAACTCCACTCCTTGTTGGTAGAATCCGCCGGGCTCTGCGTCCTCGTTGTGATCGGCCGCCAGACGCAGTGCAAATTCCAGACTACATCGCGGGTACGAACCGAATTCCGAAGCGTGAAACCAGCTTGTGGATGCCGCCGCGTTCTGCGATTTTTCCGCAGAAATCTCAAGCCGCGGTGAAGCCGGGAATGCTTTAGAGTGAAAGCATGGGAAGCTATTCCTCGACGCCCCAGCCGGAGGTTCTTCCTCCTGCCAGCGATGATGCGCCGCGACGACGACGGCGTCCTGCGTGGGCCGAGTCGCCTGCCACCTATCTGCTCGTTGGGGTCAATTGCGCCGTGTTTCTGGCCATGGTGGCGCGCGGCTCCAGCGTGTGGATGCCCACGACCGATCAGCTCATGGGGTGGGGCGCCAATAATGCCGGCAATGTGCTTCTAGGCGGCGAATGGTGGCGCATCGTCACCGCAATGTTCGTCCACGTTGGAATCCTCCACCTGGCTACAAACATGTGGTGCCTGTGGAACCTGGGACTTCTGGCCGAGCCTCTGATGGATTCGTTCGGCCTTTTCGCTCTCTATATCCTTACCGGCGCGGCGGGTAATCTGCTTTCCACTCTCTGGAATTGGTACAAATTTCACGAGATGTGGTACAGATTCCACGATCCGGGTTCATTTCCTGCGGGCGCCGGAGCTTCGGGCGCCGTGTTTGGCATTGCCGGCGCGCTCATTGTGCTGCTGAAGTCAAGACAGTTGCCCGTGCCGCCGCAGGAAGTTCGAAAACTGCGCAAGTCCGTGATTTACTTCGCCGCGATCAATCTGGTGATCGGTCTCTCCGTCAATTTCGGCAGCGGATTCACCGGTGTGGCAGTCGACAATTCAGCACACATCGGAGGTTGTCTGTGCGGGCTGCTCTTTGCGGCCCCGATGATCCCCCGCATTGGGTCGCAACGAGGCGAATTTCAGTTCAAGCTGCGCCTGAGCGTTGCGATGGTGGTATTTCTATTGGTGTTATTCGGGTTTTTTCTGGCGCAGCTGCCCGCTCGAAGTTGAGTCCGGCGGCAACTACCGCGTTGCCGTCGCGGAGAACTTCTTCACCATGGCCAGAAGCAGCTTGCGGTCGCTCTCATTCAGATTCGTTGAGTAACGGCGCAATTGAGTGAGGAAACGCAGCTCGTCGTCGGAAAGATTCTGCGTGTTCATCTGGCGGGAGAGGGTATCGCTGGCAAAGAATTGCGCGATGGGCAGGTCGAGCGCGTGAGCAATCTTGGCCAATGTGTCCAGCGAAGGCACGGTGTGGCCATTCTCCACCCGCGAAAGATAACAGCGCAGGAGTCCGGTTTTCTTTTCGATATCCCCTTGCGACAATCCCTTTTGCAGGCGGTAGGCGCGAATCGTGGTCCCAATCTTTATGCTCATTGCTCTTCCCGTCCCATGCGTGCCCACGTTTACTTACGAGGCAGCTATCAGAAAACTATTAACTTGAGAGTTAACATGCGGCGGCGTCGATTGCAAGGGCAAAACTCTACTCCGCGTTTAACTGATCAACCGCCTTTGCCGCCGGCGTCTTGTGGGCCCGCTCAGGCGTGTCCGTAAACCTTAGCGCCGCAAGGCTCGTCAGACTGAATACTGGCTACAACCGGTCTCGAGATTGCCTGTGCAGCTTACCGGGCAACGAAGGGACCCGGCGACACGCTGGTCCCATCAGTTTCGCGTGTCGGCAGCGATGGTTGATGAGGCCGGTTCTGGAGAGGTCGGGGGAACGCGATGCTACAGGCGGCAATGAGGCGCGCGAGTGCTGTGGGGTATGTTTTCGCCGCATGTCTGGCCGCATGGCCGCAAGCTCCGGCGACGCCGGCTCCGTCCGTTCAAGCTCCCTCAATCGCAGCTGTGCCGGCCGCGCCTGAACTTGTGACTGGCGGCAGACTTCACGGGATGGTCAAAAGCGGCACCATTCCGCTACCTGGCGTCGCCGTCACCGCGCAGAATACGCTCACCGGCAAGCGCTATTCCACGACCACCGACATTACCGGATCGTGGCAGCTGAACATTCCGCAAAATGGCCGCTATGTCATCCGTACTCAGTTCGCAGCTTTCGCCGGAGGTTCCCAGGAAGCGGTTCTGAACGCCTCCAGCCACGATCAGAGCGTGAACTTCGAGCTGATTCTTGCTTCGCGCCAAGCCGAGATCGATCTGCAACAGGCCCAGCAAACCGCCCGCCAGGGCAGCCAGGAAGCGATCGTTCGGCAAATGGCGGGCAATGCGCCAGAGAACGTCAGCTTGCTAAGCGCGCTGAACGCCGACACCGACACGACCGCCGGAACGGCTGGCGCGAGCGGCGCCGCTCTGCCGTCGATCGCCGCGAACTCCAACTTCAGCGACGAATCCGTGGCAATCACCGGGCAGGCTGGACAAGTGAGCGCGCTGGCAGGCATCGACCTTGACCGGATCCGCGATGCGATCCAAACGATCCAGGTGCAAGGCGGCCTGAACGGGCAAGGCGGGGACGCAGGCCCGGTGAGTCTCTTCGGCGGGGGCGGCGGAGGTTTCGGCGGGGCCTTTGGCGGCGGCTTTGGAGGAGGAGGCGGTGGATTTGCCGGTGGCGGCGGTGTCGGCCCGGGCGGCGGGGGCGGCGGCTTTGGGGGCGGCTTCGGTGGAAGAGGAGGCGGAGGCCCGGGCAACTTCCGCAACTTCAATCCCGGACAGCCGCACGGCTTTATCGCCTGGAACGGTACGAACTCGGCACTCAACGCGCAGCCATTTTCGCTTCTAGGGCAGCCACAGATTCAGCCGCCCAACGGAACGAATCGCTTCACGCTCTCTTTCATGAGCGCGCCGTATATTCCGCGGCTCACCAAGCCCAGCAGGAAGGACACAGTCTTTCTAACGCTCAGCGGTACTCGCTCGTCATTGCCGGATGATTTTTACGCCACGGTTCCCACCGACGCGGAACGAACCGGCGATTTTTCGGCCGCCGGGCTACAGCCGATCTACGATCCCGTCACTGGCTGCGGATTCGGCCAGACAGCAACTCCCAGCGGCTCCGGCTACACCTGCAGTGGCGCCATCACAAACATAATTCCGCCCACCGGAGCAGCCGGCGAGTCAATCTCTCAGCAGGCCAAAAACCTGCTTGCGTACTTCCCCGAGCCGAATCTGCCGACAGGCAGCACCATCAACGGCTATAACTACCACCTTCTGACCACCGCGCAATCGAACTCCACGAACGTGGGCATCCGTTACAACCGCAGCCTCGGCGCCAACGCCATTCAGCCGGGCGCTCGCGGTGCGGGAGGCGGCAGACGTGGCGGATCGCAAAATCAGGGCCTTCGCCAGAGCATCAATCTCAACTACAACTGGTCCCACTCAGCTATGGACCTGGTGAACCTGATTCCGGACCTCGGCGGCAAAAGCGCATCGAGTTCCTACTCACTGCAGGCCGGTTACACAGTGGGCTATCACCGCTTCACAAGCATCTCGAACGTCAACTGGAATCGCAGCAACAGCCACACGCTTAACTTCTTCACCAACACCTCCAACAATCCCGCGACGGCGGCGGGACTGACTGTGCCGAACAACGTTCCACTCAATTACGGTGTGCCCGACATTTCGCTCAGCAACGGGATTCAGGGTCTGAGTGGAACGCAGCCGAGCTTTTCTCTTGCTCAGACCATCTCGTTCACCGAAGTCCTGAGCTGGATCCACGGCAAGCACAACATGCGCTTTGGCGGAGACTATCGGCGCGTGCATCATGATTTTCTCGCCGGCTCTAATGCCACCGGAGAATTTGCGTTCACTGGCTTGTTCACAGAGGACGCGGCACAGGACCCAAATACAGGCTCGTCGATCGCCGATTTTCTACTCGGGTTGCCGCAGTCCACAACGCTCAACTCGTCCTTAGCCAAGAGCTACCTGCGCGATAACGTGGTTGACGCTTACGCCATGGACGATTGGCGGATGCTGCCGTCTTTCACGCTAAATTACGGCGTGCGCTGGGAGTTTTTCGCGCCCTACACCGAGAGGTACGGGCACCTGGCTGATATCGCCACAAATCCGGATGCCGGATTCGCGAGCGAAACCGAGCAAACCGTGTGGAACCGGTCAGGCGGTCTGCCGGCTTCGCTTGTATTCCCCTGGCACAAGGCCTTCCAGCCGCGCGTTGGGCTTGCATGGCGTGTGCCCAAGCTGAAAGAAACCGTCGTGCGTGCGGGCTTTGGCACCAACTATACGGTGGGCGAGTATGCCGGCTTTGCCAACACCATGGCGCACCAGCCGCCGTTCACTGACGAGCAGACCAACCAGGAAGCGCTGGGCAATACAGCCAGTCGGGCCTGTGCGCAGACGGGAACCTGTTTCACGCTGGCGAACGGGTTCTCGGCCAACGGGCAAGCGCTCGGCAACTACGCGCTCGAACCGCATTACGGGTTGCCCTACGTGATGGCGTGGAATCTCGACATTCAGAAAAGACTACCATGGGGCATTGTGATGAACGTCGGTTATAACGGAGCGCGATCGAATCATCTTGACGTTAAGCTTGCGCCTCGCGTGCTGCCGACGAGCCCTGGCACGGATCCTACGGCCCTGGTTTTCAATTACGACGAGGCGGCGGCGTACTACAAGATGAACGCTGGAACGGTTCGCCTGAACAAGCAGTTGTCGCACGGGGTGGCGCTGGGCGCGAACTATCAGTACGGCCATTCCATCGACGACGCAACATCGGTCAACGGAAGCGGCGGCTCCCTCGTGCAGGACTGGCAAAATCCGGCCGCTGAAGAGGGGCACTCGGTTCTCGATATTCGCCACCAGGTAAGCGGTACCTATCTCTTCGAGCTGCCATTCGGGCCGAACACGAAGTGGGTCACATCTGGCGTCGGGTCGCACATTTTGGAGGGTCTTTCCATCTCCGGCAGCTTCAATTTTGCGACGGGATCCTGGCTCAATCCGGGATTCGAGCCAACATCGCAAAGCGTGGAATGCGGTAACACAAGCGGACTGCGACCGAGTCTGACCGGACGATCGGTGACCGCAGGCGGCGGCTCATTCCTCCACTGGTTCAACACTGCGGCCTACGCTGCGCCGAACAATACCACGGGTTTCTGCGATTACTTCGGCAGCGCGCCCCGCAATTCGATTGAAGGGCCGGGCACAGTCTCGAATAATATGTCGCTCTCTAAGACGATGAACATGGGCGAAACGCGCAGCATGGAGATTCGCGCAACCATCGACAACGTCTTCAACACGGTGCAGTACTCGGACGTGAATGCCACCGAAGGCTCTCCAACCTTTGGCGAAGTGACGTCAGTGCATGCGATGCGGTCGTTCCAGTTCTTGGCAAGATTCAGGTTCTGAAAGGCAGCGGAGCGAGCGGGGTCGGCAGTGAAGGGAGAGAGATGAAAGGATTTGCGCAAAGGATTGGAGCGGTGATCGCGCTCGCGACGCTTGCAGCGCCGGGAGCGTACCCGATCTCTGCGCAAGACCCCGCGCAGATCACCGATACGCCCCAAGCCGGATTTACGCTCAAGGCGAACGCAGAGCTTGTGTTGACCAACGTGGTCGCGCGCGACGCAAGGACCGGCGAGCTGGTAACGGGGCTCAAACAGAGCGACTTCAGAATCTATGAAAATGGAAAAGAACAGCAGGTCGACTCGTTCGACTTCGAGAGTGTGGACATGGCCACGCCGCTCAAGGAAGCGATGGTAAGCGGGCTGGCCGCAGGCCCCACCGGCAACAAGGCCGTTGTCGTCGCTAAACCCGAAGAATTGCGCAACCACCGGCTGATTGTCATGTTCTTCGACCTGACTTCGATGCAGCCCGAAGACCTGGAGCGCTGCGTGGATGCGGCGCAGGCTTTTCTTAAGACGAAAATGCAGCCGGCCGATCTCGTGGCGCTGGTTTCGCTCGGCGACACGCTCAACGTCGATCAGGATTTTACCGCCGACAAGAATGCCCTCATCAACAAAGTGGGAGCCTACAACGGCACCGAGGGCCAGGGTTTTACCCAGGGCGCAAACTCCAACACCAACCAGGCGGAAGATACGACCGCGTACACGCCCGACGAGAGCGAATACAACGACCTGAACACCGACCGCGAGCTTTTCGCGTTGCGCTCGATCTCGCAATCCCTGGCAAAGATCAATGAGAAAAAGTCGCTGCTCTACTTCTCCGGCGGCATTTCGCGCGACGGCATCGAGAATGAGGCTTCGCTGCGTTCGGCGATCAACGCGGCGGTGCGGGCCGACCTGGCCATTTACAGCGTGGACACGCGCGGCCTAGAGGCCGTCACACCGCTTGGCGACGCCTCCACCGGAAGTTTGCGCGGACAGAGTGGCTTTAACGGCGGGGCGCTTACTGCGAACATGAACGCGAACTTCGCCACGCAGGAGACGATGGCGACGCTTTCCAGCGACACAGGCGGCAAGGCTTTTCTCGACTCCAACGATTTTGCACCAGCTTTCGCGCAGGTGCAGAAAGACAATTCGGCCTATTATGCCATCGGCTTTCACTCGACCAATCCTACGCGTGATGGCAAATACCGCAAGTTGACCGTGAAGATCGTCAGACCCGGCATCACGCTCGAATACCGGCCCGGTTACTACGCACCTGCTGACTTCAGGCACTCGGGTAAGGAGGACCGCGAACAGGAACTCGATGATCAACTGGCCAGCGATATGCCGGCAACCGACATGGCAGTCTACATGGACGCCATGTACTTCCGACTCGACGAGAATCGCTTCTATGTGCCTGTTTCGCTCGTTGTGCCCGGCTCGCAGATCCCGTTTGTGAAAGGCGGCGACAAGGACAAGGCCACGCTCGACATTATTGGGGCAGTGATCGATGAAGGTCAGCGGCCGGTGGGGCGAGTGCGCGATACAGTCAAGCTCAATCTCGATCCGGCGCTGCAGGCGCGCCAGAAGAACATCCAGTACACCACCAGCTTCAACCTGCCGCCGGGCAAGTATCAGCTCAAGTTCGTGGTGCGCGAAAATCAAACTGGGCGCATGGGCTCATTCATCGCCGACATTGCGCTGCCTGATCTTAAGAAGGCTCCTTTGAAGATGAGTTCCATTATGCTGGCGTCGCAGCGCGCGCCGAGCAAGAAAGACGATCCCTTGGTCCGGAACGGCCAGGAATACGTGCCCAACATCAGCCACGTTTTTCGCCAGGACCAGCACATGTATCTGCTCTATGAGATTTATGATCCGTCGCATGTAAAAGCTGCGGGAGATGCACCGAAGGAGGCCAAATCCGCCATCAATCTGCTCAGCAGCCTGGAACTCATTCAGGGATCGACGAAGGTCTACGAAACGTCAATCGTGCAAGCCAAGTCGATCAACGTGGAAGGGCGCGATGCCGTCTCCATCGAGCTCGATGTACCCTTGAGCGGCCTCAAGCCAGGGTCCTATGTTTGCCAGTTAAACGTGATTGACGACGCCGCGGGCAGCTTCGCCTTTCCGCGCTTTGCCATTTTGGTGCGTGACCCATCGGCCGCGCCGGCAGCAGCGCCCACCGGTATATCGCCGGCAGCACAACCATCGTTAACCGGCGGGTCTCAGTAAGATTGCCGCGTGCCAAATTCTTTCCGCGTTCCACCGCGGAAAGGCACTGTCACCCGCGCTTCAGCAGTCGTAGGATGGCTACGAGGATGATCGCACCAAGCACGGCGATCAGCGTGCTGTAGAGAAATCCACCATGCGCGTCTAACCCAAGATGGTTCGCGATAAATCCGCCCACTAACGCGCCCGCAATGCCCAAAAGGATGTCTACGAAGAAGCCATAGCCAGAGCCCTTCATGATCTTGCCCGTCAGCCAGCCCGCGACCAGGCCGACCAGAATCCACATGAAGATTCCCACGTTTCCCTCCTCAATCTCGAAATCGATTTGCTTTGAGCGGAAGCCGGGAGTTGGGGAAACCTGCAAAATGCGAAGGTCAGGCTGCCCGATTCCGCAAGTCTGGATTTATAACACTGCCGGGGCAAGTCCAGCCAGCGAGAAATTTAGCTAAGGAGTCTCCGGATGCTGCTCGAGCTAACCCCTATTCGAGGCTGTCTGGCTCTGATTTCACGGCTGCATTCTCTCGATAAGGGCAATGACGGCACCCTGACCCGCAGCAGGTCCCGCGCTTGAGGTGGTACGCGGCGGTGAAAACGAGATAGGGCCCCTCGAAGTAATAGTCTTCGGGCTCCAGTCCTGGCGGAGGCGCTGGCGCGGCAGACTGGGGGTCTCGATCCACTGTCATATTCTCTCTTGAATCGGCCGCCTATAGGGACGCGCCCGCTAAAATCAAAGGATGGCACTCACCGCGCAAGACCGCGCCCGCAAGATCAAAATTATCCTTTTCGACGTGGATGGCGTATGGACCGACGGCACCATCTGGCTCGTGCCAGGTTCCGCGCAAAGCAAAGTTCTGGACGAGCTGCGTGGCAAAGACAACATCGGCTTCGGCGTGCAGTCAGCCACCATGGTTGAGGCCAAGGGCTATAGCGCGCACGACGGAACGGCAATTTCGCTGGCGCGGCTCGGCGGACTGAAGTGCGGTGTGATTACCAAGCGAATCAGCGAGACCGTCGCCACGCGCGCCCGCGACTTGAAGCTCGAATTCGTCTACCAGGGTTGCGCCTTCAAGATGCAGGCGATCCGCGAGATCATCGCGAAAGAAGGCGTGGCGCTTGACGAGATTTGCTATGTGGGCGATGACGTGATCGACTTGCCGGCGATGCGTGAAGTGGGGCTCGCAGTGGCTGTTGCCAACGCGCGCGAACGGGTGAAAGCCGAGGCGCATTATGTAACGCCGAATTCGGGTGGCTACGGCGGGGCGCGCGACGCGGTCGAGTTCATCCTGGAAGCCAAGGGCGTACTCGATCAGTGCATCAACGCCTACATCGACGAACGCAACCCGATTCCGCCGTCGATGGATATCGGGCGCGGCGGCGCCGACATGAAGTAATCCTCGGTTGAGAAATGGATGATCACTCCAAACGCGCTGTGGTGTTGCTGAGCGGCGGTCTCGACTCGGCTACCGTTCTCGTTGTCGCCAAAAACGAAGGCTACGAGCCGCATGCGCTCTCGTTTTCTTATGGCCAGCGGCATGCATCGGAACTCGAAGCCGCCAAGCGAGTCGCCACATCGATTGGCGTCGCGGAGCACCGCATAGTGGCATTCGACCTGCGGGCTTTTGGCGGCTCGGCTCTCACCGGTGACATCGCGGTGCCGAAGGGACGCACTGCCGCGGAGATGGCGGGCAGCATTCCAATTACGTATGTGCCCGCGCGCAATACCATTTTCCTCTCCTTTGCATTGGCTTGGGCCGAGGTTCTGGGCGCCAGCGATGTTTATTTGGGCGTGAATGCGCTCGACTACTCGGGATACCCCGATTGCCGTCCTGAATATATCGCTGCCTTTGAAAAAATGGCCAACCTCGCCACAAAGGCCGGGGTTGAAGGCCGCCAGGCGCTGAAAATTCATACGCCGCTCATCGCGCTTTCCAAGGCGGAGATCATTCGCCTGGGGCTCGATCTGGGCGTCGATTACGGTTTGACCAGCAGTTGCTACGATCCCTCGCCCACGGGCGTGCCGTGCGGACAGTGCGACTCCTGCCTATTAAGGCAAAAGGGTTTTCGTGAAAATGGGATTGAAGACCCGCTGCTGGAGACCAGCCGCTAGCCCCAAGCTTCTAGTCTCTAGCTTTTTCGGGAAGGAGTCGGGGAGCTTGCAAATCGCAAAATGAGCCAGGAGCTAGCAGCTAGAAGCTGACTTTATGAGTTACGCAGTCAAAGAAATCTTCTACACCCTGCAGGGTGAGGGCGCCCATACTGGTCGGCCCGCGGTGTTTTGCCGATTCGCCGGCTGCAACCTCTGGTCGGGGCGCGAACAGGATCGCGCCTCAGCCATCTGCAAGTTTTGCGACACAGATTTCGCCGACACCAACGGGCGTGGCGGCGGAAGCTTCGCCTCCGCCGAAGCTCTCGCAGCAGCCATCGACCGGGAATGGCCGACAAACGCCGAGCCCGGCGAACATTTTGTGGTCTGTACCGGTGGTGAGCCGCTTCTGCAAATCGACACAGAGCTGAT
>Ga0265313_10004220_pt1 | contig 11143 bp, 8 predicted proteins | sample 4123metaG_FD_203122 | JGI IMG/M metagenome (GOLD analysis project Ga0265313, IMG submission 203122) | Rhizosphere microbial communities from Carex aquatilis grown in University of Washington, Seatle, WA, United States - 4-1-23 metaG | ecosystem: Host-associated > Plants > Roots > Rhizosphere >...
GAGAAAACGCGCCTGGATAAGGCTCTCGTTATCATAATAGTCTTTTGTGAAAGGGTCGAAGTGGAAGTCGTGTTGCGGCAAGTATCCAATCGAGACCATGTCGAATCTAGGCGAACCATTTTTGGTTGTACGGGGAAGGCTGGACAGCTGCTTTGCCGCTGCCTGTCCATTGCCTTGCAGATAGTCCATTTCGGCAAGCAGGAGAGCAACTTGTCTGCCGCCGGCGGAGCCGGCTTGTTGAGCGGCTGAACGTGCGATTGGAAAGTTGCCGTTTAGGTAATGCAACAAGGTCAGACCTTTATATGCAGCCTGAGAATAAGAAGAGCGTTTTGCACATTCACGCAGATTATTCTCCGCATCTTCGATTTTTCCATCGCGCAAATATGCGTAACCTATGTCGGTGTAAATTTGCACTACATCCTGATTTGCTTGCAGCACTTTCACCCAGATTGCGATCGCCTGCTCATACCGGTGGGAAAGAAAATGGCTGAACCCCACCGTCAAATATGTTTCTCTGGATTTGCTGTCCTGGGAATATGCTTGTTTCAGCGCGTCCAGCGCTTCCTGATAGCGCCCTTTGATATTGAGCGCCATACCCAGAAGCATGAATGGTAATGGATCGGTTGGATCTGCGTGTGTTCCTTCTACGAGCAGAGGCACCGCCTCATCTGTCTTGCTGAGGACGAGTTTGTTCAAAGCGGCTGATGCCATTCGTTGCGATTTTTCTCGAGCGGCTGTATTCCAATGCTGGGTTTGGGAGGACGAAAATTGTGAGCAAGAAGCTGCCAAAGCGAGGGACAGGATAAGGCAACCTTTCACTTTTGCAGATCTTAAAAATGGCGGTTTTGTGATCATGAAAATGCCTCGGATCAAAACATGAATACAGGTCGATCGGGCAGTTTTTCAAATTCTTCCAGGGAGAATGTATACAGTCTTGCCGGTCTAAAAGAGCCTTCCTGAGACGTCTCGTTCAATTCCTGCAAAACCCCTGTATTGAGAAATTTCTTTCTGAAATTGCGGTTGTCGACAACTTTCCCGAGCACGGCTTCATACACGGATTGTAAGTCTCGCAATGTGAATTTCTCAGGCAATAGCATAAATGCTGCCGGTGAATATTCGAGTTTGTATTTGACGCGCTGTCGCGCATAAGAAATTATGCTGGCATGATCGAATGCCAATTCGGGCAATTCGTTGACTTTCCACCAGGCGACGCCGCGAGCCTTGGAGCCGGCTTTTAATTCCAAACCCTCTTGTCTCAAAAGGGCAAGGTAAGAGGCAGTCACTATGCGTCCACGCGGATCGCGGTTTTTGTCGCCGAAGGTATAGAGCTGTTCCAAATACACATCGCCGACATTTGTTTCTTCCAGGAGCTCACGTGCCGCCGCTTGATCGAGCGTCTCATCTGTTTCATCAAGTGAGCCGCCCGGCAGCGCCCAGAAGGACTTGAAGGGCTCATACTTCCTCTTGACGAGAAGCACTTCCAACGCGCCCTGCTCTACAGCAAGCGCCACCGTGTCGACTGTTACTTTGATTGTTTCGGCCATGCGGCTTGGAATTTCGCTCTTTGAATTTCCGGAAAACCAACCCAATCATACACGCTTGCAGCACATGCGAGTTTTAAGCTCGCTCAGTTGCGCTCTTTTCCCAAAACGAAATTCAACCCATCTACAAAATAACTGGCGGGTGGAACACCGTGACCGGAATTCACTTCCAGGAGTCTGGTGGCGTTATTTCGTTTTTGGAGAATGTCGACCAACTCTTTTTGGAATTGAGGGGGCACGATGGTATCGCGCGATGCTGAAATGATGGAGAAGCGCGTATCGCCTCTCAATCCTTGAATGTTGGAAAGAAAACTTTGTTTGGCATAGCGCTCGGGAACGGCTTCCGGTCTGCCGCCAAAGGCATTTATCAGAGCAGGAGGTATGGTTGTGTTTTTCGTCTCCTTAAAAAGACGAGCCAGATCGCCTGCACCTTCGGCACTGACGGCTCCGATAATTTTTGCCTTCAGATCATCGGGTGCCAGTGCCGTGTAAGTGAGGGCAGTGCAGCCACCCATGGAAGTGCCAAGAATGATAATTCGATTGACCGGATATCTTTGGATTAACTCGCGAATGTTTTGAGAAATATCGGAAATTGCCGCATCATTTCCCCATGACCAGGCGCGCCGGTAATTGAGGGAAGCAAAAATAATGTCGGGGTGAGTATCGCAAACTTGTTTTGCAATTGGTTCTTGCTGCGGACATACGAAGGGCTCAAGGAATGTCGAACCCATGCCGTGCAAATAAATAATCAGGTCGTATCCGGCAGGCGGTTTTGGTGCCCGCGCCGGCAGCACACCAAAGCTGTCTTCTTGCCCGTCAAAATGGCTGACAAAATTGCTTTTGATAACGTCGCTCGAACTGAGGACATCATTGACTCGGCTTTGCCCGCGCAATACGGCCAGATTCTGGGCAAGCAAATTTTTCTCGCGCTTCACGTGCTTAAGATGTGCTGCTGTTTGTAAAAACCAGACGAAGAAAAATATGCCGACCAGATTGAGCAAGCAGGAGACGAACAGAGCAGTAACGACAAGACTTGGTTTTCGGATCATTTTCTTCCCACAGCCGACTTTTGGATTCTACCGCCTTGCCCCATGAATTGCTTGTTCGATGTTAAGCCTGCACCACTGGGAATAAAAGCTTGGAGGTTGAGAATGGCAGTGGTAAAGCGAATGGCAATATTATTCGTCATGTCTGCGCTTGTTTCGGCGTTGCCTTCATTTGCCGACAATACAGAACTGGCGAGGGATTTGAACCGCCAGGCCGCTAATCTTTTTGAGGAAGGAAAACTGGCTGCGGCCGCGGAAAAGTATCGCCAGGCCATTCAACTCAGCCCACAGGCTCCCGGTTATCACAGCAATCTGGCCCTTGTGCTCAAAGACTTGAACGAACTGGCAACCGCCGAGCAGGAAGCCCGGCTGGCGGTAAAGCTGAATGCGCAAAAATCTTCTTATCGTTACAACCTGGGCGTAATTTTGCAAAAAGAAGGGAAATTCCAGGAAGCTGAGACTTGCTTTGGCGAGGTCGTGAAGACTAACGCGCTGGATGCGGACTTTCGTTATCGGCATGCTCAGGTGCTCTTCAGGCTCGATAAATTTCAAGAGGCTGAAAACGAGATGAAACTGGCGCTCCTCGTTAAGCCGAATGAGAGGGATTATCATCTTCTTTTAGGCGATGCTTATTACAAGCTAGGCAAGAAAGAAGAATCGCTTTATGAATATCGGCGCTTTTTGGAAGGTCAGAGCGAGGCGGAGATGACCCCAGACCTTAAAGCTCGGGTAGACTATCTCAAACAGGTCTTGAATACCCGTTAGCCTGTGATTTGCTAAGGTAATGAAACAAACAGATAATCTGGAATAGAGATGGTTGATCAGCCCAAACCTAAGGTGGATGACAAGACGCAAGCGCAGTTGGCTAAGCTCGCTCTTGTCCAGAGGCAGCTCACGGTCGTTGCACTGACCTTTGCCGCGCTCTTTCTCTGTTGTCAAGTGGCGTCTTTTTTTGCAGACATTTTGCGCATTCTGGGCATTTCGCTTTTGCTCTCATATTTATTTATCAATGTTGTCGATTGGCTGGAGAAATATGTTCGCTCACGAGCTGCGGCAATCTTTATCGTCTATCTAGTCCTGGGTGTAACAGCGATTGTGACGGCGGTTCTGGTTTTGCCGGCCATGGTCTATCAGCTTGCCCAGTTAGGCGAAACGATTTTCCAGCAGATTCCACAAATTGTGGATAAGTTGGTGGCTGCGCTGCATCCGCTTGAAGAAAAGCTGCATGCCGCCAAGATTGAAGTGAATGCCATGGACATTTTGTCTTCTGCCGCCTCCAATCTTCCCCGTTTTGATTCAACGCTATTTTTTGCGCGCATGAGCGATATGGCATTTTCGACCATGACCGTTTTCATGTACGGATTGAGCGTCCTGGTTGTTTCGTTTTACTTTTTATTGGATGGACACCGAATCAGAGATTCGATCATCAAGCTTTTTCCACGCCGGCTGCAGCTTCGCTGTCACTCAATGGCAGAGCAAATGGACAACAGCTTGCAGGCTTTTTTCCGCGGTCAAATTGTGCTTGGTCTTCTCTTCGGCGGAGTGATGATCGGCGTGTATTTTATGCTCGGCATGCATTATGCGCTGATTCTGGGCGTATTTCTTGCGGTTTGGGAAATCGTGCCGGTAATCGGACCGCCGATTGGATTTATTCCTGCCGCCATTGTTGTGGCCATTGATGGAATGGACACGATTCCCGTTAATCGCTTCGGTCAGATTCTCATTCTGTTTGCCATCTTTAATGGATTGCAATGGCTCAAGGACAATCTGGTGGCACCCAGGTATATAGGAAATGTAATCGGGTTGCATCCGGTCATGATCTTCATTGCCATCATGATTGGTGCGCGGCTGGATGGCATGCTTGGCATAATTTTTTCTTTGCCGGCGGCCTGTGTGGCCAACGTGCTTTTCAATAATTTGCTGGTGCATAATAAAACCGAACAAGCGGTTGCGGCTGGAGACGCCAGTCGTTTGCCGGACGAAACGGATATTTCTGGAGTTGGTCCGATTGCTGGAGAAAGCGGTTCTAACGGTGGAAATTCGGCTGCCGCTAATGCTGATGCTGAGTCCAAGTCGGACAGTGTTGCTAGTAGTTGAACAGTTAGTCCGCTTTTAATTGAGTGTTGCGCACTGGCTTTATTCGTGCTATACATATGTATGGTACGGAGAAACGCGCAAATAAAAGAGCTCTCCTTTCCTTGCTTCCTCTGGTGGTGGCAGGGGAGGGTTCCAAACGCATTTATAAATAAGACTAAGCATTCAAGAAAGCGTTATTAAGTATGAGCACTCAAGTTAGTGTTTTAGCGTTAAAGCAGCAATTAGAGCAACTCTTTCCGGGGAAGTGGTTTTCCGCCGAGAAGAGACATAAAGCCCTTTTGACTGGCGTGCCGGAGGTCGATGCGCGTCTGGTCAATGGACTTTTGCGCAGGCGTATTACTGAATGGGCCGGAAGCATTTCTTCAGGGAAAACTACATTGCTTAGAAAAGCGGTGGCAAATTGGTGCTCATCCGGTTTGCATGTCGCCTATGTAGATCCGTCCGGCCGTCTTTCTGCCGAAGACTGGGCATTTGTTGGTGAAGGTAATTTTGCCTCTGCTTCTACACCCAGTCTGGTTGCACCCAGAGGCAAATTTTGGGTGATCAGGAATTTGATAGAAAGTGGAAGTCCTGAATTAAATTCTATGTGGGCAGCAGAGCAATTGCTCCTCTCTCAAGTTTTTGATGTGGTTATTTTTGACAGTGAAAACCTGCGCATTACAAGTCGTTTGTATGCCAGGTTGAAGCGTGCACTTGATCGCTCGAAGGCAGCATTGATAGTTCTTAGAGATGATAAACGAGGTAACCATTCTTCTTTTAGTTGGGGTTTTCATACGCAATTGAATTTTTCTTGGGATCAGCCCATTGATTCACAAGATGGCTTGTTCGGTTGTGCAGCATTTATGCCGGCTATAAAAGGCAATGTGCTCAGGGATGGTCATTCTCAAGCTATAGAGGTGCGGGGAAAATCTTATGTCTCGAATAGCCTGTTTACGCATTCCCCGATTCCCGATCGCCGCACAGCAAAAGTATGATCCTGCTTTGAAAAACAAACCACTGGTTCTAGTTACCGGAGGTGAAGGCAAAAAGGCACTTAATCAAAAGATCGTTGCTTGTTCCATTCAAGCAAGCAAGGAATACATACAGCCTGGCATGCGACTTTCCGAAGCGCGAGCCATTTGCGGCGATTTGATTTCTTTGTCTTATGACACGAAATTATATGAGGAAGCTCAAACCGAAATTGCCAGACAATTGATCAATTTGTCACCACGCGTTTCAGGATTTGAGCCTGGAATTTTTTTGCTTGATGCGTCAGGACTTTCTCATCTGGGTGGGGAGAGCCGTTTTGCTGCTAATGCTCTCAAAATTTTAAGCAGACTCAGCTATCTCGATGCGAAGGTGGGCATTGCCGATAGTGCTTTTGCTGCATCAGTAGCCACTCATTTAAAAGACCGCCGCTGGCATATGGTGCCTTCCGGCACAGATAAGAAATTCATCTCACCAATGCCGGTCGAATATCTTCCATTAAGCGTCGAATCAGTAGAAATTTTGCGCGATCTGGGCATCAAAACTATTGGTGATTTTGCCGGTTTGTCATTGACATCGGTAGCGGAACGTTTCAGCGAGGAAGGAAGAAGAGCACACGAACTTGCCCTCGGGCTCGATCACAGGCGTCCGACTTTGCCCCAGGTTTTCAAAGACAGACAATGCTCGATGGAAATCGGTGCACCAATTGATTCTTTGAATCAGACTCTCTTTATTTTGAAATCACTGATCGACAGATTAACTGCCGATTTGAAAAGAGATGGTTTATGCGCTGAAGAACTCTCGGTCAGTTTTTTCAATGAAGATGATTTATTTGACGAGCGCCCAATCAAATTGATTGCTCCAACCAACAGCGCCAAGTTTCTCATTGAAGTAATCAAACTTTCATTGGAAACCACAAAATTGCAGCGTGAATTCACCGGTGTGCGTATTTCTGTCCAGCGCTTTTGCGGTGAGACCTGGCAGCAATCGCACCTTTCCATTTCTGACCATGCAGTCGACGAGCAGCTTGAATTGAGCGAGCCGTCGATGCTGCTTTTGCAACGCCTGACCACAAGACTGGGTGAAGGAAAAGTAGTACAGCCTCAAGCAAGCGATGGATACGGATTGGCAGGAAACGGTTGCTGGATGCCAGTCATTGACACTAAAGCAAGAAGCGTCAAGCGCACAGTTGCAGAGACTTATAAGCAGGCAATTGCTCCTCTGGATGTGGACTACATTTTGAAAAGAGCTGGTGCATCAGGTCTTGTCTCCAATCTGGTGTTAAAAAAACCGCCAGAACCTGTCAAAGTAATGGTCGAACTTAAGGACGGCAGGCCTGCTTCTCTGGCATATTGCGGTCATTGGTATCGCATCTCACTGATTACTACTCCTGAATGCCTGTCCGGCTTCTGGTGGGACAAAATGATCAGAAACTCTTACTACGTAGCTATGATCCAACCATCACAAAAGTCCGAAATTAGCGAAAGTCTGGTGGTTCTTCTGGCCAAAGAGCATATCCAGGAAACCTGGCAGATTGAGGGGGTTTATGACTAAAAGTTCCGGGACCGCGAGCTGAAAGCCTGTGCATGGACTTTTCCCAGATTAATCTTGTCCCTGACCAAAAATGCCCGCACTGCGTATACATACGTTTTGGCAGAAAGGGCAACAAACTCCGATAATGACCTCCAGACTTGAGCAGTACCAACCTGCTCTTGCTTCCGCGCAAGATGAAACTGCTGAGCGACTCTTTTGGAGCGCCCATGATTTTGGGCAGCCACCAAAACAGTTTGCGCTCAAAGAGATCTTTGCGCCGCAGTTCGAGCAATCAGCTTCCACGGATTGGCTCCTGGCAAGAGCCGATACGACATTCAACCGTGGCGAGAAAAACGGTCTTTCCAATGCCGTCGAAAAGCTAGACACTGCTCGCCGCGATCGGTTCAACAGCCGGATTGCAGAGATCGAAATACGGGCTGGCCAAGAAAAGCTGACTGCCTCTCAAGTGGACGCCACATACGCACAGGTCAGGCGCCTTCTCGAGGGGCACTCAAATTCACTTACAGATGAACAGCTTATAAACATTGGCGAGCAGGTTCTTTCCATGTCCGCCGACCCTACCTCCATCGACCAGGGGGTTCATGATTGCTGCGGCGCCGCCGTCGTCGAGGTTAGAACCTACATGCGCCATCCGGAATTAGCCAGCAAGTTGGTTGCAGACGTTGCCTTAAGCGGTCAGGTTATGACCGGTAAAGGAACAGTCATAGACATTGATTTGACTCCGCACGACACATCAAAACTGGCTTTTCCCAAATCCGGTCAAAGAAGCCATGCCAGCGAGTTGTTTCAAGTGGCGGCCATCAATCTGGTTCTCAACGACAGACCTGGTGCACTGGAAGGTTCTATTCGTTACATCCAAAATGACAGACGCCCAGAGGCGAGCGACACCGGCGAGAGAGTAATCGATTCGTCGGTATTTCCTCCGAAGGAAAGAAAATTTGAAGGCTTGTATGTTGCCGATGTGCTGCGCATGAACAAACTGATTACCGGCGAAGATGAGCCCGATCTTGTGCTCTGGCGCGCGCGCGAACGCGGTGCTTCCCGATATGGAAAGACATTTACTACCGAAGCGGAGATGGAAAAGGCGCTTTCTGATGCAAAACGAGACGGTAAATTGCCCGCCATTCTCTATGTCTACAGCGGCAGCGAGCCCCTCTGGCAAGACGCCCCCAACAATGCCGACGGCGGTCGAGGTAGCTGGCATTTTATAAACGTTACCGACATTCTGCCGGGCAAGCCACCTAAGGTTGAAATTGACAGCACCTGGTCGAAACGCGCCGATCATACGAAAGGTTCGGGCAAACCGATCAGTCTGTCGGATCTTTACCTGTCCACGCTCGACCCGAATGAAGCTGAAGCCGAGCTCAGGAAGCGAGTCGATGCGGACAGCACCTCAGGCAAAATCGACACCGGCAGGCAAATTGCCCTGGCTCGTCAGCAGTGGGTCAACAACAACATCAGCACAGACGGGCTGGAACAGTCACTGAGAGAATTGCTGCTCTATGCCGATTTTCGCTGGAAAAATGAGGCGAAGGCAGGAAAGTTGGATGCCGGTGAAAAGGATCGCTCACTTACAAAGCTTATGGAGTCAGTTGATCGATTGCCCTATGCCAACAAGATTCGCATGCTGGAAAGCCTGAAGAGCAAAGGTGTCATCGATGACGGCGAATACAATTCGGCCGTTGTCGCTACCGCCAATGAAATGAGCGAGCAGCGCATGATGATTACTTTTGCCGGAGAGATGACCCCGCAGTCCGAAGCTGCATTCAGAAACGCTCAGGACGAACTGGGCAAGCGCCTGCGGTCCATGAGTCCGCAAGTGCGCACTCAGGTTGATGAACAATTGAAACGAGGGCAAAACACGGACAATACCGGCTTTTTTGCTTCCCGTGCCAAAGAGAGAAGGGGCAGGCGCAAATTATAAGGAATAAAGCTGCGGCGCCATTGGCTGCCCATTTTTGTCGGATGCCGCAAGAGATCATTGAGTAGTCCTGAAATTGAATAAACATTTCACCCTCGATCTGGGCAAGATGGCAGTCTATTGCTTGCTATGCGGCTGCCAAGTCTGGTACGTTTACCACCTATCGACTGTAGAGTAAAAAATGCCCAGGTTTGTGGACGCACTGCCAACAGATCGACAACTGCTCAGCCTCTTTGCGCCGCTGGGTATTTTGGCTCGCATACTGCCGTGCCTGCTCAAGCCTGAATACTACAAACGCATTGATATCGAAGAATTCAAAAGAATTTGCCATTACCTGGGGCCGAAGTCACTTCCTTTGATTTTGACCACCGCGATATTTATTTCGCTGGCACTGACCATCGAGACCATTCTTGAGACGACAAAATATGGAGCCCAGGACACATCAGGCGCCGCTATCTCTATCGGTCTTTTGCGAGAGTTGGGTCCACTGACCGTGAGCATATTCTGGGCGGCGCGCGTGACAGTTTTGCTTTCCTATAACGCCAAAATATACGTGGACAAGAATGGTCCTGACGATTTTATTGAGGTGTTTGTATTCCCTCGATTTCTGGCCGGGCTTGTCATGGCTGTTCCGCTTGCAGCGTATGGTCTTATTTTCGGCTTTGCTACTGCAGCGATGTATGCACCGACAATTGGCGTCAGCTCGTGGTCGGAATTTCTGGAAATTGCTCGTGTATCAATTCACGAAAAAGACATCATTGTTTATTTTGTCAAATTGGTTGTGCTCAACCCGATTATCGCCGTGATTGTCGGCAGCGCTTGCGGACTCTATTCCAATGAGGATGGCGGAGGAACAGCTGCCCATGCTGTATCCAAAATGTTCATCTACGCTGTGATCGCTAATTTCGTTTTTACGTATTTCATGTTTCCCATCTAAACTGCAAAGGAAAGAGCGCGTCCAATGTCAATCACTACCGATTCTAATTCGGCACTACGCGATGGGCGCCTGGGCGTTTTTGTCCTGATCGCCATAGCCTTTTTGATGGGTTCTTATCTCTGGTTCAGAGCGATCTCACCATGGAACCCTCAGCAAAGGTTTGACGTGCATTTTCACGAAGTTGCCGCTCTCAATGACAATGCTCCCGTCCTGGTCAACGGCGTGCGTGTCGGTTCAGTTGAGAGCATTCATTTGCAAGGCAAAGATGCCGTGCATGTGAAAATGCAGATCAATATGTCGAAAATCATCATTCCTGAAGGTTCGTGCTTCAAAATCTTAAGCAACAATGTTGTCGGCGTTAAGTATATAGACATATCCCTGCCCAAGCCGGATCCAGCAAATCCGCATCCTAAGGCATTGGATGAATCGATGGAAATTATTGGCGACGATCCGGGACGACCGGAATTGATCATCGACAATCTGACAAACAGCCTCAACAAAATCAGTTTTGACAAATTGAAAAATAAAGTCAGTAAGAATCTCGATGATATTTCCAGCGCCACGGAAAATTTCTCTAAAGCGTCTAAGAAATTCGGCCCTGTCGCAGACAGAACCATTGTCATGGAAGACAAAGTAAGCGGGCTGGCTGACGAGGTCAAGACGACATCCAGGAGAATCAATAAAATCATCGACAATCCGCAGTTTGTTGCTGATTTGAGAGAGACAACAAAGCGAGCCAAGGATGTCGCACTGTCTATCCAGAAGACAATGGATCAGATTGATGAAGTCCTGGGTGACAAAGATATTCGCATGGACGTGAAGGAATCGCTGGCTCGCTTGAACGAAGCGACCATACATGTGCAGCATGGTCTGGAAACGTTCGAAAAAATGGCTGACGATAAGGAAGTTCGCGGGGATTTGAAGGCGATTATGTATGATGCCAGACATACGCTGGACAAGGTCGACACTATGGTCAACAGTCCTCATTTTGGTGGCGATGTACGAGATACCTTGAAACAGACGCATGATGCGCTCGAAAATATCAATACAGTCACTTTGCAGGTAAATCAGATTTTGAACA
>Ga0265313_10004222_pt1 | contig 11141 bp, 6 predicted proteins | sample 4123metaG_FD_203122 | JGI IMG/M metagenome (GOLD analysis project Ga0265313, IMG submission 203122) | Rhizosphere microbial communities from Carex aquatilis grown in University of Washington, Seatle, WA, United States - 4-1-23 metaG | ecosystem: Host-associated > Plants > Roots > Rhizosphere >...
AGGCAGCGATCGCACTCGGACTGCAAACGAACCTTCACTTGGCCCGTCACCCGGATTTCGCCGAGCGAACCCATCACCAGTTCCGCTTTACCGGACGCCTTAAGCGGTTCAGACTGCTTCAGCTTCGGATCCAGAAACTCGATGGTTCCGGGGGGTAACTCCACGTCAAAACCGACGGGTTTCAGCTCCAGGTCTCGAACATGGAAAAACACAGAGGTACTCCCTACCCGGATCGGGCAAAACCTTAGTATAACAGGACTTTCTTGTCAGGAAAACAGAACCACACAGTGGAAGGTCCATTCCGGTAAACCGCCGGATCCTTCGAATTTCTACCGATTGTATCTTGAACCGTCTCTGCTAAAGTGGGAGCTAATGGTCGTTGAAATCGAAGGAGTTGCGCTGCATCTGGCGCATCCGGACGAGCTTACCGTCAACTGGGTCGGCCAGGACGAGGTCATGCGCCAGCTACTGGCCGCCTGGCTGGTCGTCGATCCACAGGATCTGCCCATGAACCCGCGGTTGCTGGGGAAGCCCGGGGTCGGGAAAACCACGCTCGCCTACGCCGCGGCCAAACGCCTCGCCCGGGAAGTCTACATCATGCAGGCGACGGTCGATACCCGGCCGGAGGACTTGCTGGTCACTCCGGTCATCGAGGGCGAAGCGCGGCTCCGCTACGTGGCATCGCCTTTGGTGACTGCGATGCTGCGCGGCGGCATCGTCATTCTGGACGAAGGCAATCGCATGAGCGAGAAAAGCTGGGCGAGTCTCGCTCCGCTGCTCGATACGCGCCGCTATGTGGAATCGATCGTCGCGGGGATCAAGATCAAGGCGCATCCGCTCTTCCGCTTGGTTGCGACCATGAATGACGACGCCAGCACTTTCGATCTGCCCGAATACATCCACTCCCGCTTGCAGCCGCAGATCCTGATCGATTTTCCGGAGCGCGATGAGGAACTGGCCATCCTGCACGAGAATCTTCCCTTCGGCGACAGTCAGATCCTGAGTTACGTCACCGATTTCCTGCAACGGGCCCACGCCGCCGACGAGCGCTATACCGCTCGCGACGGAATCAATATAGCGCGGTTCGCCATGAAGCTCGCGCATGCGTCGAATGGCTCTCATCAGGGAACCATGCACGCCAATTTGGACCTGATGCGTACGGCCATCGTGCAGACTCTTGGTGAAGAGGCCCTGCGCTATGTCACTCGAAACTGACATCAAGCTCGGGAGCCTGGAGCGCGGGCGTGTGCGCTATTTTCCGGTGGTGCCCGGACGCGTGGAATTCGCCGCGGCGCTGCGCCGACTTCTGCTCGCTGAAAAACCGCAGATTATAGCGGTGGAGTTGCCTGGATTCCTAGAGCCAGCGTACACGCGAGCTCTACAGCGGCTGCCGGAAATGTCGGTGATCCTGTGTACGTCTTCGTCGTCTTTGTCCTCTGGGTCCGACTCCGACGAAGATCATCCTGTCTATGTTCCCGTGGAACCCGCCGATCCGTTCACCGAAGCCTTGCGAACGGCCGAGGAGATCGGGGCCGAGGTCATTTTTCTGGAGCCCGACACCCAGGAGCGTCCGCATCTGCACGATCAGTATCCGGACACGTACGCGGTGCAGCGGATCGGTTTGGATCGCTACATTGAGGGCTATCGGGTCTGGCCGCAGTCTCGCACGGAAGAAGTGGCGGCGCATGCCGCGGCCATGGCCTGGAAGCTGCAGGGAGCAAATCCTGATGTACAAACGCTTGTAGTGGTTTCGCTGAATCTGCTCGATCCGCTTCTCGACGCGATGGAGACGCCGCAGGAAGCGCCGTCGCGGCGGTTGATCCGGCCCGAGACGCAGCTACTCAATCCGCATCCGGAAAGTCTGGCCGAGATTACGATTGAGTATCCCTACCTGCAGGAACGCTACGAATTCTTCCGGCTGGATCTGGAGGGTGAAGCTCGTCTGGACAAGCCCAGAGTGCAGCTTGAACTGCTGCGCGAGGCTGCGATTAAGTACACTGAGTCCACGGGAGACAAGCTCACCCACTGGCAGAGGCGGACGATCTCACGCTATACCCGCAATTTGGCTCATATCAGCGGCGATTTGGTTTCGAACGCGTACGACCTAGCCGTTGCCGCTCGCTCCGTCGTGGACGACAACTACGGTTGGGAAGTGTGGCAGATGGCCAATCGCTATCTGGCGCAGCAGGAAGCTTCTGTGTTGGAGACCGTTCGGCTGACGGCGGGAGAAATCTGGCTGAATACCAAGCGGCTGCGCATCCGGCGGCGATTGCCGCGAGCTAAGCAGCGTATGAAGCCCGCCGGGCTCAAGCCTCGCAAGAAGGAAAAAATTCCGGGCGAGTGGGCTAAGCAGACCACTGGCGAGGCGATTTGCTCCTATCCTCCGGAAGATCTGGTCATCGAAGACTACGGCCGGTTTCTCAAGAAGAAAGCCAAGGCTCTTCTTTCCGAAGAGCGCGTGCGCGTCGAGCCATTCACAACCTCTATTCTGGATGGCATCGACATCCGCGAGACCATCCGTAATTGGCATCAACGTAAGATTTATGTTCGTCAGGCCGACCGTCTGGCGGGCGAAGTCGGCTCTGTGGTGGTGGTGTTCGATGAGGACCGTGACGACCGGTATCAGTACCTGACCACCTGGCTCGGCGAGCACCAGAACGAATCCGACATGGCGTTTTATTCGACGCACCCCTTTGACAATATCGTCGGACCTGGTATCGGGCGTGCGGAGTATGGCGGCTTGCTGATGACGCTTCCGCCGCGTCGCCTATTTGACGTGTGGTCGGATACCGATTATGATTTCGCGGAATCCAAACCCGAGCGATTATTGCTGGCAGCTTTGGATTATTCGACCGAGCGGTTCGTGGTGTATGTAGCTGCTAAGCCCCCGCGGTCCGTGTTTCGCTCGATCGCCTCGCACTTGAACCGCAAGATTCTGTATGTGCCCATCGGGCAGCTTTCGCCGACGATGCTCAAGAAGCTGCGCGTGGTCCATGTGCTCGATAGCTACGAGCGTCGCGAAGAAGCGAAAGACTACCTGTGGTGAGTAGGACAGGTGGTCTTGCCACCTGTCACCTTCAGTTAAACCGACGCCATGGCCGCGGTTGGTGAAGCCGGAGCGCCTTGCGGCGCGTCATGAGTCACCGGATCGAATCGGACGCTCACTAGCGAAGACAATCCCGGCTCCTGCATCGTGACGCCATAAAGCGCTTGAGCGGCTTCCATGGTGCGCTTGGCGTGCGTGATCACGATGAACTGCGTCTCCGAGGACATCTCCTTGAGCAGGCGCGTCAGCCGCTGGATATTGGGCTCGTCGAGCGGTGCGTCGACTTCGTCGAGGATGCAGAACGGGCTGGGGGTGTAGCGGAAGATCGCCATCAGCAGCGCCATCGCGGTGAGCGATTTCTCGCCGCCCGAGAGCAGGGCGATGTTCTGCAGTTTCTTGCCCGGAGGCGACGCCATAATATCGATGCCGCTATCGGCGAGATTGGTCTCGTCGGTCAGCCGCATTTCGCCCTGGCCGCCGCCGAACAGCGTGCGGAACATCCCTCGGAAATGTTCGTTGATCGCATCGAAGGCTTCCTTGAAGCGTTTGCGCGACTCGATATCCAGCTCCTGGACCGCCTTTTCGGTATCGCGGATCGAATCGAGCAGATCCTGCCGCTGGGTGTTCAGAAAGTCGTAGCGCTGCTGCGCTTCCTGGAATTCTTCGAGCGCCTGAGGGTTCACCGGCCCCAGCGCCTCGATACGCGCGCGAATTTCCTGCGAACGCTCCTCGACTTCGGTCACACCGGCTTCATCGAGCGTCGCTTCTTCCGTCACGGCGAGCTCCGCGGCGGACATGTTCAGATCCCGGCGGCTGGTTTCGTCCAGATAACGCAAATCCCCTTGCTTGCGGACCAGCTCCACCTCGATCGCCGATCGGCGCTCCTGAGACGCTTGCGCGTCGGCTCGCAAAGCCTTGAGCGATTCGTCCAGTGCGGCCAGCGATGCGCGACCCGCCGTCTCCGCCGCTGCCAGGTTTTCGACCCACGCGGCCGCAGACGCAGTTTCGTTGGCCAAGAGCCCGGCTCTCTGGTCCAGCTCGATGTTGTCCGCAAGCAGACGGGCGCGTTCCACGCCCATGCGCTCCAGCTCGCGTTCGAGCTCTTCGCGCCGCGCCACCATTTGCTGGATATGCGCCTCGATTCTTCCCGCGGCGGACTTCTCACCGCGGAGGCGCTCGTCCAGACCGGCTAGTTCCGCCCTGACGTGCGCGTGCTCCTCGCCCACCGAATGGGCGCGAGCCTGCAAGCCTTCGTACTCGCCGCGCGCAAGCTCTAGAGCCTTTTCCTGGTCGAAGCGTTCCTGCTCGCGCAGCGCTACAGCTGCCTGGCTCTGTTCGCGTTGCTGGCGGGAACGCTCGTCTTCTCTTGAAAGACGTTCCAGCTCCAGCCGGGCCACCGAAAGACGCTGCCCGGAACGCGCCGTTTCTTCGGCCAGTTGGCGCTGCTCGTGATCGAGTGCGAGCGCGCCTTTTTCCTGCTGCTGCTGCTGCGCGCGCACATGCTCCAGTTCTTCGGCCAGCTGCGCGGAAGTTTTTTCGAGCTCCTCGAGCGATCCAGTCAGCGTGTCGGCTTCCCGCTCGCGAGCTTCCACTTGAGAAGCTAGCTCTCGCAACTCGCGCTTCAGAGCCAGTGGACCTCCGCTCGACTTGCGACCGCCGCTCACCGCGTGGCCGTGATAGCTAACGCCATCCGCAACCAGGAAGTAATAATCCGGATGCTGCGCCGCCAGACGCTGGGCCGCCGCGTGGTCCTTGACCAGGAAACATTTGCGGAGGCGGGGAAGATCACACGCCTGGCTGAGGCGGAGCGCGTCGCTCAGTCGCCCCGCGATTTCAGAGCTGATCAGAGTTACCGGCGGATGCGCCGCGGCGGCGCCGTCATTGACCAGAAACGTCACGCGCCCTTCGGATTCGGCGCGCATCAGCTCTACGCCGCGCTCCGCTTCCGCCCAATCCGAGACGACGACGTACTCCAGTTCCTCATGCAGGAACGTTTCGCACGCTTTTTCCCAGGTCGAATCGGTGACTTCCACGAAATCCGCCAGTACGCCGCTGGGCTTGAATCCCGTGATTTGTCCATGCTCGATGGCCGTGAACAGCCGCTTCACCGACTCAGTGGTGTAAGCGCGATGCGACAGAATTTCGTCCAGCGAGTCGCGCCGGGCTTTTTGACGCGCTAGCGAGGACCTGATTTCTTCCAGCGCTTGGCGCGCAGTCGCGACTGCGGCCTGCCGCGTCTTCAGATCCTCTTCCACTCGGTGCCTGCGGTCCGCCAGCGATTCCAGCTCCAGTTGCTGCGCCGAAAGCTTGGTGGATAGCTCCGCTTTTACCTGATCCAGACGCGCCAGATCGCCCGACGCGATCTCCTCCTCTTTGCGGGCGCGCGCCGAATCGCGCTCGATCGCGGCCAGGTATTCGTCGATCTGCACCACTTGATTGCGCAGAGTCGAGACTTCGCCCAGCAATTGCAGCACGCGCATGCGGGCGGATTCGAGTCCACGCTCGCGCTCGCGCAGATCGTTCTGCAAAGCGTCACGCTCGGCGGTTTTCTCCTGCAGCCGCTCGCGTAAGGAAATGCTGTCCGCCTCCAGGCGCGCGATGGTCGCGGCGTGAACGTCCAACTCGCCCTGCTGCTGTTGCCGGCGCGTCTCCAGGTCCTGCGTTTCCGTCTCGTTCGCGGTCAAGCGTTCGCTAATCGCGCCAATCTGCTTGGCTTGCAGTTCCAGCCGGCCGCGTGTCCGCTCGCTTTCGAGATTCAATTCCGCAACGCGCGCACGCGCCGCGGTCAGCTCGGCTTCGGTGCGATAGCAGGTTTCCTGCAGACGAGTATGCTCGCCTTCCTTTTCTTGTAACTGCTCGGAGATTTGGGCGAATAATCCCTGGGACTGGCTCAAGTCGAGCGCCATGCGGGCGGCATCGCTTTCCAGCATCCGGAATCGTCCGGCGACGGCTTGGCGCAGAAATGTGACCATCTCCGTGCGCAGTTCCTCATATCGCTTGGCTTTTGATGCTTGGCGCTTCAGCGAATTCACCTGCCGTCCGACTTCTTCCAGAATGTCGAACACGCGCGAAAGATTCTGCTTGGCGCTTTCGAGCTTCGCTTCGGCCAGCCGCTTGCGCGTCTTATATTTGCCGATGCCCGCGGCTTCTTCGATAATCGCCCTGCGGTCGGCCGGCTTGTTGGAAAGAATCTGGCCGATGCGGCCCTGCTCGATGATCGCGTAGCTTTCCGGGCCCAGGCCAGTTCCGCTGAACAGATCCTGGATATCGCGCAGCCGGGCGGTCTTCCCGTTGATCAGGTATTCGCTCTCCCCCGACCGGTACAGGCGCCGCGTGATCGTGATCTCTTCAGGACTCACGTGTTGCGGGGCATGGCCGTTTCCGTTACCATTACCGATCCCATTGCCATTCGCAGGAGCTTCACGTCCACCCGCGACCAGATGCAGGCCCAGGGGATCCACCATGCTCAAAGTGACCTGCGCCATCCCCAGAGGTTTGCGTTCCCGAGTGCCCGCGAAGATGACGTCTTCCATGCGGGTGCCGCGCAGACTCTTGGCGCTTTGCTCGCCCAAAACCCAACTGATCGCGTCACTTATGTTGGATTTTCCACAGCCATTCGGCCCCACGACGGCCGTAATGCCGGATCCGTGGAACTTCATGTCCGTGCGATCGTAGAATGATTTGAAACCGTGGATATCGACGCGCTTAAGCTTGAGCAATGCGGGCCCCTTCCATAAAAGACAATCTCGAGGGGGAGGGTTGAAACCATCCTAAACCCATCTGACGTGAAAGTAAAGCGGGTGAACTACCGAATATAGGGGCCTCCGTAGTACTACCCCTAGATATTGTGGTACAGGCCCAGTAATAAACAGCTCCGCCTCCTGTCTTAGCGGGTAGAAAGGTCTTACCAGGCAGGAAGGCGATGCTAGTGGAAACGCTCATAACAACAAAACACGAGGATCCCGTTCCCATTATCCCCAAAGCGCTCGACGAGATGTACCGCGAGCACCACACCATGGTGTTCCGGACGGCCTACCGGGTCACCGGCAACGCCGCCGATGCGGAAGATGTCCTGCAGACGGTCTTTCTCCGCATGGTCCGTAGGGAGGACTCGGCGGATGCCATCGAGCATCCCGAGAATTACCTGCGCCGGGCCGCGGTTCACGCGGCTCTCGATCTGGTCCGCGCCAGGCGTTCGAGCGCGAAAGTGGATCTGGAGCGGCTGCCTGCCACCGGCGGTTCGCGTCCGGACGAAGGCGATCTTCGGGACCTACTCCGGCAGGCATTGTCCGACCTTCCGGAGCGCTCGGCGGAAATCTTTACCCTGCGATTCTTCGAAGGGTTGACGAATCCGGAAATCGCTAAAGCTCTGGGAATATCTTCTATCACCGTGGCGGTGACGCTGCATCGAACTCGTCGAATACTGCAAAAGACGTTGGGCAAAGCAAACTGAGGACACCATCATGACCAATCAGGATTTCGATCGTTTGGTGAATTCGATCCGCGACGACGCGCCGGATGCAGAGACTGCTCGAGCCGCGGCGGATCGCGTGCGTGAACGGCTCAACGCGGGAGACGAGTTCTGCACCCAATTTCGTACCGATTTCGAAGCGTATCGAACCGGCAAGCTGGCCGAGGGCCGTAGAATGCTGGTCGAAGACCATCTGCATTCCTGCGTCGCCTGCCGCCGGGAATACTCGGGCGCGAAAAACTTGGTGCTGATCCCGGCAAGACCCCGGCAAGTTAACAGGCGTTTAGGATGGGCGGCCGCCGCGGCCGTTTTGATCGGAGCCTTGGCGGTCGCCGGGTATGCCCTATCGCCCCGAATCGATCGTGCGATGGCGCCTTCGGGCGCGCGTGGAACCGTTGCCAGCGTGGCTGGAACATTAGTGCTGGTCTCGGAATCCGCGACCAAACCGCTCGCGCCCGGAGCGGAAATCGCCGAGGGTCAGGAAATCCGCACGGGCAAGGGCTCGCACGCCGTGATCCGCCTGCGTGATGGATCGCTCGTCGAAATGGCCGAGCGCAGCGATCTGGCGCTTAGCGAGCGCTGGTCCGGAAAGACCATTCATCTGGCGCGCGGAAGCGTTTTAGTGCAAGCCGCAAAGCAGCACCGCGGCCATCTCGAAGTAGCCACGCCAGATTCCCTCGTCTCGGTTAAGGGCACGATTTTCGGCGTCACTTGGGGCCTGAAGGGTTCGCGTGTTTCCGTGGTTCAGGGCGAGGTTAGAGTCGACCACGGCGGGCTGTCGAAGCTGCTGCATCGCAATGATCAGTTGGCCACCGATCAGAGCATGGCGCTGACCACGGTCGCGACGGACGTCTCCTGGAGCCAGAACGCCGCGCAATACCTGGCGATGCTGGGCGATCTGGCGGCGATCCAGAAACAGATCGATCAGATCCCGCCTCCGGGCCTTCGATATTCCTCACAGTTGCTGGATAGAGTGCCGCTCGCATCGGTCGTGGTGACCTCTATTCCCAACTTGAGCCAGACCCTCGCCCAAGCCACGCAGATTTTTGACGACCGTGCCGCGCAGAGTGCGTCGTTCGCGGCGTGGTGGAACGGAACCCAGGGGCAGGCTATCCGTCAGGCGGTGGATCACGCGCGTGCCGTTAGTAGTTACCTGGGAGACGAAATCCTGCTGGCCGCGCCTTTGAACGGTCCTCCGATCGTCCTGGCGCAGGTTCGGCAGGCCGGCCTCGACGCGTACCTGACCCAGATCGGGATCACTGGTCCGCGGGCCTTCGATGGCAACCTGGTGGTCCTGGGCGCCACGGCGGTTCCGCCGTCGGGGCAATTTCCGGCGAGTCCCCTCGGCGCGCAGATGCTGGCAAGCTATCAGAACGGCGCTGGCATTCTTTTAGCCGCGAACATGGAACTAATCGTCGCGCAGAACGTATCTACTGCTGTCGTGTCAAATCCAGCCGCCCCGAATCCAGCCGCAATCGTGGGCTTTGACAATCTCCGCTTCGTGGTCGCCGAAAGCAAAACCAGCGCGGCCTCGCCGCTCAATACGGCATCGTTCACGTTTTCGGGCGCGCGCCATGGACTGGCAAGCTGGCTGGCCGCTCCCGGACCCATGGGATCGCTCGACTTCGTATCTCCCCAGGCGAGTTTCGCCACGGCTTTTGTGACCCGCGATCCACGTCAGCTGCTCTCTGAGCTATTGACCGCCGCGGGACCGCAGGTGGCAGCCGCCCTGAGCGCTATTCAGCTAGCCGCCGGCTTCAGCCCGCTCGACGATGTGGCCGGGTCGCTCGGCGGCGAGGCGACCATCGCCGTCGATGGTCCGCTGATGCCGATCCCGAGCTGGAAGGTCGCTATCGAGGTCGACAATCCGACGCGCCTGGAGTGGGCCATCGAACAAGCCGTGGCCGCCATTCAAAATCAGGCCCCGCAAAGCGGAATCACGCTCACCAATGAAACTGTAAACGGCCTGACGTTTTACACCCTGACGCTCGCCAAGGTCACGATCCAATATGTCTTCGTGGACGGCTACGTACTGCTCGCGCCTAACCGCGGCCTGCTGACGTCCGCCATCGACGGCCGTACCTCGGGGCAGACGCTGCCTAGCTCGACCACGTTCCGGGCGCAACTGCCGCTCGATACCAACACGAACTTCTCGGCTATCGCGTATTACAACCTGGGTAGCGCCGTCGGGCCTATCGTCGATCAGCTAAACTCCAGCGGCCTGTTGACGGCGGATCAGCAGAAGCAGATCTCTTCACTCACCGCCAATCGCGCACCCACCTTGGTGTATGCTTATGGCTCCACTGATCAAATCCTGGTGGGCAGCCGGAACAGTATCGCGGGTATCGGCCTGGACGCCCTTTCCAGCCTTGGACTGGGTCCGCTGGTGAAAACCCTGTCGCTAGCACCACAATAAGACATGGACCCTGTTATCGAACTGGCCGGCCTGAGCGTCCGCTTCGGTAATCGGGAAATCCTGCATAATTTGCGCGTGGCGCTTTCCGGCCGGACCATCGGCCTATTAGGCCCGAACGGGGCGGGGAAGTCGACGCTGATCCAGACCATACTGGGGTTCGTTCCCGTCAGCGCGGGGTCCGCCAACATCTTCGGACACGACATCCGTCAGCAAACCCGCGAACTTCGCGCGCTGATCGGCTACATGCCGGAGAACGACTCGTTCATCGCCAACCTGACCGCTGTCTCCTTCGTTCGCATGATGGGCGAGCTCGCCGGCCTTCCGCCCGACGCCGCGTTGGAACGCGCTCATGAAGTCCTGTTTTACGTCGGCCTGGGCGAAGCGCGCTACCGGCTGCTGGGAACTTATTCGCTAGGTATGAAGCAGCTTGCGAAGCTCGCGCAAGCCATTGTGCACGGACCCCGCTTGCTGATTCTGGATGAGCCCACCAACGGCCTGGACCCGCCCGCGCGTCTACGAATGATCCGCCTGATCAAGGAGATGAAGCAGACCGGAAGCATGCACATCGTGGTGTGCTCGCATCTGCTGCGCGACGTGGAAGAAACCTGCGAAGAAGTCCTGATCCTGAAGCAGGGCCGCATTGTGCATTATTCGAATCTCGAAGAAGAGCGCCGAGCTAACAAGCGCTTCGTGGAGCTCGAAACCGTCGGCGATGAGAAGGATTTCGCCGGAGCCCTAACCGCCCTGGGCTGCGAATGTGTAGGAGCCGGTATGGGCCGGCTCAAGATGGTTCTGCCGGCCGAGTTCGAACTGCGGGAAATCTACCGGCTGGCCGCCGAGCGCGATCTTCAATTGCGCCGCCTCAACTATCGCCGCGACACGCTCGAAGACATTTTCCTGAAAGCGATGGAGAACTAACGTGGCCGTCTATAAGCGAACTTATGCCGCCTACGAAGGCTCGCTCACGCCAGGCTGGTCCCGATTTCTGATTCTGCCCCGCTACAGCTTCGCGCGCCTGTGGCAGTCGAAATTCCTGGTGATGTTCTTCATGGCGTGCTTCTTTTATCCGCTGGGGTGCACCGGCTACATCTATCTGGCGAACAATCTTTCGGTCCTGAGTTCGTTCGGCATTCGCGGTCCGCTGGGTCAGATCCTGCAAGTCCAGCCTAGCTTGTTCCTGTATTTCTGCTGGGTCCAAGCCGCTTTTA
>Ga0265313_10004225_pt1 | contig 11135 bp, 10 predicted proteins | sample 4123metaG_FD_203122 | JGI IMG/M metagenome (GOLD analysis project Ga0265313, IMG submission 203122) | Rhizosphere microbial communities from Carex aquatilis grown in University of Washington, Seatle, WA, United States - 4-1-23 metaG | ecosystem: Host-associated > Plants > Roots > Rhizosphere >...
CATCCGCAGTGCCAGGGCTTCGAGGCGGGTGCGCATGGCGTCGGTCAAGGGAACGCTCAGCTTCGATACAGCCGACTTAGCCATTGAACCCCCAACTCATGCGCGGCGGATTGAAACGATCCCAGCCACCAAATCATCGTAATTTAGCCGCAGAGTCGGTGCAAGTTATTGTGATTGATTGCGGATTATAGACTTGTGGGGACCCGCGCCGAGAGTTCCGCCGGCGCTACATATGGTATAAAAGGACAGATGAAACCCAACCCATCCGGTATTTCCGGCGATCTCAGGATCGCGGCGGGAGACCGGCCAACCATCGTGTCGCCTGTCATGGCTCACTCGATTCGCTTTCCCAAAATCGCCCTTGGGTCGTTTTTCGGCCGTTTGGGCGCGCGCGGGTCGAAAGGCGGGACCAAATCCGAAGGCTCGGGCGAGGGCAGCGCCGGCCGAAAGGGGCGACGCCCGCGCAACTCCAAAACCGGGCCCAAAACCGGCAAGCCGCGCTCCAGGTCCCGCTTATGGAAGCGGCTGCTCGGCCTCGGCATCGCGATCGGCGTCTGGGCGCTGGTCGCGGTCGCGCTGATCGTCGGCATCTACAGCTACGATCTGCCCGATCTCTCGGTGCTGACCGCGACCACGCGGCGGCCCAGCGTCACGCTGATTTCCGACGACAGCCAAACCATCGCCGCCTATGGCGACGTGTTCGGCGAACCGGTCACGCTGGCGACCGTGCCGAAATATCTGCCCGAGGCGATCATCGCCACCGAGGATCGGCATTTCTATCGCCATTTCGGACTCGATCCGGTGGGGCTGTTGCGCGCATTGCTGGTCGATCTCCGCGCCGGCCATGTCGTACAAGGCGGCTCGACCATCACCCAGCAGCTCGCCAAGAATCTTTTCCTGACCTCCGAGCGCAGCCTCAAGCGCAAGGTGCAGGAACTGGTCCTGGCGGTGAAGCTCGAGCATCGCTTCACCAAGGAACAGTTGCTGACGCTCTATCTCAACAGGGTCTATCTCGGCAACGGCACCTGGGGCGTCGATGCGGCGGCGCGCCGCTATTTCGGCGAGCCGGCGACCAAGCTCACGCTCTATCAATCGGCGCTGATCGCCGGATTGTTGAAGGCGCCGTCGCGCTACAACCCGATCAACGACGCCGATCTCAGCCGCGAGCGCACCGCCCAGGTGCTCGACAATATGGAAGCCGTCGGCAGCATCACCCATGCCGAGTCGCAAGCGGCGCTCGCCTCCGGACCCGGCACGGTCAAGCGCGACTCATTGGCCGGGCGCTATTTCGCCGATTGGGTGCGCGACAGCGTCGACCAATACAATCCCGGCGGCCGCGACGTGGTCGTGCGCACCACCATCAATGTCGCCCTCCAGCGCAAAGTCGAGGCTTTGCTCGAAGCCGTTCTGGCCGGACCCGGCGCCAAGGTGGGCGCGACCCAGGGCGCGGTGGTGATCATGAGTCCCGACGGCGCGGTGCGCGCCATGGCCGGCGGGCGCGACTATGCCGACAGCCAGTTCAATCGCGCGGTGCAGGGAAAGCGGCAGCCGGGTTCGTCGTTCAAGGCGTTCCTCTATCTCGCCGCGCTCGAAGCGGGATGGAAGCCGACCGACACCATCGCCGACACGCCGATCACTTCGGGCAACTATCAGCCCTCGGACTACGAGGGCGAGTACGAGGGCACGGTCACGCTCAAACGCGCTTTCGCCAAATCCTCCAACGTCGCCGCCGTCCGCCTGATCGAGAAGGTCGGCCCGGCGCGGGTAGCCGCGGTGGCGCACCGGCTCGGCATCGAGGACACGCTGCACGAAGACGCGTCGCTGGCGCTCGGTACCAGCGAGACCAATTTGCTGTCGATGGTCGATGCCTATGCCAGTTTCGCCAATGCCGGCAATGGCGTGTTCGCCTATGGAGTCGCCTCGGTCGACGATCGCGAAGGTCAGTCGCTCTATCGCCGCGAAGGCGAGGGCGCCGGCCGGGTGATCAGTCCAGCCGAACTGGCCGAGATGGACGAAATGATGCAGGCGGTGATGACCGAGGGCACCGGCCGCAAGGCGGCGCTTCCCGATCGGCCGGCGGCGGGGAAAACCGGCACCACCCAGGATTATCGCGACGCCTGGTTCATCGGTTTCACCGCGGACTACGTGGCGGGCGTCTGGCTCGGCAACGACGACGACACGCCGATGAAACGCGTCACCGGCGGCACGCTGCCGGCGGAACTGTGGAAGCAGGTGATGATCGCCGCCAATAAGGGCCTGCCGGTGCGCGCATTGCCGGGCTCAGAGTTCCAGGTGTCAGGCCAGAGCCTATCCGATCAAGCCACCGCGCCGGGTTCGGCGCCGGGTCAGGCCGGCGGCCAGCATGGCGGCGGCGGGACTTCGCCCGAGGGCGGCGGCGCGTTCGGCGAATTCGTCGGCCGACTCATGCACTTCCTCGGGGGGTGAGGGGCGAATCCTGTCGAAAGGCTATCGTTGCGCCGGAACGGATGGCGCGGTTCGTCGGACAAACTTAATTGCCGCAACCATCCTCGTCGTCGTATCCCTGATAATCGGCCGGCAGCGGAGGGTTCAGTTCCCTGGTGAGCGCGAGGTCGGAGTTGCAATATTCATTCTTGGCCCGAAACCTTTCGATTAGATCGAAGTATTCCAGGGGCCAGCCTGGAATCCCTTCCTCGTTTCGGCCCAGACGGTAGATCTCGAAGATGACCGGAAGCTTGTCCCCATAACTCTCGGCATTGGACATGTCGCGTCGAGCGGAGATTGCGAGGGTCGCCCGAACGCCATCGAGCTTCGCCTTTACGAAACGAACGCTGTCGAGCGTCCTTTCATCCTCGAAGGGCTGGGCGTAGAGGCTGTCCACTTGTGTGCCGCCGTTAGCGTGTTTGCGATGTGTCTCGAAATCGACGAGGTTCCAATCGTCGACCGTCCCCGGCCTCGGCAACAAGACCGAATAGACCGTGTAGCCATGTGCATTCATGTTCTCGCGCCAGGCATCGACGATGATGCCCTTCCGGCCATCGCCGGCCAGATCGTCGATTTCGTTCACCCCGTGCCGCAAGGGAATGATCGCAATATCGGTGATCTTGTGGATGGTTTTGTACGCCCACGTCGTGGCCGCGGACAGAAGTGTGACTGCTAGAATCGAACACCCGATAAAGGTTCTGGTCGGATCAATAATTGGGCGCCAGAGGTTCATGAGCCTTCACAATATCCGGGTCGCTTGGCTCGGAGGACCCCTGAGAAACCCGGCTCCTTCCCCCCTGACTGCTTCTTGATTTCGGCCTGATGTTTGACGAGAGTCGGCGAAACGATTCGCGTGCAGACGACCCCGAGAACACTCCAGACGTCGCCCGTCCACCGGTTGACGCCATAGAATCCCAAACCCTGGTCGCCGATCGGGCTCGAAAACTCGGCGGAGAAAAAATAGAAATCGGGGTCACCATCTCCCTTCATCTGGTCGGGGTTGAAGTACATGACCGCGTCTTGATCATGGAATTGCTGGATTTCCGCCTCATAGGCGAGCCGGCGCGCCACCTCGATAGGAACGTATCTGCGATCCGGGGGCTCGGCTCCATTCGCGGGTCCAGCGATTATCAAGATGACCGTCAGGGCCACAGCCTGTGAGACAGACGCCGATGACCTCATCGGTCATGCCTTTCGCCGCGCCACGCGGGCGCGAAACCCCTGGATCGTCCGAGATACTCCGCGAACGAAGTCCGGCATCGGCGAATTATCATCGGGATTGATCCCGAATAGCTTGGCATCCTGCAACACTTTCGCGAACTCTTCGGGATCCGAGATGCCACCCACCAAATCGCCATGTCGGTCGGCGAACGACCGCAGACAATCCGAGTAACTGGCGAAGACCGCCATCCTCACCGTATGACTTTCGTTCCACGCATAACCTGTCGCATACAACGCCGGATAGTAAAGGCTCAAGTAGTTATTGCCACCATTCGCGACAAACGGACCCTTTCCCCACTTCGATTCGAGTGCGGTCAGCCCCAATATGTTCTCGACCGGAATGTGAAGTTTATCGGCCCAGTATTGTGCGTCGGCGAGGTGATCGTCAGTGAACTTCTCTTTGTCCGCCTCAGTCGCTCCGGTGGTAGTAGCGGCTACGGGTTGCAACATTGGACTTTCCGCCGGGGCATCGTCCGTCGATTGCTCGCCGCCGCCATCGGTCCATCTGCCGCGTTCGTCGCGCGGCTCGTCGGGATTGTATTTGGCGAGGGTCAAGCCCGGCCGAACTTTGCCCAACGCCTCTCGCGCCGGCATCCCCGCTTTGATCAGTGCGTCGGTCGCGAACAAACGTTCCGCGCCATCGTCGGGAATATCGTCAAAGCGTGCGGCGTCCAAAGTTCCCTCGGCGCCGCGCCCATTGCCCCTCAGCAAACGTTCCCCCGCCGATTTGATCGCCCGCACCGGTCGATCGTCGGCTTCTATGGCGAGATCGTAGGCCGCCGAAAACAGCGCCGCTATTTCCTCATCGGTTGGCCGATCGGCGTGGCGAAAACCGCCCCGGATTTAGACCTTGGCCAATGCCGTTCCTCGCCCGAGCAGGATCGCTTCGTCCACGATTCGTGGCCGAGAAACGAGCGGGTGCAGTCTCTGCGCTAAGCGCAATTCTACGATTTCGTTTTCGCGTTCCATTGACCCCATTTATCCTATGGATTGCCCAATTCGTCGAGGTTTGTTGTGCCCGCATATTACGATTACGGCAGATCATAGTCAAGTACAAAAAGCGAATATCGTAACATGCAAAGCTGCCCCGCTCTCGGGCCGGATTGTGCGGCCAAGCGCTCGCTCGCTAGGCTCGTTCCCAACATTAGGGGGAAGCGCACATGGCCGAATACACGCTCTATTGCGACGCCATCTCGGGCAATTGCTACAAGGTCGCGCTGATGCTGGCGGCGTCGGGCTGCGACTGGCGGGCGCAATTCGTCGATTATATGGCGGGCGGTACGCGCACCGACGGCTACAAGGCGGAACTCAACGAGCAGGGCGAGATGCCGGTGCTCGAACACAAGGACAAGAAGCTCAGCCAGAGCGGCGTCATCCTCTCCTATCTCGCCGCGCGCACCGGCAAGTTCGGCGGCAAGACGGAGGACGAGCGGCTGGAAATCCTGCGCTGGATGTTGTTCGACAATCACAAATTCACCAGCTACTACGCCACGCTGCGCTTCCTGTTCGGCATCCAGAAGCAAGGCGACACGCCGGTCGTGGAGTTTCTGCGCGGCCGGGCGCTCGGCGCCTATGGCGTAGTCGATAAACATCTCGCCACGCGGCCCTTCATGATCGGCGACGCGCCCACCATCGCCGATTTCTCGCTCGCCGGTTATATCTACTATCCCGAGGAAACCGGCATCGACCGCGCCAAGTTTCCCAATATCGATGCCTGGTCGAAGCGCCTCGCGGCACTGCCCGGCTGGAAACATCCCTATGATCTGATGCCGCGCAAGGCGGGTTAGGCCGCGGCAGAGCCTGCTGCGGGCGGCGGCGTGCGGCGCGCCAGCCGCCACATCGCCACTTGGATCAGGCCGGTAACGAACCAGCCGCCGGCCATGAAGGCGGCCAGCGGCAGCGTGGTTCCATCGAACACCTGTCCGGCCACCCAGCCGGCGAAGGCGCCAAAGCTCATCTGCACGGCGCCAAGCAAGGCCGAGGCGCTGCCGGCTACGCGGGCATGGCCGCTCAAAGCCATCGCCGAACTGTTGGGCAGAACCAGGCCGACCGCGAGCGAAATGCCGGTCACCGGCGCGATCACGGCCCACACGGTCTGCTCGCCGAATAGCGCCAGGATCAACATGATGCCGGCACAGGTCACGCCGATCGCGGTGCCGATACGGATGGTGCGCTCGATCGGATAGCGATGGGCGAGGCGCGCCGAGGTGGTGCTGCCGATCATGAAGGCGGCCACCGTCACGGCGAAGAAATAACCGAAATGCTCAGCCGGCACGTGGAGCACGTCGATCAGCTCGAAGGACGCCAGCGAGATGAACGAGAACAAACTGACGAACACGAACCCGACGCTCAGCGTGTTGCCCAGAAAAATCGGATCGCGCACCAAACTGCGCGCCACCTCGATCATCCGCCAGGGCCGCAAAGCATGCGGATCGGGATTCTTGTTGGTCTCGCCCAGAATGATCCATGAGGCGGCGAGCACGCCGATCCCGAACAGAACCATGACAACGAAATCGGCGCGCCAGCCGAAGGCCAACAGCCAGCCGCCCAGGATCGGCGCCACCGCCGGCGCAATCGACACCACCGCGGCCAGCACCGCCATCATCCGCGCGGCGTGTTCGCGTACGAACAGATCGCGCACGATCGCGCGCGCCACCACCGGCCCGACACAGGCGCCCAGCGCCTGGATCACGCGCAGCCCGATCAGCATGTCGATGGATTGCGCGGTCAGGCAGAGCAGGCTGCCCAGTGTATAGAGCGCCACCGCACCCAACAGCACCGGGCGGCGTCCGAACCGGTCGGACAGCGGGCCATAGATCAATTGCGCCAAGCCCACCGTGCCGGCGAACACCGACAAAGTGAGCTGGGCGCTCGACACGTCGGTGCCGAACACCCGCACCATCTCGGGCAGCGCCGGAAGATAGATGTCGACCGACATCGGGCCGAAGGCAACCAGCGTCACCAGCAGCGCGGTGAGACGGAACGACTTGGTGGTAGAGCGAGTCATGGACGAACGTCCGGAGGAAGAAAAAGATCGGCTGGCTCAGCCGTAGCGTTGCAGTTCGGGCCCGTGGCGGTCGAGCCATTGGCGGGACCCGCCATAATCCGGCATCAGCTTCTCCACCGCGCGCCAGAAGCTTGGTCCGTGGTGGAGATGGGCGAGATGCGCGACTTCGTGCGTCACCACATAGTCGAGCACATGCGGCGGTGCCAGGATCAGCCGCCAGGAAAAGGACAGATCGCCCTTATGGGTGCAGCTGCCCCAGCGCGCGCGCGGATCGCGGATGCTGACGCGGCGGATTTTGCGGTCGATCTTCGCGGCCAGCGCCTCGGCCTTGCGGGTGACTTTCTCGCGCGCGCGCCGCTTCAGCCACTCGGTCAGGCGCGGGGCGAAACGCTCGCGATCGCCGCCGACGCGGATCACATTGCCGTCAACGCGCACGCGCGCAGGAGCGCCACGCTCCCAACGCAGCACATGGCTGACGCCGCCCAGCGAAATCTCCGAGCCGGGCGCGAATTCCACGCGCGGCGGCAGTTCCGCCAACCGCGCCCGCAGCCATGCCGCCTGGCTTTGCGCGAAGGCGCGGCCCTCGCGCAATGCGGCGCGCGGCGGCAGCACCAGCACGGCCTCGCCCTTGCGCGCATCGACCCGCAGGCGCACGCGGCGCGCGCGGCTTTCGCGCGTAACCGTCAGCGGCGAGGAAACGCCCGAGATCATGATCGTGTCTGTGGTGTTGGCCATCGCTATCGCGGCCAGGTGACGATGTGATGTTCGAGAATATCGGCGCGCTTCTCGGCGACGACGCGCCCGCGCACTGAATTTCCCGAATTGTGAATTGTCTCGCGATCGCCCGACACGAGATGATGCCACCAGGGCAGGTCGCCGCCATTGGCCAGCACGCGATAGGCGCAGCTCATCGGCAGCCAGCTCAACTTCTTGATGTCCTTGGCCGTCAGTTGCACGCAGTCCGGCACTTTGCTCTGCCGATTGGGATAGTCGGTGCAGCGGCAGGTCTGATCGTCGAGCAGGCGGCAGGCCACGTTGGTGTATTCGACGCGGCGCGGCTTCTCGAATTGCAGCTTGTGCAGGCAGCACTTGCCGCAGCCGTCGCAGACGGACTCCCACTCGGCGTCCGTCATTTGCGACAGCCGCTTCGCGCGCCAGAACGGTTCGTCCGGCGAATGGGTCCGCTTTGCGATCATGAAAACGCCTCTCCGCAATCACCCTAGCGGGTGTTGCACCGCAGCGCCAGCCCTGGCCAATGACTTCCGTCACAATATATAAGCTATTGATATTGCTGAATTAGTTATCCACAGGCTGTGGATGAAGCGGCCCGTCAGGCGCGGTCGATCAGATGCATGAAGGAGCCCATGACGCGGCCGCTGACCTGCCCCGTCTCGCCCAGGCTTTGCCCCCGCGCATCGGCCACCTGAAACAGGCTGGGGCCGGCGGCGGTCGTCTCGGTCGCATAGTGAAATTCATGGGCGCGGAATGAGTCGCCCGCTTTGCCCAGCGGCGTGTCGCGCGCCAGGATGCAGCGGCGATAGCCGAGATGGAGTTTGCGCTTTTTGAAGCTGGTGGCCAGCGGCAGCAATCCGGCCATCGCATGAGTCACGCCATCGCCGTCCTCAAGCGACTCGCCAAGAGTCATCGCGCCGCCGCATTCGCCCAGGATCACGGCACCCGCGTCGGCGCGCGCGTGGAGTCCGCTCAGAAAATTCTTCGCCGCCGCCAGTCGCGCGGCATGCAACTCGGGATAGCCGCCGGGCAGATAGACCGCGTCGGCGCCGGGCGCGGGCGCTTCGTCGGCCAACGGCGAGAAGAAGGAAAGCTCTGCGCCAGAGCTGCGCCATCCCTCCAGCGTTTCGCCATAGATGAATGCAAAGGCATCGTCGCGCGCAATGGCGATGCGTTGGCCCAGCGGCGGAAGCGGCGGCCCAGCATCGGCGGCGACGAGCTTCGACGACCGCGCCAGCCGGATTAGCGCCGGTATATCGACGTGCTCGGCGACGACGCGCGCGGCATGGGCGATGCGCGATTCCAGCCCGGCCGTCTCGCGCGCTTGAATCAGACCGAGATGCCGCTCGGGCAAAGCGAGCGCAGGGTCGCGCGGCAGCCAGCCCAGGATCGGCAGATCGGGCAGCGCTGTCTTGCACGCCTCCTCGATCGTCGCGCGATGCGACGTGCCATTCACGCGATTGAAGATCACGCCGGCGACATGGATATCGGCGCGATGGGTGACGAAGCCGCGCACCAGCGCCGCCGCCGATCCCGCCTGCCGCGCCGCATCGACCACCAAAATCACCGGCCAGCCCGTCAGCGCCGCGAGTTCGGCGGTCGAGCCCGAGGGTTCGCCGGGCAGCGCGGCCGCGCCGTCGAACAATCCCATCACGCCTTCGCAGACGATCAGCTCGGCCTGGCCCAACGCCGCGATCCGCGCCGCCAGCGTGGCCGGCCGCATCGCCCATCCATCGAGATTGGGGCAGGGGCCGCCCGACGCGGCGGAAAGGAAAGCCGGGTCGATATAGTCCGGTCCTACTTTCGCCGAGGCCACCGCGATGCCGCGATCGACCAGCGCGCGGAGCAGGCCCAGCGTGACCACGGTCTTGCCGCTTCCGGTGGCGGGCGCCGCGACGATGAGACCAGCACCTACCATAGCTGCCCTAGATCGTGATTCGGTTGTCTGGAATCGTCATTGCGAGCCGTAGGCGAAGCAATCCAGCCCACTTCAAAAGACTCTGGATTGCTTCGTCGCTTCGCTCCTCGCAATGACGGTTCAATTTGAGTCGATGCTGCGTCACAACTGCTTCTTCAAGCCGTCGACGATCTCGGCCGCCTTGACCTCGCCGGAGAAGATCGCGCGGTAATGCCCGTCGCGATCCATCAGATAGACGATCGAGCTGTGATCCATGCTGTAGCTCCCGTCTTTCTCGGGATGCTTGGCGGCATAGACATGATATTCGCGTTCCACCTTCTGCACCGCGTCGAGCGCGCCGGTCAGCCCCACCATGTCGGGCGCGAAATTGGCGACGTATTGGCCGATCACCTCTGTCGTGTCGCGCTCGGGATCGACGGTGATGAACACAGGCACCACCTGTTTGCGTTGCTCGGGCGTGAGCTTGTCGAGCGCCTGGCCGATGGTGGCCAGCGTGGTTGGGCAGACATCGGGGCAATAGGTGTAGCCGAAATAGACCAGCATGATCTTGCCGTTGAAGGTCGCCTCGGTGGTCGGCGCGCCATGCTGATCCACCAGCGCGAAGGGCCCGCCGATATCCGCGCCGCGCCCGGCGCTGAGAATGCGCGGCAGCGCCATTGCAAGCGCCAGCACGATCGCCGCCGCGACGAAAATGCCGAGCGGCAGCCAGCGCCGCCAGGGTCGAACTACGATCTTCTTTGGTTCAGCCATCACAACCCATATTTAGAACGTGATCGATCCAAACGAAATCGTCATTGCGAGGAGCGGAGCGACGAAGCAATCCAGAATACGCATGGTCAAGATGGATTGCTTCGCCTTCGGCTCGCAATGACGGCCCAAAGCAGTTGCAGGTCCTATGTAATGCCCGGCTTGAACCAATCCAAGTGGCTCCGCAATCGCACCACCTCGCCCACCACCAACATGGCCGGCGGCTCGATGGCATGTTGCTTGGCCGCCGCGGCGATGTCGGACAGTTTGGCTTCGATCACGCGCTGCTGATCGGTCGCGGCGCGCGAGACGATGGCGGCGGGTTCGTCGGCGCTGCGTCCCGCCGCGATCAACCGCTGCGCGATCTCGTCCAGGTGGGCCAGCGCCATATAGAAGACGAGCACGGGAATGCCGCCGGCCAGCTTGCCCCAATCCACCGCTTCGGGCACCGCGCCGGTCGAGTCGTAGCCGGTGATGAAGGCCACCGCCACATTGGCTCCCCGCGCGGTGGCGGGAATGCCGGCATAGGCCAGGCCGCCCACGCCCGCCGTTATGCCCGGCACCACGCGGAAGGGCACGCCCGCCGCCGCCAGCACCAGCGCCTCGTCGGCGCCGCGCCCGAATACGAACGGGTCGCCGCCCTTCAGGCGTAAAACACGTTTCCCCGCTTTGGCCAGGGTGACCAACCGTTCGGAAATATCGGGCTGCTTGGCCGAGGGCCTCCCGCCGCGCTTGCCCGCATATTCCTTTTCGGCCTCGGGCCGCGACAGCGCCAGCACGCGCTCATCCACCAGTGCGTCATAGACCACGATATCGGCATGGCGCAGCGCATGCAGCGCCAGCAGCGACAACAGCCCGGGCTCGCCGGGACCGGCGCCTACCAGCCAAACATGGCCGGGGCGAAATTCGGGAAGATCGATCGGCAACTCCATGGCGGGACTATAGCCGCTCCCGTCGCGCCCGGTATACGCTTCGCCCATGGACAAGCCGCTGCGCAAGGGCTGGACGACGGGCGCTTGCGCCGCGGGTGCCGCGCGCGCGGCCTGG
>Ga0265313_10004227_pt1 | contig 11132 bp, 10 predicted proteins | sample 4123metaG_FD_203122 | JGI IMG/M metagenome (GOLD analysis project Ga0265313, IMG submission 203122) | Rhizosphere microbial communities from Carex aquatilis grown in University of Washington, Seatle, WA, United States - 4-1-23 metaG | ecosystem: Host-associated > Plants > Roots > Rhizosphere >...
GACGTCGCCAAGTCTCAGGCGAACGTGCGCAAGCACGGCGTGACCTTCATGGAGGCGGCGAGAGCCTTCCTCGACCCGCTCGCCGTTGACCTCCCCGACCTCATGCATCCAGACCGACTGGTCCTCCTCGGCATGACCATGCCGGAGCGCCTCCTTTACGTCGTGTATACTGAGCGAACCTCCTCCGGCAGGCTCCGCATCATCAGCGCCCGGCGGGCGACGCGCCATGAACAGAAAAGCTACGAACAAGAGCGATGAGCCCTCGAAGGCGTCTCTGGCCGAGATGCCCGAGGTGGACTTCTCGCGGCTCGGCAAGCTGAGTCGCGGCAAGTACGCCGAGCGTGCGCGGCGCTCCCTCGAGGTCGTCGTGCTCGACAAGAAGCTCGTGGCGACGCTCGGGGGGCCGGACCGAGTGGCCGGAATTCTCCGTGCCGTGGCCGATGCCGTCGGCGAGAAGAAGCCGAAGAAGCGCCGCGCAGCCTGACTCATCTGAGCCGCCCAGGGTGGTAGCCTCGCGCTACGCGGCATGAACACCCAGGAAATCGTCCAGAAGCTCTGGAACCTCTGCAACGTCCTGCGCGACGACGGCATCACGTACATGCAGTACGTGACCGAGCTCACGTACATCCTCTTCCTCAAGATGGCGAAGGAGACGGGGACCGAGGACCAGATCCCGAAGGGCTATCGCTGGGACGAGCTCGCGAAGCGGGACGGCGTCGAGCTGCTCGACTTCTACAAGAAGCTCCTGATCGACCTCGGTAGCAAAGGCTCCGGCCGCGTTCAGGCGATCTACGCGAACGCGTCCACGTCGTTCCGCCATCCGCGCAATCTCCGCACCGTCGTCGAGGCCATCGACGCGCTCGACTGGTACAGCGCCAAGTCCGAGGGGCTCGGGGACCTCTACGAGGGGCTCCTCGAAAAGAACGCCGAGGAGACCAAGAGCGGCGCGGGCCAGTACTTCACGCCGCGCCCGCTCATCGAGTGCATGGTCGCGCTCATCAAGCCGCAGCCGGGCGAGCACGTGCAGGACCCCGCCGTCGGCACTGGCGGGTTCCTCATCAACGCCGACCGCTACGTGAAGGCGCAGACGGACGAGCTGCACGATCTGCCCGTCGCGAAGCAGAACTTCCAGCGGCGCGAGGCCTTCTACGGCGTGGAGCTAGTGGCGGACGTGCAGCGGCTCGCTCTCATGAACGCGATGCTCCACGACATCGAGGGCGACATCGTCCTCGGGACACGCTCGGCCCGACGGGCGCGCAGCTGCCGAAGGCCGAGGTCATCCTCACAAACCCACCCTTCGGCACCAAGAAGGGCGGCGGCGGGCCGACGCGCGACGACATCACGTACCCCACGAGCAACAAGCAGGTCGTCTTCCTGCAGCATAATTTAACCCCTGGTCCGAAAATCGGGGTCCACTTCAGGCGGAGGTGGAGACGCCAGTCCTGCTCCCGGGGGCATGGACGCAGATTATCGCGCATGCCCGGCGCACGGCGGACCTGGACGAACTCGACATCCTCGATACGTACCCGAAGCTCGACGCGGCACCCGCGACCGCGCTGATGCGCGCGGCGCGGCTCTATCAGGAAGCGCTTTGGCTCTCGGAGCGTGAGGCATGGCTCACATGGCTGCTCCTCGTGTCCGCCGTGGAGACGGCGGCGACGAGTCCACGCATGCGGCCGACGTGGTGCCCGCGGACCTCTTGCGGGAGCTTGACCCTAGACTCGCAAAGACCGCAGCGAAGTATGGCGAGGACTGCGTGCAGGACATAGCCGAGACCCAGGTGAAGCTCCTCGGCGCGACGAAGAAGTTCCTCGGCTTCATGGAGGCATTCGTCCCCGAGCCGCCGTCCGTGCGCCCCCCGCCTATCGCCTGGAGTGGAGCTGGGAGGGGCTGCGAGAACCGCTCAAACAAGTCTACCGAATGCGCTCCGCACACCTGCATGCGGGCGTTCCGTTCCCGTGGCAACTACGGGGCGCGCCGGAGCCCTGCGGCGGAGTCCCGACGGAAGGGCATCCGGACCACGTCCGGGAGGCACACCGGCGCGACCACGTGAAGCTCAACGACCCCGACCTACCGATGCACGTGCACGTGTTCGAGTATCTCGCGCGCGGGCACTTCTTCGATGGTGGAAGAGCCTCGGCCCGCAATCGCCCTCCGCGAGCCCTGGAAGCCCATGACCGTTCCCACTTACGACCACTTCATCGAGCCCCTGCTCCGCTATCTCGCGGTTCACGCCGACGGCGCGACCGTCGCCGACGTCTACGAGGCGCTCGCTGGCGCGATGATGCTCACCGCCGACGACCGCGCCGAGCTTCTGCCGAGCGGCGCCCAGGCCGTTTTCAAAAACCGCATCGGCTGGGCCCACGACCGACTGAAGCGGGCGGGTCTCTCGGCCAGCCCGCGGCGCGGGTTCTGGAAGCTAACGCCGGATGGGGCGGCCTTCGCGTCGAAGCACAAGACCATCTCGGAGGACGACGTCGAGCGCCTAGCGAACGTCGACCGGACCCTTCGTCTCAAACCGCAGAAGGACGCCCTCTCGGACACGCCACCCGCGGTCGAGCCGGCGACACCCCCGGCGGACCGGGCGAGCCCCGAGGAGCGTATCGAGGCCGCTCTCGCAGAGGTCCGCGACAGCGTCGCGCGGGACCTGCTGGAGAACATCGGTCGCTCGCCGCCCGAGTTCTTCGAGAAGCTCGTGCTCGAACTGCTTCACGCCATGGGGTACGGCACGAGCCTCTCCGACCTCCAACGCGTCGGCGGCTCCGGCGACGGCGGCATCGACGGCATCATCTCGCTCGACCGCCTTGGGCTCGAAAAGGTCTACATCCAGGCCAAGCGGTGGAAGAACACCGTGGGGAGCCCGGAGATCCAGGGCTTCATGGGCGCGCTCCAGCTCCAGTCCCCGTCGAAGGGCGTGTTCATCACGACGAGCTCGTTCACGAAGGACGCGAAGCAGGCCGCGGCGAGGGCGCGCGGGAGCATCGTGCTCGTGGACGGCGAGCAGCTCTCAGCCCTGATGATTGACAACGGCGTCGGCGTGAGTCACAAGGCCCTCACCGTGCCCAGGATCGACAACGACTACTTCGACGAGGGGTGAGCTCGGGATGGTGCTCGTCGGACTCGACCCGGGCGGCGCGGGCGCCTTCGGATGGTGCGTCCTAGATGACGGCCCGAAGCTTCCTCTTCGCGTTCGCGCGTCCGGCGCCGCCGACGACGCTGGCGCGGCCGTCGATGCCGTCGAGCGAGTCGCCGACGGTGCCGACATCGCCGCCTCGGGCGTCGATGCACCGATGTTCTGGACGCCGTCCGGCGACCGTCTCGTCGACAAGTACGTGCGCTCGGCCATCTGTACGCTCGGGGCGTTTGGTGGAACGGTCGGGCACGTCAGCTCGTTGCGAGGCGCGTGCCTCGTGCAAGGCATGGTCGCCGCGATGATGCTCCGCCAGAAGAACCCGAAGCTGCCGGTTACCGAGGCGCATCCGAAGGCGGCCTTGTGGATGCTCGGCGAGGCCACCAAGACGAAGAAGGCTGCGGGCATCACGGCGAAGGCCCTCGCGAAGTACTTCGACGTCAGCACGCACACGATGACGACCGACCATGAGCGCGATGCCGCCCTTGGCGGGCTCACCGCGTGGGCGATGCTTCATGAGGCCACGGGGTGGAGGGACATCAGGTGGCGGGACCCCGACGCCGTCTCGCCGCTTGCGGCGCCCGTGGGTTACTGGGTTCCGACCGTTCCGACGTAACTTCTGTTCGCCGGGGGGGACTTGGAGGGGTTACCGTCAGGGGTTGTGAAGACGGCGGTGGCGAAACACTCCGTACGGGGCGCAGGTGCCGCGCAGCAAGGCGCGGTAATGCGCGCGGTCGAGGACTTTTGAGCCAAGGGGAACGGCGTGAGCGACTTCTCAGTGGAGCTCGAGGGCGAGCGAATTGCTGACCGACGGACCAAGGCCTACTTTCGCGAGGTCTACAGTTCGTATGTTGCTGGCAACCATCGGTCAGCCGCAGTGATGTTGTGGTCGGTCGTCGTTTGCGACGTGCTCTTCAAACTCGACGAGCTCCGCTACGCGTATGCGGACGCGACCGCAATCAACATCCTCGACGAAGTGACCAACATGCAGGCTCAGGCGCCGACGTCCCCGGAGTGGGAGCTCAGTCTCATCGAGCGCGCCCACAAGGAAACGAATCTCCTGGACGCCGGTGAGTATCAAGGCCTTGTCGCGCTGCAAAGGCAACGCCACTTGTCGGCTCATCCCGTGCTCACGGGCACGTATGAGCTGTACGAGCCTTCGCGAGAGGCCGTGAGGGCTGCCATCCGTCACGCGCTGGAGGCGCTCCTCACAAAGCCCGCCTTCATGAGTAAGAAGGCGTTCGACGCCCTCACCGAGGACCTCGAACTGGTTCGCGACACGCTGCCAGACGAACAGGCGTTTCGCCGATACCTCGACGCGAAGTATCTATCGAAACTACGCGCTCCGACGGAGGACCAGGTCCTTCGGAGCATGTGGCGTCTTGTCTTCAAGGTCGTAGACCCACGAGCGGAGACGAATCGCATCGTCAATTTCAGGGCGCTCCGCGCGATGGTGGACCGCAGACCGGAAACGGTCGTGGCGCTCGTACAGAAGGACCGCGACTACTTCAGCAATGTCGCTCCCTCGGACTCTACGCTTGGCGCGCTGGCGGGCTTGCTTGGGTATCATCCGAAAATCTTCAGCATCCTAACGGAGGCCGCGAAGACGCTCTTGCACGCGAACGCGGACAAGGACGACAAGCTAGCACTCTCGTGGTTTCTCCGTCCGAACATGCAGTCTCACCTGGCCAAGCTGTTGGAGCTCGCGCAGGCCGGGGCGTTGAAGGTGAACGTCAAGACCTTCGAGCAACTCTACGCTGCGTGCGCCGACCCAGCGGAGAGGGCCGCCGCCCGCCTCGTTGCCATCGAACTCTACGTACGCGCGGGAAGCTACGACACGGCGGACCGCTCGTTCGAGCTCGTCCGCAGCCACGTCGATGAGTGCGAGGCCTCCGAGCTACAACGCTTGCTGCAGGGCGCAGAACAGAACGACCAGGCCCACGGGCGGGGTCGTGCCCGGGCAGACCACGCACTCGTCAAGACAATGTGTGAGCGCGTCATCGGCGCCGGTTTCGACTCGACCCCATACCCAAAGATGGTGGCCTCGTGGACCTGACACGTCCGTACACCAGCGTCATGGCCGCATGAAGCAGGGCAGTCGCCGGCTCCGCCGCCATCGAGAGCCAGAGCTCCTTCGCAAACAGGTGGTCCGGAGCGTCCACCACGGTCACCGCCCCGCCGCGGCGTCTTCGAACGGGGCGTCATCGCTTGCGCACGTCGCGCATGTGCAACGACGACCTCGCTCCCCTCCTTCGTCGGCTGGCTGTACTGGCCGCGCCATCCCCACTCGCAGGCGAACGTGTACTTCCCCCCGTCCGGCGCGAGGAACTTGGCGAAGCGCTGGCGCTTCGACTCGAGGTCTGCGCGGTGCGCCGCAGCGTTCGTCTCCGAATCGACGGCCACCCGCGCGCCCTCGACGTTAAACACCGTCAGTCGGGCTCGAGCTCGCCCTGGACGCCGTAGAGCTTGCCGTTCGTAACGATGCGCCGGCCTCGGCATTCCTGGACGAAGCGGAGGCGAATCACGGCGGGTCCTTCGTACTGGACAGCGCCCACGCAGGGAGACCCGCTACGGCACTTGCCTTCGCCAATGTGATCCGGGGTCGGCCGTGCCCGCGCGGCAGTACATCGGTCACGCCGCGCCGACCCAACCGTCGGCTTCGGGGCTTTCGCCGCGCTCGTTCTCGGCCTGGGAGTGGAGAGGCCAGAGGTGGGGGGCGCCGTGAGCCGCCCGGGCCTCCCGCGGTCGTGTTGCTCATCCCCCACGCCTCCCTCGTCGTGCCCGGCGATGTCGCCGCGGGCCTGCTCCTGACGCCCGCGCGGCTCCAGCCCCTCCTCGTGATGCGCTAGCCGGTTAGCCTGCTGCTCCGTTGAGAATGGCTTCGGCGACGCTTTTCAACATTTCCTTCACGGTGTGCCACCCGCTCAGGGCGAGAAAGGCAAGGCCTATGGCGATCATTCCTTTCCTGCTGGGAACAAGCTCATAGACGCGCTCGATGAGGCCGGAGGTGATAGGCCAAAGGAGCTTGTGTGCGACCAGCACGACGATCCACAACGCAAGTCCGATGGTGAAGATCGCGTCGAACAGGTTCATCGGGATCGCCGCGATGAGCAGCAATATCGGAGCGGTGACGTACCAGCCGCCCACGTGGCGGAACACATAAGCGGGCAACCCCGAGAGAAGGAATCCGAGAGGGATGAGGGCGGCCAGCACGGCGAGGCCGGAAGGCCAGCGGTCAGCGCTTTCGCTTTTGTGGAGCGCCCAGCGGACCACTTTCAGGGTTCCGAGGTCGGTCAAGATGCCGAGCAGGATGAACGGAGCGATTAGCGCCAGGCCCGTAACCTGCGACTTCGCGATGTCGCGAACGGGCGTATGCAGCATCTCGTGCGGCGTCATGAGGAGATGGGACCCGTTCCACTGCGCCTTCGCCAGCAAGAGCAGAGGAAAGACTGCCAGCAGCGCGCGAAATAGACCTATCGGCCGTTTCAGCAGGGCAGGCCACAGCGCCACGGCAAGGAGCGCGGTGGCCGGAACCGTGCCGCCGAGGATGACCAGTCGGTAGCTCGGGGCGTATGGCAGCAACTTCTCCGTGAACGTCGGCGGAACCCAGGGAGCGCTCTGGGCGATAGCCCGAAGCAGGAAGCCGATCCCGAGGTAAAGCGCCAGCACGCCGGAGCTTATGGACGCCCAGATGGCCGTCCAAAGGCACCGTGGGGCGAGCAGCTGGGGCCCGAAGACCCAATCGAGGGCGGCGAGGGCCATCCTGGCGGTGCCTCGAACGAGCCGGGCATGTCGGCTGGTGGCTCGCTCGCCGAAATCCGTGAACGCGACCCATAGGTTCAGGACGACGCTCTGAACGTGTCCGGTTTCCGAAAGCCCGGCGCAGAGGCCGATCAACACGAGCACAACCCCGGCAACCCCGGAAAGGGCGTGCAGAAACCCGATCATTTCAGGGGGAACCCTCCACGCGGTGCTAATGGTACCAGCGGGAACCGCAGGGTCTCACGTCCGAGCCGCGTCAGCGATGACAACGAGCGGGTGCCTGATGTTCCGCGGTGCGACGCGAGAGCCTTCAACTTCGGCGAGCGCATAGAGGCGGATGCGGTTGCGCATCACCGGCTGGAGATACCCGCGGTACTGCAGGTGCTGGACCACGGAAGCTGGTTACCGAGCCGGGCCGCGGCCTGCTCCTTGGTGAGCCAAACGGGCCATCTGGCATCAGGGGGACTGGATTCGGTCTTGGGCATCGGCGGGCCTCCCTTGGGCGTACTGCATGGCGGTCTTTTGCCTCCACGACTCGGCATCGACGTCGACGACGTGGCTGTTGCCACGCGCGCTGTACGAAGGGATCGCCGCCGGGCGCGGTGATCCTTACCGAGTGCGTCTGACCGGAACCTCGCGCAGCAGAAAGGCGACCGCCCCGCCGGCGGAGGCCGGCGAGGCGGAAGCGTGTTCGGTCTGGGCGGTTGTTCAGAATGGGTCGGCGATGTCTTCATCGATGTCCGCGAGGTCGAAGCGTACCGAGTCGAGATACTCGCGAAGAAGAGCGGTGAGTTGGTCTGTGGCATCGAGGACTTGGACGGCGAGACGTTCTGTCGAGAGCAGCAGCCGCGGTTGCCGGTCCGCACGACGGACAACAGCCAGGATGGGATGGGCGGAATCGAGTGCGCGTTCGACGGCGAGCAGGGCCGCGTCGGCGAAAGCGACGACGAGCGTCTGGGGCGCGGCATCGACGTCGTCGGGGGCGGGATAAGGGATCCGGGGGCCGTGATGAGGGCTCATGAACGGTCCTGGGCTTCAGCCTGGAGGATTCGGGAGAGGACATCGCGCTCGACGAGTTTTTTCTTTTTCGCGCCGCAGCGCGTAGCGCGGCGGTGGCGATTCGGTCGGTGTCGCGCAGGGAACTGGCCGCGGCCTCATGCAAGATGGCGAGGGCGTCGGCCGAGAAGATGTCTTTGGTGGCGCCGACTCGAGCGAGGCGGGTGCGTAGATAATCGGCGGTGTCGTCGGGGGAGAGCGAGCCGACGGTCGTCGCCTACAGCAAGGCGATACCGATTCGTGGCCGGCCGCAGCCGGCAAGGGTTCGCGCGAGTCATCGGGGTGGGAAGAACACAAAGGTTGGCCAAAAAACGCCCATCCTGACGATTCGCTCCCAATCGTGTTGCAAACGCATTTCTCGCTATGCAGGTAAGCGGGAGCCAGCCCGGACGAACCTTGATTCGCCTCAAGGATGGGGCGCTTTACCCAGGAGTTCGGCCAGTTCGCCTGCGCTCAGATCGTGCCCGTCCACCGAGAGGCTGGAGATCTGGCTGCCAATGGACGTAGAGGTCGCTCGGGTGTGGGTGTCGATCGCATCACCCCATCGGCGCGACAGGTCGAGCGGGGAGGTGTACGGACTCCCTACGATTCGAACATTGGAGAAGCTGAACTTTCGCTTGTATCTCCCCTGCAGCGCCCGCTCGACTGCGCTGCCCAGCCAGACGACATCGGCCCCAGGGAAGTCTGCCAGCCCCCGGGACGACTTCGCGACATCGAAGATCTGAGCTAATGTCATCGGCTTCGTGAACACGGCCCCGATCGCCCTGGGCCGTTCGTCCGCGGGAGCATCGAACCACATTCGCACCTCGAAGAGCGCTTGGTCGACGGGGATGGTTCTCGAGCTCAGCCGGCACAACCGCCTCAGGTCGTCCCATCCGGCTACGTCCCGGAGCTTGAGCGGGGTCTTCGTCACCACGATGCCCTTGAGCTTGCCCCCGAGTCCGAACTCGCCCGCGAAATCACCAGCTCCCCCGAGCACCTCCGTCCGTTCGTCATGGAGCCATACGCCGCCGTCCGCGGCCAGCTTCGCGGAGAAGGCGCTCCAGTAGCTCCCGAGCCACTTGGCCATGCTTGCCTGCGCGGCCCTGGCCTTCTCCAGTCCACGGTAGTCGTCAGCACAGTCCGCGAGCAAGAACTGGGCGCTGGCGCCAGAGAGCTCGATATCGCGACCCTTGGTCAGGGCACGGGGCGTAAACTGGAACGGCAGTGGCGCCAACTGCACCGGCGGATCCGGATTCAAGTCCGGCTTCAATACGTCCGTCCCGCCCGCCGGGTGCCAGTTCACACAATCCACGACGTGGCTGTCGTACTGGTGAACGCGTAGGCAGAACTTGTTCGAGGCGTCGTCGAGTATTCGTGCCCGCACGGCATAGCGATACCGAAGGTCCGCCATGTTCCCCAGGGCCCTGTCGATCTTGTCGTCGTCTCCGCGCGTAGTGTTGTCGCGCGCCAACCAGTAGGTATCGCGTATCAATTCCGAGAGTCGCTTCCACTCGTGGGGGTGGTCGCCACCACCCAGCGGGACGAACGCCATCCCCTCGTGCCTCGTCATCACGTCGCAAACGTCGCGCACGCCCTGTTGCTGCAGGACGACTCCGTCCGGGCTCTCGAGCCACCAGCCTCCGTTGTCGACGGGAACCACTTCTTGAATGGCGAAGAAGAGCTTCAACGTGTTCGACACGACCGACGGGCCGGAGCGGCTGGCATCGGTCGCGAATGGTGCACGGAGAAGCGCCGGCGCGAGGGCGTGCATCGCCACCTGGTCGGCGGCCTCTTCATCCGCGAGCGTCTCGGTGTTGATCGCGCAGGCATTGCGCAGGGCAAGGAGCTTTCGCGTGTCGTCCTGGGCCAGATCGACCTTTACCAACGGCTCGGCCAGTTCTCCCACGGGTTTGGACGCGACGAGGTGTCCCAGCTCGTGTGCCAGCACGTAGAACAGTGTGGGACTCGCGGGTGAAGGACCCTCGGAGGCGAGGATCGCCCTGACGTCCTCGGCCGAGCAACTGATGGCGTTGCTCGAGGCCCGGCAAACGCCCCCTACGGAGAAGGCGGCCAGCTGCTCTCTCCTGAAATCGGTGAGGAGGGTCGCCAGACAGGCACCGTCCAGGGGGGTGTTGTGCATTCCGGGCGTCGAAGGCAGCGCGCGGCGCGGGTCGAAGACGATCCAGAGTGGCAGAGAATTGGGCCTGCGCGCGTTGACCAGGGCCGACTTGCCCGCGAGGTCAGGGTGCTCCGCCGCGACGGCGGCGAAAACCGCATTGGCCGTGGCCTGGACGACTTCCTGCTCCTGCCGGTCAAGAAGGCATTCGGGCGGATCGGTCAGAACATCCACTCGCGTTGCAGGGCTTGCGGCCGCGGGCGCCACCGGGTCGCACCCGAAACCGAAGAGGGCTATCGCCAAGCACGCGCAAGTCGACGCGGGTCCGTGCACGTTCGCCGGGGAGCCCCGCGCAATTCTCTCGAGAACCGTCATGATCTTTCTCCCGGAACGGCGTCTCGAGTGAAGGAGGGTTGTCGCCCTGGGCGACGGAGGTCCATGGTCATTTTGTTCGGCCTTCGCGCTCCCCGCCGGGTCGGAAGATGACTATGGCGATGCGTGCGTCGGGTTTTGTACCCTGCGCCCAAACCATCCTGAGGCTTCGATGCAGACGAATTGGACGTGCTGGCTCACGTCGCTGTACCTCGTGGGTTGCGCCGCCGCGAACGCGGGGCCCGCGGCGGCGAGTCGAGCCCCGGGCCTCGATGTGCCGCCCGAGCGCACGGACGCACACTCTGCTGCGGAGTTCCCCGGTCTCGAGGCTCTCCCGGAGGACGAGGTCGGCGTGCATTCGCTCGCGGCACCCTTCGAGACGAGCACGCACACGGAGATGATCCGCGACGGCTCGCTGCCGTCGCATTGCGTCGACTTGCTGGCGAAGGCACAGTGGCGTCAGGACGTGGTGCTCTCCACGTGGGCTCCCGCGCACTTCGACAACTGCCGGTTCGACGAGGGTCATCGCTACATTGCATCGTTGCTGGCGGACGCCGAGGGCGCGGCGGCGAAGGGCGACCGCGACGGCATGCTTGTCGCGCTGGGCCGCGCCCTCCACGGAATTCAAGATTTCTACGCCCACACCAACTACGTCGAGCTGATGGCAAGCGGGGCTCCGGCGGGCCTAGCCGACGTTCCCGTACTGGACGTCTG
>Ga0265313_10004229_pt1 | contig 11127 bp, 7 predicted proteins | sample 4123metaG_FD_203122 | JGI IMG/M metagenome (GOLD analysis project Ga0265313, IMG submission 203122) | Rhizosphere microbial communities from Carex aquatilis grown in University of Washington, Seatle, WA, United States - 4-1-23 metaG | ecosystem: Host-associated > Plants > Roots > Rhizosphere >...
ATCACGAAATGGACAAAGACCTGGCCTTCGATATGGGCGGCGCGCGCGGCCCAGAAGCTCCTTTACTTCGATGCGGTGGACCTGCGGGCGGGGGGCATGCAGAAGCGGTTTCTTCGCCTCGGTCATGTCTGTCCGCCACCCTTTCTCACTGGCGGGCGGAACTTAGGGCAGGGTGAGGATTAGTTACAAGTGATTTGCAAAATCATTCTCAATACAAAGAAATCATTGCTTCTATTGACTGAATTCCGGTCTCGGGCCGGGATCAGCTTTTCTTTTTCGCCTTCCGCTTGCCGCTGGCCTTTTTGGGCACCTTCTTTCCCGCAGCCCGGGCCTCGGACAGGCCGATGGCGATGGCTTGGCGGCGGCTTTTCACCTTTTTGCCGCTGCGGCCGCTTTTCAGCGTGCCTTCCTGCATCTCATGCATCGCCCTTTTGACTTTCTTCCCGGCGGCCTTGGAATATTTGCGTGCCATGGCGGTATCTCCCTGCTGGTCCTATAAATAGGAGCCCCATTAATAAAGAGAGCCCGCCGTTCTGGTTCCCTTTGCCGTGGATTCGGCCGGGGGAAATCCTTATGGTCCGGCCCGCCATGGACAAATTCATCAAGCTGGAGGGCGTCGCCGCCCCGCTTCCCATGATCAATGTCGATACCGACATGATCATCCCCAAACAGTATCTGAAGACCATCCACCGCACCGGCCTGGGCAAGGCGCTGTTCGACGAGATGCGCCACAAGCCGGACGGCAGCGACAATCCGGATTTCGTGCTCAACAAGCCGCAATACCGCAAGGCGCAGATTCTGGTCACGGGGGAGAATTTCGGCTGCGGCTCCTCGCGCGAGCACGCGCCCTGGGCGCTGCTGGATTTCGGCATCCGCTGCGTCATCGCCACCAGCTTCGCCGACATTTTCTACAACAACTGCTTCAAGAACGGCATCTTGCCGATCAAGCTGCCGCAAAGCGACGTGGACAAGCTGATGGACGACGCCGAACGCGGCGCCAACGCCGTGATAACCATCGACCTGGAGAAGCAGGAAATCCGCGGCCCCGATGGCGGCATAGTGACGTTCGAGGTCGATCCCTTCCGCAAGCAGTGCCTGCTCAATGGCTGGGACGATATCGGCCTGACCCTGCGCGCCGAGGACAAGATTTCGGCCTACGAAAAAGATCACAAAGCCCAGGCGCCCTGGGTTTAAGTTCGAGGACTCCATCATGAACGAATACAAGCTGCTGTTGCTTCCGGGCGACGGTATCGGCCCGGAAGTGCTGGACGCCACCATGCGCGTAGTGGGCTGGTACGGCCGCAAGGGCCTTCCCTACCAGACCGAGACCGCCCTGTTGGGCGGCGCCGCGATCGACGCCACCGGACGGCCCGACCCCGACGAGACCTTCGTCAAGGCCATCGCCGCCGACGCCGTGCTGATGGGCTCGGTGGGCGGCCCCAAATGGGATGGTCTTCCTTTCGCCCAGCGCGCCGAACGTGGCCTGCTGCGTGTGCGCAAGGACATGGGCGTGTACGCCAATCTGCGTCCCGCACTGTGTTTCGACGCCTTGAAGGATGCCTCCACCCTCAAGCCCGAGATCGTGGCGGGTCTGGACATCCTGATCGTGCGCGAGCTGATGGGCGGCGTTTATTTCGGCGAGCCGAAAGAAACCACGACCCTGCCGGATGGCCAGAAACGTGCGGTCGACAGCGGTGTCTATACCACCAGCGAGATCGTGCGCGTCTGCCGCGTCGCCTTCGAGATGGCGCGGCTGCGCAGCAACAAGGTGCACAGCGCCGAAAAGTCCAATGTGATGGTCACCGGCGTGCTGTGGAAAGAAGTCATTACCGAACTGCACAAGCGCGAATACGCCGACGTCGAGCTGCACCATATCCTGGCCGACAACGCCGCCATGCAGCTGGTACGCAATCCCAAGCAGTTCGATGTGCTGGTGACCGACAATCTCTTCGGCGACGTGCTGTCTGACGAAGCCGCCCAGCTCACCGGCTCCATCGGCATGCTGCCGTCAGCGTCGCTGGGCGACAAGAAGCCGAACGGCCTGCCGTCGGCGTTGTATGAACCGATCCACGGTTCCGCACCCGACATCGCCGGCCAGGGCCTGGCCAATCCCATCGCCTCCATTCTCTCCTTCGCCATGTGCCTGCGCTATTCCTTCGGTCTGAAGGATGAAGCGGCGCGATTGGAAAAGGCTGTTGATGCGGTGCTGGCGGATGGCTATCGCACCGGCGACATCATGCAGCCGGGCATGAACAAGGTCGGCACCATGGCGATGACCGACGCGATCCTGAAGGCGCTGGGCGCTTCGGCCTAGTCGCCTTTGAGCTTGCGCCGCGCCTCATGCAGCAGCGGCTCGGTGTAACCGCTGGGCTGTTCCTTGCCCTTGAACACCAGATCGCAGGCCGCCGCAAAGGCGATGCCGTTGAAACCGGGCGCCATCGGCTGGTAAAGCGGATCGCCCGCATTCTGCTTGTCCACCACCGCCGCCATGCGCTTGAGGGTCTCGTTCACCTGCGCGACATTGGTGACGCCATGCTCCAGCCAGTTGGCGATGTGCTGCGAGGAAATGCGCAGCGTCGCGCGGTCTTCCATCAGCCCGACATTGTTGATGTCCGGCACCTTGGAGCAGCCGACGCCTTGGTCCACCCAGCGCACCACATAACCGAGAATGCCCTGGGCGTTGTTGTCGAGTTCCTTCTGGATGGCGTCGGGCTGCCAGTTGGGGCGGTCGGCCACCGGAATGGTGAGAATGTCCGACAGCTTGGCGCGGGCGCGCGATTTCAATTCCTGCTGCCGCGCCGCCACGCTGACCTGATGGTAGTGCAACGCATGCAGCGTCGCTGCTGTGGGCGAAGGCACCCAGGCACAGGAGGCGCCGGCTTGGGGATGGCCAATCTTGGCCTTCATCATGTCCGCCATCTTGTCCGGCATCGCCCACATGCCCTTGCCGATCTGGGCCTTGCCCGGCAGGCCGCATTCCAGGCCGATATCGACATTCTGGTTTTCATAGGCCAGCAGCCAGGTCGAGGTTTTCATCTCGCCCTTGGGGATCATCGGCCCGGCATACATCGAAGTGTGCATCTCATCGCCGGTGCGGTCGAGGAAGCCGGTGTTGATGAAGACGATACGGTCCGCGACCGCCCGGATCACTTCCTTGAGGTTGGTGGAGGTGCGGCGCTCCTCATCCATTACGCCGATCTTCAGCGTGTGGCGGGGAAGGCCCAGCACGTCCTCGATGGCGTCGAACAGCGTGTTGGCGAACGCGGCTTCTTTCGGTCCGTGCATCTTGGGCTTGACGATATAGATCGAGCCCTTGCGGCTGTTGGAAAGCCCGCGCTTATCGCCTTCTTTTGGGCGCCGCACGTCATGCAGCGAAATCAGGCTGGTGACGACGCCATCGAGAATGCCCTCGGGGATTTCGCTGCCGTCCTTCAGCAGGATGGCGTCGTTGGTCATCAGATGGCCGACATTGCGGATGAACAGCAGACTGCGGCCGGGAAGGGTGACGCGCGAGCCGTCCGGCGCGGTATATTCGCGGTCCGGATTGAGGGCACGGGTCATGGATTTGCCGCCCTTGTCAAAAGTGGCGGTCAGCGTGCCCTTGGCCAGTCCCAGCCAGTTGTCATAAGCCAGCACCTTGTCCTGCGCATCCACCGCGGCGATGGAGTCCTCGCAATCCATGATGGTGGTGATGGCGCTTTCCAGAACCACATCGCTGATGCCGGCCTTGTCGGTCCTACCGATGGGCGTTGAGCGGTCGAGATGCACTTCGATGTGCAGGCCGTTATGCCCGAACAGCAGCAGCGACGCCGTCGCCGCATCACCCACATAACCCTTGAACAGCGACGGGTCTCTCAGCGCCGGTTCCAGCCTGCCGTTCTTGACGGCAAAGCCGGCAGCGTCCTTCCACGAACCGCCAGCCAGCGGCACGGCCTGGTCCAGCGCCGCGCGGGCGTAAGCGATCACGGCAGCGCCGCGCTTCTCGTTATAACCGCGTCCAGCGGCGAGCTCGCCGTCCTGCGCAATCACGTCGGTGCCGTAAAGCGCGTCATACAGACTGCCCCAGCGCGCATTGGCGGCGTTGAGGGCGAAGCGGGCATTGGTCAGCGGCACCACCAGCTGCGGACCCGCCACTATGGCGATCTCCGGGTCCACATTTTGCGTACCGATCTGGAAGGCGCCGCCCTCCTTCACCAGATAGCCAATGCTCTCCAGGAAGGCGCGGTACTCGGCGGCGTCATGTGGCTTGCCCTTGCGTTGCTTGTGCCAATCGTCAATCGCCGCCTGCAGCCGGTCGCGCTCGGCCAAGAGCGCCTTGTTCTGCGGCGCCAGCCGGTGCGCCAGTTCGGAAAAGCCCGCCCAGAATTTGGCTTCGTCCACGCTGCTGCCGGGCAGGGCCTCGCGGCTGATGAAGTCATGCAGTTCGGCGCTGATCTGAAGGCCGTTTTTCTCGATCCGGTTTGTCATGAGGCTCGTCTTTTTGGGATTTTCCAGCAGGGCGGCACGGTAAAGGCCCCCGCCCGCGCGGTCAAAATGAAAAGGCCGGACTCACGTCCGGCCTTTTGACACAAGCGCTTATGTCGCTGTCACATGCCCGGCAGCGACGGGATGGTGAAGGCCAGGAAGGGCAGGTTGGCCTGCAGCATCACGAAGATGCCCACCAGCAGCACCAGGAAAACGGCGGACGGGAAGACGAAGCGCAGAATCTTGCCTTCGCTGCCGGTCCAGCCCGTCGCCGCCACGGCGATGCACAGTGTGGCGATGGAGATGGGCTTGCCCATACAGCCGCCGGTGGAGTTGGCCGCCGCCATCAGCACGTTGCTGATATGCAGTTTGGTCGAAGTCACGACCTGCAGACCGCCGAACAACAGGTTGGCATTGGTGTCCGAGCCCGTCGCCGCAACGCCCAGCCAGCCCAGCAGTGCGCCAGAGAAGGGATAGAGCGAGCCGGTGGCTGCGAAGGCCAGGCCCAGCGTACCCTGGATGCCCGAGGAGCCGGTCAGGGTCGCCAGCGACACCATCAGGACGATGGTGATCAGCGCATAGCGCACCAGGTAGATCGTCTTGAACCAGCGCTGGATCAGCGCCATGGGCGAGAAGCCCATCACCAGGCCGGCGATTAAGCCCGAGAGCAAGACCCCAGTGCCCGAATAGGTGAGCAAGGTCCAGCTGAAGGCGACAGCCAGCGGTATGGGTTTGGTGACGATCTCTGTCCCCGGGATGACCAGCTTATCCAAGCCTGGCACATGATAGACCGGATCGAACAGATGATTGCCCAGGGTTTTCCAGAACGGCGTGGCCCAGAAGGCCAAGAGGACGCAGAGGATCAGCCAGGGCACCCAGGCATTGAATACCTGCTTGCCGGTCGGCAGTTGCGCCAAGGGCTCTGCCCGCTTCACCGCATCATGGGAGTCGTCCTTGAAGCGCATCGCCGGGTCGGTAATGACATTCTTGGGCTTCCAGACCCGCAGGAACAGTACCAGCGTCGCCAGCGAAATGCCGCCCGACGCGACATCCACGATATAGGGATTGGAATACCAGGAGATCAGGAATTGCGGGATGGTGAATGACAGCGCCGCCACCACGATGGCGGGCCAGACCTCCATCATCTTCTTCCAGCCGCAGAACATCCACAGCATGAAGAAGGGAATGAAGAGCGAGAAGGGCACCGACTGCATGCCGATGGCCTTGCCCAGGGTGATGGCGTCAATGCCAGTGGAGGTCGCCAGGGCGGTGATGGGGGCACCTAGGGCGCCGAAGGCCACCACGGCGGTATTGGCGAACAGCGACATCGCCGCCGAAGTCAGCGGCGAGAAACCCAGGCCCATCAGCATGGCGCAGCAAACTGCCACCGGGGTGCCGAAGCCGGCCGCGCCCTCAAAGAAGGAGCCGAAGCAGAAAGGGATCAGCAGGATCTGCAGCCGCCGGTCGGGCGTGACCCGGCCCAGCGAATGCTGGAAGACCTGGAACAGGCCTTTTTCCTTGGTCAGGTTGTAGAGGAAGATGACGTTGAGGACGATCCAGCCGATGGTCCAGAAGCCGCTGACGGCGCCGTAGGTGGCGGACTTGCCCGCCATGCCCGCCGGCATGTTGAAGACGAAAACGGCAATCAGGAAGGTGAGGACCAGGGCGATCAGCGAAGCCCAATAGGCCTTGACCTTGTTGGTGGCGATCATGATCAGCAGCAGGACGATTGGAACGGCGGCGATTATCGTCGACAGCACCGGATTTCCCAGCGGGTCATAGACCTGGTTCCATGTCATGAAGAGCGCCCCCCTTTAAGGCAATGCATACGTTTTATTGCGCAGGACAATAACGGATGCGGCCTTCAAGACAAGCAGCCGCCACAGCACGATGCTGCGGCGCAGCAACCTCGCTCAGCGATTCCAGGTCGAGGCGATGTGGGTGGGATCTTCCTGGGTGGCGCGCTCGGAACGCAGGAAGTCGTAATAGCCGCAGCCGCCGCCGGGATATTCGCGGCAGATAGCAGGCCGTGCTGTATATACGGTGCAGCGGCGCGCCTCAGTGTCGAAGAAGCGGCAGATGCGTCCGAAGTGCTTGTCGCTCTTGCGGCGCATGGCATAGGGCTCGTCGCCATCCACCTTGGTGAATTTCTTGCGCGCCTGCTCGAAGGAAAGGCTGAAATGCCCGGCCAGGCGCTCAACGTCGCGCTTCTTGAGAGGGATCAGAGGATAGGAACAGCAGTACCCGGGACACTTCGAACAATTATAGGAGGACACGATGCTTCTCATGCTGAAAGGTTGCGCCCTTATAACGCGTGCGGAAGCGCGGCCAAGGGGTATCCTGTAGGGTTTTGCCCTCTTTGCGCCTGAATGGCGCAGTTGTATGACAATCCTGCGGCAGGCGCCGCAGGCGACTGAAACCCCATGGCCAACAAACCGGTCTTTTTCGATGCCAGCGGCCGGCGGGCCGTGCGCCTTGCCTATCTCGGCTGGGCCCTCGCCATCCTGGGAACCGTGATCGGCATCGGTTTCGTCACCAACCTGCTCATCACCCCGCCCGGCCGCGACCTCAGCCCGCCGGAAAGGGCCCGCGCCCTGCGCATCGAGGCGCGGGCGCAGAAGCCCAGCCTGGTGGCCTCGGCCGAACAGCTGGCGGCGGCGGCGCGGCGGCGGCGGCAGCGGCAGGATTTCGCCGGGCGCCGTGCCGCCCAATTTGTTCCTGACCGGGTGCTGCCATCCATCTTGAAGCCGCAGAAGGGCCGGCCGCTGGCGGTTGGTTTCTATGTCAACTGGGCCGGGTCCGTCGGCACCAGCCTGCCGTCGCTCAAGCGCAACCTGCCGCATCTGGACTGGGTGGTGCCCACCTGGTTCGCGCTGGACGGACCCAATCTGGACTTCAAGTCCACCCTTGACCGCTCGTCGCTGGATTACATGCGCGGCGTCAAGCCCGGCGTGGCGATCCTGCCGATCCTGCAGAACGCCAGCGGCGGCAAATGGTATGGCCCGGAATTGGGGAAGCTGCTGGCCGACAAGAACCGCCGCGACGCATTGATCGCCCAGCTGGACAACTTCGTCGCCGCCAACAGGCTGCAGGGCGTGGTGGTGGATTTCGAATATGTGCCGCCTGCGTCCTATGGCAATTTCAAGCTGTTCCTTTCCGAACTGTCGGCCAGCTTTTCCGGCCCGGGCTGGATCGTGGCGGTGACCGCGCCTTTCGACGACGACAAATGGCCCCTGGCCAGCTTCGCCAGCGTGGTCGATTACACCATGCTGATGGGGCTGGACGAGCACTACCAGTCCGGCGAAGCCGGGCCCATCACCAGCCAGGACTGGTATGAAAGCAATCTCGACAAGCGCATGGCGGCGCTGAACCCTGCCGCCACCATCGTCCTGTTCGCCAATTACGGCTTTGACTGGATCAAGGGCGACACCCAGGCGACGCAACTGCAATTCAGTGATGCGATGGGGTATGCGCGCGACGCCGGCGCCACCGTCGCCTTCGATAATGCCAGCAACAACCCGCATTTCCGCTATGAGGACAGCGATGGCGAGCATGACGTCTGGTTCCTCGACGCCGTAACCGCCTTCAACCAGATCCACGCCGCCGACCCCTATCGGCCGGCGGGCTATGGTTTCTGGCGGCTGGGTATGGAAGACCCCTCCATTACCGCCCTGCTGCAGCGGCCCTACAATCTTCCGGCGCCGGATTCGCTCCGGCATATCGCGGCGGACGAATTTCCCTATACGCCGGGATCGGGCGAAATCCTCTGGGTGGAATCCGATCCCACCAACGGCGCCCGCGATCTCACCTTCGATGTGCGGACCGGCGACATCGTCGACGAACGCTACACCGCGCTGCCCACCAACTATGTCGTGCGCCAGATGGGCGCTTCGACGAAAAAGCTGGCCATCACCTTCGATGACGGGCCCGATCCGCAATGGACGCCGCAACTGCTCGACATTCTCAAGGCCAAGCATGTGCCCGCCACCTTCTTCATGATCGGCGGCAACATGGAGGCCCATCCCGGCCTGGTGCAGCGGGTGTTGGCGGAAGGCCATGAGATCGGCAACCACACTTACACCCATCCCAACCTGGCCGACACGCCGCTGGGCGCGGTGCGGGTGGAGCTGAACGCCACCCAGCGCCTGTTCGAGGCGCTGACCGGCCGCTCGATGCGGCTGTTCCGGCCGCCCTATCTCGCCGACACCGAACCGGGCGACGCCGCCGAGATAGCGCCGATAGAGCTGGCGCAGCGGTTGGGCTACACCACCGTCAGCACCAATATCGAGACGCTGGACTGGAAGGGCTACACGCCCGAGCAGATGATGAAGCGCACGCTCGACCTGGTCTACAATTCCAATCCCGATCTCAAGGGCAACATCATCCTGATGCATGATTCAGGCGGCGACCGCAGCAATGCGGTGCAGTTCCTGCCGCTCCTGATCGATACGATGCGGGCCAAGGGCTGGCAGTTCGTGCCGGTGTCGGACCTGATGTGCAATGTGGCGACACGGGGCAAACCGGTCTGCCTGACGCGTGACGATGTGATGCCGGCGCTGCCGGTGACGATCTCGCTTTATGGCGACCGGATCGTCTTTCTTACCCTGAGCGCTGTGGGCCAGACGCTTTATTACTGTTTCCTGGGTGCGATCGCGCTGGGCGTGCTGCGGCTGCTGCTGCTCTGCGGCCTGGCTCTCTGGCAGAAAGTCTTTCGCCGCGAGGCGCCGCCCCCGGCCATGGGCGAGGCGGCGCTGGTCAGCGTCCTGATTCCCGCCTTCAATGAAGAGAAAGTGATCGTTTCCACCGTCGAAGGCATTCTGGCTTCCGATTATCCCAGGCTGGAAGTCATCGTCATCGACGACGGCTCCAAGGACCACACCGCCTATATCGTCAAGTCGCATTTCATGCGCGAACCCCGCGTCGGCGTGATCTCGGTGCCCAATGGCGGCAAGGCCAATGCGCTGAATATCGGCCTGAACAACGCCCATGGCGAGGTGGTGGTGGCGCTGGACGCCGACACCCATTTCAATCCTGACACCATTCGCCGTCTGGTGCGCTGGTTCGCCGATCCGCAAGTCGGCGCGGTGGCGGGCAATGCCAAGGTCGGCAACCGGGTCAACATGATCACCCGCTGGCAGGCGCTGGAATATATCGTGGCGCAGAATTTGGAGCGGCGGGCGCTCTCGGCCATCGGCGTCTTGACCGTGGTGCCGGGCGCGGTCGGCGCCTGGCGCCGCAGCGTGCTGGAGGAACTGGGCGGCTTTCCCGGCGACACGCTGGCGGAGGATCAGGATCTCACCATCGCCATCCAGACGCGCGGCTATCGCGTGCGCTTCGATTCCACCGCCATTGCCTGGACCGAGGCGCCGGTGACGGTGAAGGGCCTGGCCAAGCAACGCTTCCGCTGGGCCTATGGCACGCTGCAATGCCTGTGGAAGTATCGCCGCATCACCTTCAATCCGCGCCAGGGCGAACTGGGAATGGTGGCGCTGCCCCAGGTCTGGCTGTTCCAGATTCTGCTGACGGCGCTGGCGCCGGTGGCCGACCTGCTGCTGATCTGGCAACTGGCCAGCCAGTATCTCGCCTACATCCAGCACCCGGATGATTTCAGCTTCGCCAATCTGGAAATCGTCCTGGGCTATTATGCGGCTTTTGTCCTGGTGGACCTCCTGGCCGGGACGATCGGCTTTCTGATGGAGAAGGGCGAGGATTGGACGCTGCTGTTGTGGCTGCCGCTGCAGCGCTTCGGCTATCGCCAGATCATGTATTATGTGGTGCTGCGCTCGATCAGCACCGCCCTCAGGGGTCCGTTCGTCGGCTGGGGCAAGCTGGAGCGCACCGGCATGACGCCGCGGCGGGCCTGAACTATAAGTTTACACCATAAACTCCAACGCTCCCCGAACCATCCGCCGGGGGGCAAAGGACCGCAGGTTTCGCGCATCTGTCATGTTGCGCCGCAACTGGCGACATGATGACATGGCGGATAATTCTTATAAGAACGGGCGATTTCCTTGCTTTCCACCGGGCTGGTGGCTGGAAGTCCGCGTCCGCAGCTTGAGGTATGGGGTTTATGGGTCTGCCGCCGAAACAGGGGCTCTACGATCCGTCGAACGAGCATGACTCGTGCGGCGTCGGTTTCGTCGCCAACATCAAGGGCGTGAAGTCCCATGCCATCATTGGCCAGGGGCTGCAGCTTCTCATCAATCTCGACCATCGTGGCGCGGTGGGCGCCGACCCGCTGGTGGGCGACGGCGCCGGCATCCTGATCCAGATTCCCGATCCGCTGTTCCGCCAATGGGCCAGGCAGGCCGGCGTGCCGCTGCCGCCGCCGGGCGAATACGCCGTCGCCATGTGCTTCCTGCCGCGCGAAGCCAAGGCGCGCGAAATTGTGGTCAAGCAGTTCGAGCATTTCATTCGCGTCGAGGGCCAGAAGCTGCTGGGCTGGCGCGACGTGCCGACCGATCCGGCCGGCCTGGGCCAGACCGTGCTGGACGGCATGCCGCTGATCCGCCAGGCCATCATCGCGCGCGGGCCGCACACCAAGGATCAGGACGCTTTCGAGCGCAAGCTCCTGACCATCCGCAAGCAGGCGCAGAACCCGCTCGAGGCGCTGGCCAAGAAGCACAAGCTGCCGGCGATCAACGATCTCTATATGCCCAGCTT
>Ga0265313_10004232_pt1 | contig 11126 bp, 9 predicted proteins | sample 4123metaG_FD_203122 | JGI IMG/M metagenome (GOLD analysis project Ga0265313, IMG submission 203122) | Rhizosphere microbial communities from Carex aquatilis grown in University of Washington, Seatle, WA, United States - 4-1-23 metaG | ecosystem: Host-associated > Plants > Roots > Rhizosphere >...
CCGCCTCATCGACGAACTTGCCATCCAGATAGACTTTCATGCCGGCAGCCTAGCGGACCGCGAAAAGTTTTGTCCAGCCCTGCGCGCAGGAGTTTCGGCTTGTGCTCGGAATTTTTCGGGGAAACTGTTTCACCGTCCCCGGCTTATATGCATGCCTCCCAAAGTCGCTCGACTGACGCGGGCTTCACATTGATCGAACTGCTGACGGTCATCGCGATCATCGGCATCCTCGCCGCGATCATCATCCCCACGGTCGGCAAGGTGCGCAACACCGCCCAGCGCACCGTCGATGCCAACAGCCTCCGCGAGATCGCGAAGGCCGCCATGATCTACGCCACGGACAACAACGACCGCCTCCCCGACCCAAACACCACGCCCGCCCCGCGCGTCACCGGCGGCGACAAACTCTATATCTGGGCCGGCCTGCTCGCCAAATCCGGCGCGCTCTCCGATCCGACCTTTTATTTTTCCAAGAACGATCCGAAGAGCGACGGTAATTTTCCGTCGTCGATTCTCGATCCCGCCGATGCGGCGAAAAACACCCTCCTCGCCGACTTCACCGCCAAGACGCCGAGCGTCGAACTCGTCGGCGGCCTCAAGATGAGCGACCCGTCCACCACGCCGATTGCGTTCACCCGCGGCCTCAAAACCGACGGCACGTGGGACAACAACGCCGACGGCACCGGCAAATCCGTCTACGGCGACGACGGCGGCTATATTGTTTTTCTCGGCGGCAATGTTCAATTCTACAAAGATCTCGGCGGCGACGACAGCACCGGCAAGCTGACGAAGACGAACGGCAAACCGACCAACAACATCACCGAGACGATTCCGCGCGGCAGCACCCAGTTGATTTACGGTCGCGACGGCAACATCGGCACGCCCGGCGGCGTCGCGCCAACCGCGGCGAACTGATCGTCCGCGCCGCGCACCCGCCGCTCCTGCCAGCCCGGCTCGCGCAGCCGGGTTTTTCATTTCGCGCTTTCCCCGCGCCGTCCTCGGGCACAACTTCCGCGGCTCTCATGTCGTCCGTCCCGCCATTTCCCGCCGCCAACACGACCTTTATCGTCGGCCACAAGAATCCCGACGCCGACGCCGTCTGCTCCGCCATCGCCTACGCCGCCTTCAAGGACGCCCGCGGCGAACGCGGCTACGTCGCCGCTCGCTGCGGCAACTCCAACGCCCGCATCGACACCATCCTCGCGCGCTTCCGCCAGCCGCTCCCGCTTTACCTCAGCGACGTCAGCCCGCGCGTCCGCGACCTCATGGTCCGCGACATCCTCACGCTCGACGAACACGCCACCTGCGCCGAGGCCCTCGGGATCTTCGATCGCCACGATGTGCGCGTCCTGCCCGTGACCGGCGCCGAGGCGCGCGTCGTCGGCACCGTTTCGCTCTCGACGCTCGGCGGCGTTTTCATCCCGCGCCTCAGCGAACCGCGCCTGCTCCGGCTCGTCCACACCTCGCTCGCCAACATCGCCCGCACCCTCGAAGGCCGCGCGCTTTATCTCGTGGACGAGAAAAAAGTCCAGGAGCTTTACGTCCGCATCGGCACGATGGACATCGCCACGTTTTGGAGCGTCTCCATCCGCGAAAACATTCCCGCCGCCCAGTCGCTCATCATCGTCGGCGACCGCCGCGACATCCAGCGTCGCGCCATCGAAATCGGCGTCCGTGCCATCGTCATCACTAGCAATCTCGGCATGGACGCCGACATCGTCGCCCTCGCCCGCGAAAAAGGCACCAGCGTCATCGTCAGCCCCTACGATTCCGCCACGACCTCGTGGATCGTGCGCACCGCCTCGACCCTCGAGCGCGTCGTCGAACGCGACTTCGCCACCGTCGATTCCGATCTGCGCATCGCCGACGTGCGCAAAAAATTTTCCGCCTCCGCGCCCCACGCCTTCCTCGTTACCGACGACCACGGCAAGCTCGAGGGCATCCTCACCAAAACCGATCTTCTCCGCCCGCCCGCCACGCGCCTCGTCCTCGTCGATCACAACGAAATTTCCCAGGCCGTCCCCGGCGCCGACGAAGTCACCATCGCCGAGATCATCGACCACCACCGCCTCGGCGCCGTCAACACCCAGCAGCCGATCCTGTTTCTCAACGAGCCCGTCGGCTCCACCTGCACCATCGTCGCCGATCTCTTCCGCCGCGAAGGCCTCCAGCCCGCGCCCGAAATCGCCGGCATCATGATGTCCGGCCTCATCTCCGACACACTTCACCTCCACGGCCCGACCACCACGCGCAAGGACGCCATCCTCCTCGCCTGGCTCGCCGAAATCGCCGGCGTCAACTCGAAGCAGCTCGCCGACGAAATTTTCAACTCCGGCTCCGTCATCCTCGCCAACCCGCCCGAAAAAATCGTCCGCTCCGACTACAAAATCTACGAGGAGGAAACGGTCCGCTTCGCCGTCTCGCAGGTCGAGGAACTCGGCTTCGGCAACTTCTGGCAGCAGGCCAAACCCATCGCCGCCGCCCTCCAGGACCTGCGCGATGAGGAGCGCCTCGCCTTCGCCGCGCTCCTCGTCACGGACATCAACACCCAAAACTCGCTCCTCCTCGTCAAGGGCGATCCCGATTTCATCCGCCGCATCTCCTATGCGCACGTGGAGCAGGACGAAATCTTCGACCTCCCCGGCGTCGTCAGCCGCAAGAAACAGCTCATCCCCTACCTCGCGAGCCTGCTTCGCGAAATGTCCGCCGACGGCACGCTTCCCGCCGCGTCCGCCCCGCCGTTTCGCCGCAAGAAAAAGTAGCGCGCCCTCCGCGCCGCGCCGCCGGCGCAAAACCAACGTTGCGTCGCCGCTGCGTCGTTCCGTAGTTTCCCCTTTCCATGACTGCCGAGCCCAACGCTCCCACCGCCGCGCCCACCGATTTCATCCGCGACATCGTCGCGGCGCACGTCGCGGAAAAACGCTACCCGAAGATCGTCACCCGTTTTCCGCCCGAGCCCAACGGCTACCTCCACATCGGCCACGCGAAATCGATCTGCCTCAACTTCGGCATCGCCCGCGAAAACGCCGGCCAGTGCAACCTCCGCATGGACGACACCAACCCGACCAAGGAAGACGTCGAGTATGTCGATTCCATCACCGCCGACGTCCGCTGGCTCATCGCCGGCTGGGCCGACCACACCCTCGGCTTCAAGCCCAAGGGCGCCACGCCAGTTCCGCAAACCGTCAACGGCCAGCCCGACAACTTCCTCGCCCCCGTCTCGCCCGACGCGCCGAGCGCCGAGCCGTTTTTCGCCTCAGACTACTTCGACCAAATCTACGCCTACGCGCTCAAGCTCATCGAGCGCGGCCTGGCCTACGTCGATGACCTCACGCCCGAGGAAACCGATTCCTACCGCGGCTCGCCCGACCAGCCCGGCCGCGACTCGCCCTGGCGCAACCGCCCCGTCGCCGAAAACCTCGATCTCTTCCAGCGCATGTGCGCCGGCGAATTTCCCAACGGCGCCCGCTCCCTCCGCGCGAAGATCGACATGGCCTCGCCCAACATCTGGCTGCGCGACCCGCTCCTCTACCGCATCCGCCACGCCGCGCACCACCACACCGGCGACAAGTGGTGCATCTACCCGCTCTACGATTTTGCGCACTGCCTGAGCGACTACCTCGAGGGCGTCACCCACAGCATCTGCACGCTCGAGTTCGAGGTTCACCGCCCGCTCTACGACTGGATTCTCGAAAACCTCGGCCTGCCGCGCCCGTTGCCGCACCAATACGAATTCGCCAAGCTCAACGTCGGCTACACCCTCGTCAGTAAGCGCAAGCTCCTCCAGCTCGTCACCGAAAACGTCGTCACCGGCTGGGACGACCCGCGCATGCCCACGCTCTCCGGCCTCCGCCGCCGCGGCATTCCCGCCAGCGCGATCCGCCGCTTCGTCACCGGCGTCGGCGTCACGAAATACGACAGCCTCACCGACATCGCCCTCTTCGAGCACGCCATCCGCGAGGATCTCAACGCCGCCGCCGAGCGCCGCCTCGCCGTCCTCCGCCCGATCAAACTCGTCCTCACCAACCTCGCTCCCGGCGAGGTCATCGAGTGCGAAGCCACGAACGATCCGCAAAACGAAAACCCCACCACGCGCCAGCTCGCGCTCACCCGCGAGGTCTTCATCGACGCCGACGATTTCGCCGAGATTCCCCCGCCGAAATTTTTCCGCCTCAAGCCCGGCGGCGAGGTCCGCCTCAAATACGCCTGCCTGATCAAGTGCCACGAGGTCGTCAAGGACTCCGCCGGCAACCTCGCCGAGCTCCGCTGCACCGCCGACCTCACCACGCGCTCCGGCCAGCCCAACTCCGACCGCAAGGTCAAGGGCACGATCCACTGGGTCAGCGCCACGCAGTGCATCGACGCCGAGGTCCGCCTCTACGACCGCCTCTTCACGATCCCCGCGCCCGGTGCCGAGGAAAACTTCCTCGCCCACGTCAACCCGCGCTCGCTCGAAGTCATCACCGCGAAACTCGAGCCCTCGCTCGCCGCCGCCACGCCCGTCGACCGTTTCCAGTTCGAACGCCTCGGCTACTTCGCCCTCGACGCGCAGGAAAGCGCGCCAGGCCGACCCGTCTTCAACCGCACCATCACGCTCAAGGACGCATGGACGAAGCCGGGCCAAAAGTAATCGTTTACGGCGACGGCGAACCCGCCCGCGACGTCGTCCTCGACGCCGTCGAAGCCCGCGTGCTCGGCGCGCTCGTCGAAAAGCAGGTCACCACGCCCGACTACTATCCGCTCACGCTCAACGCCCTTGTCAACGCCTGCAACCAGACCTCGAGTCGCGACCCTGTCGTCAGCTACGACGAAACCACCGTCCTGCGCGCGCTCGACCGCCTGCGCGACCAGAAACTCGCCTCCGTTTCCGCTGGCGCCGAAAGCCGCGTCGCAAAATACCGCCACAAACTCACCGAGCGCTTCGAACTTGCCCCCGCCGAAGTCGCCGCGCTCTGCCTGCTCCTCCTCCGCGGCCCGCAGACCGTCGGCGAACTCCGCAACCGCTCCGGCCGCCTCCACGAATTCGCCTCGCTCGTCGAAGTCGAGGAATCGCTGAACGCACTCGCCGCGCGCCAACCCCAACCGCTCGTCACGAAACTCCCGCGCCAGCCCGGCACGAAGGAATCCCGCTTCGCCCACCTCCTCTCCGGCCCGCTCGCCGCCGCCGCGCCCGATTCGCCCGCGGCCACCCCATCCATTCAGTCCATCCCGTCCACTCCGTCCGACGCCGACCGTCTCGCCCGCCTCGAGCAGGAAATCGCCGACCTCAAGCAACAGTTCGCCGCCTTCCGAAAACAGTTCGAGTAAACACAGGGCACTCGCTCAAAACGCCGCATTCCCCGGCGTCCGCGCAAACGGGATCACGTCGCGAATGTTCGGCACGCCCGTCACGAACATCAGCATCCGCTCGAACCCGAGCCCGAATCCCGCGTGCGGCACCGTTCCAAACCGCCGCAGGTCGAGATACCAGCCGTAGTCCTTCGGATTGAGCCCGTGCCGCCGCATGCTCGCCTCGAGCACGTCGAGCCGCTCCTCGCGCTGGCTGCCGCCGACGATCTCGCCGATGCCCGGCACGAGCACATCCATCGCCGTCACCGTCTTGTCATCGTCGTTCAGTCGCATGTAAAACGGCTTAATCTCCTTCGGATAATTGAACACCATCACCGGCCGCTTGAACACCACCTCCGTCAAATACCGCTCGTGCTCCGACTGCAAATTCGCGCCATACTCGATCGGAAATTCGAAAACCTTCCCGCTCATCCGCAGCAGCTCGACCGCCTCGGTGTAGCTCACCCGCTGAAACGGCCGCTCCAGCACGAAGTCGAGCCGCGCCAGCAGCTCCTTGTCCACGAACTTCGCGAACAGCTCCAGATCCTCCGCACAGTTTGTCCGCACCTCGCGGATCAGCGCCTTCACAAACTCCTCCGCCAGATCCATGTTTCCCACGAGGTCGCAGAACGCCACCTCCGGCTCGATCATCCAAAATTCGTTCGCGTGCCGCGATGTGTTCGAATTCTCCGCGCGAAACGTCGGCCCGAACGTATAAACCTTCCCCAGCGCGCAGGCGAACGCCTCCGCCTCGAGCTGTCCGCTCACCGTCAGATAAGTCCGCCGCGCAAAAAAATCCCGCGCGTCGTCGATCGCGCCGTCCTCGCGCTTCGGCGGATTCGCCGCATCGAGCGTCGTCACGCGAAACAGCTCGCCCGCGCCCTCGCAATCGCTGCCCGTGATGATCGGCGTGTGCACATACACAAACCCGCGCTCCTGGAAAAACCGGTGGATCGCATACGCCAGCCGGCTCCGCGTCCGAAACACCGCGCCGAACAGATTCGAGCGCGGACGCAGATGCGCGATCTCCCGCAAAAACTCCGGCGTGTGCCCCTTCTTTTGCAGCGGATACGTCGCATCCGCCGTCCCGACGACCGTCACCTCGTCCGCCGCGACCTCCCACTTTTGTCCCGCGCCCTGCGATGGCACGAGCTTCCCGCGCACGCTCACCGACGCCCCCGTCGTCAGCCGCTGCACCTCCGCGTAATTCGCCAGCTTCGCGTCCGCGATCGCCTGCAAGCTCTTCAAACACGAGCCGTCGTTGATTTCCAAAAACGAAAATCCCTTCGCATCGCGCCGGGTTCGCACCCAGCCCTGCACGAGAATTTCGTCCATCGCCGCCGCGCTGGCGAGCGCGTCCTTGACCGAGGTGGGTTTTAGCATGCTCCCATCGAACGCTCCCGGCCCGCCGCCGCAAAGACATTTTCGCCACCGCGAATTCGCCCGCCTCGCAGCTTGCCTCGTTGCGAAAACATCTGGTTCACTTCGCCTTCAGTGAAACAAAGCATCGTCACCCTCGACATGGAGGGCGTCCTCACCCCGGAAATCTGGATCGCCGTCGCCGAGCGCACCGGCATCCCCGAACTGCGCCGCACCACGCGCGACGAGCCCGACTACGACAAGCTGATGCGCTTCCGCCTCGATCTCCTCGACCGCCACGGCATCACGCTTTCGAAAATCCAGGATGTCATCGGCACGCTCGCCCCGCTCCCGGGCGCGCTCGATTTTCTACAAAAACTCCGCGGCTGCGTGCAGTTCGTGATCCTCTCCGACACCTTTGAGCAATTCGCCCAGCCGCTTCTCCGCCAGCTCGCCTGGCCCACGCTCCTCTGCCACCGCCTCGTCGTCGAACACGACCGCATCACCGGCTACCAGCTCCGTCTCTCCGACCAGAAACGCCGCGCCGTCGCCGCCTTTCAGTCGCTCCACTACAACGTCGTCGCCGTCGGCGACTCGTTCAACGACACCTCGATGCTCCTCGCTGCTGACGCCGGCATCCTCTTCCACGCCCCGGAAAACGTCGTCCAGCAGTTTCCCCAGTTTCCCGCGGTCAACGACTACGCGAGTCTGTTCGAACTGATCCGGGCAAAACTCTAGTCACGAACCGGCGAGAAACCGCTCGAACCGCGCCCGCACCCGCTCGCGCCCCATCACGCGCATCATGCCCGTGATACTCGGCCCCACATTCGTTCCGGACAACGCCAGCCGCGCCACCGACTGATAATCGCCGAACCCCAGCGCGTTCTTCGCCGCCAGCGCCTTGATCCCCTCCTCGATCGCCGCGTCGCTCGAAAAATCGAATTCCCCGAGCGCCGCTGCCAGTTCGCCCAGCCGCGCCTTCGGATCGCCTTTCGCGAGCACCTTCTCCGTCACCTTCGCGTCGATCGGAAAATCTTCCGTGAAAAAATACGCCGTGTAAGCCGGCAGTTCCTCGACTCCCTTGATCTTCGGCTGCGCGAGCAGCATCACCTCGCGAAAATACGGCTCGCTCGCTGCCAGCGCAGCCTTTGCCGCCGCGTTCTCCGTTTGCCGCGCGAAAAACTCCCGCGCCTTCGTCACGAACTTCTCCGCCGGCAGCTCCAGCAGGTAGGCCATGTTCATATGCGCGAGTTTTTTCTCGTCGAACCGCGCATTGCTCTGGTTCACGCCCGGCAGATCGAACAGCCGCACGATCTCCGCGATCGGCATTTTCTCACGGTCGTCGCCCGGATTCCAGCCGAGCAGGCTCAGAAAATTCACCAGCGCCTCCGGCAAAAACCCGCGCCGCTGGTATTCCTCGATCAGCGCGCCCTGGTCGCGCTTCGACATCTTGCCCGGCCCGTTTTGCTTCAGGATCAGCGGAATGTGCGCGAACTGCGGCACCGGCGCGCCGAACGCCTTGAACAGCTCCACGTGCTTGCTCGCGTTCGACAAATGGTCCTCGCCGCGGATCACGTGCGTGATCGCCATCGCGATGTCGTCGACGACATTCACGAAATGAAACACCGGGTTCCCGTCCGACCGGAAAATGACAAAATCCTCGTCCTCGAGCCGCTCGACCCGCCCGCGAATCCGGTCCTCGATCACCGTCGGCGCGACCTTCACCTTCGTCACGGTTTTCTTCCGGTGCTCGTCGAACATCTCGTAACGCTCGCCGAGCAGCTTGAACCACACCGCGCCGTCCTTTTCATACGTCCGTCCCGCCGCGCGCAGCTTTTCCAGATACTCGCGGTAAACCGCCGCCCGCTCGCTCTGCCGATACGGCCCGAACGCCCCGCCGACCTTCGGCCCCTCGTCCCAATTCAGCCCGAGCCATGTCAGCGAATCGTAGATCACGTTGAGAAACGCTTCGCTGTTCCGTTCCTTGTCCGTGTCCTCGATCCGCAGCACAAACGTCCCGCCCGTGTGGCGCGCATAAAGCCAGTTGAACAGCGCCGTGCGCGCGCTGCCGATGTGGAAAAACCCCGTCGGACTCGGGGCGAAACGAACGCGAACCTGGGACATGATTTGGATTGTGACTTGTGAACCGCGAAAACGCCCAGCAAGAACCTGCGCGTGCCCGCTGTCAAAGCCGCTCCCTTCGATCCGCCCGCGCTCGTCGCCCGTTTCGCTTCGTCCGCCCGCACTGCCGGCTTCCATGTCGAGCCCTTCGGCGAAATCGACCACTGCCCGCTGCTCGCGCTCACCAAGCGCACGCCCGGCCCGCGCCCGCGCCTCTACCTTTCGTCCGGCATTCATGGCGACGAACCGGCCCCGCCGCTCGCGCTGCTCGAACTCCTCGAAGCCGGCGCCTTCGACGCGCGCGCCAACTGGTTCCTCTGTCCGCTGCTCAACCCCGCCGGCTTCTTCCGCGGCATCCGCGAAAACGCCGCTGGCATCGACCTCAACCGCGACTACAAACACCTCGCCTCGCCCGAAACCCGCGCGCACGTCGCCTGGCTCCGGCGCCAGCCCAATTTCGATTTCACGCTCAGCCTCCACGAAGACTGGGAGTCGCACGGCTTCTATCTCTACGAACTCAACCCGCACCACCGCCCCAGCCTCGCCGAGCCGACCATCGCCGCCGTTTCGTCGGTGTGCCCGATCGAAACCGCCACGATCATCGACGGCCGCGAAATCGCCGCGCCCGGCATCATCCGCCCCGTCGCCGATCCGGCCCTTCGCGAACTCTGGCCCGAATCGATCTACCTCCGCGTGCACCACACCACGCTCACCTACACGCTCGAAAGCCCGTCGTCGCTCCCGCTCGCGCAACGCCTCGCCGCCCTCCGCACCGCGATCGAAACCGCCATCGAAAATTTCCGCCTCACGTCAGCCGCACCTTGATCCCGCGCGCCGCGCAAAACTCCCGCAAATCCTCCGCCAGCGGCGCCGCAAAGACGTGCTCCAGCCCCGCCGGCCGCAGGTCGATCTCCGCGCAATGCAGCGCCTGTCGCGGCAACAACAATTTTTCCGCCAGCGCCGCGCTCCATCCGCCGTCAATGAACTCCAGATACAGCCGCGCGTCCGGCCCGTAAATTTTGTCGCCGACAATCGCGTGTCCCAGCCACTGCGCGTGCGCGCGAATCTGGTGCTTCCGTCCCGTCTCGGTCACGACCCGCGCCAGCGTGAAACCGCTATCCTCACTTCGCGCCAGCGGCGAAAAATGCGTCACCGCCCGCTGTCCGTCCGCGCGCACCGCCGACTTCACGAACACCGGACTCGTCACGTCGTCGCCCAGCGGCTGATCCACCGTCACCGCCGCGCGCAATTCGCCCGTGAGCACCGCGAGATAAACTTTGCCCACCTTGCGCACCTGCATCGCCATTTGGAGCCGCCGGGCCGTGTCCGCGTCCTTCGCGAGCACCACGACACCGCTCGTTTCCCGATCGAGCCGAAAAATCAAATGCACCGTCGGCAGTCCCGCATGCTCCCGCGCCGCGCCGACCAGGCTCGACCACGGCCCCGCCTTCGACGGATGGCACACCACGTCGCCCGGCTTGTTCACGACCAGCAGCCGCTCGTCCTCGAACAAAATCCACCCGCGCAACTCCTCCGGCGCGATCAGCCGCGCGGGCCCCTGCGCAAACCGCCGCGGCCACGCACACGCCCGCCGCGAAAAAATCTCCACCCGCCACGCCTCGTCGCGCGGCTCGACCGCCTCGCTCATGGCGTCGGCCGCCGCATCCGGTAGCGCCCGATCGCCTTCTCCGCCACCCACGCCGCCGCTGCCTTCGGCGCGATCGCCCCCGCCGCCGCCGAAAGTTTGTTCTTCCAACCCGTCACGACCACGACGCGCCTCGCCGCCAGCGCCCGCAGCGCCGCCAGCACGACCTCCTCGCACGTCATGCTCAACGCATCCGCCACGCTCCCCTGTTTCAGCCCCGCCCGCCGGAAAAATTCCGTCGCGGTCGGCCCCGGGCAGACCGCCATCACGCGCACACCGCTCCCGCGCAACTCCTGGTTCAGCGCCGCGCTCCAGTTCAGCACGAACGCCTTCGTCGCCCCATACGTTGCCATATACGGCGTCGGCTGGAACGCCGCCGTCGAGGCGATGTTCATCACGACGCCGCCCCGCGCCCTCAGCGTCGGCAACAACAATCCCGTCAATTGAACGAGCCCGCGGACATTCACGTCCAACATCTCAAGCTGATGCTTCAGATTTGGCTCAGGAAAACACCCATACGAGCCGAAACCACTATTGTTGATGAGCAACACCCGCCCCTTCGGCATCTCGCGGTTTAGAAAAACTTCCACATCCGTTGCCCCGCGCTCGACCTCCGCGGATTCGCCGAGATCGCACGGGAAATGGCAGAGCTTAAGCTGCGGATCATTTATGG
>Ga0265313_10004233_pt1 | contig 11125 bp, 6 predicted proteins | sample 4123metaG_FD_203122 | JGI IMG/M metagenome (GOLD analysis project Ga0265313, IMG submission 203122) | Rhizosphere microbial communities from Carex aquatilis grown in University of Washington, Seatle, WA, United States - 4-1-23 metaG | ecosystem: Host-associated > Plants > Roots > Rhizosphere >...
GGCCATTGCTTGCTCTCTTTTGCAGCGACTTAACTTGTATCGGAGAAACCGGACGGGCGACGCCATGCGCCGCCCGTAAAAGTTTCAATTTATAGCTTGACCAGAGTTTCGTAGGTTTCCGGTCTGCGATCGCGGTAAAACTGCCAGGTGTTGCGTACTTCCCTGATTTCATCAAGGTTGAGATCGGCAACAAGAAGTTCTTCCTTATCACGCGAAGCCTGAGCGACGATTTGACCTCTGGGATTGCAGAAATAGCTGGAGCCGTAAAACTCGCCGATATTCCAGGGTTCTTCTGTTCCCACCCGGTTGATGGCACCGACGAAATAGCCGTTGGCTGCGGCATGGGCCGGTTGTTCCAGCTTCCAGAGATACTCCGACAAACCAGCCACAGTGGCCGATGGATTGAAGACGATTTCGGCGCCCGCTAATCCCAGGGCTCTGGCGCCTTCCGGGAAGTGGCGGTCGTAGCAGATATAAACTCCCACTACACCGTATTGAGTGTGGAATACGGGATAGCCGAGATTGCCCGGACGGAAATAGAATTTTTCCCAAAAGCCTGGATTGACCTGAGGAATGTGTGATTTGCGGTATTTGCCCAAATACTTTCCGTCGGCATCAATGACTGCGGCAGTATTGTAGTAGACGCCTGTTTGTTCTTTTTCGTATACAGGCACTACCATTACCATCGAATATTCTTTAGCCAGTTTTTCCAGCCTCTTTATGGTCGGGCCGTTCGGCACTTCCTCAGCCAGGTCGTACCAGCATGGTTGTTGTTCAGCGCAGAAATAAGGACCGTTGAACAATTCCTGGAAGCAAAGAATCTTCACTCCCTTCTCGTGTGCTTCTTTCGTCAGCTTGAGAGTTTTCTCCAGCATCGCATCTGAGATTTTCTGGATCGTCTTGGAATCGGTGCCGCCGTTGGGCGAGACGATTGCGTTTTTTGTTTGAATCAAACCGCAACGTACAGTATTGGACATTTTCTTTCCTCTAATTTCTGATTTTAGTTTTCTTCGTTTCGATTACTTGGTGACAGCCACTTTGCCCACTTTTTCCATGGCTTTGCGCATGGACTTGAGGGTGGTGTCAATGTCTCCCTTGTTGATGATCATCGGAGGCTTGAGTCGAATTACGTTGCCCCAGAGTCCGCCCTTACCGAGGATGACACCGTCATCTTTGGCTTCTTCAACAATCTTCTGAGTTTCAGTCACCATCGGTGTCTTGTTCTCATCCGCCAATTCGATACCGACCATCAATCCCTTGCCGCGGATGTCAGCCATGTAAGGGAATGATTTCTTCAGATCGTGAAGACCTTCAAAGAGATAGTCGCCCATTGCTTTGGCGTTCTCCATAATCTTCTCTTCTTTGATTACATCGATAACTGCCGACGCAGTCGCTGCCGACACAGGGTTGCCGCCGAATGTATTGATTTGCGGTCTTTGATTGGCATCGGCAATTTCCGGCGTGGTGATGAAGGCGCCGATTGGGAAACCATTACCGAGGCCTTTGGCCATGGTGATGAAATCCGGTTGCACGCCCCAATTGGAAATACCAAACATGTGCTTGCCGGTGCGTCCGAAACCGGTTTGCACTTCGTCGGAAATAAACAAGACTCCATAATTTTCCAGAATCTTTTTGACTTCTTTGAAATATTCGTCTGGCGGCGTGATTGCTCCGCCCACTCCTTGAATCGGTTCGGCGATCATGACTGCCGGTTTGCCTGAAGTTTGAGTCTGAATGACCCGCTCAACATCTTTTGCGCATTCCAGATGGCAGCTGGTCGGATGCTTCTGGAAAGGGCAGCGATAGCAGTAGGCATTGGCGGCAAAGAAAATGCCGGCAGCCGGCTGCAAATTCGGGCGGTAATTGTGGTTGCCTGTAAGAGCATTGGCGAGATGTGATTCGCCGTGATAAGAATGCTCGAGAGCTATCACTTCGTTACGGCCGCTCGAGAGCCTGGCCAACTTGATGGCCGCTTCGTTTGCTTCCGTACCGGAATTGGTGATGAATGATTTGGATAGATTGCCGGGGGTGATTTCAGCCAGCTTTTCGGCCAGCTCCACCATCGGCTCGGTCATAAAAGATGTGGACGTGTGCTGCAGCGTTTTTACCTGCTCAACTGTTCTGGCCACGACTTTCGGATGGCAATGCCCGACGCTGACAGTAACGATACCGGCAAACATGTCCAGGTATTCTTTGCCCTTCTCGTCATAAAGGAATTGCTTCTCGCCGCGCACAAAATTGGGCGGATCGGCGTAAAGCTGCTTGACGGACGGAATTATGTACTTATCACGCTTCTTCTTGAGCTCTTCGCGGCTTAGATGGGAAGGCACAGGCAACCTCCAGTAATGAAATGACGGACGCACAAGTCACCACTACAAAATCAAAATCCCCCCGCCAGAAAGATTCGAAAGCACCGATTTTTTTGGACCGGACGCCAACTACGTCAATCGACGGGTATCTATTTGTAGTCTCAAAATATTACATGATCACTACTAATCTATTAATAATAAGCGCCTGCAGGTCTGATTAATGGTTGCTAATCAAGCCTGGATTCCTTGCTCAGTTGAATTTTTAGGACAAAGGCAAGATACCAAGGGGAACCAGCCGGGCTCGCAATCTGGTCGGATTTGGATGCGCGCCCAAACCAATATCCAATCGAAATACGTATAGGTTTGCTTACTCTGATAAGCAACATCTAACTAATCGCCCAGACGCCAAGTCCAGGGGCAACGCAAGGCATGGCTCCGGCAAGTGTGAGGAGAAACTCCATTCTTCGGAAGTATCGCAAAGCCAAGATTAAGGACATGGCATAAAACGCTTCCGGTCCACTTGTATACTTACCAGTGCTCCCAGTCAGAGGGCGGACAGCCAGAATGGCGTTAGCCTTCCAGACGAAACAGGATAGTCAGGAACCCAGCAGTTGATCTTCAGCAGCCTCCAATATCTTGTCTTTCTTCCGATAGTGGCCTGCCTTTACTGGCGCACTACCGGTGGTGCGCGCCTGGCGCTCATTGTTTTTGCCAGCTACTTCTTTTATATGAGCTGGCTGCCCGTATACGGTCTGTTGCTGCTCAGCCTGACGCTCGTCAACTTTACGATTGCCATTGCCATCGACAAAACCCGCCCGGCCGGCGAAGCGATTGATGACAGTGTCGATGCTTCCATTGCCGTCAAATCGAAAGAGGCAAATTACATAAGCAAGAAGTCGCCTCTGCACAAGAGCATTTTTGCATTGGGTGTAATTATCAATCTAGGCGCCTTGGTCTATTACAAGTACGCCAATTTCGTTATTGAAAACATCGTCGCCACCTACAACTTTGCCGCAGCTCAAGCAGCCCCGCTCTTGAAGATTGCCGCGCCCCTGCCCTGGGACAAGCCGGTCCTGGAAGTTATTCTGCCGCTCGGCATTTCCTTTTTCGTTTTCGAGTTCGTCCACTACTTGGTAGACGTATACCGGGGCGACAAAGCGCTTAGATCCATTCTGGAATTCGCCGCCTTTGCCTCCTTTTTTCCATCTCAAATCGCTGGTCCTATCAAGCGATACAAAGACTTCATGGACAAGCTGCGCTGCCCGGATCATCTGACTGCAGCACAATTCACCGAGGCTTCTACTCTCATCGTTCAAGGCCTCTACAAAAAAGTTGCCATTGCCGATCCTCTAGGATTTATCATCGCCGGTCCGTTTACATCCAGCGCCGCGCTCTCTGCAGCCGATGCCTGGATTGCTGCCGTCGGCTTCTGCATCCAGGTGTATTGCGACTTTTCCGGATACACCGACATTGGTCGAGGCTCAGCTCTTCTATTGGGCATCAGGCTTCCGGAGAATTTTGCTCTGCCGTTTTTCGCTCACGACTTGCTCGATTTCTGGCGTCGCTGGCACATGTCTCTTTCCAATTGGCTGCGCGATTACGTCTACATTCCGATGGGCGGCAATCGCATCGCCCTGCATCTGCAATGGCGGAATCTGTTTATCACCATGGTCGCTTGCGGCTTGTGGCATGGAGCCAGCTGGCACTATGTCATATTCGGCGCCATTCAAGGCGTCGGGTTGGTGATCAACCGCGAGTGGCGAGCGGTTCTTGCACGCTCGGCCGGTCTGAAGTCCATTTGCGAATCGCCACCGGGACTGATCCTGGCCAATCTACTTTTGCTCTCTTTCGTCATTCCTACCTATTCGATTTTCAGATCGCCTGATATTCCGCACTCGCTAAACATGCTGGCCAGCCTGATCAACTTCCAGGCACCGTGCACACTGGCAGCTGCAATCGACAAGTCGGGCGTCATTTACATCGGCGGCCTTTATTTCGTTTTCTGGGCTGTATCCGACCGTTTGACGAAATCGGCTTTCCTTATGTCCGTGCTCAAAACTCTCGGGCTCTCATCAGACGGCAAGACATTTGCCTTGCCCGTGCGGCTGGCATCGTGGACAGCCGCCTGCGTGCTTATGTTCGCAGCCAAGCCGACAAATGCAATTCCTTTTGTGTATTTCCAATTTTAGTGGGACGAAATGACTGTATCTGCACCACCCAAAATTGAAAAAACAGAGGTTGGAAAAACCGCAGGCAATGGCGCGCCTGCCAATGCTCCTCAGACTCCGTCCCTGGCTGCAAAATTGACGGGCTGGCTCTTTCTGGCTCTCAAGATTGTCGCCTGGCAAGTGGTGGCCATCCTGATTGTCGAATTCACGCTGGCCCTTGCCGGGCTAGGCGAAGAAGAAATCTTCAAGCTCGATCCTCGATTTGGTTTTGTGCACATGAACAACAAGCACATCACCTGGCGCTCGGAAGGTTACTCCAAATCATTTTTCGGTGCCGACGGCATGCGCGAGCAGGGTCTGACCATTCAAAAACCGGCCGGAGTCTTCCGGGTGGCGCTTTTGGGCGACTCCATTGTCGAATCGCTGCAAGTGCCTTTTGAGGAAACTTTCGGTCAGATTCTGGAGAAATCATTGAAGAAGTCTGCCGACGGCAAAGACCTGCAAGTGCTGAATTTTGGCAATTCCGGATATTCGACCGCCCAGGAATATCTGCAACTGAAAAACAAAGTACTTAAATACAGTCCGGACGCAGTCATCGTTTTCTACAATCACCGCGACATTTTTGAGAATTGGGCGCCGCCCGATCAAACGCTGACGAACGTGCGTCCTTACGCACTGCACCTGCCCAATCAGCCCCTGATCATCGACAATTCGTCGGTAACGCAGTGGATGAAGTCTCCACGCGGAAAGTTTCTCATGTCTATTAATTGGATAAGAGAAAACAGTCGCATCTGGGGATTACTTGCCGCCTGGGAAACGCAGGCCAGCTTCCATGATCCGGTCTACCGAGCCGTAGCCGGTTTCTTTACCTCGCCTTCCAAGAGCATCAAGGCAGGCGTTGCTTCACTGAAGACAGTGACGCCCAAGATGATTCTAGATTCGATCGCCCAGAATTTCAAACCGAGTGCCAAATCCGCCTCTTTCAACATCAAATTTATTGACGAGAAAAACGGCAAGACAACCAAGACATCGACTGGCGAGCCTGCCGGCCAACCGGCTGAGGCGGCGGCAAAACCAATCGCTCAAGTGAACGGCAAAAAAGATCACAACAAAGACGAGCTGGATCCAGCCAAAGCATCTTACATACTGGATGCCCCCGAGCTGACTAACTTCCCGGGCAGCAAAACCGTCAAGCAAACTGAAGCTGAGACAAAAGCAGCCGCAGCTAAGGCAGAGGAAGCAAAAGCCGCCAAGAAAGGTCAGACCGTTTATCTCAACTTGATGTTCAAAACACTGCGCTCCTTACTGTCCGAGATGAATGATGATTGCCAAAAACATGGAGCCAAATTTGCCGTCGCCATTGCCCCCAGCAAATTAGCTCTGGTCGAAACAGCTGATTCCATCGGACTTATGGACCTGACCTATGACAAAGAAATTGTCCAAGTAAGAAAGTTCTGCGCCGCTTCTAAAATTCCCTATACCGATATGCAGCAAAATCTGCAAGCAATGCCGCGCAAAGAAGCCGACAAACTCTTCTACTCCATGCACCTCACCAAAGAAGGGCATGCCTATGTCGTCAAAGAATCGCAGCAGTTGTTTGCGGCTCTGACTGGCAAAGCAAATGCCTCAAAATAGATAAGACTAAAAGATCATCCAATCCAATTTCTTGCCTGCCGGCATCTTCAATGGCGAGCAGAGAGTCAAAGTGGCGTCTTTGATGACCATCACTTCGTGGAGCGCTTTTCGCTTTTTCATAACCAATTCGTCGGTGGAAAAGGGCGACACCATTACATTTACCGCCAGGTCTTTCATGCCCAGCATGTGATCGGGAAACAGATAAGACGAGTTGAAACGCCGCCAGCCGGCATCACAACTGACAGCCGTTGGTTGCCATGGCGAAGACCATTTCTCAATCACGCCTTTTTCATTTCGTCCCTCGAAAACCACCGTGATCGGACCGGATTGCCTCTTGCGATCGCTCTTGAGCAGACAGCCAAAGTCAACTATCGCTCCCTTTCTCAAATCGTGAGGCAGCTTTTGACTCTCTTTGAAGAGCATGTATGTTTGCGGGTTGCCACCATCTATAGTGATATCCTCCAGATGTTTGCCAATGGAAACCGGTGCGCACTCTTCAAATTGCTCCGGCTTAAGAGGTGGAAGCGTAAGCGTATCCGGGGAGACGGCCAAATTTTGCGATGTCGCCGGCGGCAAAGATTTCCCCTGGCCGGGGCTTCTCGGAATGGCGATGCGAATTCTGTAGGCTCCCGATTGCAGGCCTGGTTCTGTGGACAGATCTTGGCTTTCACTCTTGCGCGTAAACCATAGAGCCGGATTGGTGACTTTGCTCAAACCAGGAGTCATTTCAAAAACACGCGTGTCATGCGTATCGTAGGTGGCAAAGCCGCGCGTCCAGGAGAACATTTCAAAAGAAGGAAGATAAATCGCATCGGTCTCTTCCTTAGGATAGTAATCACCGAAGATGCGAACCGTCAGTGGTGATTCTGCAAATACAAAGCCGATGGCAATCTCATTAGCCTGACCCGGTTTGAGCATACCGCGCGGAACCGGAATCGCCCACCACTGCCTGAATGAGCGCCAGTCTTTGCCCATGGCGCTGCCTTGCATGTTCATAATTATTGGTATATCGCCGGTCTTGCCCAATACTTCATACCAGGGCAAGGCAATCGTTCTCCAGATTGTATGATTGAGGGTCAAAGTGACCGCCGGCTGCCCCATTTCATGCTCTAGATCGACGAGCAGAAAGACTGTGTTCAAGGGATCGAGCGCATTTTCATCCTTCGTCTCAGTGAGCCAGGCGGCCAGATCTTTTTCCGGAGGTACCATTTCTTCCTGAGAAAAGGTCTGCATTTGCGTTCTCAAATCGCAATACCACTCACCCTTGCTCAAATCAAAATGAGCACAGGAAAACCAGCTTAGCGAGGCAAAACCAAAGCACAGCATCAGAAGCAATCGGGACTGAGGCGCAACCAGCGAACCTTTTGCGGCTGCCAGAGCGCGGATAAAGATATGAGCCAGAATAAACCAGAGCACTAAAATGGCCGCTTCTTCCATAATGCGCGCGGCGGCGATGCCCAGATCCGGGAAAGTCTCAAGAATAATGGGCGCGCAAGAAGCTCTGCTTTCAAGCAATCCGAAGAAAACGCCGCCGGCGCCACCAAGCAAAAGCAGGGCGATCCAGGCACGCTGTCTAAAGAGAGAGACAACTGTGACAGCAGCGAAAAGGCATACGAAAGGCATCGCGGTTATGGCATAGCGCGAAATCGGCTCAAAAGCTAAGTAGAGGAAATGCACGCCGATAATTAGCAACGCGGAAATCCCAACAAAGGTTGTAACAAGGGTTTTTTCGGCTCTTATCCTGGAGCCGACCAGACAAACTCCCAGGCAAGCAAAAAACAAAAGAACGCCATGAAAAATATTTTGCTGTTCGAAGGTAATTCCAAAGAAAGGGTAGAAAAATTCATTCCAGCCGCCTGCCCACAGTCGGGGAATTTTTTTCAGCTCGAGCGCCAGCATTTCCAGTGGCTGTTTTTCGAATTCACTGCCGATGTCTTCCAGTACTTTTTTCAATTCGCCGTTATATCCGGACATGTACGGCCAGATTCTCCAGCCATCTGTGAAAAGCTGATTGCCGACAAACAAGTTGTAAGCCGGAGCCCGGCTCACCAGCAAGGTTGGCTTACCAAGAGACTTTGCAGTGATCTGCCCCCATGGATAGAAGATCAAAGCAGCTCCGATTACTGAAAGAAACAATGCCGCCAGCCGTCTTTTGCTGCACCAAATTTGATACCACTGAGAATTTAAGGGCGCCATACAAAGCCACTCGCTAAACACCAGCGCAACGATGATAGCCGTTACAACAAGCACAAAGACCGGCTTGGCAAGCGTGACTCCTGCAATCAACAGTCCGAAAATCACAGCCGTTATGGAGAGGACAGCCAGCGGCAACCTGCTTACGCGAGCAAAAAGTGCGCAAGACAGAAGTGCCAGCAAAAGAAAGTAGGCAAACGGTTCACTGTAGGCCCTCTCCAGATTTATCATGGCGGCGGGATAGAAAGCAAAGATGAGAGCCGCCACTGCACCTATTTTGCGACCAAAGGCGCGACTGCCCAGGAAATAAATCAACAAGCAACAGCACGCATCTATAAAGGAATTGGCCAGGCTTACCTGAAGGGCATAGTCATTGAACTGCAGCTTCACCTGCGCAGCAAAGCCGCAAACTGAAGCAACAAGAGCCAGATAGCCTGGATAAATAGGACCATCGAGAACCAGTCGCATAGGCAGCTTCTCTGACAGGAATGCACTGGTATCATCCGGTGAAAGCGGCACACTCGAGGTCATTTGTTGAAGCAATGCCGGCCAGTCGGTGGACGTGGCAATTGCCTTAGCCAGAACCGTACCGGTCGTCAGGTAGTAAAAAGCATCTCCAAATTGCAAAACGCGATGCTCGGACTGCATCAAATAGACGACTCTCACCCCTAAAGCAACCGCAAAGAGGAGAATTGGGAAAATGTTCGGTTGTGTAAACAGGGCTGAGCATGACGTAAACAGCGCCCCTGCCTGTCTGCGAAACTTCGCCAGGTCTTGTCTCAACTAGTAAACCTCTCGATTCCTTTGGCTCGATATGTGAATGGTAGAAATCAGTGTTCTTGACACGCAGTCACGGTGGTTGATACGATGGGCTTTCGCTCGCTGTGCGTCCGTAGCTCAGCTGGTAGAGCACTCGGCTTTTAACCGATTGGTCGTGCGTTCGAGTCGCACCGGACGCAAATTACTAAACATGACAGCTATCTAAACCACTGGTTACCAGGGGAAGTTGACGCGAAAGAACAGCGGAACGCCGCCTGTAGTCAGCCCTTGAGTGAAATCAAGCACGCCTACTTGCACGCCTCTGTCGTCAAAGGAATTGGGATACAGATAGAGAGCAGCAGAAAATTGGCTTACAGAGCCACGCGGCGACTCACCAGGTCCAAGCGAGAAAACCGCTTCCAAGCCGCGGGGAGAGCGAATCGGAGCGCTGAGCTCGAAATACTTCTCCAAAAGGACCTCATCGCCATAGGGCGGCGGCTCGTCGTAATCGATAGGCTCTCTGTGCGTGGTCCATTGCCAGAGCACATCGTCCGTCCCTGAGCGCTTCAAAGTGACATTCAGCCTGGGAAACCAGTGGTCAGCGCCATCTGATTCGCGATAGACACTCAGCCGTCCGCGCGTCAGCAAAGGTCGGTCGATCAGCAATTGCCTTCCTTGGGCGTCAATCTCATCCATCTCCAGTCTCCAAATCTTTGTTCAGCCTGATGGGACGATTACTTACATAAGACTATCGCCCAGAGCTATTAGAATCTTGCCTTGGAGATGTAGCATAGCACTCAGCACATTTCTTAGACGACATTTACTAATAGAAACAGGAATTTCAAGTGCTCGTTCTTATGGAAAGCACAAATGCTGACGTCTGACAAAATTTCCAGGACATCTTTGAAACAGATTTTTGAGATTCAATTTTTTCTTGCAAAGTTTTTTGCTCCAACATATCGGATAATTTATCGATGACCGAAGAGAGAACTATTCGCTTTCCGCATCGCCGCTCTATCGGCACTCTTTTTGTTGCGCCCCAGAGCCAACCGGAGGAGTGGGAGCTTCTGACGGTGGTTCGCGGTCTGGTTGTCTCCCCGGAAAATAACCCCATCAAGTGGGAAGTTCTGGATGAAGCACGCGGCACTGTAAAAATCCCGGCTCATACCAAACTCAAGTTGAAAGCCGCTCCGCGCGGCTCATCGCTGGCCCCGCTTGCCGATATGCGTCCTGACGACTTCCATACGCTCGACCTTTCGCACTCTGATTTGTCCGATCTCAGTCTTTTGCACATTGAAAAACTTTCCGGACTGAAAGTCCTGGAATTGACTTCCACTGATGTAAGCGACCGAGGCATGACTCACATCGCCCTTTTGTCCAACCTGACCTCACTTGGGCTCAGCCACAGCCGCATCAGTGACGACGGGCTGCAGATTCTCTCCAAGCTGAAGAATCTGAGAGAACTCTGGCTCAGCTCTACCGACATCGACGATAACGGTCTGGCTGGACTGAGCTTGCCTCCGGATCTTGTCCAATTGGGATTGTCCGGCACCAAGATCTCGGATCATGGTTTGCACGCTCTTGAGCCTCTTACGGGATTGATTCGCGTTTATCTGTTCAACACCAAAGTAAGCAAAGAAGGTATCGACTCGCTCAAAGAGAAGTTGCCCGGTTGCCGCATCAAATGGCTGCCCCCAAAGAGCATGGACGATATGAGCGACGAAGAATTGTTCGGCTCTCTGGATTCGCAAGAAGACGCAGAAACCATCAGAAAGCTCTCAGAAGACTTTCCTATCCTCGATTTCTCCGCCCCCAGTCAGACTCTTGACGAAAACAAATTCTGGGAAATCATCGCCCTTCTGGATTGGGATCAGCTCGGCGACGATGAAAGAGTAATCGAACCGGCCATCGAAGAATTGGCGACCATGTCTACACAAGACGTCATGCAATTCCAGGACATTCTCTCGGAAAAACTCTATGCACTCGATGGAGAGCCATTTGCCAGAGAGATTGGCGATGCCGCATTCGACGGCAACAAAAACAATTTTTCAAAAGACTGGT
>Ga0265313_10004234_pt1 | contig 11122 bp, 8 predicted proteins | sample 4123metaG_FD_203122 | JGI IMG/M metagenome (GOLD analysis project Ga0265313, IMG submission 203122) | Rhizosphere microbial communities from Carex aquatilis grown in University of Washington, Seatle, WA, United States - 4-1-23 metaG | ecosystem: Host-associated > Plants > Roots > Rhizosphere >...
TCGTAGCTAGACGGTTCTTCATGGACCTTGGAGTCCCAAGGCATTACGGCACGATCAAAGACGTAACCTTCATCCTGCGCTGCTTCTTCGATCACGTCGACCGTGCGGTCAAAAATCAAGGCCAAGTGAGTGTGAACGGGATCTGGTGCTAGTGCAATGACGAAATTGCTTGGGTCACGGCACTTTTCGCTCGCCGCGCGGTCCTCTGTTTGCTCTTGTTGCTCCTGCTTCTTTTCGTCGTCGGTCTGGTAGTCTCGGACCTGGCATGTCTCCCGGATTACCCGCTCAATCTCCCGGCGGTACTCATCTTTGCCCTGTTGCCATATCTGTTCGTGGGCACGTTCCCTGCGTTCAGCAGTGTTTCCCGGGTCGTCTGGATTGTTTTTTCCCGGGCTGGTTTTCGCAGGAGGCTGTGCGGCGACATCGTGGGTCAGGCGCGCTCCTGGCGCTAACCACAGCGATACTAGCACCGTGCCGACCAGAACACTTATACCGTTGCGTTCCATCTCGCTCTGTCCGAAGGCAGATGGCCGATATTAGCACTGCTGTCTGGACAGTCAATACTGCGCGGGAAATTATTCGTTGCTTAGATTCGGCCTAATCCCACCACCAACCGGCTATGCGTAGGAACATGGATTGCGGCACAGACCTAGGCCAGGGGCCTTTGTTCTTAGATGGCCGGAGGGCTGTCATCTCAAGCGGCCAATTTACTGCCAAGTGCGATACCATGAGCTATTCGGCTGCATCGCGCGCCTGATGCGCCACTCACGGTTTCTTATGAAAGACTTCTACATTTCCGATTGCGCCCGGATGGAGAACCAGACCATCACCTCGCTGTTCGTCGTGGCCAACAAGCAGGTGAAAACGAAAAAGAGCGGCGACCTTTACCTGTCCGTCGTTCTCGCCGACCGCAGTGGCCAGCTCCAGGCCAACATGTGGGACAACGTGGCCGACGCGCTCGATGCCTTCGAGCAGGACGACTTCGTCAAGGTGAAGGGCATCGTCCACAAGTACAACGGCCGCTGGCAGCTCACCATCCACAAAGTGCGCCGGCTGGGCGACTCGGAGATCGACTACTCCGACTACATCCCCAAGACTACGAAAGACATCGAGCAGCTCTGGCGCACCCTGGGCGAATTTGTCGACAGCTTCGAGAATCCCTGGCTGAAGTCGCTGGTCAAGGAGTTTATGTCCGACGACGCCATCGCGACAGCCTACAAGAACGCGCCCGCGGCCAAAACGCTGCACCACGCGTTCGTTGGTGGCCTGCTGGATCACGTGGTTTCGCTGTTCACGGTTTGCGATCTCGCCGCGCGCAACTACCCGCAGGTGAACCGCGACCTGCTGTTGACCGGCGCTTTCCTGCACGACATCGGAAAAATTCACGAACTCACCTATCAGCGGTCGATCGCGTACACCACCAAGGGCCAGCTCCTGGGGCACATGATCATCGAGCTGGAGATGCTGCACCTGAAACTGGCGCGGCTGCCCGGTTTTCCCGACGAACTGAAAATCCTGCTCGAGCACATGATCCTCAGCCATCACGGGCAGTATGAATTCGGCTCGCCCAAGCTGCCCATGTTTCCCGAGGCGCTCATGTTGCACTATCTCGACGATCTCGACTCCAAGATGGAGAGTATGCGCACACAGTTTGAGCGCGAATCGGAACTCGACAGCGCCTGGACCAGCTATAATCCGTCGCTGGCGCGTCCCCTGCTCAACACCAGAAAGTTTCTGGAGAAGGGACTGTCCGCCTCAAGGGTGGCCGAATTGCCCAAGCCGGTTATCGCCACGGGTCCGTCGGGCGCTAACCCCGCTGACGAGCCGGCCGCCGCTGCGGAGCCCCAGCCCCAAGACGCGCCCTCCGCAAATGGTCCCGACGAACCATTGGCGTCGCCCTTGGACGCCCTGGAGCGCAAGTTTGCCTCGCACAAAGTGACACCCGTCGGCGGCAAGTCCAACTAAAGGCAATCCATGCTCGACTTTTCCCGTTTCCAATGGCTCTCGTTCGATTGCTACGGCACGCTCATCGATTGGGAGACAGGCATTCTTGGCTATTTGCGTCCGCTGCTGCAAGCCAAAGGTTGCACCGCCGGCGATGCCCAGATTCTGACCATGTACTCGGAGTTCGAACCGCGCCAGCAGACCGGTCCTTATCGCTGCTATCGCGAAGTGCTGGCCAGCGTGGTCCGTGACTTTGCGCGCCAGCTCCATTTTGAAGTGACGGACGACGAAGCCGCCGGACTTGCCGAGTCCATTCGCGACTGGCAGCCGTTCGCGGACGCGGTCGCCGGACTACAGCGTCTTCATCCCCGCTACAAACTGGCGATACTCTCCAACATCGACAACGACCTGTTCGCTTTCACTGCCTCCAAGCTGGAGATATCGTTTGACGCCGTCGTGACCGCGCAGCAGGTGCACAGCTACAAGCCGTCGCTCAATAACTTCGAGGCCTTGCTGCGCCGCTATGCCATCCCGCGCGAGCGTCTGTTGCACGTCGCCGAGAGTCTGTACCACGATGTGGTACCTGCTCATTCGCTGGAAATTGCAACCGTGTGGGTGAACCGCAGGCAAGGTAGAAAAGCAGCAGCGACGAAGCTGGTCCCCGCACAGCCCGATCTGGAAGTGCGGGACATCGCCGCCCTGGCAGAGGCAGCGGGAACCTAAGACTTGCGGCTAGGGACGCACCTTGGTCAAAGGAGCGGAAGAACTCGCGCCCGCGTCCTTGCCGGATCGATCGTAATCAACGCACCCCGCTCTAGTTCTTCAATCAGTTGCTTGATCGCAAGCACGACCGCTGTCCCCATTCTAGCCGGAGATGTTTCTTGTCCCCGAAGCTGTATAACGCTTGGTCCACGGCGTGGCATTGACGCAAGGAGCGCTCCAAAATCCAGATCATGGGTGAATACGACGCATCTGTTCTTGGTCGCCCAGTCGAGGATTTCGCGGTCTGGAGCAGTCGGGCTTCCGGTGGCGCTCCAGTGATAGGCCTCCCAGTTCTCGCGCCTGAAGCCTTCAACCCAACTCGGCGGGAGATTCATGTCGATGAGGATCTTCACGCTGATTTCAAGTCGACCTCGCGCTCTTCGGAGCGCAATGCGGCATACGAAAGAGCTTGAGCAACGTCCTCGGCCTCGAGGTAGGGGTAGAGTTCCAGAATCTCAGCTGTGCTGTGACCTTCGGCGAGCATGCCAACAATCGTTCCGACGGTGACGCGCATGCCACGCACGCAGGGTTTGCCACCCATTACCTGCGGGTCAATTGTGATTCGATCAATGGCCATCTCTTGCTCCAGTTTCTCCGACTTTATCAGCGAAACACCCCCGACTCAAGGGACAGGCGGGCAACTGGGACCAGGATTGCCGGCTTATGAATTGAGCTTCAGCCTTCAGTGTTCAATTCAGTCATGCAGTATTATCTTCCTCACCATGAACCGTGGCCAAACTTGGCCATCTCACCGGTGGACACTATGAAGTCAATCCCGGCGCAGGAGCAACCTCCCGCGCCCAATGCTACCGGCGTGGTGATCGCGCTGGCGGCTGGCCTGGTCGTTCTACATGTTCTTACCAACGGCCAGTACGGTTTCCATCGCGACGAACTGGCCACGCTGGACGACGCCCGCCATCTGGCTTGGGGCTACGTTGCCTATCCCCCAATCACGCCGTTCTTCGGACGCATACAACTTGAACTCTTCGGCCCATCGGTTCGTGGTGTGCGTTTCCTGTCCGCGATGGCGCAGGCAATCGCCGTCGTGCTGTCAGGATTGATGGCCCGCGAGTTGGGCGGCAAGCGGCTAGCGCAGATTGTGGCGGCCCTGGCGGTTGCCATCGCTCCGGTTTCTCTGGCCGCTGGAGCGCTGCTGCAGTACGTCACCTTCGACTATTTGTGGTGGGTATTGACTGCCTACCTGATAATCCGCCTACTCCGGACCGAAAATCCGCGTCTCTGGCTAGGAATTGGCGCCGCTATCGGTCTGGGCATGATGACCAAGTATTCGATGCTCTTCTTCGTCGCTGGCATCGTGGCAGGACTGCTGCTGACGGACGCCCGCCGCTACCTCAAGAGCAGCTGGCTGTGGGCGGGTGTCGCGCTTTCGTTACTGATATTCCTGCCCAACCTGATCTGGCAGATCCAGCAGCATTTCATTACCCTCGATTTTCTGAAGCACATCCATGCGCGTGACATCCGCTGGGGTCGTACCAAGGGCTTTCTGCCTGACCAGATCTACATCGCGGCCAACCTGTTTACCATTCCGCTGTGGGTGGCCGGGTTGTACTTCTACTTCCGCAAACCCGAAGGCAAGTCCTTTCGCATGGTCGGCTGGATGTTCGTCGTCCCCTTTGTGCTGTTTGTCATTGCCAAAGGTCGCGGCTATTACATGGCCCCGTCTTATCCAATGCTGCTGGCGGCGGGAGCGGTTGTAGAAGAGCGATGGCTGGCATCGATGCGATCGACGCGCGCGCGAGCTTGGCGAGTGGCCACGTTTGGCGTCCTGACAGTGGGTGGCGTCTTGATGGCGTTTTTCGCATTGCCAATGACGCCGGTGAATTCCAGCCTGTGGAACATAGCAGTCAAGGTGAACGACGACTTCCGCGAGGAACTCGGCTGGCCGGAGCTGGTGGCCGAGGTTGCGCGCATCCGCGACACTCTGCCGGCCGGAGAGCGGGACCATGTCGCCATCCTCGGCGCCAATTACGGTGAAGCGGGAGCCATCGACATGTACGGTGCCGCGTACGGATTGCCGAAAGCCATCAGCGGCGTGAATTCCTATTGGGCACGCGGCTATGGCGATCCTCCGCCGCAGACCTTGATCGTGCTCGGCCTGTCGCACCACTACGTGGACGAGTTGTTCCAATCCTGCGAGCTGGCCGGCCACACCGGCAACCCGTACCGCGTATCGAACGAAGAGAGCAAAGACCATCCCGACATTTTCATCTGCCGCAACCTGCGCGACCCCTGGCCCGAATTCTGGAAGGACTTCCGGTACTACGGGTGAGCTCGGTGCCGTCCGACGACGATCCCGCGTGACAAGTCACATTCCTTGGCCTAGAGTCTGCCATATGCCTGATGTCTCCTCTCCGCCGCTCATTGCGCGCGCCAGCGAGCACCGCGGCCGCACCGCCATTGTCGATTCGAGCGGAACCTACACCTACGACCAACTCCTCGATGCCTCGGCCCGAGTGGCTTCGGCCCTGCTTGCCGGCCGCGACGATCTTGCCCAAGAGCGCGTCGCGTTCCTGATCGCGCCCCGGTTTGATTGGGTGGCAGTACAGTGGGGCATCTGGCGGGCGGGAGGCATTGCGGTGCCGCTGCCGCTCGGTTCTCCGGCGGCTGAACTCGGATATTTTGTCGATGACGCCCAGCCTGCCGCGCTGGTTTACGATGCGCCCTCGGCAAGAATCCTTCTGCCCATCGCTGCGGCGCGCGGAATTCGCGCCTATTCCTGCCGAGGAATGCTGGCACGCCAGCCGGCACCTTTGCCCGCCATCGCCGGCCAGCGGCGCGCCATGATTCTCTACACCAGCGGCACCACCAGCCGCCCCAAAGGCGTGGTCACCAGCCACGCCAGTGTCACCGCCCAGATCACGGCCCTGGCCGAGGCGTGGGAGTGGTCCGCCGACGACCGCATCGTGCTGTGTCTCCCGCTACACCACGTTCACGGCATCATCAATGTTGTCTCCTGCGCGCTGTGGTCGGGCGCAGTCTGCGAGATGTTGCCGCGCTTCGACGCCCATGCCGTATGGGACCGCATCGCCAGCGGCGCCGTGACGCTGCTTATGGCGGTGCCGACAATCTACGTCAAGCTCATCGCCGCCTGGGAGGCGTACCCGCCCGAGCGTCGCACCATCTTGAGCGAAGCCGCATCGCGGCTGCGCTTGATGGTGTCCGGCTCCGCGGCCTTGCCGGTCAGCACGCTGGAGCGCTGGAAGGAAATCACGGGCCACACGCTGCTGGAACGCTACGGCATGACCGAGATCGGCATGGCGCTGTCGAATCCGTACCGAGGCAAGCGCGTCCCCGGCAGCGTAGGCACTACCTTGCCGGGGGTCGAGGCGCGGCTGGTCGCCGAGAATGGCGAAGCCGTGCGACCCGGCACCCCGGGCGAGATCGAAGTCCGTGGCGCGAATGTTTTCACGGAATACTGGGGCAAGCCGGAAGCTACACGCGAGGCCTTCCGCGATGGCTGGTTCCGCAGCGGTGACACTGCTGTCATCGAGAACGGCGTCTATCGCATCCTGGGACGCACCAACATCGACATCCTCAAGACCGGCGGGCACAAGGTGTCCGCGCTGGAAATTGAGGAGACGCTGCGCGAACATCCGGCGGTCGTCGAGTGTGCGGTCGTCGGGGTACCCGATCTGGAGTGGGGCGAGCGAGTCGCGGCCGCCCTCGTGCTCAGCGATGGAAACGCGCTTGATCTGGAGACCCTTCGCACCTGGGCCAAAAAGCGGCTGGCAACCTACAAAGTTCCTTCGCGGCTCCTCATCCTGGAGGCGCTTCCCCGCAACGCTATGGGCAAGGTGACCAAGCCTGCCGTCGCGGTGCTGTTCCAAGCCGCTTCCCTCAAATAGCACCTCCGCCGCCCCGCTTGACCTCGTGTGGTATGCTGCCCCTCATCTTCCGAGTCTGGCGCCCGATCTTAGCTGAAAGAGGAGCCCCATGTCAGACACCGCGATTCCGTTTCCCGGAGTTGCCACCCACACCAAACTCAACCGTTCGCAAATCACCGGCTTCTGGGCTGCTTGGACCGGCTGGACCCTGGACGGCATGGACTCGGTCATCTATGCCCTGGTGCTCAGCCCCGCGCTGACGGAACTGCTCCCCAAGTCGGGAATCAAAGCCACGCCGGGAAATGTGGGATACGCGGGCTCAGTCCTGTTTGCGCTGTTTCTGGTGGGATGGGGACTGTCGCTGATCTGGGGGCCGATCGCCGACCGCTTCGGCCGCACCCGCGTGCTGGCAGCCACCATTTTTGTCTACGCCATCTTCACAGGCGCCGCGGCGTTGTCGCAGACGGTGTGGCAACTGGCGCTGTTCCGTCTACTGGCGGGCATCGGGATCGGCGGCGAGTGGGCGCTGGCAGGCACCTACGTCGCCGAAGCCTGGCCGGAAGACCGGCGCAAGATGGGCGCTGGCTACCTGCAGACGGGCTACTATGCCGGATTCTTCCTGGCGTCCGCGCTCAACTTCACGGTAGGAGCGCACTACGGCTGGCGCGCCATGTTCTGGTGCGGCCTGACGCCCGTCATTGTAGCTTTCATCGTCCTTCGCCGGGTGAAGGAGCCGGAGCGCTGGGAGCGCAAAGCCAAGGCGCAAGGCGTCCCCGAACACTCTCCCCTGCGCACAATCTTCAGCGAACGCTACGGCCGCCGCACGCTGGTCAATACGGTGTTGCTGGCGTCGGCGATCTGCGGCTTGTGGGCGGGCGCGGTATATGCGCCGACGGCCATCATCACGCTGGCCAAGAAGGCCGGGATGTTGCAACCGGAGGCCGTACGCATGGCGTCGTTTGGTATGGGCCTGTTGTCACTCGGCACCATATTAGGCTGCCTTGCAGTTCCGATCATGGCCGAGCGCATCGGGCGCAAGCGCACTCTGGCGTTCTATTTCCTGGGGATGGCGGCGTGCATCCTGCTCAGTTTTGGCTGGGCGTTCTATTTGTCCCAGGGACTGAAACCGTTCATCACCGTGCTGTTCTTTCTGGGGTTCTTTGGCGGCAACTTCGCCATGTTCAGTTTGTGGTTGCCGGAACAGTACGACACTTCGGTCCGGGCCACCGCCTTCGCCTTCACCACATCGTTCGGGCGCTTCATCGCGGCGGGTGTCAATTTTGCAATTGGCGCGCTGGTCGTACGAATGGGGAACCTCGGCAAACCGGTGGCGATGACCGCCATCGCCTTTGGGATTGGCTTGCTGGTGATTCCGTTCGGGGTGGAAACCCGGGGCAAAACCCTGCCCGACTAAAAGACCACCTGGGTGCTAGGTGCCCGATTCCTTTCGCCTGCGTTCCAGGCAGGCTCTTTCGCGGCCTTTGCGAAAGGGCGGGAGCGAAGCAACCTGGACCGCCGGCCTTCAATCGAATGGTGGGGCCGTCATTTAACGTGCCGATGGTATGATTTCGCTTTCAATTCACCGGAGGACTGCAATGGCAAAAACTAAATCTGATGAGAATGAACAGGCAATTTCCCGCGAGCGTCTGGCGGAACTCTTAAACGAAGACCTTTCCCGCGAATACCAGGCCATCATCGCCTACGTTGTGTATTCCCAGGTGCTGAAAGGCGCCGCCTACATGAATATCGCCGACCAGCTGGCAATCCACGCCAAGCAAGAGTTGGACCACGCGTTGATTATTTCCCGGCAGATTGACTACCTCGGCAAGATGCCCGTGGTGACCCCCAAGCCCGTCCGGACCTCAGACGATCCGAAGCAAATGCTGCGCTTCGACCTGGAGAGCGAGGGCGAAACCATCCGCAATTACCGCGAGCGGGTCCGGCAGTGTGAAGAGCTGGGCGAGTACGCCATGGCGGAACAGATTCGCCAAATTCTCATCAACGAGCAGGACCACCAGATCGATCTGGCCACGGCCCTGGGTGAGGATGTTCCCGAGCTCAAGGGTTGGAGGGCAAGGATCTCCGGCAAGGGAAACCGCTAACGCCGGGCGGCCCAGCTAGAGCAGTTTCAGAGTTGGCGTAGACCTGGTAGAGCCCGCCTTTTAGGCTAGCGTCAAGATCGTCCCACACGATAAGGCTTGAGCCGCAGCGAACGCGGCGCTGAACCGCCGCTCTACCCGTGCTCGCCGGTCTACATCAATTCTGAAAACGCCCTAGGCGCCTTAGTGCGCCGAGCCGGGTTTCTTGGAGCTGCGGGTTTCCCACCGCGGCTACGATCTTTTCGGCGGCTTTCGAAACCATGGGATGTTGCCGCTACGGCAACCCTTCGATCTCTGCCGGTTTAGCTTCTGCCACCGCCGGCTTGACCTCCGCGGTGGCGGCCTGCGTAACCGGCAAAGCAGGATGGTGGTGCAACGCCTCGAAGCTCATGCGGCCCAGATCATAAGCGCCGTAAATGATGTTGGCCCGCCAGATGTCGCTGCGGAAGGTCAGGATCTGGCGGCGGAAATAGCGGAACACGTGGTTGCCCGCCTTAAAGTTGGTACCCGCTGTGTTAGCGGCCAGGCCGGGCACTACGGGCTCGCACGTCTTCAGCTGCACGACGGCCAGGTCCCCGTCGGTACGCACCATATCGCCGGTGGAGTTTTGCGTGATGTTCGCCATCCCCGGTCGCGGCACCAGGTGCACCGACTCCACACACCCGGCCATTTCGAGGTCGCGAATGACTTTGCTGCGCTCCTCGTCGATGTCGGTGGTGATGTGGTGCACAAACTGACGATGCTTGAGAGAAAGAGTCGCTCCTGTGTCGTGGGTCGAGGAACTCAGCCAGACGGTCTCGGAATCGCCGGACGACTCCGACCATTGCCAGATGCGCAGGTGGTCGCGGCGGGCATAACTATTCAGGCTCTTCTGCCAGTTCATGTCGGCTGGTTTGCCATCCAGGAGAAATGACCTCATGGGGGCTTGCGCGTAACCGCTGTTGTTGAGAAACGCGTAGAAGTCGCGCAGGAAGGAGCGTTTGGTGAAGGCATCGCTGGTGTTCCAACCGGCTTGCTCGAATGCCGCTTCCACCTGTTCGCGCGAGCCGACGAAGGCGAGATTCACCACGTCAGCATCGGCCAGCGCCGGGGTAGTGGAACGCCGCGGAAGCGACGCAGCGTCGCGCTCGAGATCCAACTCCGCGCTCGATTCCACCGCAATCTCGGCGGGCGGAACCAGAATCGGCGCAACCGACGGGACCGGCTCGGTCAGCTTGATGCGCAGGTCGGTACCTGCGGGAAGATAGATTTCTGGTTCAGGAAAGATGGGGAAGGTGGCCTTAAATGCGATCAAGCCGGCGTCGGAATAAGGGTTAAAAGTCGGAAGGTGCCGGAGACGGCTGTTGATTCTCCCCTGTGGCGAATCGCTGCTCCGAACTCCCTGAATAACGCCCTTGGTCGAGACCTGCTCGCGAGCATTTTCGACTTCCACCACTGAGGCAGAGATGCTAATGGGCTGCTCCGGGGTTACGCTAACCCGATCAAAGCGCAGGTCCAAGGCAGCGGTCTCGTGATAGATGCCCCAGCCAACCTTGCGAACGGAATGGACAACGCCCTCAATGCTGGTACCCACGGGAAAGACCACACCGTTGTCGCAGCTGGCAGCCTCGGTAAGCACACCGTAAACCGCATCGCCCGGCTTCGCGCTATAGGAGGAAACAGGAGCGCGCAAACGAATCCAAAGCGTCTGCCCTGCGGCCAGGCCATCACAGCCGAACGCCAGCCCAGAACAGAGAAGCAGTGACAAGGGGGCCACTCGGCGGCACAAACCGGGGAAGACTCTCATCCAGACCCACGTCATCCTTTGCAATGGAGTACGCACATCATAAATGATGAAAGCGTTGCGCCACGTGCATTCTTTGTTAATTAGACGGGGCGCAATTGCTTAAGCGTTGGATGCGGCACCATGGTGGAGTGAAACCGTTTTAGGATAAAGATGCGGTGACGATAGGGATTTGGCAGCCGGGCGGGTCTGGGAATTAGAGTTGGTCTCATAAATGAGTTTTGAAAGGGCACGACTTTACAGGCTGCGGAAAAAGTCCTCCTGAGGAGAATCGAGCTCCCCCAGGCGCAGCATCTATGAGGAGAGTTCTAGTGGTCGAGCACGTGCCGGACCGCCGCAGCCAGCGATTCCATGGTGAAAGGCTTTTGCAGGTAGCGGATTCCGGGACGCTGATCGTCAGCCATTTGCGGTCGCAGCTCGGTATAGCCGGTCATCTGCAGGATCCTGATTTTCGGGTAGAGGGTCCGGATCCTGTCCGCCAGTTCCTGTCCGCCCATCCGCGGCATGATCATGTCGCTAATCAACAAGTCGATGGTTTGCGAGGTGTTCATTGCCAGGTTAAGAGCGTCCGCCCCATTGCCCGCTTCCAGCACGCGATAGCCCAGCTTCCCGAGTTGGTTGCTGATAAGTTTCCTGAGGTCGTCTTCGTCCTCAACTAATAACACGTTCTCCGTTCCTTTGGTTGTGGT
>Ga0265313_10004235_pt1 | contig 11122 bp, 11 predicted proteins | sample 4123metaG_FD_203122 | JGI IMG/M metagenome (GOLD analysis project Ga0265313, IMG submission 203122) | Rhizosphere microbial communities from Carex aquatilis grown in University of Washington, Seatle, WA, United States - 4-1-23 metaG | ecosystem: Host-associated > Plants > Roots > Rhizosphere >...
GGTCAGTGGTCCCGCCAACCAGCAGGCGGTGAAGGACGTCCTCGCGAACTTGGTGGACTTGCACGTCGAGTCGATGCTCAACCTCAAGCTCGACGACGAGCTCCGAAAGCAGAAGCAACTCGACCCCGGCCACGCCGTTCATGTGGTCGCGTGGAAGGGCGGCGAGAAGAAGGTGGACGAGCTCTTCGGCAAGAGCGGAACCGCCGGCGAGCTCGTCTTGTTGACCGACAAGCCCGACCACGTGTGGGCGGCCAAAGGATACTCTTCGTATCTCTACACGAAGGACCCGAAGGACTTCCGGTTCAAAGAGATCCTGAAGTTCGACGACGCCAACGCAAGCCAGGTCACCGTGCACAATTCGCACGGGTCGCTGTCGTTCACCAAGGGTGACAGCTGGGCTGGCACTGCCGACAAGAAGCCGATCACCCGGTTGGATCCCGAGAAGATCAAGGACATGCTGCGGGCCTACAAGACGCTCAACGCCGAAGACTTCGGCGACGGCAAGTCCCTGACGGACACGGGGCTCGACAAGCCGGAAGCGAGCGTCGAGATTCAACTCAAAGACAACGCTGGAACGTACGAAATTCTGATCGGCAAGGTCGCTACCGGTACGAATCGCTGGGCAAAACGCGCGAACGACGACGCGATTTACCAGATCACCAACTACGTCTCCGAGTGGGCCCTCTCGGACAAGTCCAAGTACGAAGCGCCTGCCGACGCCGGCGCGGGCGACGCCAGTTCGAAGAAGGCAGAAGCCGCGAAGAAGAAGTGAGAAGGACCGACGTTCGGATCGGGAGGTCTTGGGACGCGGGCTATCTTTCGCTCACCGCGCCGACCTCCCGCGCGACGATGTCGAGCGGCGCTTCGCCGAGCGCTCTCCAAGCGTGAAGCCTCTCGCTGGCACCGTCGGCTCCGTAGAGAATCTCGGCCGCGAGCGCGACGCCGAGCGCCAAAAGTGGGCGTTCGCGCGCTTTGCGCCGCAGCGCTTCGATGTCGTCGTCTTCCGGATGTGAGAGAAGTCGGCCACGCGGCGGTAGCATGGCGGTGACTGCTCCGTACGAAAGCAGGACGTCGTCGTGCACGGCGACCAAGGCGGCGGCAGGCGAAGGGTCTTCGGTCAACGCACGGAGCGCGCCGCAAATGGCCGCCCGTTCGGGAGGGGGCGCCATCGACCGGACGCGGGTGTCGGGCACCGCAGGGCACGGGCGCTCGACCAGCAGCAGATCGCGCGCTCGAGCCTCGATCTCCCGCCGGCCGTCTCGGCTCTCGGGCAGCGCCAGCTCCGCCGCCTCACGCAGCCGCTGCTCGAGGCGCTCGATACGCGGCTGCAACGTCGCGGGCGCGACCGTAAGACCGAAATGCACCTTGACCGCGAGCGCGAGCCGTTCGGGCGCGTCGAAGTTGGGGACCGGTCGCATGTCTTCATCCAGCGCCATGCGGACCTCGGCGATTGCCGCCGCCCCGAGCGGAAACTGGGCTGGCGCGAGGAGTCGTTCGAGGGGGTAGAGCGCCACGTCGAGGTCGGATGGCCCTGTGCGGGGCCGGCCATCGCGCAGCGATGCCCGAATGTCGAGCAGGTGCTGGCTAACCCACTTGTCGCGATCGAGTGATTCTTGCGGAGCCTGGGGCGGCTTCCACGTGGAGACGACGCCGCGCACGAGGTCGCCCGCGGCGTCCCCGAGCGCAGCCTCCTCCACGGCACGCGCTCGCTCCTCTTGGATGAGCCGCTCGAGGAGCTCGCGCTCCAGCCTTGGCCGCGACAACGTCGTGCCCAGGGGACCGACCTCGGGCAACGGATCCCGGAAGGTCGCAACGACCTTCGCGGCGTCGTCGAGCGCGCGGATGCGTCCTTGGAACGCGAAAAGGTCGACCGACCCGCCCCGGACCTCGGCTCCGGTGTCCTCGGCAAGGACCGCTTCGAGCCCTACCCTTTTCAGAACGGCGTCCGGCGGCGTCTCGTCCGCGCGCATCGCGAGCCGCGGGTCCGCCGCAGCGAGCCAGTCGATCGCGTCGTCCTCGACTCGAACGAACGCAAAGGTGCGCGCGCGGTCCTCCCCGCCGGCGGAGCGCCCTGGAGCCGGCCTCACCACGCTCGGCGATGCCGAGGCGCAGGCGGAGAGAAGGAGCACCGGGATCGGAGCGGCCCGCCTCACTCTCCCATGACCTTCACGATGAGGCGCTTCTCGCGCTGTCCGTCGAACTCCGCGTAGAAGACCCGCTGCCACGGACCGAGATCGAGCCGTCCCGCCGTTACGGGAACGATCACCTCGTGGTGAACGAGAAGCGACTTCAAGTGCGCATCGCCGTTGTCCTCTCCCGTCTGGTGGTGCCGGTAGTCCGCGCGAAACGGAGCGAGCTTCTCGAGCCATTCCCAGATATCGGCGTGCAGGCCGCTCTCGTCGTCGTTGACGAAGACGCCCGCGGTGATGTGCATCGCACTGACCAGCATCATTCCCTCCCCGATGGCGCTCTGGGCGAGGATCTGCTCGAGCTTGGGGGTCAGGTGGACGAGGTCGCGCCGCTTGGGTGTGCGCATGGTGAGATATTGCGTGTGGGTCTTCATCGCCCCGAAGGACAATAGGCCTCCCCTCCGGCCGGCACCATCGCAAGACGCGCCGGCGTCCGACCAGACTGCAACGGCGCGGCCTCAGGCCGTCCGGAAGATGTCGATCACGCCGCCGAGGAGCGCGAGCGCCTGCGCCCGGGGCCGCTGAAAGGAGTTGCGCCCGATGATGCTGCCGGAGCCGCCTCCGGCCGCGATCGCTCGCACTTCTTGGAGCAGTTCGTTCGTATCCTTCGCCTCGCCACCAGAAAAAATCACAATACGCTTTCCGTTGAACGCGCTTTGGATCACGTGCCGTACGCGGTCGGAGAGGGTCTTCGTCGCGATCGCGTACTTCTCGAACGCCTTCTTCGCCTCAGGCTGCTCGATGTAGTCTTTCGGAGGCTTGACCTTCACGATATGCGCACCGGCAGCCGCCTCGAGAAAGCCGAGCGGCGCGGCGTAGGCGTTGCATCCCGACTCGATGGCCAGCTCGAAATGATACTCGGGGTCATAAGCCGGAGGGTTGGGAGCGAACGAGCGCGCCGGTCCGTGCTCGAATCCTTGATCCACGGGTAAGATGACGAATTTTGCCCGTACCTGCGAGCGCGCCATGATTCATCAAGCGCGCGAGGTTGGTCTTCACGCCGACGTTGTCGCTCGCGTAAAACGAGAGCAATCGTTTGACGCGATCGGTAAGAGTGCCCATGGGCAGGAAAGATAAGCCATGAACGAGTCGTTCGCCCCATCCCCATTGACGTCGCCAGTCGGTACGACGCTCGAAGCTCACATCATCGGCGGGATGCGAGGCGCTCCGGGGGCGACGGGTGAGTTCACCGCGCTCTTGAACGCCATCTCGCTCGCCGTGCGCATCATTCACACGCGCGTACGCGCGGCCGGGCTCGCCGGGATGCTGGGGTACACGGGAGAAACGAACGTACAAGGAGAGCGCGTTCAAAAGCTCGACACGTTCGCGAACGAGGTCATGTGCACCGTGCTCGAACGCTGCGGTCGCTGCGCCGTTGCGGTGAGCGAAGAGCTCGACGAGGCGCGCGCGATGAGCGAAGCGGGTAAGTACATCGTACTTTTCGACCCCCTCGACGGGTCGAGCAACATCGACGTCAACATATCGATCGGAACCATCTTTTGCGTGCTCCGGGCGAACGACCGCGCCGGAAAGTCCCTCGGCACCCTGCAACCCGGCTCCGGAATCGTCGCGGCAGGCTATGCCGTCTACGGCAGCGCGACGACGTTCGTCCTGTCCACGGGCCAGGGCGTACACGGCTTCACGCTGGACCCGGGAGTCGGCGAATTTTTCCTGTCGCACCCGAGCATGCGTTGCCCCGAGCGCGGTAGCACGTACTCCGCGAACGAGGGAAATTTCGTCCGCTGGAGCGACCGAGTCCAGAAGTGGAGCGCCTGGATCAAGAGCGACGACAAGGGTCACGGCCTTCCATACGGGCACCGCTACGTCGGGTCGCTCGTCGCGGACGCGCACCGCACCCTCGTCAAAGGGGGAATTTTCGTTTACCCGGCGGATACGAAAAACCCCGAGGGCAAACTGCGTCTGCTCTACGAAGCAAACCCGATGGCCTATCTCTTCGAGCAAGCGGGCGGGACGGCGACCAACGGCATCGACCGCATCCTCGACATCGTGCCGCCGAGCCTCCACGCCCGCACCCCGCTCGTTCTCGGCTCGAAGCGCGACGCGGCGGCCTTCCGCGAGTTCATGGTTCGGTAGTCCTCACACGCCGATCGCGTCCGGGCCCCATATGTACTTGTGCATCTGGAGCTGCACCCGGACCGCGAGAGCGTCTTCCAGCACCCAGGCGACGAGCTCTCGCGGCGACAGCTTCCCGAAGACCGTGCTCGCGAGGAGGTTCGGCGTGCGGCGGGCGAGGTCGCGGGCGCGGATGGTCTCGCGCATCCACTCGTAGTCCCTGCGGTCGGCCAGTACGAACTTGATTTCGTCGCGGGGACTGATGTGGTCGAGGTTGCTCCAGCGATTGCGGTGCGACTCGCCGCTCCCTGGGCATTTGAGGTCCATTACCTTGTGCACCCGCGCGTCCACTCCCGACACGTCGGCCTCGCCGCTGGTCTCGACCAAGACGGTCCGCCCTGCGTCGCAGAGCTCCGCGAGGAGTGTGAAGACACCGGGTTGCAGCAAGGGCTCGCCACCGGTCACTTCGACGAGCGGCGTCGCAAACCCGAGCGCACGAGCGAGAACGTCCGACCGGCGCATGCGCTCGCCCCCGTGAAACGCTTGGGGCGTGTCGCACCACGCGCAGCGGAGATTGCACCCGGTGGTCCGCACGAACGTGCACGGCATTCCTGCGAACGTCGATTCCCCCTGGATGCTCGCGTAAATCTCGTGAATGACCAGGGTGTCCTGCTTCGACATCCGCTCCTCAGTTCGCGTCTGGCTCGAGCGTTTCGGGAACGGGCAATTCCCCCGCCTCTATATCGTAGGTCGGTGCGGCTGTCGGCGGCACCGGGACGAGCATCGGCGGGGGCTTGAACGAATAGTGGCGCGCGAGCGCCCAGGCCGCGGCAGCGATCACGAAGGCGGCGAGGAGAAGAGCGCGCACGATGGTAGGAGCGTGCGCGGGCGCGGCTCGGATGCGCGGGTGCGTTCCGTCGCGCGGACGGGGTTTCTTGGCAAAAGTCATGGAGATCGGTCTTTTCGTCAAACTCGCCGAACGCTATACGGGAGCGTATCCCCGAAGGAGGACGGTGAAACGCGGAACTCCGACGGTCGCGATTGCGCTGGTGGTTGCGTCTGGCTGCGGGTTCCCGCTACTCCCGGGCGCAGCGCCGCCGCGGGCACAACCTCTGGTGTCGCAACGCGATGAGCCGCGCCCTTCGGTATCGAACGTTCCGGCGTGGACTTACTGGCAGCCGGTGGACGCGCCGCTCGTCGCGCCGTCGCTCGAGCCGGTCGAGCTTCCCGTCCTGTCCTCCCAGTTGACGTTCTTGCCGGGAGCCGAGGCTCGTTGGGCCGCTGCATCGCCCGCTCTTCGCGCCGCGATCGAGTCCCGCGGATTTGCCGTCGCGCGTCCGGCGCATCCGACCGCTCGGCTCGGGGACTTCTACGGGTCGGTCCGGGATACCCGGACCCCATGGGTGGTCACGCTAGACGTGCTCTTCTTCTTGGCGCACCTCGCGCTCGACCGCGCCCTCGCGGATGTCGACGCCTACGTCGTCGCGCCGCTCGTCAGCACGATGCTCCATCGTCTCGAGTCGCGCCTGGTGGCCGACGGGCGTCCGTCGCACGCGGACCTGACCGCGTCGTACGTGATGGCCCGCGCCATCGTCGCCGTCGCGCTGGGGCTGATCGAGCCGCATCATGACTCCGGGCCCGAATTCGAACGGATCGTTGGGACGGAGAAGGGCCGCGCCCTGGAGCACGAGGGCACAGGCATCAGCACGTGGTTGGGCACCCCCGTCGACTATTCGGCGCTTGCGCCCGTGGGCATGGCGGATCGTGACGACAATCGCGCCGGGTGGTTTCGTGCCCTGGCCTGGCTGGAGAACGTTTCACTCGCAATGGAGGGGGCGGGCGAGGGGGCTTCGCGCACACGCCTCGACGTCGCCGCGGCGCGCGTGCAAGCGCGCTGCGCGTTGCTTCTCGCGCGGGCCCTCGATGCAGGAGTCGACGCGGAGGCTGCCAACGCGTGGGACCGGCTGGAGCGGGCGGGCCAGTTGATGGTCGACGAGACGGACGCGGTCACGCCTCGCGAGCTCTCGGCAGCCGCGGCCCGCGCCGATGTCGACCCCCGGAGCCAGGTGTGGCTTGGAAACGTGGTGCCCGTCGACCGAGTGCGGCATGCAATCGCGCGTGGCCGCGACGCGGCCGCATTTCGATTGCTAGGCCCTCGGGCCACTCCAGACACCGAAGTGCTGCGGTCGCTCACGTTTCCGAGTGTGGGAGCTCGGAGACCCGCCACGGCGACGGTCACTTGGAGCCTGCCGGACGTCGTGGATCGAGCCCCCGCCCCGGTCCATAGCGTGCGCACGCTACCGACGGCGCTCGATATCGCCGCGTGGCTCGGGTCCGGTGAGGCGCGCGCCTTGCTGCGCGACTCGGGGTACGACGCGTACGACAGGTACGACGAAACGCTCGATCATGCCATCCGGATGCGGCGGCCCGAGCGAACGAACGCGGAGCGCCACCGATCGCCGTACCTATCGATGCTCGACGCCATCGAGACTTGGCTCGCACCGTCGGCTGGCGACAGTGTGCAGCCGGCCGCATCGACGTCGGAGTGGCGAAAGCGAAAGGTAGAAGTCGCCCTCGCGGCCTGGACGGAACTGCGCCACGACGCCACATCGCTGACGCGCATTCCTCTGGGCGAGGCCAGCCTTCCCGCCTCGAGTCCAGAGCTTGCCCCCGTGCCCGCGTTCGTCGAGCCGCACCCGGAGGCGATCGCCAAGCTCGCCGGGGTCGTACGGCAGGCGAGGCGCGCGCTCGTGACGGAGGGAGAGCTGCCGCACGGTTCTCCGGCGCTTCGTTTTCTCGACGAAGTCGACGACTTGCTCTGGACAGCGCTCGGAGCGGCGGTGTACGAGGCCGCCGACGAGGCGCTTCCGCCGCGCCTCGAGAGCGCGCTCTCCACGTTTCCTTCGCGCCTCATCGCCCTGGAGCGCGCTCTGGCCGACGCCGGCTCCGCCGAAGTCCCCCTGGCCGCCGACGTGCACGCCGACAATTCTTCGTCCCTCGTACTCGAGGAAGTCACCGGGCGCATCGACGAAGCGTGGGTGGTCATGCGGGAGCCGGCGACCCACCGCCTGGTGCTCGCGCTCGGTGCGTCGATTCCGCATTACGAGCTCGTCCAGCCCGGGTCGCGGCGCCAGAGCGACACGGCGTGGCGCACCCGGCTAAACGCGGATGGGGACCCGCCGCTCGGGCTTCTCGAGCGCGCGTATTCCATTCCCTCCGAGCCGACGCCGCTTTGAAACGAGAGCCGGCTCGCGCGGTCGCGTGGATGGTCCTCGCGCAGTTTCTGTTCGCCTTGATGGCGATCGGCGCGCGCATCGGCGGACGCGACGTGCCGTGGCCCGAAGTGGGAGCGACGCGGTTCTTGCTGGGTGCGCTGACTGCGTACGCGGTCGGTCGCGTGCGAGGACAATCGCTGCGCATCACGCGCATGCGGCAAGCGTGGCTGAGGAGCGCCTTCGGAACGGTGAGCGCCCTCGGAACGTTCTACGTATACGCCGCTCCCGGCCTGCCCATCGGCGACGCGGTCACGCTCCTGTCGACGTCGCCGATCTTCGTCACGCTCCTCAGCGCGCCGATCCTCGGCGAGCGCGTGGGCGCCATGAGCGCCGCCGCGCTCGCCCTCGGCTTCTGCGGAATCATCGTCCTTGCGCAGCCGTCGTTCACCACCGCCGGTCACTTCGTGGCGGCCGGAACGGGCGCCGCCCTGGCCAGCGCGCTGGCGATGATGTCGCTGCGGCGAATCAGCCAGAGCGAATCGAGCGAGGCGATCGTCCTTCATCTTTCCTGCGTGGGCTTCGCGACCATGCTGGTCGTGTCGATCCCCGTTTGGAAGACACCCGACAGCCGCGATGCCCTCGCGCTGGCGCTGATGGGGCTGAGCGGCGGCCTCGCGCAAATCGCGATGACGCGCGCGTATGCCCTGGATCACGCGGCGCGAGTGAGTATCGTGAGCTTCTCGAGCGTCGTCATCATGAGGATTGTCGCCGTGCCGGTCTTTGGCGAGGTCCCGAGCGCGGTCCAGGTCATGGGTTCGCTCTTGGTCATCGCATCGGGCGCGCTGCTCGGCTCGGGGCGGCTCGCAGCCCTACGCGGCAAGCTCGGCACGTGAGTCCGCCGCCGCCAGGGCCCCCGTGGGACATGCCGGTCGACCGGGCTCCGCTGGCGTTCGTCGACCTGGAGATGACGGGCCTCGATCTGTCGCTCGATCGGGTCGTCGAAGTTTGCATCGAACGGATCGTCGGAGGCCGGCGGGAGGCCTCTTTGTGCACGCTGGTTCACCCCGGAGAGCGCGCTGGCGGTGCCCAGCAGGTCCACGGACTCGATTCCGAAAAGCTGGCCGGGGCGCCGGCTTTCGCGAGCATCGCACACGACGTGGTGGCCATTCTCGAAGGAGCCATCTTCGTTGCACATGCCGCGAAGTGGGATGCCCGCTTTCTCCTGGCCGAGTGTGCGCGCGCGCACGTCGACCTGCAGCTATACTACTGGCTGGACACCCTGGTGCTCGCTCGCCGAGCCTTCGCCTTCCATTCCTATTCACTGGGGGCGCTCTGCAGCGAGCTCGGGATCGACCCGGGGCAGGCACACCGGGCCGAGAGCGACGTCCGAGCGACCCGCGCCCTCTTCGCCCGGTGCGTCGCGCTGCTCGCCCCGTCGAACGCGCGGGATCTTTGGGAAGTCCGGGTTGGCGAGCGCCGCGCTCGGCAGGCGGTCGTCGATGCATGCGCGTTGGCGGTCCAGCGGGGTTCGCCCGTCATCGTCACGTATCGACCGGCCAAGCGACCTCCGGAGCCGCTCTCGATGGTCCTCCTCGAGGTCCGCTCCGACCTCGACCCGCCGAGCATTGTGGGGTATCAGCTCCCGGGACGAGGCCGAAGGCAACTGCGTGCCGATCGCATCCTGCGCATCGAACCCGCCCCCGATCCGGCCCAGTCGTGAGAGTGTACTTCCGATGCGCCGTTGCCTTTTCGTCTTTGTCGCGCTTTGTTCCTCACCCGTGGCTTGCGCCTCGTCGCTGGGTCCACAGGCGGCCGCCCGAGCTCCGGCGGCTGCACAATGGCTGGACCGCGCCCGAACGAGCTATCGCAGCGCGGACTTCGACGACGCGCGGGACGCCGCACGACACGCCCTCGAAACCGCGCCGAACGACCCGGAGGTCCGCGAACTCGCCGCTCGAATCGCCCTCGTGCGTCTGGACTTTCCCGAAGCCCTGCGCCTCACCGAGGGGCTGACCTCGACCGACGCGCACGGCATCCGCGGACGCGCGCACTGGTTCTCGGGCGACCTCGAGCATGCCGCCGACGAGCTCGACGCGATGCTTGCGGACCCCAAAGTGAAGGACGCTTGGGCACGGGACGTCGCCGCGCTCGCGCGACGGGGCGCAGGGCGTCACCCCTTCGAGATGGACGGCGGACTCGTCGCCGAGGTCGAAATGCCCCGCGGGCTTGACCGCGTGTCGCTCGGGGCGGCCGACGTGGTCCCGTGTGAACTCGACGGCGAACGGATTCTCGCGCTGGTAGCGACCGGCAACAGCGAAGTGATGCTCGACGCGAACTCGCGGCACGAACCGGCCTGGGTCAGCCTCCGCTTCGACCGCATCGAAGTGAAGGACGTTCCGGCGCTCGTGGGCGATCTGTCGCCGATCGCGCGGCAGATCGGCGTACCCATCAAGGCCCTGCTGGGCGCGCAGTTCCTGCGCCACGTCAACGCCACCTTCGATCGTCGCGGCGACCAGTTCGTCGTGCGCCGGCACGAGTCGTCCCCCCCACCCGACGCCAGCCGCGTTCCGCTCTATTACCTTCGGGGAGGCGGGATGATGCTTCGCGCGACGGTCACGCCGCGCGATGAAGCGCCGCTCCCGTTTCTGGTCGACAGCTCGCGTCCGTTCCCCCTCTTGCTTCAGGACGCGGCGTGGAAGAAGGCCGGAGTCGACGTTCGAACGCTGGCGCCGGTCGCCGACATGCCGAACCTCAAACACGGAATGCTCCCGATGTTCCGGATGGGCGGCTTCGATTTGGCGAAGACGCCCGCGATCGAAGGAGCCGACATTGGCGACGTTTCCAACGGAATGGAAGTGGACTTGGGGGGCGTACTCGGCGCCGACCTCCTCGCCTTCTTCCGGGTGACGTTCGCCGACGAAGGACGCTTCGTTTGGATCGAACCGGATCCCACCCTGCTCGGCACCGAGCCGCCAGGCGGCGAGCGGCCCAAGGCGCCGCCGCCAGTGTCGTCCGCCGCACCCGAGCAACACCCCGGTGCAGCGTCGCCCGAGCCGCATCCGAGCGCAGCCGCTGCTCCTCCGGCCAACGCCGCTCCAGCACATACGGGTCGATGACCAGCCCTGCACTCGCGCGCCTCGCGATCTACGCCGGGAGCTTCGACCCGCCGACCTTGGGTCATCTGGACCTCATCGAACGCGCGTCCGCCCTCTTCAGCGACGTCATCGTGGGCCTTGGCAAACACGCGACCCGAAGCCCGCTCTTCACCGTCGAGGAGCGCCTGGAGCTCGTGTCCCGCATATCGGGCCATCTGCCGAACGTCACGGTCGAAGCGTTCGACGGCCTCCTCATCGACTTCTGCAAGAAAAAGCGCGCTCGCGTCATCGTGCGTGGACTGCGGGCAGCGACCGACTTCGAGTACGAGCTGCAGATCGCTCACGCCAACGCGGATCTCGAGCCGAACGTCGACACGGTGTTCTTGCCGACGCGAACGAAGATGGGCTTCATAAGCGCGTCGCTCGTCCGCGAGATCGCGAGCCATGGCGGCGACGTAAGCCGCTACGCCCCGGCCGCCGTGTGCGAAGCGCTCGTGAACAAGTTCGGCGGCGCGGAAACCTAGGTCGCTAAAGAGCAGTCGGCGCCGGC
>Ga0265313_10004236_pt1 | contig 11121 bp, 8 predicted proteins | sample 4123metaG_FD_203122 | JGI IMG/M metagenome (GOLD analysis project Ga0265313, IMG submission 203122) | Rhizosphere microbial communities from Carex aquatilis grown in University of Washington, Seatle, WA, United States - 4-1-23 metaG | ecosystem: Host-associated > Plants > Roots > Rhizosphere >...
CGTACTCCCCGTCCCCGCGCCCAGGCGCGTCCGGTTGTCGTCACGCCGTCGAACGACGACGTGAAGGACCATTTCATCAACAAGAACGGCCTCTCCTATGCCGGCAGCCACGTCATCATCGACCTGTGGGAAGCCACCGGCCTGAACGAGCGCGACCGCATCGAGGCCGCCCTGATTGACGCCGTCAACGAAGCCGGCGCCACCCTGCTGCACATCCACCTCCACACTTTCGAGGAAGGCGGCGGCATTTCGGGCGTCGCCGTGCTGGCGGAAAGCCATATCAGCGTCCACACCTGGCCAGAGAAGGGCTTCGCGGCCTTCGACGTCTTCATGTGCGGCAATGCCGAGCCCCGCAAGGCGATCGAGGTCTTCAAGCGCGCCTTCAATCCCGGCCGTGTCGTGGTCGGCGAGCACAAGCGCGGCGTCGTCTAGAGCCGGAATTCAGCGAATTAACCATAGGGCCGGAACCTGTGTTCCGGCCCTTTTGCTTGTGCGTATTCTGTTCGAGACTTTTTAGTTGGTCGCGCGGCCCGGGCGGAAAACCGGAAGGCCACTTTTCCTGGCCGCGCTCCGGGCAGGATACCCAAGTGCGATACGACGTGGCGATCATCGGCGCCGGAGCGGACGGCCTGGCGGCCGCCGCTCTGCTGGCGCGCGCCGGGCTGCGGGTGACGCTGCTGGAACGGGCGCCCCAGGCGGGCGGCCGCTGCGTCACTTCGGAGTTCGCCACCGGCTTCCGCGCTTCCCCTTATGCCGACAGCGTGGCGTCGCCGCCGGCTGGGCTGCTGTCGCTGCTCGGACTTTCCGGTCTGATGGAGGATTTCGCACCGGTGGGCGCCGACATCGCCCGCCGCCGCGGCCGTACCCTGGCGCGGGTGCTGGAAGAGGCGCTGGAGCCGGCGCCGCGTGGCGCCTGGCGGCGGCTGAAGACGACGCTGCTGGCGGATGGCGAGCGGCCATGGCCGGGCGCGGACTGGGCCGATCAGTCCATCGCGGGTTTGCGCGCCCATGCCGGACAGAATGACTGGCGTAACGCCCTGATCGGCCGCGCCGCCGACCCGGAGCTGGCGGGCAGCGCCCTGACGTTGTTTGCCGCGCCGCAGAGCCGGGCGCGGCGTGGCGGCTTGGGCACGTTGGGTGCGGCGTTGCAGGCGGCGGCGTTGCGCGCCGGCGCCGAGCTGCGCCTGGAAGCGGAAGCGGCCGAGCTTATTCTGGCGCGCGGCCGCGTCTGCGGCGTCCTGCTGGGCGACGGCGCGCGGGTGGAAGCCGCCGCCGTGATCTCCACCCTCGACCTCAAGCGCACGCTTCTGGGTCTGTTCCGCTGGAGCGATCTGCCGCCCGGCCTGCTGCGCGAAGCCGGCGCATGGCGCATGGCGACGGGGCGGGCGCGGCTGCTGCTGGCGCTGGAAGCGCCACCTTCCTTCACCCGGCCTTTCTTCGTGCCGGGCGGCGAGGAGGCACGCAGCCAGTTCCGCCACAACGTTCCGCCGCTGCTGCCGCCCATGCTGGTGGATCCGGTCTCGCTGCGCGATCCCTCGCTGGCGCCGCACGGCGGCGCGGTGGTGACGCTGACGCTGTCCTGTATCCCCGCAAAACCGTTCGACGGCGACTGGACGCAGGAAAAGCGCGAGGCGCTGCTGGAACGGGCGCTGGCGCGGCTGCAGCCGCTCAACCTGCCGCGCTTGGTTGCTGCCGCCACCATCCTGCCGCCCGACATGGAAGAGGCGCTGGGTCTGAGTTGGGGCGATCTCGATGGCGGCGAGCTGACGCCCGACCAGATGCTGGGCTTCCGGCCCGGCGCGCGTAGCCTGGTGCCTGGGCTCTATCTCGCCGGACCGTCCAGCGCCGCCGGACCGCTGGGCCTTTCCATGGCCGGTCTGACCGCCGCCCTGGCGCTGGTGACCGATCTCTTTGCCGGGAGAACGGCATGAGCGGCCGTTACGATGCCATCGTTATCGGCGCTTCCGCAGGTGGGCTGGCGGCGGCGGCGCTGCTGGCCAAAGGCGGGGCGCGGGTGCTGCTGCTGGAAAAGCGGCTGGCGCCGCCGGAACCGGCCGGCCCGCTTTTCGCTCTCGATCCGGCGCTGGTGGAAACGCTGAAGCTGGCAAATCACGGACTGGTTTTCCGCCGCCGCGCCCTCGGCCTGCTGCTGTGGGACGCGGAAGAGGACGATCTGCTTCTGCCGGCTGAGCCGCGCGCCGCTTCCCGGGCGCTGGCGCGCGTTTCCCGCGCCGACGCGGATGCCTGGAGCGCTTTGCAGTCCGAGCTGTCGACGCAGGGACGAGCGCTGCGGCGCTGGTGGTTCCATCCCCATTCCGGCGGCGCTGCCGAGGCGGTGCTGGGGCAGGGTGCGCGGCGGCGCTTCGCCCATGACAGCCTGACGGGCGCGGAGGCGTTCCTTGCCCGCGCGTTCGAGTCGCCGCGCCTGGCGGGCGCGTTGCTGCATGATGCGCTGGCAGGCGGCCTGGCGCCATCGGAGCCGGGCTCGGCGCTGACGCTGGTGTGGCGGGGCGCGCAGGAGATAGCGGGCGCGCAGGGCGCGGTGGCGATGCCGGAACGCGGCAGCCTGATCGCCGCGCTGAAATCCGCGTATGGCGGCGAGCGGCGCTTCGGCGCCCTGGTGACGGAAATCCTGGCGGCGCAGGGCGTCGCCGGCGTGCGGCTGGAGGATGGCGAGATCATTGAGGCCCGCGCCGTGCTTTCCAGCCTGTCACGGGCGAAAACGGAAAAATTGGCGGGCCTGGGCCGCCCGGCAGCGGCGCGCGCTATGGGCGAGGCGAAAATCCTGCTGACCCTGGCCGAGGGTTTCGTCCTGCCGCCGGCGCTGGATCAGGCGCGGGCCCTGCTGGCGATGACGCCGCAGGATTATGCCGATGCGCATGAGGCGGCCCGCGCCGGGCGGCTGCCACGGCTACTGCCGCTGTCGCTGGCGGCGGAAGGGCCGCGCCGCCTGGTGCTGAGCCTGCCGCTGGCGCCGGTGGCGCCGCCAGGCGGCTGGACAAGCTTCCAGGCGCCCTTCGCCGCCGCCGCCATCAGGAGCCTGCGCCGTCACCTGCCGGGTCTCAGCGAGGCGTTGACCGGCGTGACGGTGACGCCGCCCAAGCCCTTCGCCCGCGCCGGGCTGGCGCAGTTGATGGCCCCAGCGCTGGCCCGCGCCGCGACCGGCGTGGAGCGGCTTTATCTTTGCGGCGAGGAGGCCGAGCCGGTGCCGTGCGTTTCTGGCCGAGCGGGACATTTCGCGGCGCATTTCGCCGCGCGGGCGCTGGAATAGGCGCTACTTTTTCGCATCCGGCGCCGGCGCCACGCCGGCGCGCATTTCGGTCCAGGCCTCGACGATCTTTTCCTTGTTCTTGAGGCGCTGCTGGAAAATGCCGCTCTTGAGGAAGGCTTCCAGGTCGCGAGAGATATGCAGGGTCTGGAAAACCTTGTCCGGCACCTGGGCCAGCACGTTCATATTGGCGGGCTCGTCGCCCTTTACTTCGATGGCATAGCGCGAGGCGGTATCGCCGATGGTCGAGTCGATCAACGCCAGCGCCTTGGCTTCGTCCGGCGTATCCTTGTGCATCACCAAACCGCAGACATAGGTGAAAATGCCGCCCGGTGGCTCCAGATAGGCGACCGGCTTGCCCTCTTTGTTCAAGCTCGCGAAGGTGTTGCGCCAGCTCATCGCCGCCACCAGTTCGCCCGAGGCCAAGCCCTGCGCCAGCGAGGTGTCGTCGGAGGAAACGAAGCGCAGCTGCGGCATCAGCTGCTTCAGTTTTGCCTGCACCTTCTGCCAGTCGGCGTCCGACATGTTGTAGGCATCTACCCCCGCCATCCGGGCGATAAAGGGAATGGTGTCGTCCACCCCGTCCAGCACCGAGACCCGGCCCTTGTATTTCGGATCGAACAATATGTTCCAGCTTTGCGACTTGGCGTATTCCGGCGCCAGGTCGGTGCGTATGGTGAGCGAGGTGTTGCCCCAGTAATGCGGCACGAACCAGACATTGCCATTGCCCGCGTCAATGCCGGGCAGGTGGCGCAGCGTCGGCGACAGCTTGTTCCAGTTCTTCAGTTTGGTTGTGTCGATGGGCTGGAGCAGCCCGGCCTCGCGCCAGCGCGGGAATTCGTAATAGCAGGCGCCCATCACATCGGGCTTGAAGCCGGTTTTCATCTTGGCGAAGGCTTCATCCTCGTCGCCGAAACTGACGGTGTTGGGCTTCTCGCCTATGGCCTTGACATAGTCCGCCAGGACGGGCGCCTGGACGTAATCGTCCCACTGGAACAGGGTCGGCGGCCCGGACTTCTTGCCCGGCCCGCAGGCCGTCAGCGCCAGAATGGCCAGCAGCAGAAGAGATTTGCGCATCGAAAGCCTCGCCAGGTGGCAAAGGCTAGCGGCAGCGACCTTCGGCGATCAAGCCGCCAAAAGAGTCAAATCACCACAGGGAGAAGGGATTGGGGCGGGGCGGGCCGCCAAAGCCGACATTCAGGCTGATGCCGGCGCTGGTTTCGCCGCCCAGCTCGCCCTGCTGCAGCGAGATCGCGGTGTGGCGGGCGCCCAGTTCGATGGCGAAGCTTGGCGCCGCGAGGAGGCGGATGCCGCCGCCGTAAACCGCGCCGTTGGTCTTGCTGTAGCGGTCATAGGCATAGCCGCCAAAGGCGTCGAGCCAGAGCTGGTCCCATAGCATGGCCGACAGCGAGGCGCTGGCGACATGGGCTTCGAGGTTGCGGATCGAGAGTGGCACATAGGGCGTGGGGGCGGTGCCGGCGAGCGTGTCGTAATGCAGCCGGTAATCGCCCTGGCCGTCATAGGCCAGACCGGCGAAGAAGCCGGGCAGCGCTTCATAGTCCCAGCGCAGATTGGCGTTCCAGCCGGCGGTCTGCACGATGTCGTGGTGACCCTGCAGGCCGTAATTGTCGAGGCGGCCGGTGAAGCTGCCCCACAGGCCATAGCCCAGCCGCTGCGCCACACTGAGCGAAGCTTCGTCCCTGACGCCCTTGTCGAGCAGCGTCTCCGGCGTGTCGAGATCGGCAGCGTGGTAGATCAGGCTGGCGGAAATGAAACCGTCCGGGGTGCCGGACCAGCTGGTGAGCTTGCCGCCCACCGTGCTGGCGCCCACCAGCCCTTCCAGCTTGATCTCGCTGTCGCCGCCCATGGCGAAGCCCAGCCCGGCTTCGCCGCTGATCCGGCTGATGTTGCTGTTGGCGGTGAAGGTGCCGTTGGCAGCGCGTATGTTCGTGCCCCTGGCGGTGGTGTCGTAGATGCTGCCCAGCAGCGCCACGCCGCCCAGCCCCAGCCGGAAGGAGCCGTAGCTGGTGCCGACGCGATCGCCACTGTGGAATTCGTGATACTCGCCGCCGATGTCGACACCGGAGCTGGTGCGCGCGGCTGCGCGGTTATAGGCCATGTCCCAAAGCGGATCGCTGCGGTGCGCGACATATTGCAGGCCATAATAGTTGCGCGCCGCCGCAAAGGCGTCAGAAGGGGCAAGGGGAATGGGCGGCTGGCCCTGGCTTTGTTGTCCGGGCGGCGGATTGCCCTGCTGCGGCGGATAAGGCTGCTGTTGCGGCGGGTATTGTTGTGGCGGGTATGGCCCGCCCTGTTGCGGATAAGGTTGCTGTTGCGGCGGATATTGTTGCGGTGCCGGCGCGGGCGCGATTTGCACCGGCGCGGGCGCAGGGCCGGATCCGTTGGGCGCGGCCTGGAATGGCGTTTGCTGCGCTGTGGTCACACGCGGCTCCAGCCGCAGCGAGAAGCCGTCAATCTCTGGCCGTGTGAGGAAGGTCACCGGCCGTGCGGCGCGGATGACGCCATTGTCGTAGCTGGCATAGGCCATGGCGATCCAGCTTGGCAGCGCGCCGTTGAGGCGGTCGAAAATGGCCGGGTCCACCGGCTGGGTGAAATCCAGCGCCAGGGCGTTCTGGTTGTCGTCGGCGCGCACGCTCTTGAGTGGAACGCCATGGAAGCGCAGTTCCAGCGCCGGGCCGTTGCCGACGACCTCGACACCGGGCGCGGGACCGTTCTGGCCGCTGGCGGCGGAGGCCAAGCACAGGCAGGCACCGGCCAGCGCCGCCCCCGCCATACGTCCCCGACCCACCATGATTGACGCCCACTTCACCCGACGCATGCCGCCGGGAGCGGCGGCAATACCCTGATTCGTTTGAGGGATTATGGACTTTGCGGAGTCCGGGCGGAATCCCCGGCGTCATAAATCGGTGTCAGGCGATTAACATCTTGCTGACAACCTCGAACAGGTTGGGCGAGATGCCCGAGAGCGCCTTGATCTTCTCCAGCTCGGCCCGCATCAGCCCCTGGCGAGCCGAATCATAGCGCCGCCAGCTTTCAAAGCTGCCGGCCAGCCGCGCCGCCACCTGGGGGTTGATGGGATCAAGGGTGCGGACAACCTCACCCACCAGGGCATAACCGCCGCCATCCGCGCCATGAAAGCGCAGGTGATTGCCGCTGAAGGCGCCGATCAGGGCGCGCACCCGGTTGGGATTGCGGATGTCGAAGGCGGGGTGCCGCATCAGGTCGCGCACCTTCTGCACGGCGCCGGGCTGTATCGAACCGGCCTGCAGGCCCAGCCACTTGTCCATCACCAGGGGATCGTTCTGGAAGCGATCGTGGAAATGGTCGAAGGCGGCGTCGCGGCGTGGTGATTCCATCCGCGTCAGCGCGCCCAAGCCGACAATCATGTCGGTCATGTTGGTGGCGGCGCGGTAATGGGCGTCGGCCAGGGCAGCGGCCGCCTCGTCATCGGCGGCGGTGAGATAGCGCAGCGCGGCGTTGCGCAGAGCGCGGCGGCCGGTGGCTTTGGCGTCGGGACTGTAGACGCCACTGCTGTCCGCCATCACTTCATAGAGCGTGGCGAAGCGGGGACCGTGAGCGGTGGCAATCGCCCGGACCAGCGCCATGCGGGCGGCATGGATGGCGTCCGGGTCCACCGGCGTGCGCTTGGCGGCCAGCTCGCTTTCGGTCGGCGGCATCAGCATCTGAGCGGCGAAGGCGGGATCATCCTCGGCGCGATCCAGCACATTGCCGATGGCGGCGATGTAATCTTTGCTCTCGCCCATCGCGCCGGGCACGGCGACATCCAGCATGATCTCCGCCGCCAGAATCTGTCCGGCCTCCCAGCGGTTGAACTGGTCCGAATCCCTGCCCATCAGCACGGCGCGTTCATGGCGCGTGTGCGCCGTGCGGAAGATGGCAGGAGCAGAGAAGCCGCGCCCCAGCGACAGCAGCGGTTCCTCGCTCACGCCGGTGAAAACAAAGCGCTGCTGCGCCTGGCTGAGTTCCAGCACGCGGGTTTCCGGGCCGGCCTCGTTCTCGCCTTCAAGAGTCAGCTTCAGGTTTGCGCCCGACGCGCCCACCAGCCCGATGCGCACCGGAATCTGCAGCGGCAGCTTTTCCGGCTGGCCCGGTGTCGGCGCCAGCGCCTGGGTCAGTTCCAGCATGTAGGTCTGGGCGGCGGCGTCATAAGCACCGCGCGCCTCCACCACCGGCGTGCCGGCCTGGTGGTACCAGCGGCGGAACTGGGAAAGATCGCGGCCGCAGGAATCCTCGAAGCATTTGACCCAATGCTCGATGGTGGTGGCTTCGCCGTCATGGCGCTCGAAATATAGATCGGCCGCCTTGCGGTAATTCTCCGCTCCCACCAGCGTCTTGAGCATGCCGATGACTTCGGAGCCTTTCTCATAGATCGTCGAAGTGTAGAAATTGTTGATCTCAATATAGCTGGCGGGCTGCACCGGATGGGCCAGCGGCCCGGCATCCTCCTGGAACTGGCGCGCGCGCAGGGAGCGCACATCCTGGATGCGCTGCACGCCATGGCTGCGCATGTCGCCGGAGAAGCTCTGGTCGCGGAAAACGGTGAGGCCCTCTTTCAGCGAAAGCTGGAACCAGTCGCGGCAGGTGACGCGGTCGCCGGTCCAGTTGTGGAAATACTCATGCGCCACCACACCCTCGATGCGGGCATAATCATCGTCGGTGGCGGTCTCCGGACTGGCCAGCAGCACCTTGTCGTTGAAGATGTTGAGGCCCTTGTTCTCCATCGCCCCCATGTTGAAGGCGCTGACCGCCACGATCATGAAGATGTCGAGATCATATTCGCGGCCATAGGCCTCTTCGTCCCATTGCATCGCCCGCTTCAGCGCCCCCATGGCATATTCGGCGCGTTTCTCGTTGCCATGCTCGACGAAGATTTCCAGCGCGACGCTGCGGCCGCGCATGGTGGTGAAGCTGTCGCGGATTTGTCCCAGATCGCCCGCCACCAGGGCAAAGAGATAGGAGGGCTTGGGAAAGGGATCGTGCCAGACCGCAAAATGGCGGTCGCCGGCAAGCTCGCCCGCTTCGATGCGGTTGCCGTTGGAGAGCAATATTGGATAGCGCTTTTTGTCGCCTTCGAGCCGCACCGTGAAGATGGAGAGATTGTCGGGCCGGTCGAGGAAATAGGTGATTCGGCGGAAGCCTTCCGGCTCGCACTGGGTGCAGAACATGGCGTTGGAGACGAACAGGCCTTCCAGCGCGGTGTTGGCGGCGGGGGCGATCTCGCTGACGATTTCCAGGGTGAACTTGTCCGGCACGGAGGCGAAGGTGAGACTCTTGTCGTCCAGCGTGTAATCGGCGAGCGACATGGCACGCCCATCCAGCGTCACCGAAAGCAGTTTCTGGCCTTCGCCGTCCAGGCGCAGGGGCGCGGACGCCGCACCTTTGCGGACGATCACCAGTTTCGAGGTTACGCGCGTGGCGTCCGGCTCCAGCGCAAAATCCAGATGCACCGTCTCGATACGGAAATCGGGCGCCTTGTAATCGGCAAGACGGATGGCGCGGGGTTCTTCGGTGCGCATGACGGCCTTTCGGGAAAGGCGGCAGACTAGCCGGGTCACCCCGGCCTGTCATGCGTCAAGCTTTGTCCTGGCAGGCGTTGACAATCCGAGTGTACTATCAGTACTAGTACACAATGACACTGCCGCGCTTCAAACTGCAGCCAGGAGAATCCATCTTCGATCAGGTGGTCTTTGCCGCCGTCAAGGCATTCATCAGCGGCGATTATGAGCCGGGCCACCCCTTTCCGTCCGTCCGGAATCTCGCCGCCGATCTGAAGATCAACCCGAACACCGCCCACAAGGTCATCCAGCATTTGATTCAGGAGCGTTGGCTCGAAGTGCATCCCGGTGTCGGCACGGTTGTCGCGCCGCCGCCGCTGGCGCGGCCTGGCGACCGGAAGCGGCTGTTGAACCACGAGTTGGAGCAGCTGGTGGTGGAATCCAAACGCGTGGGCCTCAGTCTGCGGGAAGTGGTGGAAGCCCTCGGCGCCCAGTGGAGCAAGCTGGATAAAGCGTCGGAAGGGAAAGAAGCGTGATCATACAGACCGACAATCTGTTCAAGAAATACGGGCGTTTCGACGCCGTCTAGGGGTTGAGCATCGCCGTTCCCGAAGGCAGCGCCTTCGCGTTGATCGGCGCCAATGGCGCCGGCAAATCCACCACCATCAAGACTCTGATGAACATCATCTCGCCGTCGCAGGGCAGCGCGACCATCCTGGGCGTGGATTTGCGTCGGATATCGCCCAGTGAACTGGCGCAGATCGGCTACGTCTCCGAGAACCAGGAAATGCCGGGGCGTCTAACGGTCGCCGAGTATCTCGCCTATCTGCGTCCCTTCTACCCGGCCTGGGACCGGGACCTGGAAGCCGAGATTTTGGCGCAGTTGTGCCTGCCGCCGGACCGCAAGATCAAGAATCTCTCCCACGGCATGCGGCTGAAGATGGCGCTGGCCTGCGCCCTGCTGTTCCTGCCCAAACTTCTGGTGCTGGATGAACCCTTCAGCGGCCTTGATCCTCTGGTGCGCTGGCCGTGGGTTGGAATTAGGTGATTTCGAGGGGTTCGGCGGGTTTGTGGCACTTGCGCCAACATACCGCGCAAATGCGCTGATGGACTAGAATTCGAAGCTAGACAACTAAGTCGGAGAGTTGGTGCCATCCCGCCTTTGGGAAATCGGTGATATTGTGAAGGTGGTCGAAGAGTGGGAAGCGGCACAATGACGACTGTGTTCGTCCTTTATCACGTCCACGAGTTGGACGACGGTCACGAGGACGTAAAGCTCATTGGTATTTTCACTACAAGCGCTAATGCCGCCGCCGCGTTTAGAGCGCGTCCGGACCCAGCCGGGTTTTCGGGATAGCCCCGAGGGCTTTTCGATCCATGAAAGTACCTTGGACCCTGAACACCTTGGCTGGAGCGAAGGCTTCGTAACGGCCTTCCCGGATGGGACATTTTCAAACTGACCCACTACCGAGCTTTCCATTCGCTTGCCAACACGCTCATCGCTTAGGCAGCATCGAACGCCTTGATGGGCGCGCATCAATGACTAGCGTGACGAAGGCGCCATGAGGACCTAAGGGTTGCGCTTCGCGTTAACTATTGGCGGAACATAGCGAAGGTCGACCATGTCGAAATACACTCCCCTTCGGAAGTACCTGAAGCGCCAGACGTTGACGGAGATTGTCCTTACGCTTGGAGAGGTTGAGGACATTATCGATGCACCATTGCCGAAGAATGCAGGCACGCCTCAGTGGTGGGCGAACATTGTAAACCCGGAACATGGACATGTGCAGCGGGAGGCTTGGCGGGCTGCGGGCTATGATGCTTTTCTGCTACCGCCCTCTCGGGTCAAGTTTTTGAAGGTGGCGGAAGAGATGGCCGGGAAGTGAACCCGGACTTCAGGCGCATGGTTTAGCGCACGATCTTAGGCGGCTTGATGGTAATTGCCGGTAGCATCGGCGGTATCCGTGCGGTTTGGGTTCCTGCTGGACGGCACTAACCCCCCGCGATGCGCGTTGGGAACTCAGCAGGAGGTTCCAATGGCGATAAACAAACCAGCTGGAGACAATCATCGCAACGGCGCGGTGCGCAAGAATCACAACCTTTTCCGACCGATGACGGTCCTTGAGCAAGTCGCGCCAAATGGTGAAGTGCGGTTAGTAACGCGGGACCCTGAAATTATGAAAAGGGCTGAACGGTCGGAAGAAACAGGTGTTGAAGTTTTCCCCTACTGGTCCGGCGAAGAGAAGGCGACGGTAGTCGGGGCCGTTATCGCACAATGTCGCGACGGGGAATCTCTTCGGTTCACCGTTTGGCCTG
>Ga0265313_10004237_pt1 | contig 11121 bp, 8 predicted proteins | sample 4123metaG_FD_203122 | JGI IMG/M metagenome (GOLD analysis project Ga0265313, IMG submission 203122) | Rhizosphere microbial communities from Carex aquatilis grown in University of Washington, Seatle, WA, United States - 4-1-23 metaG | ecosystem: Host-associated > Plants > Roots > Rhizosphere >...
CTGTCAACGCGCCTATTGCAACCCCAGCGCCTTAGCCGGATTCGTCTTCGCCATCAAATCGATCTGCGCGTCGGTGATCCCTTCCTTTTTGAGCGCCGCAAAGTACAACACCATCCCGTCCGGATGCAGAGGATTGCCAGGCTGCCCCAAATCACTCGAAAGAATGATATGCTCCGGCCCGACCTCGCGAATCGCCTTCGCCCACTCGGCCGCATTCATCCGCCCGTATACCAGTTCGATGAACGCCCCCAGTTGCGCGGCTTCCTTCATCTGCGCGATTGACATCCGTACCGGCGGCGTCAGTGCATGCGTCACCACCACGTGCTCGACACCCTGCTTGCGTGCTTCCCGCACGATCATCAGCCCTTCCTCCGCCGACGAGTGCCCCGTCTCGAGCAGCAGGTTGTGCTGCTTAACCACGTTGATAACAGCTTTGACTTCGGGCAATAGTTCACCATTTCGAGCCACCGGCACAAACGGCCGATTCTCTTTGGAATCCCGCACCTGATTCTCGGCGTCGAACGTCGGCATCCACACCACACGCCCCCAACCGCCCTTCATCATCGTCATGCGCTCCACGGCCGCCGGATTGATCCCCCCCACCGTGAGATTCAGGTCGATCCCGCCGAATATCTCGATCCCCGGGACCCCTTTACGCACCACATATGCCAGTGCCGCGGTCGACTCGTAATGATTCTTCAGCACCAGTCCGCGCATCCCGCGAGCCTTGGCGAGTTTCGCCAGATCGATCGCGTCGATCGACCGCGCCGTGCTGTCCGGATCGCTGTGCGCGTGGATATCGATCACTCCATTGAGCGATTGTCCGCTGCCGAGCCCGATCAAGAAAAGTGCAGACCAAACTAGTTTGCTTCCGAGCATGTTATTGAGCATACTCCGCCGCGGTGCCGGCCGGTTCCAAGCCGACATTCGCCGATTCATGCTTCGATCCGTATCCATCTAGCGTTACGATCGCCAGTGAAAGGAAGTTTTATGACAGCGTTTGCAATTACATCAGCCAAGCCCCAGCGAGGAATCGGAATGGAAGGATTCGTCGCCAAGTGGTATGCGAATCTAACCAGGAAATCCCTCGACGATTTCAAAACGCTGGCTCGCCAAGTTGCGGAACAGCTTCCGCCGAACGCCGACGTAGTGGAAGTCGCCCCCGGGCCGGGATACTTCGCCATTGAACTCGCCAAGCTCGGCCACTATCGCATCACCGGCCTGGACATCAGCCAGACATTCGTCGCAATCGCCAATCGAAATGCCGCTCAAGCTCATGTCCAAGTCGACTTCCAACGAGGGAACGCCGCGGACATGCTGTTCCAGAGCGACAGCTTCGACTTCCTGCTCTGCCGGGCCGCGTTCAAAAATTTCGCCGCGCCGCTCGGGGCGCTCCGCGAGATGCACCGTGTGCTCAAGCCGGGTGGCCGGGCCCTGATCATCGACCTGCGCAAGGACACCTCTAACGAATCGGTCGCGAAGGCTGTGGATGAAATGAAGCTGGGAGCAGTCAACACCTTCCTCACCAAAGGCGCGTTCCGCTTCATGCTTCTCAAGCGCGCCTACACCAAGAGCGATTTCGAAGATATGATCTCTCAAACTGGTTTCGCTCAGGTCGAGATTCGCGAAAGCCACATTGGGCTGGAGGTCCTGCTCACCAAGTCCCCAATTTGCGTCAGCTGACGGCTTCCGCCCGCGATTCCATCTGATCCTTTGCCGGTTGCGCCACCCGGTGAACAAAGTGCAGCTTCGCCACCGCGTTCCGCGACAACACGAACGGATAGAAATCGTGCAGCCCCATTCCGCGGGATAGCTCGTTGAGCACGGCCGTGAGGCGCGTCCAGGAGTTCACGAAATTGAGGAAATCCCTGGCGTCGGAATCCGCCGGCTGGAACAGGGAATCCGCTTTGAAAGGCTCCACGTCCAGATCGATGGCCGACTCGGGATCTAATCCGAACCTCAACGCCGTGTCGAACGTGTCCACCATGTGTAGATAGTGAGCCCAGGTTTCGGCCCAATCTTCCCATGGGTGTGCGGTGGCGTACGCGCTGACGAAAGACTCGCGCCAATTCGGCGCCGGACCCTGCTGATAGTACGTTTGCAGAGCCTGCTGGTAATCCTGCCGCTCATCCCCAAATACTTTGCGGAATTCGTCGAGCCAAGACGAGCCGAAAATCAGGCGGTCCCAATAGTAATGTCCAGTCTCATGCCGAAGATGCCCCAGCAGCGTCCGATACGGCTCGCCCATCTCGTTGCGAATACGCTCGCGCGTATCGTCCTCCGCTTCCTCAATGTTCAATGTGATGACCCCGTTGTCATGGCCGGTCATCACCGGCGGACCTTCGGCCGGTGAGCGAAGGAAGTCGAATACCAGCGAATCGACAGGCAGCCCAAGCGCCAGTAGCATCGATACCAGCCGCCGTTTCGCGATGCTGATCCGGCGATAGCATTCTGCATCGGCTGCGTTGGACAGATCGGGGATGACTCGGTCCAACCGGCAAGACTTGCATAGCGCCTGCGAATCGTCCACCAGCTAATTGCAGCCCGATGCCGTAGTCAGATTGGCGCATCGCCGATCCATTTCGTCGGGCTCCAGCGCTCTGAGTACGCCCGTGTTCGGCTCGTATCCTAAGGCAGCATCACAACCCAAGCAGCGGCTGTTCCGGAAAAAAATTGGGCGGCCGCAGCGGCAGGTGTACGATCGTTGAGCAAACGTCACGATTGTTGCCCTAGCACGTAACCGTCCAGTGTTCTTGCTCGCAAATTCCGAGCGGCGGCCTTAGCTACTTCTTCAAGGTTTGCTCGTAGGCGGACAGTGTCGGCCCGGAGGTGCCGCGCGGCATCAGGCTCGGACCCGACGACTGGAAGACTTTGCTCACGTCGGTATTAACGTCGAACACCAGGCCGAGGAATCCAGACTGCATCTCGTCCCAGTTCTGGTCGCCCCACAGGATCGTCTTGGTCGGATCCGGATTGAACTTGTTGTTCGCCGAGTTATCGTAGTGCGCGATGCTCAGAATCCGCGTGCCCTTGGGAACCGGCAGCGGCTTGGCGAGCTCGTAACCTATCTGCCAGTCAAAATTCCATTTTCCCTTAAACACCGTTTCCGCTTCGCCGGTAGGATACGTCACGCGAACCTCGTAATCCTTGCCTCGCAGGTGCATGTGCGGCTGGATGTAGACCAGCTTGGCGTTATCCACGCCCACCGTCACCTCGCTGACCACTTCCGCGTTGCTATCGCCCGCCGGAATCGCCAGATTGAACGCCGCGGGCGTGCCCGGCGACATCCAGTAGCGCTTCTGAGGAGGAGCCTTTGCAAACACCAACCCGACCTTCGACCGGTCGGTTTGCGGCGTGCCGATCGACGTGTAGTGGATATTGAACACGATGTCCGAGCCCTTCGGGATGAACTTGGCCGAGCCGTCTACATCGAAGCTCTGTGCGCCCAGCCCGGGATTGTACTTGCCCAGCAAATCCGTACCGTCCTTCGCACCGCCCATCGCCTCGGATCCTTCCTCGTACGCTTCTCCCGGCACCGCCGACGCCAGCCACGTCGAACTCGGCGGCCGGACGATCGCTCGCATGTGATGGACCACCTTCGCATTCCCTGGACGCATCTCCGCCGCTACCACCCACTTGTCTTCGTCGAAGTGGGCCTTCACCAGGATGTTCTGGTAGTTGATCGTGCCCGTCGCCTTCACCTGGAAGTCCTTGGGCATCTCGATGATCATGTCGGGCTTAATGTTCCAGCCGTCTTGGAACTGGATCGGTGGAGGCGCATCCTTCAGGTTGCCTTCCGGCGCGCCGCCGTCCGCCCAAGCCGAAATCGTGGCGAGCTCTTCCGCGCTCAGCCGGCGATCGTTGGCGAAGTGACCGTACTTCGGGTCCGCGAACCATGGCGGCATTTTCTCGGTCACCACGGCCGCCTTCATCGCCTTGGCCCATGGCCGCGCCTCCGTATAGCTCAGCAGCGACATGGGCGCGATCTCGCCGGGCCGGTGGCACCCTTGGCAGTGCTTCTGGAGAATCGGAAGAACGTCTTTGTTAAACGTCGGCGTCGCAGCCAATGCCGCCACACCCATCAGTAATCCGCCCACGGTCACACGAAGCATTCCAATCCCTCCCCACTCTTTATATCATTTGCGTTCATTCGCGTTCATTTGACACCCGGCGCACAAAACAACTACACTGCAGTGGTAATGGATAAGAACCGTCTCCTCGGGGGTTTCGAGAACTTATTATTGCTGGTGATTCTCCGGCTCGACGACCGTGCCTATGGAGTGGCTATCCGTCAGGAGCTGCTCGATCAAGCGCAAAAGGATGTCGCCATCGGCGCGATTTACACCGGCCTCGACCGCCTGGAGCAGAAGGGGTTCGTAAAGTCTTGGACCGGCGAGCCTACTCCCGAACGTGGGGGCAGGGCCAAGAAGTTCTACCGTGTCACAGCCCAAGGCAAGAAAGCGCTTCAAGAAACTCATCGCGCGATTCATCGTCTATCCACGGGCATCGAAGGTAGCCTCACCGCATGTCTGAGCTTCTGAAACCACCCGCCGTTCCTGTGGCGATCCTGAACTTCTTCGCGAGTCAGCCGGATTTTCCCGCGGTGGCTGGCGACATCAGTGAGGAGTTTCACCAGCGCGCACAGAACTCGGGTGCGGAAGAGGCGAAGCGCTGGTATTGGCGCGAGGCATTCCGTAATGCGTTAGCGCTCACTTGGCGCGAACTGATGCGGACGCCGGTCCGAACGTTTGGCATGGCGTTGGGCTGCTTTCTTGCCGTGAACTTCGTTAGTGTCCTGTATTTTGTTATCAGGTACTATCCGCTTGAATTCCTGCAAGACCCGGTGGAACTGGTATCCGACCATAGTCTGATGAGCGTCCTCGTTCTGCTCAATTTCACTGCGTCTCTTACCATGGGATGGATTGCCGGCAGGCTGCTCCCGGGCCGCGAATGGGCGCTTGCACTGACCTACACCCTTGTAACTGCGTGTCTCACTCTGCCCGGGGTGTGGTATCTCCTGTTCGTACTCAAGGAGGATCCTCCAGCGCCTGTTCGGGAAGCTGTGATCGTCGGGCACGCATTGCGCCAGAGTATTTTTTGGCTGGGAAGCTTGTGGATCCGCTATGTCAACAACCGCAGGCACTCCTCGATCGTCTGCACGGCGAAATCCGCCTGATCTGTGGTGATCACCAGCGGCGGGCATAGCCGGATTGTATTCGGACCCGCTCCCAGCACCAATAATCCGCGCTCGAAGCACATCTGGACCACTTTGTCCCTTAGGTTCGGCGCACGCTCCTTGGTTTTCTGATCCCGCACCAGTTCGATCCCGATCATCAACCCCAACCCGCGCACGTCTCCGACGATAGGGAAGCGCTGCGGCAAATCGCCCAGCCGCGCCATCATATGCGCCCCCACGCGCGCCGCGTTCGCCACCAGCTCCTGTTCCAGCAGCTCGATGGTCGCCAGCGACGCCGCCACCGCCACCGGATTCCCGCCAAACGTCGACGCATGCGCGCCGGGCTTCCAGGTCATCAGCTCAGCCCGGGCCACCGTCGCTCCCAGCGGCAACCCGCTGGCGATCCCCTTCGCCAACGCGATGATATCCGGCTCGAGACCAAAGTGCTCGCTCGCGAACATCTTGCCAGTCCGCCCCATGCCGCTTTGCACCTCGTCGGCGACGATCAGAATCCCGTGCTTGTCCGCCAGCCGTCGCAGCTCGTCAAAGAATTTTCGAGGAGGCACGACGTAACCGCCTTCCCCCTGTATGGGTTCGACGAAGATCGCCGCGACCTCCTGCGCCGGCACCGAGGTGCGAAATAGCTCGGTCTCGATCGCCTGCACACACTCGACTGCACATGAGTCCGGCGTCTTCCCATACGCACAGCGGTAGCAGTAGGCGTACGGCACATGATGCGCACCCGGCATCACCGGAAAGAACCCCTTTTGCTGCACGCTCTTGCTCGCGGTCAGCGCAAGCGATCCCATGGTTCTGCCATGGAACGCTCCCAGGAACGCTACGAACTGTCCCCGCCCGGTATGGTATCGAGCCAGCTTGATCGCCGCCTCGATCGCTTCGGTCCCTGAATTGCCAAAGGAAACTCGTCGTGGAGACCCTCCAGCCGAAGCCAGCGTCGCCAGTTTCTCGGCGAGAACGACGATATTCTCGTAGTAGAAGTCCGTACCCGACATGTGGATCAGCTTGGCGGCTTGAGCTTGGATCGCCTTTACGACCTTGGGATGGCAGTGCCCTGTCGCGACCACGGCGATCCCGGCTGCGAAGTCGAGGAACCGGTTGCCGTCCGGGTCTTCCACCATGGCTCCCTCGCCCCGCTCGGCGACTAACGGATAAGTCCTTGTATACGAAGGAGATATAACTTGATCGTCGCGATCGATAATCGCCCTGGCTTTGGGCCCTGGCAGGGACGTTATGATCTTCGGCAGCATCGTTTTAGCTCCTTCCGCATCCAAATGTGTATAGTTGATAACGACACACTAAGATTATTGCATGATGATATGCTAACATGCTATAGTTGCTTCAAGAGGACGGCACGTTATGGATTTTAACCGCTTTACGGAAAAACTCCAGGAGGCTTTCCGCACGGCACAGTCCGTGGCCGCAGGTCGCGGAAACCAGCAAATCGACGTCGAGCATCTCCTGCTCGCCCTGCTCGAACAGCAAGGCGGTCTGGCGCAATCGATTCTCGCGCGTGCGGATGTCAAATTGGAAGATGTTCACCGCCGCCTGATCCAGGAGCTCGATAAGCTCCCCAAAGTCACCGGATCGACCGCGGCTCTCGACCAGATCTACGTCACCGCCCGGCTGCAAAAGTTGATGACGGGGGCGGAGAACGAAGCCAAGCGCCTCAAGGACGAGTACGTCTCGATCGAGCATGTCATCCTCGCCGCAACCGACGAGAAAGTCTTCAAGGATCTCGGCATCACCCGCGACCGCCTGATGCGCGTGCTTCAGGAAGTTCGCGGATCGCAGCGCGTCACCACCCAGAATCCCGAGGCCACCTACGAAGCTCTGGAAAAGTACGGCCGCGATCTGACCAAGGCGGCCGAGCAAAACAAGCTCGATCCGGTGATCGGCCGCGACGAAGAGATCCGGCGCGTGATTCAAGTCCTCTCCAGGCGCACCAAGAACAATCCGGTGCTGATCGGCGAGCCGGGCGTCGGCAAGACCGCCATCGTGGAAGGCCTCGCCCAGCGGATCATCCGCGGCGATGTTCCCGAAGGATTGAAGAACAAGAAGGTCGTCTCGCTCGACATGGGCGCGCTGATCGCCGGCGCCAAGTTTCGCGGCGAATTTGAGGAGCGCCTCAAGGCCGTACTCAAGGAAGTCCAGTCGGCCGAAGGCAAGATCATTCTCTTCATCGACGAGCTCCACACCGTCGTCGGCGCAGGCAAGGCCGAAGGCGCCATGGACGCCGGCAACCTGCTGAAACCCATGCTGGCTCGCGGTGAACTGCACTGCATCGGCGCGACCACGCTCGACGAATATCGTAAACACATCGAAAAGGATGCGGCTCTCGAACGCCGCTTCCAGACCGTTCTGGTCGACCAGCCGTCGGTCGAAGACACCATTTCCATCCTTCGCGGCCTGCGCGAGCGCTACGAAGTTCACCACGGCGTGCGTATCAAGGATTCCGCCTTGGTGGCTGCTGCCATCCTCAGCAATCGCTATATCGCCGACCGGTTCCTGCCGGATAAAGCCATCGATCTGGTAGATGAAGCCGCCGCCAAGCTGCGCACTGAGATCGACTCCATGCCGGCCGAGCTCGATGAGGCCACGCGCCGCCAGATGCAGCTCGAAATCGAGCGCGAAGCCCTCAAGAAGGAATCCGACGCCGCCTCCCGCGAACGCCTGTCCAAGATCGACAAGGAAGTGGGCGAGCTGAAAACGTCCACCGCCAGCCTGCGCGCCCAGTGGCAGGCCGATCAGGAAGCGCTCAAGAAACAGCGCGAGATCCGTGCGCAGATCGACCACGTGAAGACCGAAATCGAGCAGGCCGAACGCGCCTACGACCTGAACAAGGCTGCCGAGCTCAAGTACGGCAAGCTCACCGGTCTCGAAAAAGAGTTGGAGAAACAGTCTCAGGCTCCCACGCTTCTCAAAGAAGAAGTTGACGAGGAAGACATCGCCCAGGTGGTCAGCCGCTGGACAGGGATTCCTCTCTCGAAGCTCCTCGAAGGCGAGGTTCAGAAGCTGTTGCACCTTCCCGAAGAACTGCACAAGCGCGTGGTCGGCCAGGACGAAGCCGTCGAAGCGGTGGCGGATGCCGTGATGCGGGCGCGCGGCGGTCTGAAGGATCCCAAGCGGCCCATCGGCAGCTTCATCTTTTTGGGGCCTACTGGTGTCGGTAAGACGGAGTTGGCCCGCGCGCTAGCCCAATACCTGTTCGATGACGAACGCTCGCTCATCCGCATCGACATGTCGGAATACCAGGAGAAGCACACTGTTTCGCGTCTGGTCGGCGCGCCTCCCGGATACATCGGTTACGAAGAAGGCGGCCAGTTGACCGAAGCCGTCCGCCGTCGGCCCTATTGCGTGATTCTGCTGGACGAAATCGAGAAAGCCCACAGCGACGTGTTCCACGTCCTGCTGCAGCTTCTCGACGACGGCCGGTTGACCGATGGCCAGGGGCGTACGGTGGACTTCAAGAACACCATCGTGATCATGACCTCGAACGCGCAGCAGGAAGATCTGCCGCGCCTGTTCCGGCCCGAGTTCCTGAACCGCGTGGACGAAGTCATCAACTTCCACCGGCTCACACAAGAGGAATTGAAGAAGATCGTCGATATCCAACTGGAAACGCTGCGGGTGCGACTGGAGGAGCGCCACATCGACTTGCAGCTTACCGACGCTGCCCGCGAGCATCTGGTCACAGTGGGCTACGACCCCGCCTACGGCGCGCGGCCGCTGAAACGTGCCATTCAGAAGGAAGTCGAGACGCCGCTGGCTCGCATGTTGGTGGCGGGCGAAATTCGTGACGGAAAGAAAGTGCTGCTCGATTTCCGCAAGAACGAGCTGGTGTTTGAAGTAGAGTCCCCGAAGGCAGTTCGAGCATCTTAAAAGGCGAGATTAATTATGGACGAAGAAAAAATCCGAACATTGCCGTTGTTGGCGCTGAAGAATTCCGTGCTGTTTCCGGGACTTCTGATGCCCTTGGGTGTGGGCCGCAAGGCTTCCGTGGCCGCCGTGGAATCGGCGCTGGCGACTGAAGACAAGGAAGTGATTGTCGTCGCCCAAAAAGACCCCACGGTCGAGACTCCCGGTGCGGGCGATTTGTACACCATCGGCACCCGCGCGGTGATCCGCAAATCAGGTCGCTCGCGGCCCGACCACATCGACCTGTTTGTCCAGGGAACCGAGCGCGTGGTCATCGTCAAGGTGGAAGAGAACGGCTTCCTGAAGGCCAAGGTGCGCCCGTTGCCTCTTCCTGACGATTCCAGCCGCGAGCTCGAAGCTCTGGCGCTTTCCGTTGTCGAGGTGGCGTCCAAGTTCGTCAACCTGGTCCAGGGTGGGCCGGCGCAGGAGATCGCTCAGGCGTTCGCCGCGCAAGGCGATCCGCTGCAATTGGCGTTCCTGGTCGGCTCGGTCATGAACCTGGACGTGGAGAAGGAGCAATCGCTGCTCGAAACTTCGTCCCGCATCGAAGCTCTGCGCATGGTGCTGGGCTGGCTGTCGCACGAAGTGGACGTAGCCGAGCTGCGCGCCAAAGTCACCGAAAAGGCCAAGTCTGAGATGTCCAAAGAGCAGCGCGACTACGTGCTGCGCCAGCAGAAGAAGGCCATCGAGCAGGAGCTGGGCGAAGGCAAGAGCGATGAAGCCGAGGTGGAAACCCTGCGCGAAAAGCTCGCTAAGGCCGATCTTCCCGAGGATGTCCGCAAGGAAGCCGAGCGCGAACTTCAGCATCTGGAACAAATCAATTCGGCCTCGCCCGAGCACAACGTGATCCGTACCTGGCTCGAATATGTGATCGAGCTGCCGTGGAAGAAACGCAGTGACGACAATCTCGACCTGAAGCGCGCCCGCGAGGTCTTGGACGAAGACCACTACGGTATCGCCAAGGTCAAGGAACGAATTGTTGAGCAGCTCGCCGTGCTCAAGCTGAATCCGGAAGCCAAGGCTCCCATTCTGTGCTTCGTCGGTGCGCCCGGCGTCGGCAAGACGTCGCTGGGACAATCCATCGCCCGCGCGTTGGGACGGAAGTTCGAGCGCATGAGCCTGGGCGGCCTGCACGATGAAGCCGAGCTGCGCGGTCACCGCCGGACATATATAGGCGCCCTTCCAGGGCGCTTAATCCAAGCGATGCGGCGGGCTGGGTTCATGAACCCCGTGCTGATGCTCGACGAAGTGGATAAACTCGGGCGCGACTTCCGCGGCGATCCCGCGGCCGCGCTGCTCGAAATCCTGGATCCCGAGCAGAACAAGACGTTCCGCGACAACTATCTCGACCTGCCCTTCGATTTGTCGAAGGTGCTGTTCATCACCACGGCCAACACCCTGGATACGATTCCCGCGCCGCTGCTCGACCGCATGGAGATCCTGCGGCTTTCAGGCTACAGCGAAGAGGAAAAGACCGAGATCGCCAAGCGCTACCTGCTGCCCAAGCTGTTGCAGAATACCGGCCTGACTGCCGAGCAGTGCGTCATCACTCCGGCAGCACTCCAGAAGGTCATCGAGTCGTATACCCGGGAAGCGGGCGTGCGGCGTCTGGAGCAGATGCTCGGGCGCTTGATCCGTAAGGTCGCCGTCAAGTTCGCCGAAGGGGAAACTGGTCCGGTGGTGGTGCACGGCGACGATGTTCCCGAAATGCTGGGACCGGAAGCGATTCTGCCAGAGCTCGCCCGCAAAGAGCTTCCCGCCGGCGTCGCAACCGGCTTGGCCTGGACCGAAACCGGCGGCGACGTGCTGTACATCGAAGCCGCGCTTCTGCCTGACGGCAAGGAGCTCACCATCACCGGGCAGCTCGGTGAGGTGATGCAGGAATCGGCCAAGACCGCTCGCAGCTATCTGTGGAGCCACGCGGCCGAATACGGACTGGACCCGAGCTTGTTCCTCAAGAGCGGTCTCCACATCCACGTCCCGGCGGGCGCCATCCCCAAGGATGGTCC